>OHDN01001413.1_pt1 | contig 12395 bp, 10 predicted proteins | sample 1566971 | NCBI WGS metagenome assembly OHDN01 (sample SAMEA3879538, study PRJEB24766) | human gut metagenome | biome: human-associated habitat; feature: feces | place: USA | collected 1985/1987
CCGTAGCTGCAAAAATCCAGATAAATCTTATTCTGCCCCGGAGCATCCCGATTGGAGATCACCCGGATGCCGTCGGCGAAGAAGTCCGCCTGGGGGTTTCCCTCCACGCAGGACCAGCGCAGATGGATCTTGGCCCGGGGGTTGGTAAACTGGGCCCCCAGGGCGAAGGCGTTGATGGAGGCGGGCACACCGAAGATGGGATAGGAGGCAATGTAGCCGATGCGATCGTCCCCCGCCATGGCACCGGCAATGGCGCCGGTGATGAACTTGGCCTCATAAATTCGCCCATAGTAGGTGCGGATGCTGGAATAGGCCTGATCCACGGAGCAGTTCAGGAACCGAACCTTGGGATATTTCACCGCGGCCTTCAGGGTGGCGGTGCACAGGGGAGGCGCGGTGGTGAAAACCACCTGGGCCCCTTCGGCCACAGCCTGCTCGATCTTCTGCTCGGCGATCTCCGTGGTGTTGGCATCGTAATAGCTGCGCACCAGAATCCGGTCTCCAAAGACGGACTCAATATGGTTCCGGCCGTCCTCGTGACCCAGCACCCAGGCGCTCTGGGCCGGGTTCAGCTGGTGGATAAGGGCCACATGCAGCACGTCGATACCGGAAACCAGCCGGCTGACGATGCTGGCCTTGGTCTCGTCCTCGGCCTTGGTCTGCACCTTCACCCCGTCATCCTTGGAGGAGGCAACCATGTCTTCCCAGAGATCGGCGATGCTCTTGCGCAGATCGCCGTTGGTGAGCCGACCCAAATCCTTGTAGGGGTACAGTGCCAGCCACAGAAGCAGGGCCTCACAGGGGAGCACGTCCTCCTGCCGGGTGTTCAGGGAGAGGAACGCGTCCCGGAAATAGTGGAAGTAGGCGTTGAAGGTACGCCGCTCGTCCTCGGTCCATACCTCGTCCCCCTTCTTGCCCAGGTAGCCCAGAAGCTTGGCGTAGTCCCCCGGACGGCGGAACTGGATGGTGTACAGATGGGATACCTTGTAAAAGTCCAGAAATTCGTAATAGGCCCGGATTCGGGGATCCTCCGAGGGGGCGGGCATGACCCGGCGCACCTGTCCGGGAATCCGGGGAGCACCGAAGCAGCGCAGGACGCTGACCCGCTTGTTCCCCTCCTGGACGTAGAAATTGCCCAGGTATTCGTAGCAGACAATGGGGTCGGTGATGCCGGTTTCCCCCAGATGGGCGGCGCACAGGTTGATCCACTTGGCGGCAAATTCCGACTTGGGATCCAGCAGCGGGTGGAAAGAGGGGGTGAAGGCGGCGATTCGCCCGGCGGATTTGGTACCGATGATCCGCTCGGAGGGAATCTCTATAAGCCCTACGTCTACCACCGTGTGGGCACCGTTTTCCGGCAGCAGCTCGTCCAGAACCGCCGGATGGGTGGGCTTCCCGGCGGCGGTCAGTTCCCGGAATTCCTTCTGTCCGGCCCGCAGTGCCTGGTTGTATTCATCGGTTGCAAATTGGATATTCATGGCAGCCTCCTGTTGTTCCGGATTGACTTCCTTATGTATTCTATATCATATCTCATTTTACGCATTTTTTCAATCCATTTCCGCTTTTGAGCGGAAAATGTTCAAAAAGAAAGTGGGACTGCCGCAAAATGATCTGCGACAGTCCCACAATGTGTATTTTTGCCCCTGGATGTTACCAGGACAGCATATTCCGGAACAGCTCCATATACCGAGCCGCGGGAACGTCCCAGCTGAAGTCCGTTTCCATTTCCTTCTTCTGCAAAGCCCGCCAGGCCTCCCGATCTGTGTTGTACAGATGCAAAGCCCGCTGGATGGAGGCGAAGAAATCGTCGGCGTTGTAGCTCTGGAAGGTGAAGCCCAGGCCGCCCTTACCGTCTGCGTCGCAGGGGGGCACGGTGTCCTTCAGGCCGCCGGTGGCGTGAACCACGGGCACGGTGCCGTAGCGCATGGCGTTCATCTGGCTCAGACCGCAGGGCTCGCTCTTGGAAGGCATCAGGTAGATGTCGCCGCCGGCATAGATCCGGTCAGCCAGTCCCAGGTTGAAGGTGATCTGAGCGGAAACCTGCTCCGGCAGCTGCTTGGCCAGATCCCGGAAGAAGTTCTCGTACTGGGGCTCGCCGGTGCCCAGAATCAGCAGCTGGGCATTCTCCTCCCACATGAGCCGCCGGGCGATGTAGCACAGCAAATCCAGACCCTTATGCCCGGCAAGTCTCGTGACCATGACCATCAGGGGCACGTCCGGGGCTTCGGGCAGACCAACCTCCTTTTGCAGGGCGGCCTTGCACTTGGCCTTGCCCTCTACGAAGGTTTCGGAATTGAAGTGGGCGGGCAGAGACTTGGAAGTTTCAGGATTGAAGGTGTTCACGTCAATGCCGTTGGTGATGCCGGTGAGCTTCCAGGCGTTGCTGGCCAGAATCCCGTCCAGTCCGTGGGCGTAGTAGGGATACATCAGCTCCCGGGCGTAGGTCTCGGACACGGTGGTGACGAGATCGGCGGTTTCAATGGCGCCCTTCATCACGTTGACGGAGTTGTTCATGTCCAGGGTGGGACGGTACTCCCAGGGCAGCGCCAGCATATCGTCGAAGAAGGAGCTGTTGGCCCAGCCCTGATACTCGATGTTGTGGATGGTGTACATGCACCGGGTATTACTCAGCCGGTCGTGATAGACCGCCTTCAGGTACACGGGAATCAGACCGCACTGCCAGTCGTTGCACTGGATGATCTCCGGGATAAACTCGATGGCCAGCATGGCGTCCAGACAGGCCCGGGAGAAGAAGGCGAAGCGTTCGCCGTCGTCCATGTCGCCGTAGATGGCACCGGTACGGGCACCGAAATAGTATTCGCTGTCCAGGAAATAGACCTGCACCCTGTCTGCCCGGTTCGTCAGCTTCATGACGGCGCAGTACTGCTGCCGCCAGCCCAGGGACACCCGGAACTCGGCAATCTTTTCGGTGATGTAGGCGGTGTTGGATTTGATTTTGTGGTAATAGGGCAAAAACAGGGCGACTTCATTGCCCTCGATCCGGGACAGGGCGGCGGGCAGCGCCTCCATCACATCTCCCAGACCGCCGGACTTGCAGTAGGGTGCGCCCTCGGAGGCGCAGATGGCAATTCTCATACAGTTTCTCCTCGCTTGACGATGACGGGATTCTTCTTGGTGCCGATGAGCTTGGCACCGGGGGTAACGGTGACGTTCTTATCCAGAATGGCATACTTCAGCTCCGCACCCTCGCCGATGACGGCATCGTTGAAGAGGATGCAGTTTTCCACCTGGGCATCCTTGCAGACGGTGACGTTGCGGAACAGAACGGAGTCCTTGACCTCGCCCTCCAGCATACAGCCGTCGGCCACCAGGGCGTTGTCGATCCGGCTGTCCTCGCCGTAGTAGGTGGGAACACGGAAGCGCACCTTGGTATAGATGGGGTGACGGCCGTTGAAGATATCCGCGCGGATATCGCTGTTCAGCAGAGACAGAGAATGATTGAAGTATTCCTCTACGGACTCGTTGTACATGGCCACGCCCTCGAAGGGGAAGGTGTTCACGGTGACCACATTGCGCTGCCAGCCGCCCATGACCAGATCCCGGTCCATGTGGAACTTGTCCCGGGCGATCATCTCCTTGACGGAGCGGATCAGGAAGGCCTTGTCCAGGACGAAGATATCCATGGAGGAAACGTAGTCCGCGGGAGCGGCGTAGTCTACCATCATGTCGGTGACCTCACCCTTGTCATCCACCTTCAGGGCCAGGTCAATGACCTTCTCGCCGTTGCAGATGCCTGCCTTGGTGACCACCGTCACATCCTTGCCGGAGGCGACGTGGGCACTGAGCACCGGGTTCAGGTCGATGTTGGACAGAATGGCGGAGTCGGTCATGACCACCAGCTCATCCCCGGCACCGCACTCCAGGAAGTCCATGGCGTTGGACAGGGACTCCAGCTTGCCCCGGTAGGTGTGGGTGGAGGACTGGGCATAGGGAGTCAGAAATTCCAGACCGCCCTCCTCCAACTCCAGACCCCATTCCTCACCGTCGCCGATGTGGTTCATCAGGGACTGGTAATTGTGCCGGGAGATCACGCCCACATGGCGCACGCCGGCGTTGCTCAGATTGGACAGGGCGAAGTCCACCTGGCGGTAGCGGCCGCCGAAGGGAAGAGAGGCCATGGTGCGCTTGTCCGTCAGCTCACCCATGTCCGCGTCATTGGTAAAGATAATACCCATTACGTTCATTGTGGTATCCTCCTATTTACAGCATGTCGCCGGGCCTCAGCACGGCATTGGCTTCGACCACAGCGCCCTTGGAGGTAACGCTGATCCGCTTCTTTTCGTTGGGGGCGAAGGCACCGCCTACCACCGCGTTCCGGCAGACCCGGGAGTTTTCCCCCAGGATGGCGTTGCGGACGATGGCACCGGCCTCGATGACCACGCCGGGCATGACCACCGCGTCCTCGATCTGGGCACCCTCGCCGATGGTGCAGCCCACGGAGATGACGGAGTGCTTCACCTTGCCGTAGACCTCACAGCCCTCGGCCACGAAAGAGTCGGAAATGACGGCCTTGGTGTCGATGTAGGAAGAGGGCAGCGCGGAGTTCCGGGCGTAGATGGTGGAACGCTTATTGCCCCGGAGCTGGAAGGCAGGCTCCTTGCCCAGAAGTTCCATGTTGGCCTCCCACAGAGAGTCGATGGTTCCCACGTCCTTCCAGTAGCCGTCGAAGGGATAGGCCATCAGCTTGTGGCCGGAGGTCAGCAGCATGGGGATGATGTTCTTGCCGAAATCGTTGGCGGAGTTGGGATCATCCTCGTCGAACATCAGCGCGTCCCTCAGAACGCTCCAGGTGAAGCAGTAGATGCCCATGGAGGCGTTGGTGGACTTGGGATGGGCGGGCTTCTCCTCAAATTCATAGATGGTGTTGTCCGGATTGGTGTTCAGAATGCCGAACCGGGAGGCCTCTGCCAGAGGCACACTGCGCACGGCGATGGTGCAGGAAGCGCCGTGCTTCTCGTGATACTCCACCATGGCGCTGTAGTCCATTTTATAGATATGGTCGCCGGAGAGGATGACCACATAATCCGGGTTGAAGCGATCCACAAAATCGATGTTCTGATAGATGGCGTTGGCGGTGCCCTTGTACCAGCCGGACTTCTTGTCATGCCGCTCATAGGGAGGCAGAACCTGGGCGCAGGAGTGGGTCTTGTTCAGACCCCAGGGCTGGCCGTTGCCGATGTACTCGTTGAGCTCCAGAGGCTGATACTGGGTGAGAATACCTACGGTGTCGATACCGGAATTGACGCAGTTGGACAGAGGAAAGTCGATGATGCGGTACTTGCCGCCGAAGGGGACGGCAGGCTTGGCGGTTTTCTCCGTCAGAACCTTCAAACGGCTGCCCTGGCCACCGGCCAGCAGCATGGCGATTACGCGTTTTTTCTGAAAATACATGGTCACAGCTCCTTATATGATTTGATGAACGCCGCGGGTGGTCGTGTTTTCAAAACGCGGCATGCACATTTCTTCGCACCCATAACATATCATACTTTTTGCGATTCGCAAATGGACAATTTATCTAAAATATTTCTGAGACTTTCGGCATCTTGCACAATTTCTGTCCATTTACATGGGGGAGCACTGGGGATGTTTGCTATTTCTGCCTGTTTTTCCAACCATAACATATCCAACCACCGGCCCAGCTTAAAGCCCTGCCGGGGAAATTCCGCCCGGATCCGGTAGCCGTTTTTCTCGTGAAAGCGGATGGACGGTATATTTTCCCCGCAGACCAGGCTGTAGAGCACCTGATAGCCCTGGGAAAAGAGGATTTCCTCCAGCACGGCGTAGAGCTTCCGGGCAATGTCCTTGCCCTGAGCCTCCCGGCGCAGATAGATGGTCGGCTCGGCGCACCACTGATAGGCCTCCCGGGTGAAGGGGGCGCTGGCGTAGGCGTAGCCCAGAATCCGATTCCCTTCCTCCCAGACCAGCCAGGGGAACTGCTTGGTGTATTCGGTGAACCGACGGTGGAATTCTGCCAGGGAGGGGGGCGCGTACTCAAAGCTTACGGTGGTGTTCAGCACATAGGGGGCGTAGATTTCCAGCATTTCCGGAAGATCCGCTTCCCGGGCGAAACGAAGCATCAGAATGACCTCACTTTGACGATTGGGTGTAGGGCCGGGGAGGGAAACTCCGACACCTTCATTTTACGTCACAAAAAAGCCTTCGTCAAGGTTGACATTTGGGGCCTGAGTGGGTAGAATAAGGTTAAATATTTAATGAAGGAGGTACCACCATGGATGCTGGCGGCAGCGGCAATATACCTGGTCGAAGTAGCGCGGGCTCTCTGGTGAGCCTTCTTGTGTAGATCAGATACATTGCCTCTTATTCTCAAAATTAAGAAAATAGGAGGGAAATCATGGCTGAACGTTTTGAAATTGTAGAAAAAGCAGTCCTTACCATGCTGGAGGAGAAGAAGTACCCGACTTTGCGGGACATTCTCGTGACCATGAATCCCAGCGACGTGGCAGGACTGTTTGACTGTCTGGAGGAAAAGCAGATTCCGCTGATGTTCCGGCTGCTTCCCAAGGAGCTGGCGGCGGAAACCTTTGTGGAGATGGAGCCGGAGGCTCAGGAGCTGCTGATTCGCAGCTTCTCCGATAACGAGCTGAAGGAAGTCCTGGACGAATTGTATGTGGACGACGCGGCGGATATCGTGGAGGAAATGCCTGCCAACGTGGTGCGCCGGATTCTGTGCCACGCGGATCCGGAAATGCGCCACTCCATCAACCAGATTCTGCGCTATCCCGAAAACTCCGCCGGTTCCATTATGACCACGGAGTACGTCTCCCTGCGGCCGGAAATGACCGTGGGCGAGGCCATCCTGCGGATTCGTCGGCAGGGCGTGGACAAGGAGACCATTTACACCTGTTACGTCACCGCCAGTGACCGGAAGCTCCTGGGCATTGTTACCGTGAAGGATCTGCTTCTGGCGGAGGATGACGACGATAAAATTGAAGAGCTGATGATCACCAACCTGATCTGCGTCACCACCCAGACCGACCAGGAGGAAGTGGCCCGGATGTTCAGCAAGTACAACTTCCTGGCTCTGCCTGTGGTGGACGGGGAGCACCGGATGGTGGGTATCGTCACCTTCGACGACGCCATGGACGTCATGGAAGAAGAGGCTACCGAGGATATGGAGATCATGGCGGCTATGACTCCTTCCGAGAAGACCTATCTGAAGAGCTCGCCTTTTGATCTGTACAAGCACCGGATTCCCTGGCTGATGCTGCTGATGGTGTCGGCAACCTTCACGGGAATGATTATTTCGTCCTTTGAAAGCGCCCTGGCCCTGCTGCCTGCCCTGACCGCCTTCATCCCCATGCTGATGGACACCGGCGGTAACTGCGGCTCCCAGTCCTCCGTGACGGTGATCCGTTCCCTGAGCCTGGATGAGCTGAAATTCGAGGATATTTTCCGGGTCATGTGGAAGGAACTCCAGACGGCCGTTCTCTGCGGCGTTACCCTGGCGGCACTGTGCTTTGTGAAGGTGCTGGTGGTGGATCGGATGCTCATGGGCAACGCCAGCATCAGCCTGCTGGTGGCGGGGGTCGTGAGCCTGACCCTGGGGGTGACGGTGATTATGGCCAAGTTCGTGGGCTGCACCCTGCCTCTGCTTGCCAAGCGTCTGGGCTTTGACCCGGCGGTGATGGCGTCGCCTTTCATCACCACCATTGTGGATGCCCTGAGCCTTCTGGTGTACTTCATGTTCGCCAAGTCCATTCTGGGACTGTAAGACGGCTCCGATTCGACAAAAAGGGATTGATTTTTTGGCCGGGGTCTGTTATAATGACCCCACAACGCAGGGTTAGTTCATCGGTAGAACGGTCGCTTCCCAAGCCACAGAGGCGGGTTCGATTCCCGTACCCTGCTCCATACAAGAAAAGCACCCCTAGTGGGGTGCTTTTCTTGTATCTTGAGGACGGACGGGAATCGAACCAATCAAAATGCAAATGTCCGGTGGACATTTGCCAAGTGCCAGCTGGATGGCACTTGCTCCTTACGATTTGCTCCGGCAAATCGGCAATCGATTCCCGTACCCTGCTTCCCAAAATGTAGACTGCCAAAAGAGAAACGTCATTGCCACACCGCAATGACATAGTTTTTCGGTGGGCGGAAGGGCAGACGTGGCTGTCAGAAGGGAAGTGCGCCCCGACAAAGCCGGAATTACTACGAAGCAAACAGCTCTTCCAGGGTGCCGAAGCGGTAGCCTGCCTCCTTCCACTTGTCAATCAGCTCCCCCAGGATTTCGGCGTTGGTTTTGGAGGTGGAGTGAAGCAGCACCACCGCGCCGTTGTGGGTTCGGGGCAGGAGCTTGGCAAAGGCCGCTTCCCGGGTGGGCTGGGCGTCGTTGTTCCAGTCCACATAGGCAAGGCTCCAGAACAGGGTCTTATATCCCAATTCCTGTGCCATTTTTAAGTTTTCCTCGCTGTAAATTCCCTGGGGCGGCCGGTAATATTTGGGAAGCTCCTGGCCGACGGTTTCCTTGTAAAGCGCTTCCAGGTCGGTCAGCTCCTTGGAAAAGGCCGCCTTGTCCGAAAGTCTGCTCATGTCGTAGTGGTGCATGGTGTGGTTGCCTACGGTGTGCCCCTCGGTGACCATCCGCCGCACCAAATCCGGGCTTTGCCGGATATAATTTCCCACCAGGAAGAAGGCGGCGGGAACCTGCTTCTCCTTCAGGGTGTCCAGAATTTTGGCGGTGCAGCCGTTTTCGTACCCGGCGTCAAAGGTCAGATACAGCACCTTTTCGTTGGTGTTGCCGATGTAGGCCGCCTGATACTGGCGCAGCTGATCCTTCCCGGCGTTACCGATGGGCGGCGCGCCCTCCTGACGGAAGCTCAGTCCCCAGGAGCCAGTGGTCAGGGCGCTGGAAGCAAACACGCTGACGCTCACCGCCAGGGCAATGACAACGGCGATGAGCAGAATCAGCAGATCCCGTTTTTTCATACCATCCCTCCTGAAGACAGGGTATGTGCCGCCGGAGGGAATATGCCTCTTCCCCTTTGTTCCCGGGTGTGGTACAATGAAAAAATCCAGGAGGTGGGCACAATGAGAGAATGCGTGATTTTCTGCGCGGCGGATTTTGCGGGACTGGCCCGCCCCATAGCAGAGGGAACGCTGGTCATCGCGGCGGACGGGGGTCTGCGGCATACCCAGGCTCTGGGGCTCCACCCGGATGTGGTGCTGGGGGACTTTGATTCCCTGGGCTATACCCCCCAGGGAGCCAACGTGTTCCCGGTGGAGAAGGACGATACCGACTCCATGCTGGCCGTCCGGCTGGGACTGAAAGAGGGCTGCACGGAGTTCCTGCTCTACGGCAGCCTGGACGGCCCCCGGCTTGACCACACGGTGGCGAATTTTCAGACCCTGCAATATCTGGCAGACCACGGGGCAACCGGGTATCTGGTAGGCAATACCACCCTGGTTACGGTGGTGAAAAACGGAAAAATCACGTTCCCCGCCGGAAGCGAGGGAACCGTCTCCGTCTTCTGCATGGGCTCTGACGCTCAGGGCGTTACCGAGCGGGGACTCTACTACAAGCTGGAAAACGGGACGCTGACCAGCGGCTTTCCTCTGGGGGTGAGCAACCACTTTACCGGGGAGAAAGCGGAAATCGAAGTGAAAGACGGCAGCCTGCTGGTGCTCTGGGAGCGAAAGTGCGGCTTCCCCACCCGAAATTGAGGCATGTTATGGTAACCTATGAACTGAAAAAAGCCCCGGGCGTGCCCCTGTACGAGGCTCTGTACCGACATCTGCGGGAGGACATTCTCACCGGGAAGCTGGCACCCGGGGAAAAGCTGCCCTCCAAGCGGGCTCTGGCCCAGAATCTTGAGGTCAGCAAAATCACCGTGGAGACCGCCTATAATCAGCTTCTCTCCGAGGGCTACCTGTATGCCCGGGAGAAGGTGGGCTACTTTGTGGAGCAGGTGGAGCGGCGTCCCCGGGAGGTGTCTTCGGAACCGGCGGCTCCGGAGGAGAGCAGTCCCAATTGGCTGCTGGATCTGACGGAAAACGGCACCGAGGGCTTCCCCTTTTCCGTGTGGATGAAGCTTCAGCGGGAGGTGATGCTGGACTACGGCCAGAGCCTTCTGCGCCCCCTGCCCAACCGGGGGATTCCGGAGCTGCGCCGAGCCATCGCCCGGCACTTAGGGCAGTTCCGGGGGATGCGGGTTGACCCGGAGAATATCATCCTGGGAGCGGGAACGGATTTTCTCTACAATCTGCTGATTCAGCTGTTGGGTCGGGAGAAAATCTACGCCGTGGAGGAGCCGGGCTACGGCAAAATCCGGAAAATTTACGCCGCCGGCGGTGTCCGGTGCGTCAGCGCCTATCTGGACAGCCTGGGGGTGATTCCGGAGAGCCTGGAGCAGGCTCAGGTGCTCCACTGTTCCCCTTCCCACCACTACCCTACGGGGCTGGTAACTCCGGTGAACCGGCGGTTGGAGCTGCTTGACTGGGCCGGGACGGACAAGTGGATTATCGAGGATGACTACGACTCGGAATTCCGGTTCGATGCCCATCCGGTGCCTGCCATGCAGGCTTTGGACGGCCGGGGGCGGGTGATCTACATGAATACCTTCACCAAGACCCTGGCTCCCTCCATCCGTATCAGCTATATGGTGCTGCCCGGGGAGCTGATGCGTGTCTTTCAGAAGCGGCTGGGGTTTTACAGCTGCACGGTGCCCTCCTTCGAGCAGTACACCCTGGCTCGGTTTCTCGACCGGGGGTATTTCGAAAAGCACATCAACCGGATGCGAAAATCCTACAAAAGCCGCCGGAACACGGTAATTTCTATGCTCAGGCAGTGCGCCTTTTCGGAGAAGCTCACCATTTTGGAGCAGGACGCGGGGCTGCATTTTCTCCTGCGGGTGGATACGCCCCTGTCCGATGGGGAGCTGACTGCCCGGCTGGCTCAGGCGGGGATCCGGGTGCGGGCACTGAGTGAATTCTACCAGGAGGGTACGGCCCAGCGGGGGTATCTGGTGGTCAACTACTCCGGCATTCAGGAGGAAGACCTGAGAAAGGCTTTGAAGGCCATAGAGGATCGGATGGAACCCTGAACAGATTCTCCCCCTTGCCTTTTTTTGGCGAAACAGGTATAATAGAAGAAAAAACCGGGGAAAGGGGGAAAAAGCATGGCTGCAAGTCGGCAATCGGCCTATCGGGGCTGTTTACTGGGTCTGGCGGTGGGAGATGCCATGGGCTATACCGTGGACAACCGAAGCTGGCAGGAAATCCGGGAAGACTACGGGCCCAACGGACTTCTTGGCTATGACCTGGTCAACGGCTATGCGGACGTGACCTCCTATACCCAGCTGGCGGCCTTTACCTGCAACGGCCTGCTCTTCGGCATGACCCGGGGGCAGCTCAGCGGGAAAATGGCTCCCTACATCAAGTATATCGAAATGAGCAGCCGGGAATGGGCGGCTTCCCAGCGTTCCTGGGGGCGGCCGAAAAGCTGCTACTGCTGGCTGCTCCGGCGGCCCGATCTGTGCCGCCGGCACTGCATGGACACCCGGATGCTGGACACCCTGAGCCGGGAAGCCCCCAACTCCCTGGAAAGCCCGGTGAATAACTTCTCCGACCCGGCGGGGCTGACTGCTGCCATCGGCGTGGGGCTGTTTTACCACAAGGATCGGATGGACTGGCGGGAGATGGCTCGGCTGGGAGCGGAGGCGGTGGCCCTGACCCACGGAAGCCCTACGGCTTTCCTGACGGGCACGGTGCTGACTCACATCATCAGCCTCTTGATTCGCCACCCCGGCGCACCCCTGAAAAAGGTGTTTCTGGCCGCGGTGGATGCCATGAAGGATCAGTTCGGCCACCAGTATTCCCAGGCCTTTGACATTGCCACCCTGGTGCGCCACGCGGTGACCTATGCCTCCGCGCCGGATATCCGGCCGGTGGAGGTGATGGAGCAGCTGAAATGCGAAAACGCGGCGCAGGTGCTGGCAGGTGCCGTGTATACCTGTCTGGTCGCGGAGAACGATTTCGACCGGGCCATGATCGTGGCGGTGAATCACTCCGGACGCAGCGCGGCGGTGGGGGCTCTGGTGGGAGCCATCCTGGGTCTGCGGCTGGGCGAAGAGGCTCTGCCGGAATTTTATATCGAGTGCCTGGAACCGGCGGATACCCTTCGGGAGCTGGCGGACGATATGGACACCGGCTGCCCCATGGTTCAGGGAAACAAGCTGTTCGATTTGGACTGGGATTATAAGTACCGCAGCGGCGGACAATAATGGAAAAGCAGTGCCGAACCCGGCTGGGTTCGGCACTTTTTTGAATTGGCTTGGTGCGGGAGCACCCAACGGCTCCCTTGTGCAAAGGGAGCTGTCATGGCCGTCTCACGCAAGGCCATGACTGAGGGATTGTCAAAA
>OHDN01001418.1_pt1 | contig 12326 bp, 9 predicted proteins | sample 1566971 | NCBI WGS metagenome assembly OHDN01 (sample SAMEA3879538, study PRJEB24766) | human gut metagenome | biome: human-associated habitat; feature: feces | place: USA | collected 1985/1987
AGGGGAATGGAGCCAGTTAGATCAAATCATCCTGTCGTCCTCTCTCACCGACACCACCTCCCAGATACAGCTCATCCCAGGAAGCGCCCGCATCTTTTCACCGTCATTCCTGCTCATAAAAGATAAAACCTGGCGTGGCGAACGCCCTTTCCGCACCTACTATGGCTTCAAATACGAAGGTGGCTACAGCGACCATCTCCCTTTGATCGTCGACTTTCTACTATTGAAATAAATGATTACTTTTGCTTTTCTAAATACAGATAGAATATGTACAAACTATATATCGCCATACTGTTTTTTTTCATACAGACAATAAGCGCCCAACAACTCCGCCAGCCATTCGATTTCCCGATCTTGTTGAGCGGAAACTTCGGGGAGTTGCGCAACAATCATTTCCATTCCGGAATAGATTTTAAGACACAAGGAGTTGAAGGGAAGCCCATCCACGCCGTACAGGACGGATACGTATCACGTATATCCGTCAGTCCGTGGGGATACGGAAACGGTTTATACCTGACACATCCGGACGGAACGACAACCGTCTACGGTCATTTGCAACGATTCGCCCCTTCCATCGCCCGATATATCAAGACACAGCAATACGAACAGGAAAGCTTCAACGTGAACTTGTTTCTCGACCCGGACCAACTCCCGGTCAAAAAAGGAGAAATTGTCGCCTATAGCGGAAACACCGGAAGTTCGGGAGGCCCGCATCTCCACTTCGAAGTACGCGACACGGAAAGTGAAGAGGTACTCGATCCTATCGAATATTTCAAAGAGAAGATAACCGACACCCGCGCACCGAAAATACAGGGAATCCTGGTCTGCCCGCAACCAGGCAAAGGAGTGGTCAACGGCAGCAGCCGTAAACTGGAGCTAAAACCGGTCACGGCCAAAAACGGCAAACAAACCATCACCGGTAAGATCGAAGCTTGGGGAGAAATCGGGCTGGCGGTCAAAGCCTACGATTATATGGATAATACGACAAATATCTACGGAGTGAAGGATATTACCCTCCGCCAAGACAGCCAGATCATCTACCATAGCAACCTGAACCGCTTTGCTTTCGACGAGACCCGTTACTTGAACAGCTATGTCGATTATGAGGAATGGAAAGAGCGTCGCTCCTTTTATATGCGCAGCTTCGTAGAACCAGGTAACCGCCTCCGTTTTAACGAAAGCATCAACCGGGGAATCATCCATATAGAAGAAGAGAAAACGTATCATCTCACGTATACGCTCGCCGATGCATTCGGCAACACAACTCGCCTCTCCGTTTGGATAGAAGGGAAAGAACAGGAGATTCCGGAGATCGAGACCGAAGGTACAGAGCTGTTTCATTGGATGGCCGACAACCGGTTCGGAGCAAAAGGTATCCGGATGACGATCCCGAAAGGAAACCTGTACGACGATCTTTATTTCCGTTATTCGGTAAAAGAAGACAGCACGGCATTGGCAGACACGCACATCCTGCATAACCGCCCCGTTCCGCTTCACAGCTCGGCCCGGCTGTCCTTGCGTTTACGAGTCGACACGCTGGAAAACAAGCAGCAATATGGTATCATCCGCACTCAGAAAGGACGTCGATCCTGGATCGGCGGCACTTACCGGAACGGCTGGATCGACGGCACGATCAAAGAACTTGGCAATTATACGGTCGGGCAAGATCTCAAAGCACCGACGATCACCCCGTTGGGCGCCAACACATGGATCAGCAAGCAGGCATTCGTTTTCCGCCTGACCGATAACCTGAGCGGCGTGCAAACCTACCGGGGAGAAATAGACGGGCAGTACGTCCTGTTCGAAATGAACAGCAAATCGGTCATTACCTACAAGTTCGATAAAGAACGGCTCGAAAAAGGGAAACACACCCTCAAACTAACCGTTACGGATGCAGCCGGAAACCGGTCGGAATACAAGTATTCTTTTGTCTGGTAAATAAAAAGCCTGAATCTTGGAAATTATCAATTTATTTGTACCTTTGTTAATTTCAAAATCAGGATTTCTTTAAATTAAAAGCAAGACATATAGGTCATGGAAAACAAGGAACTGTTAGAAATGGTAAGAAGCAAGGCGCAAAGCTGGCTTACTAAAAGTTATGACGCTGAAACACGTGCACAGGTGCAGGCTCTATTAGACAACGAAGATCCGACGGAACTGATCGAATCATTCTACAAAGACCTGGAATTCGGCACAGGCGGTTTGAGAGGCATCATGGGAGTAGGTTCAAACCGTATGAACATCTACACGGTAGGAGCAGCCACACAAGGCTTATCCAACTATCTGAAAAAGGAATTTGCCGATCTGGACCAGATCAAAGTTGTCATCGGCCATGACTGCCGTAACAACAGCCGCAAATTTGCTGAAATCTCTGCCGACATTTTCTCTGCAAACGGCATCAAGGTGTATCTGTTCGAAGACCTTCGCCCGACCCCTGAAATGTCATATACCATCCGCAAGTTGGGATGCCAGAGCGGTATTATCCTGACCGCTTCGCACAACCCGAAAGAATATAACGGGTACAAGGCGTATTGGGACGATGGCGCCCAGATGATCGCTCCGCATGACAAGAATACGATTGCCGAAGTCAACAAAATCCGTAATGCCAGCGAAATCAAGTTCAAAGGCAACAAGGAACTGATCGAAATCATCGGCAAGGAAATCGATGAACAATATATCAACGACCTGACAAAGATTTCTTTGTCACCGGAATCCATCGCACGTCACCATGACATGAAGATCGTCTACACGCCGATCCACGGAACAGGCGTGACGGTTATCCCGCCGACATTGAAAGCATTCGGTTTCACGAATATCATCCATGTACCCGAACAGGACGTAGTAAGCGGCGACTTCCCTACCGTTGTTTCTCCCAACCCGGAAGAACCGGCGGCTTTGGCTCTGGCAGTTGAAAAGGCCAAGGAAACAGACGCCGAGCTGGTATTGGCTTCCGACCCGGATGCAGACCGAGTAGGTGCAGCCGTTAAGAACAACGAAGGCGAATGGGTATTGCTGAACGGTAACCAGACCGCTTTGATGTTTGTCTACTATCTCATCACCCGCTGGAAAGAACTCGGTAAGATCAACGGCAAGGAATATATTGTCAAGACAATCGTTACGACCGAACTGATCCGTACGATCGCCGAGAAGAACGGTGTCGAAGTGTATGACGTTTACACCGGCTTCAAATGGATCGCCGATGTCATGAAGAAGAACGAAGGAAAGAAGAACTATATCGGTGGCGGTGAAGAAAGCTACGGCTTCCTGTGCGAAGATTTCGTTCGCGACAAAGATGCCGTTTCTGCTTGTGCCATCCTGGCTGAAATCGCAGCCTGGGCGAAAGACCAGGGTATCACGATGTACCAGTTATTGCAGAACATCTACGTTCAGTATGGTTTCTCTAAAGAAAAAGGAATCTCCGTTGTAAAGAAAGGCAAGAGCGGCGCTGAAGAGATCGAAGCGATGATGAAACACTTCCGTGAAAACCCGTTGCAGGAAATCGCCGGTTCCAAAGTTACGTTATTCTACGACTACGCTTCCCTGAAAGGTAAAGACTATGTTGAAAACGAAACACTGACATTGGATATGCCGACAACCTCCAACGTCCTCCAATATTTCACAGAAGACGGAACGAAAGTATCTATCCGTCCTTCCGGCACGGAGCCGAAGATCAAGTTCTATTGCGAAGTCCATTCCAAAGTAAAGAGCCTCGACGAACTGCCGGCTGCCGAAAAAGCAGGAGCAGAAAAGATCGAAGCGATAAAGGCTTCGTTAGGAATCTGATCCCGGACAAACAATAACCGAATATAAAAAAGGAAGAGCGCCCGTTGTTTACGATAGCGCTCTTCTTTTTTATTTCAGATCTTTCGCCCCAAAACAAAGCGGCAACAGTGATTCGGCACTCTCTGCCACCACAACCTCTTTCGTTCCGCACAACAAGACCTTCATCGGCTTGCCATAGCGTTGTTCCGCCTCCAACAAAACCTGGCGGCATGCACCGCAAGGGGAAATGCTCTCGACCTGCCGGCCATTCGTGGCGGCTGCAATGGCAAGAGCGACAACAGGCATATCCGGATATTGATGACCGGCATGAAACAACGCCACCCGCTCCGCACACAGACCGGAAGGGTAAGCGGCATTCTCCTGATTACTGCCGGTTACGATCGTGCCGTCCTCCAGCAAGGCTGCCGCTCCGACATGAAACTTCGAATAAGGGGCATACGATTGTCCCGTCGCTTTTATGGCCGCCTCCATCAACCGCGACTCTTCTTCCGGTAGTTCGGCAAGAGGATAAATCCGGATTTTTGTCTCCAACTTGATTTCTTTCATGAAATAACGCTCTAAATGATACAAGCAAAAATAAAGAAAATATAGAGAAAGCCCAAATACATTAGTGATAAACAATAGCCATGTTTCTATTGTCAAACAGCCCATTCATTAACCTTTTGCCTTTAGTCGAAAAGGCTTTCGCCCTTGGTCAAAAACACTTTCGACCAATGTCAAAAGCCTTTTCGACCAAGGGCGAAAGGTTAAAGAGTGGTAGTAATAGCTGTAAATTCCTATCTTTCATTTAAATATATAGTAGTGAAAACGAATCAGAGCGACATGGTCTACCTAAATCAGGACGAGACAAATGGTGAAGGCAAAATCCTGAGGTGAAGGCAGTCCGGATGTTTGCCTTCACCCTTGTATCCCATAACAATCAAAAGGTTTCAAGGACAGGTGAAGCCAAATCGGAAATCCGCATAATCCTTATTTATAAATAGCAGGGTGACCAATTATCATTTATGATCCATATCTGCCCCATTATAATGCGGCCTCCCTCCTCCCGGCACAATACTATGACAAGGATGTAAAACAAATTAATTATCTTTGCCGTTAAATATAATTACATACAACGAATCAGTCATGCGATTAACATTACGAATCCTTTCCCTGCTGTTGGTGCTGTCTGTTACCAGCACGGCACTCGGAGCCAGCCAACGGAAAGTGCCGGCATACGAAAAGTATATCAAACAATACAGCAGTTTAGCGATCCAGCATCAAAAAAAGTACCGTATCCCTGCAAGTATCACGCTTGCACAAGGGTTATTGGAGTCGGGAGCCGGACGAAGCGAGTTGGCACGCAAATCGAACAACCACTTCGGCATCAAATGTCATTCCGACTGGAGGGGCGGCCGGGTTTATCACGACGATGACCTGCGCGGAGAATGTTTTCGCAAATATAAGAATCCGGAACAGTCTTACGAAGACCACGCCCGTTTTCTGGTCGACCGTCCCCGTTATGCTTCCCTGTTCAGACTGAAAGTAACCGACTATAAAGGCTGGGCAAGAGGTCTGCAGAAATGCGGCTACGCAACAGACCGCGCCTACGCCAACCGGCTGATCAAGCTGATCGAAGATTATGACCTGTATCGGTATGACACGGCAAAAGGCGGTAAAAAGCCAAGCAAGCGACCGGCACACATTTCCCGCTATACGGTCTACCGCACAAACGGCCTGCTGTATGTCTATTCCAACGGCAAAGACAGCTTCGACGACATAGCCGCCAGTCTCGGCTTCCGGGTAAAAGACCTGAAGAAATATAACGAGGTGCCGGAAGATTTTCCGTTACAGAAAAATGACATCGTTTACCTGGAAAAGAAAAAGAAGAAAGCAGACAAGCCGAATTATGACCATGTCGTACAGGTAGGCGAATCCATGCACAGCATCGCACAGAAATACGGAATACAGATCAAGAGCTTATATAAGATGAATAAAAAGCACAAAGATTATATTCCCGAAGAAGGAGATGTGCTAAAACTTAGATAAGTAAGACAAAAAATAGTATCTTTGCAGACAAATTCACAAAAACAATGAGTGACCAACGTTATAATCTACGCGGTGTATCCGCTTCGAAAGAAGATGTTCACAACGCAATAAAGAACATCGACAAGGGAATCTTTCCCCAAGCATTCTGTAAGATCATTCCCGACATTCTGGGAGGCGATCCTGAATATTGCAACATCATGCATGCCGACGGAGCCGGAACCAAGTCATCTTTGGCTTATATGTACTGGAAAGAAACCGGAGACTTGTCCGTATGGAAAGGTATAGCGCAAGATGCTTTGATAATGAATATCGACGACCTGCTGTGCGTGGGCGCCGTAGACAACATATTGGTTTCCTCCACCATCGGACGCAACAAGCTGCTGATTCCGGGTGAAGTGATCTCCGCCATCATCAACGGGACTGACGAACTGCTGGCAGAACTTCGCGAAATGGGAGTCGGATGCTATGCTACAGGCGGCGAGACGGCCGATGTAGGCGACCTGGTCCGTACCATCATCGTCGACAGCACGGTTACCTGCCGCATGAAACGTGCCGACGTGATCGACAATGCGAACATCCGTCCGGGCGACGTGATCGTCGGGCTGGCTTCTTTCGGACAGGCCACTTACGAGAAAGAATATAACGGAGGCATGGGCAGCAACGGGCTGACCAGTGCGCGCCACGACGTTTTTGCCAAATACCTGGCAGAAAAATACCCGGAAAGCTTCGACAAGGCTGTCCCCGACGAACTGGTTTACAGCGGTGGCTTGAAGCTGACCGACCCTGTAGAGGGATCGCCGCTGAACGCAGGCAAGCTGGTGCTTTCTCCCACGCGGACCTATGCGCCGGTAGTCAAAAAACTATTGGATGCCTTGCGCCCAAATATCCATGGTATGGTACACTGCTCAGGCGGCGCACAGACCAAGGTAATGCACTTCATCGGAAACAATTGCCGTGTGGTCAAGGACAATATGTTCCCCGTTCCCCCACTGTTCAAGACGATCAAGGAACAGAGCGGTACGGCCTGGGACGAGATGTACAAAGTGTTCAATATGGGACATCGCCTGGAAGTCTACCTTTCTCCTGAGCATGCGGAAGAAGTGATTGCCATCAGCAAATCATTCAATATCGACGCACAAGTTGTCGGCCGTGTAGAAGAAAGCGACAAGAAGGAACTGATTATTAAAAGCGAGTTCGGTGAGTTCATATATGGCTGAGAATAACACGCTATTAGAGAAACTGGACGGATTGGTATCGCGCTTCGAAGAGGTATCGACACTCATCACGGACCCGAACGTCATCGCTGACCAGAAAAGATACGTCAAGCTCACGAAAGAATATAAGGAGCTGAACGAAATCATAAAAGCCCGCAAGGAATATATGCAATGTCTCAACGGCTTGGAAGAGGCCCGCCTGATGATGGCCGAAACCGATCCGGAGATGAGAGAAATAGCCCGCGAAGAAGCGACTGCCTGCGAAGCGCGCATTCCGGAACTGGAAGAGGAAATCAAGCTCCTCCTCGTGCCCGCCGACCCGCAGGACGACAAGAATGCCATTGTCGAAATACGTGGCGGAACGGGTGGCGACGAAGCCGCACTCTTTGCCGGAGACCTGTATCGCATGTACGTGAAGTATTGCGAGATGAAGGGCTGGAAAGTGGCCTTGTCCAGTTGTAGCGAGGGAGCGGCCGGCGGTTTCAAGGAAATCATCTTTACCGTGAGCGGAGAAAAGGTGTACGGGACCCTTAAATACGAATCGGGGGTACATCGCGTACAACGCGTGCCGGCAACCGAAACACAAGGACGCGTGCATACATCGGCAGCAACCGTCGCCGTCCTCCCCGAAGCAGACGAATTTGACGTGGAAATCAACGAAGGCGAAATCAAATGGGACACGTTCCGTTCGGGTGGAGCCGGAGGGCAGAACGTAAACAAGGTCGAGTCAGGCGTCCGCCTGCGCTATGTCTGGAAGAACCCGAATACAGGCGTAAGCGAAGAAATCCTGATCGAATGTACCGAAACGCGCGACCAGCCGAAGAACAAGGAACGCGCCCTCACGCGCCTGCGTTCGTTTATATATGACAAGGAACACCAGAAATATCTGGATGACATTGCTAACAAACGTAAGACGATGGTTTCCACCGGCGACCGCTCGGCGAAGATCCGTACCTACAATTATCCGCAGGGACGCATCACCGACCATCGCATCAACTACACGATTTATAATCTTTCAGGATGCCTCGATCAACTGATCGTGGCCGAGAACGCTGAACGACTGAAAGAGTCTGAACTATAACATCATTTTTAGACTAATTTTTTACACGTAACAACATGAACAAGCAGCAATTATTCGAAAACATCAAGAAGAAGCAGTCCTTCCTTTGCGTGGGGCTCGATACAGATATAAAGAAGATCCCGCAGCATCTATTGTCAGAAGAAGATCCGATCTTCGCATTCAACAAAGCGATTATCGACGCGACAGCCGATTACTGCGTGGCTTATAAACCGAACCTGGCCTTCTATGAAAGTTTAGGCGTAAAAGGGATGCTGTCGTTCGAAAAGACTGTCGCTTACTTGCGTGAAAACTATCCCGACCAGTTTATCATTGCAGATGCAAAGCGCGGTGACATCGGAAACACTTCCGAAATGTATGCACGTTCTTTCTTTGACCATATCAAGGTGGATGCCGTAACGGTCGCTCCGTATATGGGTGAAGACAGCGTGAAACCGTTCCTGATCTATCAGGAAGCCTGGGTGATCCTGCTGGCACTGACCTCCAACAAAGGCTCGCACGATTTCCAGTTGACGGAAGATGCCAACGGCGAACGGCTGTTCGAAAAGGTATTGAAAAAGTCGCAGGATTGGGCTACGGACGAACAGATGATGTATGTGGTAGGCGCTACCCAGGGAAAAATGTTCCTGGATATCCGCAAACACGCTCCCAACCACTTCCTGCTGGTTCCGGGCGTAGGCGCACAGGGCGGAAGCCTCGCCGAAGTGGCTCAGTACGGCATGAACGACCAGTGCGGATTACTGGTAAACTCTTCCCGTGCTATCATATATGCAGACAAAACGGAGAATTTTGCCAACGCAGCGCGTGAAGCAGCCCAAGCCGTACAACGCGAAATGGCAGGATATCTGCATGATAAAGGAATTATTCCCTGTAAAGCATAGGCTATCCCAATAATTTTCACCATTTTTGCAAACTGCCTTGAAGCAAGTCCGGGCAGTTGCATTTGAAATACATATAATAAGATTAAGTAATGGAGTTTTCAGCCCAACAAATAGCGAGCGTTTTAGGTGGAACCGTCGAAGGCGATCCTGAAGTGAAAGTCAACAACTTCTCAAAGATAGAAGAAGGTAAACCGGGAACATTGACCTTTCTGGCAAACCCAAAATATGAACATTTTATCTACCAAACTGAAGCAAGCATTGTTTTAGTAAACAATGATTTCACTCCCGCCGAACCGGTAAAAGCCACATTGGTCAAGGTTGCCAATGCTTATGCTTCGCTCGCCATACTGTTGAATATGGCGGAACAGGCCAATGTCAAAAAAGCGGGTATAGACGCTACGGCGTTCATCGCCGGTTCGGCAACGGTCGGCGAAGGATGTTATGTCGGCAACTTCGCCTACATCGGCGAAGACGTGAAGATTGGCGATAACTGTACGGTCTATCCGCACGCGACCATCTACAACGGCTGCGTAATCGGCAACAACTGCATTCTGCATGCCGGGAGCGTGATCGGGTCGGATGGTTTCGGTTTCGCTCCAGAAGGCGATAACTACAAGAAGATCCCCCAGTTGGGTAATGTCGTACTGGAAGACGATGTCGAAATCGGGGCCAATACCACGATAGACCGTGCCGTTATGGACTCGACCATCATCCGTCGGGGTGTCAAACTGGACAATCTGGTACAAATTGCTCACAACGTGGAAGTCGGCGAAAACACGGTCATGGCAGCCCAGGTGGGCATTGCGGGTTCCGTAAAGATCGGCAGCCATTGCATGTTCGGAGGCCAAGCCGGGTTATCCGGACATATCCATGTGGCGGACCATGTGGTATTCGGTGCACAATGCGGCGTGATCAGCGATGTAAAAGAACCGGCAACCCTGTTAGGTGCTCCGGCTATCAACGCAAAGGCGTTTATGCGTTCCAGCGCAATCTTCAACCGCCTGCCGGATATGTACCGCCAGATGGGACAGATGCAACGTGAGATAGAACGACTTAAATTGGCTATTGACAATGCGCGCAATGGCCAATGAACAAATCATAAATTATAAATCATAAATCATATAGATCGTATGCAGAAACAGAAGACGCTTGCCACGAGTTTCTCTATGCAAGGAAAAGGGTTGCATACAGGCTTGGATATCCAGATTACTTTCCACCCTGCACCCGAAAATCATGGATACAAAATCAAACGTGTTGACCTGGAAGGAGAACCTGTAATCGATGCCGTTGCTGAAAACGTAGCCGGGACCCAGAGAGGAACCGTACTTTCCAAAAACGGAATCCAAGTAAGCACCATTGAACATGCGATGGCAGCTTTATATGCCTACGAAATAGATAACTGCCTGATAGAGGTGAATGCACCCGAATTTCCGATTCTCGACGGCAGTTCCCGTTTTTTCAGTGAAGAGATTCAGAAAGCCGGTGTCGTGGAACAAAACGCACCGAAAGATTACTATATCGTAAAGCATAAGATCGAAGTCAAGGATGAAGAAACTGGTTCTTCCCTCATTATCCTGCCGGACGACAAGTTTAGCGTCAATGTTTTGATTTCCTTCAATTCGTCTGTGCTTTCCAACCAGTTCGCCACGCTGAACGACCTGAGTGAATTCCCGACAGAATTGGCTGCTTCCCGCACATTCGTGTTTGTTCGCGAAGTAGAGATGCTGTTGCAGAATAACCTGATCAAAGGTGGTGACCTCGACAATGCGATCGTCATCTATGACCAGAAAGTATCGCAGGAGGTGCTCGACAATCTTGCCGACAAGCTGTCTATCCCGCATAAGGACGTACAAGACCTGGGCTACATCAACAATAAACCGCTGGTATTCGACAACGAGCCGGCACGCCACAAGCTGATCGATGTGATCGGTGACCTGGCATTGATCGGCAAACCGATCCGGGGTCGCGTAATCGCTACCCGTCCGGGACATAAGATCAACAACCAGTTGGCACGCATGATCCGCAAGGACATCAAACAGAACGAAGTTCAGGCTCCCGTCTATGATCCGAACAGCACTCCGGTTATGGATATCAACCGTATCCGCGAACTGCTCCCGCATCGTTATCCGTTCCTGTTGGTTGACAAGATCATCGAAATCGGCGGCAACTATATCGTGGGTGTGAAAAACATCACGAGCAACGAACCTTTCTTTACAGGTCATTTTCCCCAGGAACCGGTTATGCCGGGTGTACTGCAAGTTGAAGCGATGGCCCAGACCGGTGGATTGCTCGTTCTGAATTCGGTAGACGAACCGGAACGCTATTCCACTTATTTCATGAAGATCGACGGCGTTAAGTTCCGCCAAAAAGTCGTTCCGGGCGATACGCTGATCCTCCGTTTGGAGTTGCTGGCTCCCATCCGTCGTGGTATTTCAACCATGAAAGGATATGTATTCGTAGGCGATAAGCTCGTTAGCGAAGCCGAATTTATGGCACAAATCGTAAAGAATAAATAAATCAATGATTTATGATTTCAGATGTATGACTTATGGTAACGACATGATACGATAAACCATACATCCGAAATCATAAATAATAAATCATAAATCATTATGAACATATCCCCTTTAGCAGTCGTTCATCCCGAAGCTAAAATCGGTCAGAATACAACAGTCGACCCTTTCGCCGTAATCGAAAAAGATGTCGTGATCGGTGACAACTGTCGTATCTATTCGCACGCGACTATTTTAGACGGTGCCCGGATCGGCAATAATTGCCAGGTATTTCCCGGAGCCGTTATTGCCGGTATCCCTCAAGACCTGAAATTTAAAGGAGAAATTACAACTGCCGAAATCGGAAACAACACCATTCTCCGCGAATGCGTGACCGTCAATCGCGGAACAGCCTCCAAAGGCAAAACCGTTGTCGGCAACAATTGCCTGATTATGGCCTATTCCCATATTGCCCATGATTGCTTGCTGAAAGATAATATCATTATCGGCAATGCTTCACAGATAGCCGGAGAAGTAGAGATCGACGACTTCGCCATCGTTAGCGGTGGTAGCCTGGTTCACCAGTTCTCCCGTATATCCAAGCACGTCATGATACAAGGCGGTTCCCGGATCGGCAAAGATATTCCTCCTTATACCCTGATCGGACGTGATCCGATCGTGTACTGTGGTATCAATATCGTAGGATTACGCCGTCGCGGATTTACCAACAGCCAAGTATTCTTGATCCAAGATATCTACCGTACGCTTTATACACGCGGCCTCAACAATACGGAAGCCCTGAAAGCCATCGAAACCGAATACGAACCTAGTGAAGAACGGGATCTGATTC
>OHDN01001436.1_pt1 | contig 12231 bp, 10 predicted proteins | sample 1566971 | NCBI WGS metagenome assembly OHDN01 (sample SAMEA3879538, study PRJEB24766) | human gut metagenome | biome: human-associated habitat; feature: feces | place: USA | collected 1985/1987
AATGAACTTATTATAGCCGAGAGTTTGTCTATAGGTTGATCGAGAATTAGTATAATATCGGCGCAAAACAGTATGCCGATGACCATATACAAAATCTTGTAGGTGTCGGTCACACGTTCCGAATCTGTGTCAGCAATTTTTCAATATATAATAAAAAACGCCCCTGTTTTCAACGGTTTGTGAAAACAGGGGCGTTTTTTACTGTGAAACGCTTTGCGGCACGGGACAGTGACACGTCCCATACGTTATTTCAGGTAAATCCGTAGTATCAGAACGGGCGGATATAGAATCCGCCCCTACGAAAATTGGTATTTTACATTAAATTTACGGAGCATAAATAATTACGCATTACGCACTACGAATTACGCATTAGATTTCGCCGCTTGCGTGTCTTGTAACGTGACAGCCGATATTTACCGCAACGGGAAGTCCTGCAATGTGCGTCGGTGCCTGCTCTATCGCAACGGAAAGTGCGGTTGTCGTTCCGCCGAAGCCCTGAGGTCCTATACCGAGCTTATTTACCTTTGCAAGTATGCGCTCCTCCATTTCGCTGTAAAGCTTCTTTTCGTTTCTGATGCTTATATCCCTGCACAATGCTTTCTTTGCAAGATATGCGCACTGCTCAAAATCGCCGCCGATGCCAACGCCTATCACCATCGGAGGGCAGGGATTGCTTCCTGCGACTGATGCAGCTTCAACGACAAAGTTTTCGATATCTTCAATAGTCGCAGACGGGGTGAACATTTTCAGCTTTGACATATTTTCACTGCCGAAGCCTTTCGGGCAGACCGAGATATGCACCTTGTCGCCGTCGACGATGCGTGTATGTATCACCGCAGGCGTATTGTCGCCCGTATTGACACGTTCAAGCGGGTCGGAAACCACCGAACAGCGGAGATAGCCCTCGGTGTATCCCTTGGCAACGCCCTTGTTTATTGCTTCGTAAAGACTTCCGCCGACAAAGTGGACGTCCTGACCGATATCGAGGAAAATAACAGCCATTCCCGTATCCTGACAGACTGCGATATTCTCGCTCTCGGCGGCTTCGATATTGCGGACGAGGTCGCAGAGAACTTCTCTTCCCGTCGGTGACTTTTCGCCGTCGGGTGAATTTTTTATCTTTTCAACGAGCGAGCAGGGCAGCTTGCGGTTTGCTTTTATGCAAAGCTCGCTCACGATCGATTCAACTTCGGAAACATTTATCTCTCTCATTTTAAAGGTCGTTCCTTTCAAAAATTTTCTTTCCGTCAATGAAAACGGCGGAACAGTTCGTCATTATTTCAAGCGGATCACCGTCAAAAAGAGCAAGATCGGCGTCCTTTCCTACCTTTATCGAACCAACACGATCGGCAATGCCGATTATCTCGGCGGCGTTTATGGTGAGTGCTTTCATCGCTTCTTCTTTCGGAAGTCCTGATTTCACGCAGTATGCGGCACTTGTCGGAAGATACTGCACGGGAATTTCGGGGTGATCGGTGCAGATTGCAATTTTAACGCCGCTTCTGTTGAGTATGCCTGCGTTCGCAGTTGTAAGCTCGGCAAGCTCGGGTTTTCCACGGTCGCAAATGATCGGACCTGTCAGCGCAGATGCCTTTTCCCTGCCTAAAATATCGGCAATTTTATGCCCTTCGGTGCAGTGGATAAGCACGTAGTCAAGTCCGAATTCCTTTGAAATGCGAACGGCGGTCATAATATCATCTGCACGGTGGCAGTGGAAATGCGCCTTTAATTTATGCTCGAAAAGCGGAATGAGCGCCTCGGATTTTATGTCAAATTCGGGGAGCGACTCGTCATTTTCAATGGCAAATTTCTTGTCGTCAAAGTATCGTTTCGCCTTGAAAAGAGCCTCACGGATAATTGCGGCGGTCGCCATTCTTGTTACGGGAGCGGTGTCCTTGTCCGAAAATGCAGACTTCGGGTTTTCACCGAGGGCAAATTTTATTCCGACCTTGCGGATAAGCATTTCATCAGCGCATCTGCCGTGCGTTTTTACTGCGATAAAGTCGCCGCCTATCGGGTTGGACGAGCCAACGCCCGTAACGGCAGTCGTAACACCGCAGGAAACAGCGTCCGAAAAGCATCGGTCGAAGCAGTTTATGCCGTCGATAGTGCGCAGGTGCGGCGTTACGGGGTCAGTGTCCTCGTTGACGTCCTCACCCTCGACGCCCATTCCGTCGCCGATAAGTCCGATGTGGGAATGTGGGTCGATAAAGCCGGGGAAAAGCTTCTTTCCGCCTGCGTCAAAGCTGTCGGAGGGTATATCGGCAGGCTCGCCCTCGCCTACGGAAGTAATTTTGCCGTTTTCAAAGCCAACGTAGCCGATGAAAGGCTTAACGCCCTCCATTGTGTGTATTTCAGCGTTGTAGATATACATTCATTTTACTCCTTGGGAAAGATCAGGACAAGCCGCACTCGTCATAGTCTTTCCAGCGCTCATAATGGTTGTAAGCGGCGATAGCCTTGTAGACGATAAAGCCGCCGAGCATAAGTATCATCGAAAGTGCGATGGAAATGGGGAGTGCTGCCTTTGTGAACTGGATAAGAGTTACGTCTTTGTTCTTTTTCATATATAATAGTATCCTTTCGTTAATTTTCTAAAAGCTCCCAGTTGTCAAAACAGGGAAAATTGTTCTCTATATAAGCCTTCACGCTGTCCATATCGGGATTTTTACTGTTGTTGCAGTCGTAGATATAGGCAACGGGGAAGTAGCTGTTGTCTTGTTCAAGCTTCTGTATCTCCGCAAGCCTTGCTTCAAAGGTGTCATTGTCGACCTCAGCGCCGTCGATATAAGCCTGACCGAGTTCGGAGTGTTCCGTGCCGTCCTCATCGGTATAATACATTCCCGACTCACGGAACAAGGTTGAAACAACTTCAAAGTCCGAGCCGTTCCAGCCGTAAAGATAATAGTCCGTATAGCCGTAAGTTCCCCATGTGTGTCCCCGCATTGACTGAAAAAGTATCTGCTTTGTATCGGGGATATAGCGGACGCTGCCCCAGACCGATGTTGTCCAAAGCTCCAGGACCTGCATACCGTCATCGTTGAAATAAAGGATATCCGTCAGTTCATAGGGGTTTATCTCTACCACAGCTTCGGGGATATCATCGCCGTTTATGTCGCCGAGATAAACGCCGCCTGCGAGGAAATCAAGACCGTTGAGATATTCCGAGTAAGCGTGCTGCCACTTGTTCGGGCAGGCACATGACATTTCTTCAATGCTGTCGGAGGAGACCGTTTCGATCGGAGCTTCCGTTGCTGAAGCTGTTGAAGCGGAGGTCTCGGTATTTTCGGTAAGGGTCGTTTCGGGCAAGGCTTCCGTTACGGACGTTTCCGAAGAGGTCAGAGCCGATGTTTCCGCAGAGATCACAGTCTCGGCAGAAACCGAGGCCTCCTCGGGAACAGGGGGATCGGCATTATTGCAGGAGGTAAGGATAAGCATTGCCGCCGTGAAAATCAAGGCTGTTCGTTTCATATTATTTATGTCCTTTTTATATGTATTCAAAACTGCTTTTTCGCAAGCGCAACGACCTGAACGTATATCCCTGCAACGACCTGATAAAGCTCGGGTGGGATACCCTCGCCGACACTCAGCATCGTCAGCATTGCCGCCGTGGAATCGTCACGGTAAACGGGAACGCCGTTTTCTTCCGCAAGGTTTATGATGCGCTCTGCGACCTTGCCGTGACCCGACGCTACAACAACGGGGGAGTAGTCCTGTTCGGGATTGTATTTAAGGGCGACTGCTGCGCCGTTCGTGACAGGCTTTCTATATCTTGACATTCAGACCACTCCTTTTCTCCTTTATTTTCGGGAAAACCTGCGTAAGATCACGCCGCTTTAGTACCGTGCCGATAGTCGTATTTTCCATGGAATATCCGCTCGCCGAAGCTATTTTCGGAATGCTGTCACGGAGCGGCTTGAAAACGCCCTCCGTTCCCGACGGGCAGAGGAGTGAAACGTTCAGCTTCTTTCCGTATGAACGAAGTTCAAGCTCAAAATAGCCAACGTCCTCTATCTCAAAGCAAAGGAACATCTGCCGTGAATCCTCGCCCGCCGTCCTGCTCTCGGCATCGGGATCAACCCAAAGCTCGCCGAAAGCCTTGAAGCCGCCGTCATTTATCGGCACGAGGAAGTGAAGCAAAGGTGTCATTGCTCCCGGAGTGGAGAGAAAGCCCTGCATCATATCCGAACGGCTCATGGACGAAAGCGATTTGAGCGAGGAGTCGTTTATATTTTTAGAAAGAAAATCCATAAGATTTTCCATTGACGTAGGCGGCTTGTATTTTATCCCGTCGGCAGAGGTCAAGCCGCTCAGCATCTGGTTCATACTCTGCGCAAGGATGATCTTCTTATCCATATCGTTGACGGAATTGAGCGCAATGCTAAGGTTGTCGATAAGCTTGTTGAGGTCGCCCGTTGCGTTGAAGCTGCGCAGGATAAGGTTGATCTCGTTCATCGAGGACTGCGGAAGTATCGCATTGAAAACGGCTCTTATCGAAGCCGAACCCGACTGCGTTTCGATGGTCGAAAGCATAGCCGAAAGCTGCTGCGGTGTAACGGTCGCAAGCGATTCGTTGAGGTTCGTGCCAAGCTTCTGCGAGAGCAGGATAAGCGACTGCTGATTTAAGATAGAGTCGGAAGCGAACGAAACGTCTTTCTCGAGGAATGGCAGGTTCGCAAGTATCTCGTTCGTTTTATCGGCAAGCAGTGTTTTCTTATCCATATCATCGACAGAGTTTATCATAATACTGAGCCGGTCGATGAGCGAAGCCACATTGCCCGTTGAATCGTAGCTTTTGAGGATGCTGCTCAAAGCCCCCTGCATTGACGATGGAAGCATCTGCGAGAACAGTGCCCTGAGCGACTCCAGTCCGCCGTCTGATGGGATATTTGCCGCATTTTTCATAAGAAGCTCCAACGGAACAGTCGATTCGTTGAGAGCCGCTCCGACCTTTTCCGAGAGCAGGGAGAGCGAGCTGAACGGCGAAGCCGAGCCTTGGACGATAGTGTTCAGCGAAGCAAGCTTTATATCGGTCGGCAGGTCGGCATTTTCTATGTAATTCATAAAAAGCTGACGGAGAGCGTCTGCCTGCTCCTGGTTCGGGGTCATATCGAGAATGGCGTTGAAGCTTTCGCCGAGCGCCGAAGCACTTCCGTTGAAGCGTGAGATGTTGTATATCGCAAGCGAAATGAGATTTTCGGTCTTGTCATTCATAAGAAGACTTCCCCGAAGCTCGTTGAGCAGTGAGAGCATTTCGCCCTTCACTTCGTTGAAATTATCCTTTGTAAGATTATCCGCAAGCTCGGTGAGCCGTTGCGCAAGTGAGCGTGTCGGTGCGGCGGTATCGGAGAGATAGCGCAGATTTTCCGCAACGGAAGTTACGATGCTGTCACGGGCAGAAGCGTCTGCGGCGGCTTTGGTGAACTGAATAACAGCCTCGCCGACATCGCTCGAACCCGTTTTCATCAGCATATCCTTCATATCGCTCCAGATCGGGTCGCTGAACGCCGTCGACTGCTTCTCCTGCGCTATCATATCGCCCGAAACGTTCGCAGGCGCAAGCATTACCTCATTGGCGAATTCCGTCACCTTGTTGAGGATATCGGCAGAGCCGCTTTCACGCAGAGCCGCAAGAGTTTCTTCGCCGATGATGGAGCGGAGGACGTTTATCCCTGCGGTCGGGTCTTTGGCAGGCGTGATATCGGTGTTGAGCACCGAACCGTCCTTGTTGTCCTGATAGGTGTATTCCTGATCGCGCTCGGTCGATTTCTGGACCTTTGTAGTATCGCCGAGGTTAAATACCCGGTCGGTCTGAGTCTGCTGAGGGTTGTTTTTCGGCGAAAAGTCATAGTTTTTAGGCGCAACAGGGGTTGTAATATTAAGCAGATCGGACATTCTCTATCGCTCCTTAATGATTTTTATGTGATGTCAAAAGGGGTAAGATTAATATTTGTGCAAAATTCACATATTTTTTAAGTTTTCCACACCGATTTTTGTAATCGCAGAGTTTGTTTTTCACTTTCCGATCCTTAAAATCAAAGCACTGATTTTTGTGCAAAATATACTAAAAAGAGCAGAAAAGTTCTCCTGCAAAAGCCTTGTTAAGATGGGAAAAATATTGTATAATGTATATATTGTGAATAATAATGGCTCGGAATTGATCTTTACGGTTCATTTAAATGTTCAGATACCATTATAACACAATTTTTACCGAACGGCAATACATTTCAGCAAGAAATTTTAAATTTGTTGGCGGCTGACCAACCCTTATCCGTGTACGGTTTTATGACACGGCTTGACTTTATCAAAAACCAAGCGGAGCGGCAGTGCAGATTCGCACGGGGCGTTCCCCGCAATTATTAATCAAACAGGTAGGTGCTTAAAAATGGCAAAATTTGAAGCCGGTATGGAGTCAATGGTCGATACTTATATATTTGAGACCACTTCCCTGCTGGAAGAACTTGACCAGATACTTATGAAGACCGAGAGTGAACATTCATTCTCGCCCGAAGAGATCAACGAAATTTTCCGAACGATGCATACGATAAAAGGTTCGTCTGCGATGATGGGTCTTGACAATATGTCCAAGCTTGCGCACAGCATTGAGGATATGTTCTATGTTATCCGTGAGGAAAACCCCGTCATCTCCGATATGAACACGCTTTACGATATTCTTTTCTCGGCGTCCGACCTTCTCAAAGCTGAGATTGAGCTTATTCAGGAGGACGAATACACACCGACTGACTTCACAGCGATAATGCAGAAGATCGAAGCATTCGCCGCTGTACTTAAAGGCGGTGCTGATGCACCTGCGGCTGCTCCTGCCCCTGCACCTGCGGCTTCCGCTCCTGCACAGACAAGCACACCTGCTGCTTCATCGGCTGCTGATGACGACCTTACCACTGTAAAGGTTACTTTTGACGACGACTGCAAAATGGAAAACCTCCGCGCTCTCCTCGTCGTAAACAAGATCGCCGAGGACTGCGAAAAGCTTGAATATATCCCTGCCGATATTGAAACTAACCCCGAAACGGCAAAGGATATCATCGAAAACGGCTTTATCATAAAGTTCAAGCCTTCTTCCGATATGGATATCGACAGCGTTATCAGTCTTATCGGCGAATGTTCCAATGTAAAATCATACGATATAGTTGAAAGAGGCAGAGTTGTAGAGCTTGTTGGCAAGATAAATGTCAAGGTAACGTTTGAGGAAGACTGCAAAATGGAAAATCTCCGTGCGCTCATCGTTATCAACAATATCAGGGACAAGTGCAAGTCGCTCTCCTACGAACCTGCGGATATCGAAGAAAACTCCGCAACCGCACAGACTATCATTGACAGCGGATTTATGATACACTTTGAAGCGGACGACCCCAAGGGCGTTATCCGCGCTATAAACGGCAGCCCTAACGTAAAATGCTGCGAGATACTTTCCTCCGACAGCACTCCTGCTGTTTCTGCTCCTGCCGCTCCCGCACAGGCTGCTCCGACAGCTGCGCCTGCACAGGCAGCTGCTCCAACTCCTGCACCTGCTGCCAAGCCTGCCGCACAGCCCGAGAAGAAATCCGTTGAGCAGATCAACAATATGCTCGGCAACAAGGGTTCGGGCGCAAAGCAGTCGCTTATTTCCGTAAACCTCAACAAGCTCGATACGCTCCTTGACCTCGTAGGTGAAATTGTTATCACTGAAGCTATGGTAACCTCGAACCCCGACTTGAAGGGACTTCGCCTTGATAACTTCCAGAAATCCGCGCGTCAGCTCAGAAAGCTCAATTCCGAACTTCAGGATACCGTTATGTCGATACGAATGGTCCCCATTTCGGGCGCATTCAACAAAATGACCCGTATTGTCCGCGATATGAAAGTCAAGCTTGGAAAGGACGTTGACCTTGTATTCGAGGGCGAAGAAACAGAAGTTGACAAGTCTATTATCGACCAGCTCAACGACCCTCTTATGCACATGGTAAGAAACTCTATGGACCACGGCATTGAGGAACACGCTGAGGACAGAATCGCAAGGGGCAAGCCTGCAAAGGGCAGGATCACCCTTTCCGCATATAATTCCTCAAACGAAGTTATCATCGTTGTTGCCGATGACGGCGCGGGCATCAATGCTCAGAAGGTCATTGAAAAGGCTGAAAAGAACGGACTTCTTACAAAGCCGGTAAGTGAATATACTGATAAAGAAATATACAATATGATAATGCTCCCCGGCTTCTCTACCAATGATCAGGTCACCGAATACTCGGGCAGAGGAGTTGGAATGGACGTTGTTAAGAAGAACATCGAAAAGGTCGGCGGCTCGGTTTCCGTTGACTCCAAATGGGGCGAGGGAAGCCAGTTCATCATTAAGATCCCGCTCTCACTCTCGATCGTTGACGGTATGGAAGTTTCCGTCGGTCAGTCTATCTTCACTATCCCGATAAATTCTATCAGAGAGTCGTTCAAGGTAAAGCCTAACCAGCTTATCAAGGACACCGACGGCAAGGAAATGATAATGATAAGAGGCGAATGCTTCCCGCTTATCAGACTTTATGATATCTATGACCTTGAGCCGAAAACTACAGACCTTTACGAGGGTATCGTTATCCTCGCCGAAACTGAGGGCAAGTGTGCCTGCATCTTCGCCGATGAGCTTATCGGTGAACAGCAGGTCGTTGTCAAGCCGTTCTCCTCGCTTCTCAATAACTTCAACGTTAAGCAGAACGGTATGGCAGGCTGTTCTATCCTCGGCGACGGCTCTATCACTATCATTCTCGATATCGCAAATATCCTCGGCGGATTCTGAGAACCTGTCTTCATAAGAAATGTGTGCGGATTTTCGAGCATAATTTTGTTGCAGACAAGGCAAAAATCCGCAGGCGGGCTGTCGCCCGGCAAGAATTTTTAACGCAGTCTGCGGCAAAATTTGCCGAAAAGACGTGCGCATATGCTTGTGAAGACGGGTTCTAATTTAAACCGCATTGAAAAGAGCCTACGGGAGCTCGGATACAGTCCCGAATAACTCAAAGGAAGATGAATAAAATGAGCGATGAAATTTATACCGCCGACAAGAAAAAGACCTTTACCGCCGACGGAACGGAGATACTTTTCTTCACTATCGGCGAAAAAACATACGGCATTGAGATCGAGTTCATCAACGAGATCATCAGCATTGAACAGATAACAGTCGTTCCGAAGATACCCGATTACATAAAGGGCGTTATCAACCTCAGAGGTAAGATAGTCCCCGTTATCAGCATCAGAAAGCGCTTCGGAATGGAAGAGATCCCTTACGACGACAGGACCTGCATCATCGTTCTCGAATTCGAGAGCGGCGAACAGGTGGGCGTTATCGTTGACCGCGTTCAGGAGGTTATCGTTGCCGACAAGAATATTATCAGCAAGGTTCCCGACAGCAAGAACGTCAACGCAAACCACTATATCAAGAGCATTATCAACTTTGAGGACGATATAAAGCTTCTCCTCGACTGTCATAAGCTCGTTGCAAATGAATAACACTCAATGCGAATAAACTTCGCAACTAATAAAACTTTTTACGGAGCAAAAATAAAATGCTGCTTAAACTTACAGATGATGATTTTTACCGTCTTGTAGATTTTATGAAGAAAAACTACGGGATAAATCTTGAAAAGAAAAGAGTTCTTATCGAGGGCAGACTTTCCAATACAGTTTCCTCACGAGGATTCAAGACCTTCAAGGAGTTCATTGATTTCGCCTTTGCCGACAAGACGGGAAAGGAAACGATGCAGCTTGTCAACAAGCTTACAACCAATCACACATATTTTATGCGTGAACCCGAGCATTTCGAGTATCTCAAAACAACGCTTCTGCCTTATTTTGAAAAGACGAACAAGGACAAGACGCTCAATGTCTGGTGCGCCGCTTCGTCCACGGGTCAGGAGCCTTACACCATTGCGATGACGATAGATGAATACTTCGCAGGCAAGGGCTGGGTGATACGCATACTTGCGACCGACCTTGACACCGATGTTCTTGCGACAGCTTCTTCGGGAGTTTACACCGCTGACCAGATGAAGGACGTTCCTGCGGCATGGGTGACGAAATATTTCACCAAGCTCGATGCGAACACCTATCAGGCATCGGATAAGCTCCGCAAGATGATCGAATTCCGCCAGTTCAATCTTATGGATAAGATACCCGTCGGAAGAAAATACGATCTCATAAGCTGCCGAAACGTTATGATCTATTTTGAAATGGACACGAAGAACGCCCTTGTTGAACGTTTCTATGACGTTACCAAAGAGGGCGGCTATCTCTACGTCGGACACGCAGAGAGCGTAGGAAAAGGCACACGCTACACCTACATAAAGCCAGCCATTTACAGAAAAATAAGCAGCGACAAAAAGGTATGAACGGTTTTAAGCCATTCATAAGTATATTTCTATGAGTATTAATAAGAAAAAACTGATAATCGTCGATGATTCGAGGCTTTTTCGGGAAGCACTTGCACAGAAGCTGTCGGAGAGCCATTCGATAGAAGTGATCGGAACTGCAAGCGACGCTTTTGAAGCCAAGGATATGGTTTCCGAGCTGAAGCCCGATGTTATGATAATCGATGTTGAAATGCCGAAGATGAACGGCTTTGAATTCGTCAAGGAGCTTATGTCGCAGTATCCCGTGCCATGCATAATGGTAACATCGAACGAAAATTTCTCCGAAGCCGATGCTAAAAAAGCAGGTGCGGCGGATTTTATGCTCAAACCGAGCCGAAACAACGAGTTCGGAACTTTCGCGAGCATTATCGCGACCAAGGCTATCATCGCAGCAGGAAACCCTGCAAATTACAGAAAAAGGATTGCGGCCGCAAAGGCAGACGGACTTTCCGCTCCGTCTGAGCATATCGCAAGCACACTGAAAAAGGCTGTTCCCGATCTGCCCGACAAAGCAGATATAGCACTGCTCGACAAACGCGCGGCAGAGGGTTACGTTGTGGCTCTCGGTGCTTCAACGGGAGGAACGGACGCACTCGAATGTGTTATAAAATCGTTCCCTGAAAATATGCCGCCCGTTGTTGTCGTTCAGCATATGCCTCCGGTTTTTACAAGAATGTATGCGGAGCGGCTCGACAAAAGCTGTGCCGTTCGGGTGCGTGAGGCATCTGACGGTGACAGAGTGCATCAGGGCGACTGCATAATCGGTGCAGGCGGAGTTCAGCTTGAACTGAAAAAGGACGCAAAAGGCTATTTTGTAAAGTGCTACGAGGGCGAAAAGGTTTCGGGACACTGTCCGTCGGTCGATGTACTTTTCAGCAGCGTTGCTGAAACGGTCGGCGCAAAGACAGCGGCTGCGCTTCTCACGGGAATGGGTGCTGACGGTGCGAGAGGTCTGCTGAAAATCCATCAAAAAGGCGCTTATACTATAGGTCAGGACAAGGAAAGCTGCGTTGTTTACGGTATGCCGATGGAGGCATACAAGCTTGGCGCCTGCACGGAGCAGCTGCCGCTGTCAAAGATAGGCGCTGCGCTCGTTCACAAGCTTGCGACAGGTTGGAAATAGCAGGGACGTCCCTGCATCACGCCCCGCTTTGCTGCGCTCGTTTTTGCGTAAAATGGGTTTATGATCGCTAACATAGTTTGCGGAGGAGTTGACAAATTGCAGGTTGAGATACTCTCTGTGACGGTTTGTACCATATTGCGTTTATGCAAAGGCTATACAATGATAAGTAATACTAATACTAAACACCAATAAAAAACAGCCGCATATCCTTTTTACGGGATATGCGGCTTGATTTTTGTACTTTTTCAGAACTTAAAATCCTCGTTTGAGTCGGTCTTGTCTTCTGCTTCGGGAGCAGGAGCAGCTGCAGGCTCATCGGAATCGAGCTTGTCAAGCTCTTCGGGTGTTTCGCTTGTGCAGGAACTGCAAGAGCAGTCGTCACAATCGTCGTCGCAGTCATCGCCGAAGTACATCTCATCATCATCGTCATAGTCGTAATCGTACTGTTCAAGCTCTTCGTGCTTCTTCATTGCATAAACAGCGGCTGCTGCGCCTGCTGCTGCGGAAACCAATGCGAGAAATACTGCACCGAATCCTTTCATATTAAACAACTCCTTTATAGCGGGGAAAACCCCGCGGGCAATTCGCGCCGCGCTCTGCTTGCGTTGCGCTTTGTTTATAGTGAAAATAAGTCCGTGTTCGCGAATAGAATTTTGTTTGCAAGCTTGACAAATCGAAAAAGACGAAAAAGAACCCGGAGGAAAAGCAATA
>OHDN01001446.1_pt1 | contig 12163 bp, 13 predicted proteins | sample 1566971 | NCBI WGS metagenome assembly OHDN01 (sample SAMEA3879538, study PRJEB24766) | human gut metagenome | biome: human-associated habitat; feature: feces | place: USA | collected 1985/1987
GCACCCCGCTGCGTTTCCACTGACCTCGCAAGCTACTACATGACCACCCGTACCTGTCCCTATGCCCGCTCCATCCTCGAGCGCGCCATCGAGGGCGGCTACAACTACCTTGACGCTCTGCTCGGTGCAGAGTCCTGCGCCACCATGGAGCGTATGGAGGAGCACTTCTTCCTTATCAACCCCGTCAAGAACCCCCGCTTCTTCGTCACCCAGATCGACCCGCCCATGAAGGGCGACAAGACCAACCTTGACTACTACAAGGCACAGGTCAAGCTCAAGATCGTTGATGAGCTCAAGAACCGCTTCGGCGTGGACGTGTCCGACGCCGCAATGCGCGAGGCAATCAAGGATCACAACGAGATAAGCCGCATCATCACCGAGATCGGCAGCTTCCGCAAGAGCGAGAATCCGAACATCACCGGCTACGAGTTCCACGTCATCAACCTCGTCAGTCAGGTATGCCCGCACTACCTCATCAAGCCCTATCTTGAGGAAACTCTGGAAGAGCTGAAGACCCGCGAACCGGAAGAGAAGTTCCCGTTCCGCGCCCGCGTAGTCCTCGTCGGCTCCGAGGTGGATGATCCCGAATTCACCAAGCTCATCGAAACCTGCGGCGCTATGGTCGTCGCCGACCGCTACTGCTTCGGCAGCTTCCCCAGCCGCGAACAGATCGAGATTCTGCCCGGCGAGACCGCGTTCGACGCCATCTGCCGCCACTACCTGCACTGGAACCAGTGCGCCCGCTTCATGGACGGCGAGAAGATCGACCAGCGCCACGCAGAGGTCGAAAAGCTTGTTCACGACTTCAAGGCTGACGGCGTTATCTACGAGAACATGAAGTTCTGCGAGTTCTGGAGCTACGAAAAGGTTCTGGCTCACCATATCTTTACCGAGGAGCTGCACATTCCCTGCTGCACCATCGAGAAGGAATATGCCCTCGGCGCTGTCGGTCAGCTCCGTACCCGCTTCCAGGCCTTCATAGAGTCTCTGGAAATCAAGTCCATTCAGGGAGGCAAATAAGATGAAGATTACTGACAAAATAATTGCTTCTATTGATAAAAAGCTTGAGCGCTTCGACCCCATCTGGCAGGCCGAGCACGGCGTAGGCGGCCAGCGCAGCCGTTACTACGACAAGACCGGCGTTGCGAAATGGCGTGAGTGGCGCGGCGTGAAGGACACCATGGTCGACTACGTCGCATGGCTGAATAACCTCCTCGCCATGGCAAAGATGGTCGCCTCCGCTCCTATTCCCTGTCTCAAGGGCTTCTGGGAATACCGCTGGATGGGTTCCTACCTCGGCACCTTCATGTTTATCGACCGTCTGTTCGAGGGCTACCGCGGCTACGAGCTGAAGATAGCTCACATGAACATGCACGCCATCGTCCAGAGCCTGACCGGCAAAATCGCGCTCGTCCTCGCAAACGACAAGCGCCTTGGCGGCGGCCCGCTGAGCGACGTTATGGTTCCGATGGACGAGGTTCTGCCCCCGCTGTTTATGAAGGGCTTCAAGGATCTTATCCCCATCCCGCTCCAGACCCTGCCTGAGTTCATCATCTGCGATGTTGACCAGCACATCGAACCTTACTACATAGACGTTGCCGAGTCCTACGGCCTGCCCGCGGACGTCTGCTCCCGCTGCGCGGCCGAGACCGGCGTTGCCATCGACGACGCCTTCCCAATCATCGGCAAGGCTTTCGTCACCACGAACATGCCCTGCAACGCATCCGAGTGCACCTCCATGTTCCAGCGCCGCCGCTTTGGCCTGCCGGATTTCCCCGTTACCATGGCCATGATTCACAACGAGCCGGGCGCACACCCCTACTCCACCCAAATGCTCAAGGACGCCATTGCCTTTGTCGAGAAGGAATACGGCGTGAAGTACGACTGGAACGAGCTGTTCAAGTATGCAGAGCTTATGAACGAGCAGAACACCATCGAGCTTGAGAAGTGGGACTACTTCAAGACCCCGTACTCCCCGCTCGTCGGTATCGCCGAAACTCTGTACCGTCTGTACGCATGGGCGTCCGTCAACGGTCAGGATCCCTACTTCAACAAGGTCGACCGCAAGGTCATCAAGATCATGCGCAAGGCGTACGAAGAGAAGTACGAGCCGTTTGCGGGCAAGACCCGTCACCGCGCCTTCCTGTGGGGACCCTCCGCCGTTTACTACACCGACTTCCCGACTTGGACTCAGAACTGCTGGGGCATCAACATTGTCCTGAACATGGACTCCACCATGGGTCACAACATGATCAGCACCACCGACCCCGAGCAGGCCATCAAGGATCTGGCTCTGTTCTCCGAGAAGGCCACCATGCGTCACCACGCTGTCGGCGGCTGGGAGAACGTCAACGCCATCTGGGAGTGGGCAAAGAACTTCAACTGCGACATGGTTCTCTTCAATGACAACATCGCCTGCAAGGGTATGCTCGGCGTCCACGCCGTCATGGAAGAGCAGGCGCGCGACCTTGGCTTCCACTTCATCTTCATCGAGCATGACCTTGAAGACTGCCGCACCGTGTCCCGTCAGGATATGAGAAACTGCATCAATAACTACATGTCCGTTGTTCTCAACGAGAAGCCTCTCGACCCGACCATCGTCGAGTTCGACGACTCCATGGCATACTGAGAAAGGCAGGATAGCACATGAAAAAGTTCTGGAAATTCATATTCAAGCTCATAAAGAAGCTCATTGTCATCGGGCTTGTCGGCTTCGTGGCAACCTTCGCGCTGTACATGTTCAACGGTGAGAACAAGCTCATCTACTACGTCGTCCGTCCTCTGCTCAACAAGCATTACGATTCTCAGGTCAGAGACAGAAGGATCGTGTGACACGCACAAAATAATCAAATCGCCTGCCCAATTGGGCAGGCGATTTTGTTTTCGCTTTTTACGAAGCCTCGGCCTCCTCGTCCGGCGCTTCCTCCGGTTCACAGTTCTCTGCCGGGGACACTATCTTTACGAAAAAGATGAAGTACACGATGTGCGCCGCCCACACGACGGCGAGTATTGCGCAGAGAATATGCAGCCCCTTCCGCAGCATCATCACGAAGCCAAAAGCCATCAGCGCCGTGACCGTGCACAAAATTTTCGTCTTGGTCTTTGCCGTCATCCCCTGCCCCTTGACGTAGCTTGCGAGATTGGTTTTGTACATCCTCGTTCCGAGGAACCAATCATGCAGCTTCTGCGACGACTGGGAGAAGCAGAACACCGTTGCAAGGAAGAACGGCACAGTCGGCAACACCGGCAGGACTATTCCAATGCAGTCAAGGGCGAGGCAGACGCAGCCCATTATCAGAAATATCAGTCTTTTTATTTTCATTGAATTTCTCCGTTTTCAGCTCATGCGGCCGTGTTCCACGGAATGGACGCGATCGGCGATGCTCATGGTCGATTCCCTGTGCGACACCAGCACCACCGTCTTGTCCCGCTTCTCTTCCCGCAAGGATTTCAGCATTATCGCCTCGTTCAGGCTGTCGAGATTGCTCGTCGGCTCGTCGAGCAGCATGAACGGCACGTCATGCAGGAAGGCTCTGGCGATGCCAAGTCTCTGCCGCTCACCGCCGGACAGCGTGTCGCCCAACTCGCCCACGGGCGTGTCATAGCCCTGCGGCAGAGTCATTATAAAGTCGTGGACGGACGCCTTGCGGCAGGCGGCCTCTATCTCCGCGTCGCTTGCGTCGAGCTTTGCGACGCGCAGGTTGCTGCGGATGCATAACGTCGGCTATGACTGCGGGCAGATCGCTGCCGCAGAGATAGGAGATGCCCTCCTGCTTGAGCGAGAAGCCCGGCCCAGACGATGTGGTCAGCGCTCTCGCGCCGGTCACCGCCGCGCCGAAAACCATGTTGACGCCCGCAAGCTCGGATTCGGTCTGAATAAACTGACCGCCGACTTCCTCCATTCTCCAAGACAGGTACTCAAGCACCTCGGTCTGCGGAGTTATGGGGTAGCCGCTGAAGAAGCGGCAGCCTGCTCTCAGGCAGGGTGGACGTTTACCTCCGTCAGCTCAAGGCACAGGGCTTCAACGGCGTGCAGAACTTCCCGACCGTCGGTCTTATCGACGGCGTATTCCGCCAGAATCTTGAGGAGACCGGCATGGGCTACGGTCTTGAGGTCGAGATGATACGCAAGGCGCATGAGCTTGACATGCTGACCTGCCCCTACGTGTTCGACCCCGAACAGGCGAAGGCCATGGCTGAGGCAGGTGCCGATATTCTCGTCGCCCACATGGGTCTTACCACCAAGGGTACCATCGGTGCCAAGACCGCTCTTACTCTTGACGACTGCGTTGACAAGATAAAGGCCATTATTACCGCTGGCCGCTCCGTCCGCCCCGACATCATGGTCATCTGCCACGGCGGACCTATTGCCGAGCCCGATGATGCGGCATACATCATTCACAAGATTCCGGAGATCGACGGTTTCTTCGGCGCATCCTACATCGAGCGTTTTGCCGCAGAGCGCGGGATCAAGGCACAGGCCGCCGCGTTCAAGGCGATCACCAAGTAAGTAATGCGGCATATAGAGAGAAATGATTTTCACTCGCTGCTTGAAAGCGGACGCAGACCCGTCGGAACCATTCTCCAGATACCGAGCGAAGAGCTTGTAGAAATACTCGGCTATGCCGGAATGGATTATATCGTATTGGCCATGGAGCATTGCCCCATGTCCAGTGCGAAAATCGTTTCCATGATCCGCGCAGCTGAGGCTGTCGGAATTGTCCCACTGGTGCGCGTGCCGTACGTTGAGGACGAGGACTCGATAAAGAAAGCCCTTGATGCCGGCGCCGCCGGGCTGTTTATCCCGAACATAAGCACACCCGAACAGGCTCGTCTTGCCGTTCAATACGCACGCTTTACACCAATAGGAAATCGAGGTGCCTGCCCATATACCCGTGCAAACTGGTTTGGAGGCGACGATGTAACTAGCTTTTACGAGCGTTCTAACAAACGTACCTTCATAGCTCTTCTTGTCGAAGGCTCGGAGGGTATAGAAAATCTGCCTGAACTCGCCAAGGTAGAGGGTATGGATGATCACTTCTTCATCTCCCTCATTTCAGTTCTCAGGCATTTGCCGTCGCTGTGCCAACAGATAAAACCGTGCGCTGGATAATTGCACCCATCGCACTGATCATATTCGCGGCACATCACCGGCTCGTTGTCCGGTAATCCGGCATCCGGCAAATTCTTGAACGCACGTTTGATTTCGTAGTTTTTCACTTGAATCCCTCCTAAACGTCAAAAGGCCGTAACCTTTGATTTCTCAAAAGTTCCGGCCTCACCGATTTAATGTTTTGTTGTTTATCTCACTCTCTTGCCCATTAACTCACCTCCGGATATGACAAAAGCGCCGAAGCGTTGATTCTGCAAAACCAACGACCCGGCGCTTAAATTCTTGTGATATTTATTTTTTGAGAATCGCAGTGCTTTCATACGACAAGTGTGCTTACCACACCTCAAGTTGCGCATAAAATGGCTCTGTCGCGGTTCAAGTCCGCAACGCTGCGTAAAAACGGCGTTTGTCATCAATGGAAAAATAAAAAATTTTCCGAGCTGAAAAAGCCCGGAAAGCCTTGATGACACTGCGTTTGACGCAGTGTCATCAAAATTGGCTGACCATGATGGTGGAGAGCAGCGGACTCGAACCGTTGACCTTCCGCGTGTGAGGCGGACGCTCTAACCAGCTGAGCTAGCCCTCCATAACTTTTCGTAAGAAAAAGTACCGTAAACTTGTCAAATTTCACGGTTTTCTTAACTCCTATATGATAGCATACTATACGCAAAAAAGCAAGTAAAATTTTAAAATCGTTAAAATCAATGTGGCCAGTGTGCTTTTTGTGTGCTTTAGAAAATGGCGAAAAGGCTTGTGTTCATGCGGCTTTCAGGCAGCGGGGGCATCATAAAACCGGCAGAAACAGCTCAATTAGTCCTTTGCTCTGTAAGGTGGCCTGTCAACATACCGGCTTAATGAGAAAAACACGGCGAAAAAATGCCTCGCGTATTGACTTTCTGATTAACGCTGCGATAGTATATGAACGTAGAAAGGGGCGTGGTTAGATGGTAAAAACGCTGTTGCATATGGTGCTTGATTATGAGAAGGATATCGCTCCGTATCGCTTCGTCCAGATATATTCGGGCGTAGGGAGCGGCAAAAACTTATGGGTGCAAAAACTGGTGGAGGCCGGCAGTCATGTTCTCCTTATAACTTCCCGCCAGATCACTGCGGACGCACAGGCCAAAAAGCTTGATGCTTCCCGATGGATAAATCTTGACCAGCTTCTTGACGTAGATGAGCGGGAGTATGAATTTCTGTATTCGGACATTGTCCATAACGTCGTCTGCACGAACTCAGGTCTTGAGAAATTTGTGCGCCATCATTTTTCGGTCGATGACCCTAGAACGCATTTATGGAACAAATTTGACTACATCATACTCGATGAAGCCCACTCCTTATCCACCGACGCTACATTTGCCGATGCGCCATTTTATGTAGAGAAGTTTCTCGACTACGCAATTCGTCACAGCGGTTCTTCATGCCGCTACATATTTATGACCGGAACATTAGCGCCCATCAAATGGCTTCTCAATGATTACGCCGACGAAGTTCATCTAGCCGATTATTTTGAAAAGTGCGAACACGTCGTTCCCAAAGAAGTCTGCCTTATAAACGGGAAAAGCGCCAAAAAGATACTCGTCAATTCCATTCGTGCCGGTCGTCGTATCGTGTACTTTGCAAATACCATAAAAAGCATGACCCAGCTGATAGACTATCTCAAAGACAACGGCATATCAGAGCACGATATAGGCGTTATGTATGCCGACGACAATGACGACAAAAATTTTTCCGCCGAGCTTGTAAAACGCAAAGCCGCCATATACAAGTCGCTGAAGGAAAACGAGACAGTTCCCCATGATATAAAGCTCTTCATCGTAACGACAAAATGCAAAGAGGGCATCAATATTATGGACGAGGACATATCGACTATGTTCTCCGAAAATCATTACTACATTGATTTAGTCCAAATGGCAGGACGTGTGCGCAAAGGCCTTAACAAGCTGTATGTCATTTATGACGCTAAGCAGAACTACGACAGCTTCTCCCTTTTTGACGCAGAGATAAACAGAGAATGTGTCTCAGCAGTAAATGATGCATATTCAAAGTACGTCGCCGAACGCAGAAAGCACGGCAATACCGTCAATACTGTTTCATTGATAAAGCGCGTAGAAAACATGTTCCGTTGTATCAGATTCAACCCCATCACACAGGCTTTCGAAACATACGAGGGGAGAATCAATGGCATATTGGATTATTGCAGCAGCATAAACGACTTTGCCCATTACGCTGACGGCTGGGACGAGCCTATGAATGACTATGGTGAATACGGCTGCGAGCTAATCAAGCAGTGGTTCCCGTATTCCAAAATCTGGATTATAAATAAGAACCCATCGCAGGACGAAGTTAAAGATAACATTCTGTACTTCCTGCGGCAGCATGATTATATGAATAGGGCATTGACCAGAGAAGAACAGGCAAGTATAAAGGACTATATAAACCGTGAATTTGGACATTATGGCAATCGTGTTGCAGGCATGTCCATACCGGTCAAAAGTCTTGCTCCCGCTCTTGAGCACCTTAATATATCGTGCAGGAAAACCGGCAGAAACAGCAACGGGAAGCGGATTATAGAATACATAGTGCCGGACGATGGGATCGATATTGAATTATAATAGTAGAGTGCTAAATTAACGATTTTGTTCCCCACAGTCTTTTTTCATCGCTTATTATGATATTCTTTCTCGCACCCCTTGCTGACGCAAAGCTGCACGATTTGTCTGCCTATTGCTTGCGCAATATCCAGCCAAAAATTCAAATTTTTCATATTGTTTTAGGGCCGCTTTCTACGTGCGATTTATCGTGACTTTGAGCGGGAGCATTCTGCGAGTGTAATGCTGGTAAATCCGATTGCCTTTTCGAGCTGGCAGCGGCATGCTCCCGCACGTATTGACATATAGGAAAAATATGCTATACTTATATCACACTTGGAAATAACTGAATACTGACCTATAAGAGATGCGCGAGGGACAAGCCCGATGACCGCACAGCAACCTCCCGGAGAGAAAGGTGCTAACGCTTGCATGATAGGTATGCCCTGTCCCGCGACAGGATTTTTTGCGCCTATTTTTCGGGAGTAATGGAGAATGGAGGAGCAAAATGACCAACGAGGCAGTGTATGAGGTATCAACGCAGTGGGGAAGCATACGGCTCGACGAGCAGTCTTATCAGGATTATCTTGACGGGCGCTCGTGGCTGAGCTCGGCTTTTGACGTCATGGGAACAGCTAAGACAAGGGCAGCGACTGTGGAAGCTTGCCCTCGGGACATCTCAAGGCAAGCGATAAGCTACAGGAGCGAAGCGGATAAAGCTGGCGTGTGGGAAACTGTTCAACATGGCTTTCCCGGTATGGCAGTTCAGATTCCGTATAGGAGGCGTATGTCTGACATAGGCATAGATGAACTGAATCTGTCTGTGCGCGCAAGCAACGGGCTTATGAGAGCGGGAATAGATACACTCGGCAAGCTCAATGAAATGATGAAAACGGATCGCGGCATTGCGGGTATAAGAAATCTTGGAACTAAGAGCGTAAAAGAAATCGGCAGAGCTTTTTTGTGCGTGGTGTATTCAATGCTGTCGCCATACGAAAAGGCGCAGTATTGGCAGCGCCTGATAGACAAGCCGCAGACAAACGGACAGGAGGTATGAGCCATGACACCGGATTTCGATTTCAACCACGACGGCAAGGTCGATATGCAGGATGTACACCTGTATGAGGATATCTTCAGCGAAGAGAGCAAGAACAACGCGCCAAGCCATGGCAGCAGCACCGGCGGACATATGAGCGGGAGAGCCATTATCGGGGCGTTTCTGTCGGCAGCATATCTCGGAGCATTTCTGCAAGGCTCGGTCGGAGTCAATTTCTTTACGCTTGTTCTCGGCATAGTCAGCTTTTTTGCGCTGATAGCATGCTTGTTTTCCGGTAAGTGAGCCGGAAGCGAAACAGGCATGAAAAATCAATAGTCTGCAATAAAAAACGCGGCCACGGGGATTAACCTTGTGGCCGCGTATAATTTGTGACACTTACTGTTAAGGATTGCTGAGAGCATCAAACAGAGCCATTAGCTCTTTATAATGCTTGTCACAGTAGTATTCCGTTTGCCCTGTGAAGCTATTATATTTATGCCAGCCTGCATCGCTACACACTTCACACCGATGCACGCTAGTAGATTCACCGGAAACAGAAGAAACGTAAAGGGACACCGTTCCTTTTATATCGTTCCATTGCATATAAAAATCATATGTACCAGATGAATCTATTTCCCGTACGCCGATTTTTCTACCATTTTCATTAAGCAGCTCAATCTCTTCATAATGTGTGGTACTATCACCCCAATAGTTTACTACGGCCTGAAAGCTGTCTGACCTGATTTTGCATGGAGCATATGGCTTTGAATAACTACTATATTCAAATTCAATACTCCGCAACGCGCCCTTACTGCGCTTTTGCTCTTCGCTTTGTGTTATGCTTCGAATTTTTATCGTTTCAGGGTCTATTTCGTCCCCTGTACTTTTGTACTTGTAGTCTATGGTACATTCGCCATAGGTAAGACTTGCATCGTCAGTTTCCAATGTATAGGTTTTACCATTATATTCTACTGTAACGACATTACCATTTATATCTTCAATCACAGCTTCGTCTGAACCTGACTTATATCCACATCCTACAAAAAGCAGAGCTAAGATGCAGAGCAAAGAACCACATATAATTTTTTTCTTCATTTTGTTTATCCCTTCTTCGGGTCAAACTTGTACCCGCATTTCTGACATACATTCATCGGTTTGCCGCTCCCAATAAACCCCCACACAAGAGAATAACCACGGTTTACGGTTGCAATTGCGGTTGAGCCACATTTTGGGCATTTTACAGGTGCAGTCGCTTTTTTTGCCTTCTCATATGCAATTCTAGCTGCCTCCGCCTTGCGCGCATCCTCAGCACTAATTATTTTCTGCTGGTATGCCCTGAAATCTGTTTGCGATAGATTATAATCAGATACAGCATCTTTATAAGCTGAATGTGAGGCAAAAGCCATAACAAGAAGAACGGCAGCAATGCAAAACTTGAAAAAATGAAACCCATCATATAACGCCAGCGCCATCCATAACGCTCCAATCATTCCACAAACCACACCTCCTGCTATATATACACCTTTACGCGGCTTTTCCGGAGATTTAATATTTGCTAGTCTACGCTCTAATTCTTCCGCTTCTTTTTCTTTCCGGACTTTCGCTTTTTGCGCAGCTGATACGGCATTTTCCTTTGCTATTTGTTCATTCTGACGCTGGACAAAGTAATCATGTATTCCGAAACCGCACTCTGGGCAGCATTGAGCAGTATCAGAGACATTTTCCCGCCCACATTCCGGGCATTTAACAAGTGCCATAATCTTTTCCTCCCTATTTTTGTTTTGTCAGCTGAGAATATTATACATATATTAAAGCAAGAAATCAAGTTAATCTATCAGTTTATTATAATAGGCGTTTAATGTTGATAAACTGTAATTGGGTGATATTCATGCTTGATTACAGAGTTATCGGCGAGAGGCTGAAAAACCAGAGAAAGAAATCAGAACTTACTCAAGAATACGTTGCGGAACAGGCAAACATCACTGTTGTCTATCTGTCCAAGATTGAAAACGGACATGTCAGGCCAACGCTTGACCTGCTGAGTCAGATTTGTGAAACAGTAGGACTTGACCTCGGCGAATTGTTCCACAGCGTATCACCAAATGCTGCAACATATCAAAATGAGAAGGTGGTGCAGCTGTTCAATGCCTGCTCACCATCTGTTAAGCCAGTGGCTCTTGACCTGCTGAAAAAGCTGTCTGAGCTGCAATAGGCGTAAAAAGCCCTGCCGTCCGGAAAATCTGAACAGCAGGGTTCTTTCTATGTCTTAAAGCCCAAATACGGCAGCCATTTTGCTTGTTGCGGCCTGCATCTGGTTTATATCAGCCTTGACGTAAAAGTTCAGCGTTGTGCTTGCGTTTGTGTGTCCCAATATCTCCTGTACGCTCTTCACGTCCGCGCCGCTGCTCAGAAGTAAGGTCGCACAGCTATGTCTCAAATCGTGCGGCGACATGTCCGGCAATCCATGCGACTTCATAAAGCGTTTCACTCTATGCGTCACAGCGTTCGGGTCTCTCGGCGAGAAAATGTCGGCCTCACTGGGGAAAACAAAACTGTCATCAAGAATCGTGTTCGGGTGTTCTGTGGCTCGCTCTTTAAAAAGATTCTCAAGCAGCTTCAGCGCAGTACGCATGAGTGGGATTGTGCGCAGGCTCGCCGAGGTTTTTGGTGTACTGACGGTCAGGCCGCTTTTGGCCGTATAGGTCACATTGCGCTCTATCCTTATGACAGCGTTATTGAAATCAATGTCCCGCCATTTCAGGCCGATGCACTCGCCGCGTCTCATACCAGTAGTTATCATCAGGTGCAGCATACATCTGAAATCCAGCGGGCAGTCATTCAGCGCAGAGAAAAAGGTCGCTGCTGCTTCCGGTGAAAATGCGTCCACCGGTTTCTTTACGAGCTTCGGCGGGTCAACCTTGTCCATCGGATTTTTGAGAATAATCTCCTGCTTCTGCGCATACGCAAAGATCATATTCAACGTTCTGTAATGGTGGTGTACCGTCTGCGGGGCAAAGCCTCTTTCTGTTCGCAGATAAATAATAAACCTCTGTATGTCTATCGCCGTTAGCTGTTGGAGCGGGATTTTCTCAAAGTATGCGACTATATTCTTGACTGTATCATTATAGAACGAGACTGTTTTCGGCTTATGCGCCCCGTTGTCAACGCAGATAGGAAACCAGTCTTTGAGAACGAACGGTGAAAACGGGGTTCTGGCACGTTCTATCTCGCGGGCTTTTACTCGCTCAGGGTTATGTACATCTTGCTCATACTCGAATTGTACCTGCTTCTCCCACAGCTCAGCAGCTTTTTCTGCGGCTCTTCTACCCTTTGCCGGACTCATATCTTCCGGTACAGTCCAAGTCAAATAGCGTGCAATCTGCTTGCCCTTTTCGTCACGTCCAAGAAACGCACGGAATTTAT
>OHDN01001447.1_pt1 | contig 12161 bp, 10 predicted proteins | sample 1566971 | NCBI WGS metagenome assembly OHDN01 (sample SAMEA3879538, study PRJEB24766) | human gut metagenome | biome: human-associated habitat; feature: feces | place: USA | collected 1985/1987
GACGAGATTATCATGCCTTCCTATACGTTCGTCTCCACGGCGAACGCGTTTGTGCTGCGCGGCGGCGTTCCGGTGTTCGTGGACATCAGGCCGGATACGCAGAATATTGACGAGACGCTGATTGAAGCGGCCATCACGGACCGCACCCGCGCCATCTGCGTAGTTCATTATGCGGGCGTGGCGTGCGAGATGGATGCGATTATGGAGATTGCCCGGCGGCACCATTTGTACGTGATTGAAGACGCCGCCCAGGGCGTAGGCTCCTGTTACAGGGGGCGCAGACTCGGTTCCATCGGCCATTTGGGGTGCTACAGCTTCCATGAGACCAAGAACGTCATTTCCGGAGAGGGCGGCGCCCTGCTGGTGAATGATCGGGAGCTGATGGAGCGCGCGGAGATTATCCGGGAAAAAGGAACCAACCGGGCCAAGTTTTTCCGCGGCCAGGTAGACAAGTATACCTGGGTGGACGTAGGCTCATCCTACCTGCCCGGAGAGATGACAGCCGCCTATTTGTACGCCCAGCTTGAACACGGGCAGGAGATCAACGGGGAAAGACTGAAGTGGTGGAATATGTACCACCGCGCGCTGGAACCCCTGGAAAAACAGGGCGTCCTGCGGCGTCCGTGCGTTCCGGAACACTGCGCGCACAACGCGCACATGTATTACATCCTGCTCAATTCTCTGGAGGAGCGCACCAGCCTGATTGGCAAACTGGCGGAATGCGGAATCAAGGCCGTGTTCCATTACATCCCCCTGCATTCCTCCCCCGCCGGGGTGAGGTTTGGGCGTTGTGCCGGCCCCATGCCGCATACGGACCGCACCAGTGAAACGCTGCTGAGGCTTCCCCTGTATTATGACCTGGGGGAAGAGGGCTGCCGGGAAGTGCTGCGGGCCGGGTTCGGCCTGGAAGAGTTTGAAGAATGATGAAGATTCACCTGGTCAACGTGTCCGATGTGGACGAGTCCATGCGCATGCAGCTCCGCATGTGGCGCAATTCCGACGCGGTCAGCCCTTTTTTTCTGCTGGACCAGGTAACGGAGGACCAGCACCAGGCATGGCTGGAAAGGAATATCCGCGGTGAGGACGCCCTTGCCTGCGTGATTTACGCGGACCGGGTGCCGCTGGGGCTGGTGTACCTGCCGTGGTTTGACCGCGCCGCGCGCCGCGGTGAGATAGGCATTTATCTGTATGACCGGGGATTCAGGGAACTGCGCCCGGCTTCCGCCGCGTATGCGCGGATGATGGAGCTGGCTGCAACAGAGCTGGAGCTGGAACGGCTGTACGCCCGGATTCTGGAGAATAACGCCGCTTCCATCCGTTTTCATGAACGCATGGGATTTTCCCATGCCCCGGAAGAGGACGGGGAGTGCGAGAAGAACGGGGAAAGAAAGCGCGTTCTGATGTATGTAAAAATGTTATGACTGATCCACAGGTTCAACTGTCCATTGTGGCTACCGTGTACTGCACGGGTGGCTATCTGGCGGAGTTCTGTTCCCGCAGTTTTGCTGCCGCGCTTGAGGCGGGTTATGACCCCTCCCGCACAGAGGTGGTGCTGGTGAATGACGGCTGCCCCAGGGGAGGGCTGGAACAGGCCCTGAAGGAACGGGAAAAGGACAGCCGGGTGCGCGTGGTGGATTTGTCCCGCAATTTCGGCCACCATCTGGCCATGTACGTAGCCTGCGAGGAAGCCCGCGGAGAGCGCGTGTTCCTGATTGACAGTGATCTGGAGGAAGCCCCCGAATGGCTGGCGGATTTTTCCCGGGAGATGGCCTCCACCGGGGCGGACGTGGTGTACGGCGTGCAGGAGAAGAGAAAGGGCGGCCTGTTTGAAGCCGTTTCCGGAGAGTTGTTTTACACGCTGTTCAACCTGCTTTCCGACCAGCAGATTACCAGGAACATGGTCACGGCGCGGCTGATGAGCGCGCGTTTCCTGCGGGAGATGTTGAAATTCCAGGACCGGGAGCCCTTTTTCTTCGGCCTGTGCGTTTCCGCCGGCTTCCGGCAGGTGCCGTGCACGGTGAAGAAGGCGTCCTCTTCCCCCACCACCTACACCTTCCGCAAGAAGATGGCGCTGGCGATGAATTCCGTGGTTTCCTACAGCGCCAGGCCGCTGGTGTACATTTCCTACTTCGGACTGGGGGTCACCCTGATTGCCATGCTGTACGTCATCTGGGTGGTTGTGCGCCAGCTTTTGTACAATGTGGCGCCTCCCGGCTGGGCCTCCTCCGTGGCCTCCATCTGGCTGGTCGGCGGTCTGATTCTGATGAGCCTGGGGGTCATCGGCATTTACATTTCCAAGATTTACAAGGAGACCAAGCACAGGCCCGCCGTAGTGGTGGCGCGCCGGTATGAGTGAGTTCCTCCGCTCTTTTTTCTCTCATGATCAACTACCTTATTCTGCACCTGCTGTTCATCGTTTACGCCCTGAATACCGTTCTGGGGCGGATGGCGGCTCCCTATAGCTGGACGGACTGGCACCGGTTCGCCCTGCTGGCCGGCGTGCTGTTCCTGCTGGGCATTTATGCGGCAGGGTGGCAGGTGATGCTGAAAAAGTTCAATCTGGGCGTGGCTTATGCCAACCGTTCCGCCGTGGTCATCTGGGGAATCCTGCTGGCGTGGCTCTGCCTGGGGGAGACCCTTTCCTGGACGCTGGCGGCAGGGGCGGTGCTGATTATCAGCGGCATTATTCTTGTTTCCACGGAGGAGGACGCGCATGAATGAGGAATTCTACATCGGCCTGAACCTGTTTTCCGTTTTCCTGGCCTCCTGCACGCAGGTGATTCTGAAAAAGTCCGCCATGAACGAACGGCTGTCCGGCCTTTCCTATTTCGTGAATCCGGCCACCGTGACGGCGTATTCCATTTTCCTGGGCTGCTGCCTGCTCACGTTTTACTGCCTGTCCCATTTGCCGATGATTACAGTGAATGTGCTGGAATGCTCCGCATACGTGTACATCCTTTTCTTCGACCGGATTTTTTTCGGCAAGCCCATTACCATGCGCAAGGTGGGCGGCAACCTGATGATTATTGCGGGCATTATCATCTGCCTGAACCGCTGAGGCGGCGGCCATGGCCTTTTGGTCCTTCCGGGCTTTGCGCCGGGATAGGCTCTTGACTTTCATTTTATCCGTTTCTAGTATGCGGGCCCGGGCAGGGAGAACAGCCCGCAAAGTCAGGGAATTTGCTTATGTTGAAACAGGTTTGGAGATGGGTATCGCTTTTTCCGCTGCTCCATCCCGTATGGTTCAACCTGCTGTTGCTGGTTTTGGCCTGGAGCATTGTGGGCGTGGCGTACCAATCCAATGACGATCTGGTGATTGCGTCCGTGCTTGACGGCTGGGGCGACCCCTCCTACGCGGACGCTCACGTCATTTTCGTCAATCCCCTGCTGACCGGGCTGCTGCTGAAAGCGGCTCCCGTTCTGGGCGGCCTGTCCGTCTGGCCCGTGTTCCTGGCGCTTGCCACGCTGTCCAGCGGAGCGGCCATTTTCACGATGCTGACGGCGCACGCCCGCAAGGCGCGCAGATATGATTTCAATACGCTGGTCCTGCTGCTGGTGTGGCTTTTAATCATGCCGGGCTTTTATGCCGCCCTGCAATTCAGCCATGCCGCCTTCCTGACGGGGTTCACCGGAGTGCTGGTATGCCTGAAGTACGGTTCCTCCTCCTGGAAGGGACTGTGCACGGGGGGATTCCTGTGCGTGCTGGGCAGCATGATCCGGCTGGACGCCGCCCTGGTGTGCGATGCTTTCTGGGGGGCCATCCTGCTGGCTGGCAGTTTGGACGGGTTTAAACCGTCCCGGGAAAAGATGCGTGCCCGCGGCCGTCTCTGGCTGGCCCTGGCCGGCGTACTGGCAGTCTCCTTCGGTCTGAATGAGTATAACAAGCACGCCCACCGGAATGTGCTGGAGGGCTGTGACGTGGCGGCGTGGAACCAGGCCCGCGCCCTCCTTTCGGACGGAGGGCGCCTACCAGTGCGAGGAGTACGGCGTGTTCGCCAACGATATCAAGATGGTCCGGATGTTCACCAATTGCGATATGGACGCTTTCAACACGGATTATCTGGAAAGGCTTCTGCTGGCGCGGGACGGGGGCGAGTTCTGGCCCAGGGCCTGGGTCCGCGGGGAGAAGGCCCTTCATCTGTTTTCCTGGGATTCCGTCATGGACCTTCTGCCGTGCTGGATTTTATTCGGCCTGGCCTGCCGCGTGTCTTTCCGGCGGGGGGATTCCCCGGCTCTGGTGTTCTGCGTGGGCGCCCTGCTGGTGCTGATTCTGCTGTACATGTCCAGCATAGACCGCCTGTATTTCCGCGTGGTGTATCCCACGTTCCTGATTGCCGGGCTGTGCCTGCTATGGTCGGATAAATACCGCCCCATTCGTTTCAAATGGACCGGAAAGGGCGCCCTGACAGGCGGCGTGCCCATGTTCTGCGCGTTCACCGTTTCTTTGTCACAGGCGTGCGCCGCCGTGTGGGAGGCCAATCTGGAGTCTTTTTCCCCGGATGCCGGCCGCCTGCTGTGCGAACGGGTGGACCGTGAACCGGATTCCCTGTTCTGCGTCCAGATGTCCGGCGGCACCATTGACGACCTGGCTCCGGGACAGTCCGTTTTCCGCAAGGCATGGAGCTGTTCCCGGAAGAATGTCGTGACGCTGGGCGGCTGGAATTTTCCGTTGAAGCCCGTGCAGCGGAAGCTGAAGGAGATGGGCTGGGAGGGGCAGTCCTCCCTGAACCTGTGCAGGGACAACGTATATATTGTCTGCCTGACTCCGCAGGGGGACGTTTCCGACATGGACAGCAAGTTCATGGGGATGCTCAGCCGCCATATATGGGAGCGGCACGGCGTACGCACGGCCTGGCATCTGGATGAGAATATTGAGGGCGTGCGCATTTACCGCCTGCGCAAGACATGGTTCCAGCCCGGGAAGCAGGAACTGCCTCCGTCCCGGTGATGCGCCGCGCCGGAAAGTAAAATCCCCCGATGCACGCTGCGCACCGGGGGATGAAAGGGAAATTGGAGCTGTCGACGGTTGTTAAAAGCGCGGGCCGCCGCCGGGCATGCGCCTGTTTGTGCGCTCTTCACGGAGTTTTGCCTGTTCCGCCGGGGTAAGAAGCAGGAATTCCAGGTCGCGGATGGCGCGCTGTTTTTCAGCGGGATCCTTGATGCCGGAAATCAGGCTTTTCATTTTTTCAAGGGCGGCCACCTGGTCGCCGAGCTCAAAGCATGCCTTTTCCCGTTCCCACTGCCTTTTGACCAGGAAGCTGGCTTTTTCCACTTCCGCCGTTTTTTTGTCGCTGGCGGAATTATTTTGCAGCAGGGTCGCTTCCAGTCCGATGCGTTTATTCCAGAGTTTCCGGAAGTTTTCCACATCCTTTTTTTCCTTGTAGGGAGCCAGCAGCACGCGGTCGAAGATGGTGTTGAGGTCCATCAGGTTGTCCGGCAGAGTATCCGAACGGTAGTCGCTGATGTTCAGGTAGGAGCGGATTACTTCACTGGCTCCGCCCACCATGGGGAGCTGTTCGCCCACATCCTTGGCGTTGGCGGCCACTTCATCCAGCATGGACAAGACGCTGGAGGAAACGTTGAGTTCGCGCTCGTTCTTCTCGGCATCCGCCTTTCTCAGGCACAGCAGCATCCATTTGCACTGGATTTGAAGGGCTTTTTTGAAGCCTGGGGCCACGTTGTTCCCCGTATTCTGCTTGCGCCAGTTGGAAAAGGCGGTGCTGGGGCTGTCCGGCTTGCTGCTGTTGCCGTTGCTGCCTCCTCTTCCTCCGGAGCCCGGCATGCGCATCATCCGGAATCCTCCCCCTCCGCCCCGGTTCAGCATGCGGGACATCATGCTGGTCGGGTTCAGAAAGCGGTCTTTCATGGCGTCTACATAAAGTTTCATGGCGGCGTTTTCCGTGCTGGTGGCCGCGGTGAGGGCGGTCACAGCCTTCTGGATACGGGCGGAGCTGGTGTTCAGGTAGCCGGATTTGACTTCCTTAAGCCACTCGGTGGCTTCCTTCCTTGCGGAATCGGTAAGCATTTCCTGAGCCTGGCAGAAACCGGAGCCCAGGATGAGAAGCATCAGCGCGGAAAGCGCCGGACGTTTGCGGAGCGGGGTGAAGTGTATCATGACGGTATGAGGTTACAGGGTATTTTTACAAACCCCTCCCCTGAAGAAAAGTTGCAGCTTTTCTTCAAAAAAAAGAACAGCACATATTGTTACGGAGGAAAAATGTTTACCCCAGCACCTTGCGGACGCAGGCGGAGCAGACGGCTACGGCCTCCTCCATTTCCTCCGGGGAAATGATGAGGGGCGGGTTGAAGTACAGGACGTCTCCCAGCGGCCGAAGCAGCAGGCCCTGTTTAAGCGCTTCCTTGTAAATCTGGTATCCCAGCCGCCGTTCGGACGGGAAGCTCTTCTTGGTTTCCCTGTCCTCCACCAGTTCAATGGCGTTCACCAGGCCCAGGCTGCGGATTTCCCCCACGTGCGGATGGTTCCCCAGCGCATCGGCGATCATCCGGTGGAAGAGGGGGGCCTTTTCCTGCGCCCGGGAAATAATTTGTTCCTCGTCCAGAATCTTCAGCACCGCCAGGGCGGCGGAACAGCCCAGGGGGTTGCCGGAGTAGGTATGGCTGTGCATGAAGGCCTTTCCTTCCCGGTAGTCCGCATAAAAGGCATCGTAAATCTTCTGCGTGGTGATGGTGATGGACATGGGCATGTAGCCGCCCGTGAGCCCCTTGGAGACGCACATGATATCCGGGGAGATGCCGGCCTGGTCGCAGGCGAACATGCTGCCCGTGCGGCCGAAGCCGGTGGCGATTTCATCCGCAATGAGGTGCACGTTATAGGCGTCGCACAGGGCGCGCAGCTTCGCCAGATAGGCGGGGGGGTACATTCGCATGCCCGCGGAGCCCTGGAGCAGGGGTTCCACCAGCAGGGCGGCGCATTCGTCCCCATGGCGCGCAAAGGCCTCCTGGGCCGCGTCAATGCATTCCGCCTGGCAGCAGCCTCGTTTTTTTCCCTTGGGGCAGCGGTAGCAGTCCGGAGCGGGAATGCGCACGATGTCCAGCAGCAGGGGCTTGTAGAGTTCCGAGTAAAGGTCCAGGCCGCCTGCGGAGAGGGCTCCCAGGGTTTCTCCGTGATAGCCGTCACTCAGGGACATGAAGCGCACTTTCTGGCGGTTTCCGGTCTGGTAGTGGTACTGGAAACTCATTTTCATGGCGGATTCGATGGACGCCGAACCGTTGTCGGAAAAATTGAACTTGCAGAGTCCCTGCGGGATTTTTTTCATCAGCTCCTCGCACAGGGTGATGGCCGGCTTGTGCGAGAAGTTGGCGAAGATGACGTGCTCCAGGGAATCAAGCTGGTTCTTGATGGCCTGGTTGATTTTAGGGTGGGAGTGCCCGAGCAGGTTGCACCACCAGGAGCTGACCACGTCCAGATAGCGCTTCCCGTCCACGTCGTACAGGTGGATTCCCTGCCCGCGTTCGATCACGATGGGGGGCAGCGTTTCATAGTCTTTCATCTGGGAACAGGGATGCCAGATGTATTCCAGATCTTTTTTTGACCAGTCGGAGTGATTCATGGGGAAAGGAGCGGGAAAACGGGACAGCCCTTATTTCATGCGGACTTCATAGCCCAGCTCCGCCAGCATGGCCAGGTCTTCCCGGATGGTGACGCCGGAGGTGGTGAGCATGTCCCCGGAGATGGCGGCATTCGCCCCGGACATGAAGATTTTCCTGCCGTGGTCCTTCATGGTGTTCCTTCCGGCGGCGATGCGGACGAAGCCATCCGGCATGATGAAGCGCACCAGCGCCACGATGCGGAGCTGGTCTTCCTCCCCAAGCGGGGTCATGTTCGCGTACGGCGTACCGGGGATGGGCGTCAGGAAGTTGATGGGCGCGGACTTGATGCCCAGTGCGGCGATGTCCATGTACATATCTATCCGGTCCTCCAGGGTTTCCCCCAGCCCCATGATGCCGCCGCTGCACACTTCCAGCCCGGCTTCCATAGCCCACTTGATGGTTTGCAGCTTGTCGTCGTACGTGTGCGTGGTGCAGACATTCGGGAAGTTGCGGCGGGAGGTTTCCAGGTTGTTGTGGTAACGGGAGACGCCCGCGGCCTTCAATTGTTCGCAGTGCTTTTTGGAGATGAGGCCGTGGGAGGCGCAGAGGGAGATGCCGCAGCGTTCGGCGATGTGCCTGTAGCTGGCGCAGAGCCGGTCCACGTCCGCATCCGTCAGCCTCTTGCCGGAGGTGACGATGGAATAGCGCAGGATGCCCCGTTCGTCATTGTACCTGGCGCCCGCCAGCAGGGCTTCATCACTTAAGAGGGGGTATTCCTCCACCGCGGTGGAGTAATGGGCGGACTGGGCGCAGTACTTGCAGTTTTCCGAACATTTGCCGCTGCGCCCGTTGATGATGGTGCAGAGGTCGAAGACGTTTCCGCAGAAGTGCTCCCGGATGGCGTTGGCCGCCTGGCACAGCTCCTCCAGCGGTTCCCGGCTGAGGGCTATCAGTTCTTCTCTGGTGCAGGAACCGCCCTGGAGCACCCTGGAGAGGAGGGAAGAGGTCAGACTCATGCGTCAAAGACTACCCCCGGCGCGGTTCACGTCAAGGGCAGAATGCCGGGGGTTACGTATCGTGGGGAATCCTTCCCTTTTTCCTTATTTGGCCGGCTGTTCCGGGGCCTTGTAGCGCAGGGCCTGGAATCCGGGCGCGGGCTTGTATTCCTTGTCCAGGATGGCGATGGCCCTGTCAATAAGGTCACGGTTTTCCGCGGCGATGTCGTTTTTCTCCGCGGGGTCTTTTACGATGTCGTACACTTCCCAGTTGCCGGGTTTTTTGCCAGGGAACAGGTTGAGGCGGATGACTTTCTTTGCGTCAAAGCGCACGGCCACCTGGCCGCCGTAGCCGCCTCCCGCCCAAACCACGGGTTTCCTGTCTTTCAGGGCGGATTTTTTACCCAGCAGGACGGGAGAGAGGTCTATCTTAATGGGGGGAGGAAGGCCGTTTTTTTACATGCCGCCAGAGACAGGCGGCACAAATCAGGAGAAGGGTGGCGAGGATGATGCAGTAATAGGTGTTCTGGCGGTGGTCCCTGTATTGGAGGAGGACATGCGCGGGCGTGTCGGAAACGGGAAGGGGAACGATGATGCCGTAGTTTTCCGAGCATTCCACGGGAACGGGCACCCCTCCGTTGATGCGTGCCGTCCAGCCTTCGGAATAGCTTTCCAGAATATCCAGTGAGGAGGCCCCCGGCGGGACGGTGAAGTCCATTTTATTGTACGTGAGCCAGTTGGGGTGCACGACGGCGCTTTCTTCCGTAGCAGGGCCGTTTGCAAAGTATCTGCCCCTGTAATGCGGGTTGGCAAAGAGGACGTACCGGGAAGTGTTTTCCACCAGGTTCCAGCCTTTGGTTTCCGGGAGCTGCTGGCGCGGGTTAACGAGAAGGTGGGAAATGCCTGCCTTGGCGGCGGCTTCCGGATGGGTCAGGATGTCCTGAAGGGCATGGAGACGTTTGGGCCTGACGGTTTCATAGCCTTCCGCCTGTTTGATGCCGAAGCTGGAAAGGTGGTTGTCGTGGAAATAGTCCTTGTCCCTGTGTGAAGTGTAGCACAGGACGGAACCGTCCCCCACCTGCTGTTTCAGGTGCGGCAGCCATTCGGGTTCCCTGTACAGGCCTGCGGATTCGGGCTTGTCCGCATAGTGGACCCAGGTGGCCTGAACGAGAAGCTGTTCCCCCAGGGAGCACAGAATGACCGCGGAGGCCAGCAGCAGCTTGTGCCGTGCGAAGACATGGATGCGGGAGGCGGCCCACAGGCCTCCCCACAGCAGTGCAAGCAGGGCCAGCGTGCGGGGATACCAGATGCACGTTTGTTCCAGCAGGCGTTCCGTCCTCAGCATGTACCAGGCTTCCCTGCCCGTTTCAGCGGGTGAGAGGCGGGAAACAAGGTTTCTCTGGAGGGTGGAGAGAATGTCCTGGTGGAAGATTTGAATCAGGATGGAGCACAGAAGCCATCCCAGCGTTAGGATGCCCAGCGCGATGAAGATTTTCTTCCAGACCGTTCTTGCGGGTTCCTGAGTAAAGGCATGGAGCTGCCACGCGGCCAGCCAGGAGGCGCCCAGGGCATAGACCGTGGTGGAACGGGAATAAAAATAGGTGATGAGGGGGGTGAAGGCCAGAATCAGGCTGATGACCATCAGGAATTTTGCCGTCAGGGGGGCTTTTCTGTTAAAGAGGCCCAGCACGGCAAGGACGAAGATGACGCCTCCGGTGAATTTCAGGTCAAACAGGTCCTGGCCCATGAGTTTGAACAGGTCAATCGTTTCCGGAACGCCCAGGAGCGTGGGGAACAGGACGGTGACCAGGGAGGGAAGATGAGTGATTCCGGTCAGGAAGGGAATGGGCCTGCAACCTTCCATCAGGGGTGGAATGGTCTGGGCCAGCACGTCTATGGAGAGAAGGCCCCCGGCGATGCCGGACACCAGGTAGGGCAGGGAGACGCGCCAGAGGGTTTTAAACTTCCAGCGTGAGGGGGACGTCCACCAGTCCGCCAGCCAAACGCACCCCGTGAGCAGTACGATGAACAGGCACGCCTGAAGGTGGCCGCCCCGGAACCCGAGGGCGATGAAGAGGATGGAAGGAAGGTCGATGATTCTTTTTTCCCTGTTGCGCATCAGCGCCCATAATATCCACGGGGCCCAGCACATGGTTCCCAGCACCCACCGGTGGTAAATCCACAGGACGAATTGGGAGTAGAAGCCGTAGCCTATCGCCCCCAGCAGGCAGTAGGGAGCCGGAACCTGGCGGCTCCGCAGGAAGACGATCATGCCCAGACCCGCAAGGAAGAATTGCAGGATGATGCCCGTGTCCCAGGCCGTCCAGAAGGGCAGGAAGAAGTAGAGGACGTGGTGCCAGTCACCGGGGCACAGCATCGTGTTTTCCGCAATGGCCGTTCCGTTGTGGGTGTACGGATTCCAGCCCATGTAACCGTCCTGCCGGAAGCTTTGCGCTACGGAGTAGTTGTAGGGCAGGTATTGGGAGATGGCGTCCACGGTAAAGTGGTTGTGGACGTTTTCCATGGGCTGCGTGGCATACGGGGAGATGAGGCAGTCCATGATGTCCATGGGCGCCAGCACTTTGCCCCCGAAGATGGCCGGGGCAAAGCAGGCCCCAACGAGGACGGCCCAGAGGAGGCAGCAGAGCCAGAAAGAGCGCCGGGAGAGGGAGTCAGTGTTTTTCATGCTTAAGATTGCGTTCCTCCCAATGCATGAGGGAGAGGACATGGTCGTACCGCTGGGCGGACCGGAGGCCGTGAAGTATGAAGGCGATGGTCAGCGCGAGGGCCGATACGGTGAAAAGGCCCATGGACAGGACGGCCAGCGGAAGGTGGAAGACATAGTCGTACCGGAAGTAGTCCAGAACGGCAGGGATGCCGGCCAGAATGGCGAGGATGAGCAGAACCGCGCTGATGATGGAGAAGAAGAACAGGGGGCGGTGGTTCATCAGGACGGCGAAGATGGTTTTGATGACCTTCACCCCGTCAGATACGGTAGAGAGCTTGGATACGGAGCCTTCCGGGCGGTCCATGTAATTAGTGGGGATTTCCACGACGGAATAGCCGTTGTCCAGGGCGTGGATGCTGATTTCCGTTTCCAGTTCAAAGCCCGTGGAGAGAATGGGGAAGTTTTTGACGAACCGCTTGGAAAAGACGCGGTAGCCCGTCAGGATGTCATGCAGGTTGCCCTGGAACAGTTTGTTGATGAGCATGCGGACGGCCTTGTTTCCCGTATTGTGCATGGGGCGCTTGTTTTCCCGGCTGTAAATGCCGGCGTCATGGCGGTCTCCGCATACCATGTCCGCATCTCCCTGGAGAACCGGTTCCAGCAGGCGGGGGAGGTCGGCGGCGGGATAGGTCAGGTCTGCATCCACCATTACGTAAACGTCCGCATCTATTTCCCGGAACGCCTTTTTAATGGCCATGGCCTTACCCTTCCGTTTTTCTTGAAGCAGCGTGCCGGAACAGCCTAATTCTTCATAAGTTTTCCTGGCTATTTCCGCAGTTTTATCGGAAGAATTATTATCAACTACATAAATGGCCGCTTCCGGGCAGTGGGAATGAAAATCCTGCATCACTTCCCGAATGGTCAATTCTTCATTGTAGGCGGGGATA
>OHDN01001448.1_pt1 | contig 12152 bp, 8 predicted proteins | sample 1566971 | NCBI WGS metagenome assembly OHDN01 (sample SAMEA3879538, study PRJEB24766) | human gut metagenome | biome: human-associated habitat; feature: feces | place: USA | collected 1985/1987
GATTATGATATTTCATTTAAAGGCATTTGCCCGAAATGCAGGGAGAAGGTAAAGGGGGAACAGCATGGATAGGATTGTATCAATGAATGAAAAATTAAGTATAGATATTGTTGGACTTATAGGAGCCTGTTCATATGCTTTGGATTGTATAGAAGCAGAGCTGGTAAATATCAAAAACAAACATGGAAAAAGAGTTGCTTATATAAGCGTATGCATGGCTGAATATTGGGCAATTAAAGGTGATGCGTTACAAGATTTAGCCATGTGTGCTATACTGCATGATAATGCTCTGACACAATATATTTCTGAGGAGCTGGAAAAGGATTCTGTTATCGACATTAAAAAAGATTTATCCGAGAAAAAAAAGAATCTTCATTGTATTTATGGGGAAAAGAATGTTACTAAACTTCCTTTTAAAACAGATGTTTCAAATGTGATTTTATATCATCATGAACATGCCGATGGAACAGGCCCTTTTCAAAAAAAGTGGAATGAAACTCCATTATTCGCAAGGATTATTCATATTGCAGATACCGTTGATATTATAAGAAATAGTATTAAATCTGATGATAATAGCTGGGACTTTATATGTCAGTATCTTTCCCAAAAAAAGGATAGTCTATTTGATTCAGAATGTGTTAATGCTTTTCTTCATGTATTCACAAAAGAATCCTATATGTGTTTAAGTGATGATTCTTTTGAAACGAAGCTATGGGAAATTATTCCAAGAGAAAAAATGGTTTTTGATTGGGAAATGTGTAAAAATGTTGCGGATTTCTTTGCAAAGATTATAGATTATAAATCTTCTTTTACAAGCAGGCATTCTATAGGAGTAGCTGAAAAAGCCTCCCTGCTTGCCAAATATATGGGATATGATTCAATCACGGTACAGAAAATGTATTTGGCTGGTGCACTGCATGATATAGGAAAAATGGCGGTAGGCAATGAAATTCTGGAAAAACCGGATAAGCTTACGGATGATGAATTTTCTACAATGAAAAATCATGCTGGTTATACATACCTTATATTATCGGAGGTTAATGATTTTGAAGAAATACGAGATTGGGCGGCTTTCCATCATGAAAAATTAAATGGAAAAGGGTATCCTTTTGGAAAAACCGCTGATGAATTAAATGAGCAGGAACGTATGATGGCATGTGTTGATATTTATCAGGCTCTTACGGAAGACAGACCTTATAAAAAGGGATTGTCCCATGAAAAAACATGTGATATCCTTGATGACATGGCACATAAAGGTTTTATTGATTCAGATATTTCAAAGACAATTAGAGAATGTTTTGGAAGAACCTGATGCCATATATGAAAACAGAGGGTGTTTCAGACAATAGTATTTTCAGTTATGTACTAGTATGACTCTTACGAGGGAACCACCGGCACGACATTCCAGATTACATCACGTTCGATCGGAGAGGTAACTGTAGAAAAAATTGGTAAAAGTGCTGTATTTTTCGGGGGGGGGGTACAACATTTTATGTGAAAAATAGAATAATAAAATTGTTCCCGAAATTTATTGACTTTGAGAAAAAAATTTGATATATCAGAATCGAACAAAAGAGAAAGGAAATAGCAAACTATGCCGACAAAGAAAAATATGATGAAAAAGAACTTGGAAAATTTGCATCTGAAGGAAAGGATAAACTATGGCTACAGAAAAGTCATTATTATGATGTTAGTCTCAGGTCTGTTTTCTATTGTGGTTATAGGTATGCTATTTGCCAATACGATGCATTATGTACAAAATGTTACTGTTGCAGACCGGGCGGTGAAAATCTGCAGGATAAATGTTAACTCATCAGCGAGAAATATCAGGGAAATGGCATTAAATAATGATACATCCTCTTATGACGGTTATGAGCAGACGGTAGAAAGACTGCTTGCAGAAGTTAATACCCAACTGAAAAATTTAAAGAACTCCGGAGTTATTCCGGATGCGGATTGTGAAGAATACGCATCTGCCCTTACAGACTGGGGAAACATTGGTTATTCCATCATGAAAGAAATCAAAAGCGGTGACAAGGATAAGGCAGTTGATTCAATTCTGAATGATTGTACCCCGGCATTAAATAAAGCCGTAAAAATTGCAACAAGATTAGATGAAATGACCGATGAGGTAAGCAGCCAGGCAGTCAGAATTACGGTTATTTCTGCAGTGGCAGGAATTGTGTGTATTATTATTTGTCTGGTTTTGGCATGGAAACTGGCAATAAAAACAGGCAAAAAAGTACTTGAGTCAATTTTAGTACCATTACGTGAAGTGGAAGCCGTTGCACAGGAATTAACAGATGGAAACCTGCACAGCACGCTGGACTACCATTCAGATGATGAGATTGGAATACTGGCACACAATATGCGCAAATCCATCCGCATTCTGGGAAGCTATGTAGATGATATTGGACGTTCAATGAAGATGTTTGCAGAAGGAAATTTTGATGTGCAGCCGGAAGTAGAGTGGAAAGGGGATTTCGTTGGAATTCTAAACTCCTTTATGTTGTTTGAAGAAAGCATGGCAGAGACAATAAAGGGAATCCAACATGTTTCAGATGAAGTTTCGGGTGCCGCAGATCAGGTAGCATCAAGTTCCAATGACCTTGCGGATGGAGCAACAAATCAGGCAGCAGTTGTAGAAGAACTGACCGCAACAGTCGCAGGTGTTTCTGAACAGGTAGGAAAAAATTCACAATCCGCAAAAGAAATCAGTGGAAGAGTAGACGAACTTGGAAATGCCATTCTGGAAAGCAATGGTAAAATGAGGGATATGGTTGATTCCATGAATGAGATCAACGGGGCATCAAAAGAGATTGACAAGATCATTGCAACAATCAATGAAATTGCGTCCCAGACGAATCTGCTTGCATTGAATGCTTCCATTGAGGCTGCAAGAGCAGGGGAGGCAGGAAAGGGATTTGCAGTGGTAGCGAATCAGGTAAATGTGCTGGCAGACCAGAGTGCCCAGGCAGCAAAGGAATCCGCAACATTGATTGAAACCTCTGTGAAAGCCGTGGAAAAAGGTATGGTGATTGCAGGGCAGACGGCATCACAATTGCAGGAGGTCGCTGAGAATTCCCAGATCATTACAAAAGAAGTCACAAATATTGCAGAAACGTTAGAGACACAGACAACAGAAATCCAACAGATTAATGATGGAATTGAACAGATCAATGATGTCGTACAGACGAATTCGGCAACATCTGAAGAATGTGCAGCAGCCAGTCAGGAGATGAGCAGTGAAGCGGAAAATCTGCGTGAAATGATCAAGAAATTTAAAGTTGCAGAAAATAGAAATTAAAAACGGTGCAAAAAATTATTGATGTTGAATTTACATATAAAGTTGTCGCAGGTAGGAACTATAATTTGACTTGTGACATATATAAATGCGGGAAAAGGATGCAATGAGGAAATGTGCGTTATTGGTTTTAAACTGATAACGCACATTTTAAATTATATGAACAGTAATATCATCGCAAAAAAGCATAAAAGTAGAAAAAGTTAAAAATATCGTGGATATAGTGCTAGAATTGTTGAAAAAAGTAAGTTAAAATACAGGAAAACAACAAGTGTAAAGGGGAAATTTTATGGAATATTCAGCAATTTTTCATGATATGGATAAAAGGTTTAGCTATGCGGTTGATAAGGATTTATTTGTGATACGCGTGCAGGTAAAAAAGGATGATATGAAGGAGGTAATCCTTCACTATGAGGACAAGTATATACCTATGGAGCGTAAGGATACCAGAAAGACAGTTCCGATGAAGAAGGTTGCTGTCTCACAGTTTCATGATTATTATGAAGCACAGATAAAGATGCGTTTGATCTGCCTGCGTTACTTTTTCGAATTTACGGACACGCAGGGAGAAAAGGTATATTATGGAAATTATGAGTTTGATAAGGAATGCATTACAAACAGGGACAGAATGTTTGACTGTCCGCAGAACCTCCGGGAGGAAGAGATGTTTGAGGTGCCGGAGTGGGCAGCAAACAAGGTCGTGTATCAGATTTTCCCATCCCGTTTTGCAGCAACGGAGCCGGTAGACAAAGAACTGTGGTATAAAGCACCGATTACGCCTATGGATGATCTGCATGGAAATCTCAGGGGAATCATCGAACATATGGATGATATTCAGAATCTGGGAATTGATGTGCTGTATATGACACCTATCTTTCAATCAAATTCGTGCCATAAGTATGATACCACGGATTACTACCAGATAGACCCGTCCTTTGGAACAACAGAGGATCTCAAAGAGCTGGTACAAAAAGCGCATGAGCGTGGTATGAAGGTAGTCCTGGATGCGGTATACAATCATACGGGAAGAGAATTTTTTGCGTTTGCGGATATCCTGGAAAATGGTGAAAAATCCAAATACCGGGACTGGTATTTTATTGATGGATTCCCACTTAAAAGCGAATGGGGAGAGATCCCAAACTTCAAATGTTTTGGTTATTATGGCGGAATGCCAAAGTTAAACCTGAAAAATCCTGAAGTTGAAAAATACATTACGGATGTTGCATGCTACTGGATTAAGGAATGCGATATTGACGGATGGAGACTGGATGTAGGAGACGAAATCAGCCATTTCTTCTGGAAGAATTTCAGAAAGGCAGTAAAGGCTGTGAAGAAAGATATGCTGATCATTGGGGAAATCTGGCATTATGCAGGAGATTTCCTTGAGGGGGATGAATGGGATACGGTCATGAATTATCCATTTTACCTGAACCTGATCGATCTGCTTGCAGACGAAAAGATTACGGTCAGCCAGTTCGTACAAAATCTTGGATATTTGAAGGGACGCTTACACAAAAACTGCTATCCCCTTATGTGGAATCTGATCGACAGCCATGATACCGCAAGATTTTTACATCTGTGTAACGACAATAAGAAAAAGCAGCATCTGGCAGCCGCTTTTCAGTTGTTACTGCCGGGAATGCCGATGATTTATTATGGAGATGAGTATGCGATGCCGGGAGCAAACGATCCGGACTGCAGACGGGGCATGTACTGGGATGAAGAATACCAGGACAAAGAGATGTATGAATGGTACAAGCGGCTGATTCAGGTCCGGAAAAGCCATGCATGCATTGTAGAAGGCGAACTGGCTGGGAGCGTCACAGAAGATGAGGAAGGGACAGTTGTCCTGATCAGAAAAAATGGCGAGGAGACCATTGCCATGATTTTCAACTGCAGCAGCAGTGCAAAAAAATTTAATGAGTACACGCAGAAGTACAATCTGCTTACCGAAAACACCTTTGATGGAAATGTAGAGGGGTTTGATGCTGCGGTAATCGTGCTTTAAGAAGCATTACGGCAGATGGTTTCCCGGGAGTTTGTCTGTGGGAAGAAGAGGGAAAGCACCAGTATTTCTGGTAATGTAAAGTACGGAGGATGATATGACGAATGTAAAAAAGAAGGATGGAAAACGGTTTGGGGCAATCGTACTTAGCCTGATATTATTGCTTTCCCTAGTGTTTCCATATCCTGTGATGGCAGACCAGACAGCGGCAGACCAGACAACGGCAGCTTCCGTTTATGCCATTCACAAGACAGGTGATGATAAGGAAAATTTTGTGATTGTTATCATGGGTGAGGGCTATACCCGGGAACAACAGGAACAATTTTTGAAGGATGCAACGGCAAAAGCACAGGGGCTGCTAAAGTGGTCCCCTTATAAAGAGTATTCCGACAGGATCAATATTTATGCAGTACAGACGGTATCCAATGAAACTGGTGTGGGCGTGATGTATGGGGAGTCGAACCCGGACACATATTTTCATGTGCAGGCATTCGGAAAATCCTGCTATTTTGCAAAGGACGGGGAAGATAAAGCCAGGGCACTGAGGGCAGAGCTGGAGAGCAGATATCTGGATACCGGCGCAGCCGTTGGAACCATCCATATCATTTGTAATACAACTGCGAATATTGGTTCTTCTTCCAATGCACTCTTTTCTTTTTCGGCAAATTCGGGTGAGAATGAGCAGGGGGATGTCATGACCCATGAAATTTCCCACAGCATCGGAAGATTAGGCGATGAATATGATAAAAAGATGCAGGGAGAAAATATTTCCGACACATCGGATCCGGATAAGATTAAATGGCATAAGATGCTTGGGTTCCGTGGAATCGGAATAACGGCAGCAGGAACAGAAACGGTATTTGCGCCGAGCCGCGTCTGCATGATGCGGGATCTTGGGAATCCGTTCTGTGAAGTGTGTAAAATGGAACTGGCGCGGAGATTAAATAACCGTGATTATGTCAGCAGGCAGGCATCTGTTTATGTGTGCGATCCTGAAATTACAATTCCGCATAGCAGGACAGGAACACTTGACAGGGATAGTGACCAATACCGGATCGATGAGACAAATATCACAAAAGCAAATGGAAAGGATCTGGAATTCCGTACAGTCGTACAAAATATAGTGGATGCCAAACAGCATTTGAAGATTACTTTCCGCATTATTGGAGCAGACCATACAGTCAAATATGAAAAAGAAGAAACATATACCGTTCCGCCACACAGTAACTGGTATGATCCGGATGCTGCCAGAGAGTCCCTTTCTGTCACACTTCCTGCGGTAACTGGTCTGGTTTCCGGGGACAGACTGGAAGGAAAGATCATAGATGAGGACACTGGGAAAATTCTGGCTGACAATCAGACGGCAGGACAGGCGTGGAGTACCGTAACGATTCGTTATATGCTGCAAAACGAAGACGGAACCGAAACAACAGTGCCTGATACGGCACCCGCGACAGTATATGTACCAAAGAATTCTGCGTATACGTTAAGAAGTCCGGATTTATATGGATATACATGTGTAGGAAACAGTGCAAATCAGGGAGAAATAAACATCACAGAGGATCGCCAGGAGATCACTTATTATTACCGGAAAAACAGTGAGATGCCAATACAAACCGTACCTGTCCGCGTAACTTATGATGGAAAACCCCATACATTTGATATCAAACAGGAAGATGGTGTACAAATCAGTTACAGTTTGACAGAAAACGGATCGTATACACAAACGGAGATGCCGTTTTACACAGAAGCAGGCCGGTATAAGATTTATTTTAAAGCGGAAAAGGCATCTTTTATTCCAACATACGGGGAGGCTGTCCTGGAAATCGAAAAGGCTTCCACCAGCATGCAGCTGACTGCAAAAAACGATACGTTCAAAGGTGCGGGCACAGTAGAATTACAGCTTTGCAGACAGGGGATTCCGGAAGATGCCGGGATAAAAGTAACCTGTGATGTTTCCGGGATCACATTAGAAGAAAAGGGAACGGATCACTGGATAGCAACGCTTCCGAATGAAACGAAAACATATACGTTCACCGCATGTTATAATGGGAATGGCAACTATACAGGAAGTAAGGCAGATTGTCAGGTCCGTGTAACGGCGGATCATTCCCAGACCGGGGGCGGTTCTGGTGGAAGTTCCGGAGGCAGTTCAAGTGGAGGTTCCGGCGGAATATCCGGAGGCGGTTCAAGTGGAGGTTCCGGAGGCAGCTCCGGTGGAGGTTCCGGAGAAAATACCGGTGGAAGCACGGACGGATCATCTGGCAATGTTTCACCGGATTCCGGCACATTACCGGCACCAGATCATGCAAAAGAAGAACCGGGGAATGTGACACCTCCACCCGCAGCAGATACGTCCGTTTCTGTTAAGGATATTAATGTCAAAGCAAAATCTGCAGTTAAAAATAATACTGTCAAAGTGAAGAATATTGCAGCAGTTTTGAAAAAAGAAATTACAAAGGCAGAAAAAGAACAGGGTGGCAGGATAAAAGACCTGTCTGTTGAAATAACTTTTGATACGGCAAAAGCCGGAAACTGGAAGAATCTGCATCTTGAAATGGACGGGCAGGCGGTAAATTTACTTGTCAAAAAGAATGTAAAAGAATTGAAGGTCAATGGTGGCAATGTAAATCTTACCTTTGATTCGAAGGCATTAAAAGAATTAAAGAAAGAAATGAATACAGCTGTGGTTATCAAAATGAAACAGACTGACAAGAAAAATCTTTCTGCCAGGGCAGGGAAAATTATTGGAAAACGTCCGGTTTATGATTTTTCCGTCACAGGAATAAAGAAAAAGCAGTCGTCTGTCCTGAAAAAGGGACGGATCAGGGTCGCTGTTTCCTATAATGCTTCGAAAAAGGAAAAAGACAAAAAGATTTTTGCATATAAAATTGATAAATACGGTGCAGCAGTTAAGATACCGGGATCTTATTATGATTCCGATACAAAGACCGTTAACTTTGTAAGCCGTGGGTTTTTCACAGTTGCAGTAGGCTGTGAAAAATGATGAAACATAAAAAATCATCGTTCACGTTAAAAAAACTGTAGTTCATGTCGAAAAAGACAAAAACAGGTTTTCATTTGGTATAATGATAGAGCTCATTTTAGTAAAAATGAGTTCATACCGTGAATGATGGAGGGGATAACAATCATCGTTTTAGAAGAAATATTAATGGCAAACGGCTTGACCGTGTTAATGATGTGGTTCCTTTTGTTTTGCAGACGAAAGAACAGAGAGAGCCTTCATGTGGGAGATAAAATATATGATGGAATAGCGATCGTAAATTTAGTGGGGGCATTGTCTGAAACCATTGCTTTTCTCGTAGATGGAAAACAGTTTACTGGCAGCCGGCAGATTAATTATATCTCTAACAGCATATGCTTTATAGGGACAGTCAGTATGGGTATGCTTTGGTGTATGTACGTGGAATTGCGTATCTATCGAAATTATAAAAGAATGGTTCAAAAAGCAGGAGTGGAGATATTTCCCTGGCTGGTAGAAGTAATTATGGTTTTATGTAATCTGTTTGGAACAGGGATTATGTTTAAAATATCCGGGGAGAATGTATACCAGAGAACTGCCGGTGCGCTGGTGGGATATATTTCGCTTGTCATATATTTTGCTTACAGTATCTATCTGGTGTATCATTCCAAAAAACAAGGGGTTAACCTGAATTTTTTCCCGGTGATCTATTTCGTTGGTCCTTGTTTTGCAGGTGTAGTTATCCAGTTCCTTTTTTATGGAATTACATCATCATGGGTGCTGGTTGCGGTCGCATTGATATTTGTGCAGATGCAGTCATACGCAGAGAGTTTGTATATGGATGAGCTTTCCGGATTATACAACCGGAGATATTTTAATGCGGTGCTTGCAGAAAAGAAAATTGCAAGCCATAAATCCTTATATGGAATCATGATGGATGTAAACGATTTCAAGTGTATTAATGACAATTTAGGTCATAGTACGGGCGATAAGGCTATTTGTACGTTGGGAAATATACTCATCAGATCCATACCGGATGATGGTATGGCAATCCGGTATGCGGGAGATGAGTTTATTGTGCTGCTGTCAGGTGTTGATACGGAGCGTGTCTTAGCGACAATGGAGGAGATTAACCATAATCTGTCCCGGTTTAATGAATCCGGAATAGAACCGTTTCATTTAAGTGTTTCTATGGGATACACGGAATTTGGGACAGAAGATGATGCAGAAACTTTTTTAATGCATATGGATGAGAAAATGTATGAGGAAAAACGGAAATATCATATGCGAAAGAAATCAGCCGGTTTGGAAAATAAAGTATAGCATTACGTTCCTGCCATTTGTCCGATAACTGGTTGCAATGGCACAAGAAAAGAAAATATTATAATCATCAAACGAGTAGCAGACTGGTGTAAATCCGGTTTTGCTGCTCGTTTTTATATTTATGGTTATAGGCAGGGATGCTCCAGATTTCAAGATAGTAAATAACCGTGTTATGGTTGATGGAGAGGCATTTTTTGTTTTATGAGAAAACCAGTTACCCATATAGATAACTGGTTTTTAAGGGATAATGTTAATGAGTATGTGCGATAGTGGAGTTATCAAGAAGTGTTCGTAAGGCATCCTGAAGGACTTGTGAGCAGTTGATTCCGCGCTTGTCAGCAAGACGGACCATCCAACTTGGAAGAGAAACATTTTTTCGAACGGCGCGAGTATCTGTCTGGGCACGATATTCAATGGTATCTGCGGAAATCAGGGAACAGATTGTGCCGGCATCAACACTTAATTTTTCCTGTGGTGATGGAGGAGCAATCGGTTCGCCTTCATCCTCTGCAACAACAAGCCATGCGCTCATTGCATCGGTAATTTGGTCAATTGCATCAGAAAGACTATTGCCAGTAGTGATGCATCCAGGAAGATCAGGGACTTTTGCGTAGTATCCAGATCCGTCCTCGATAGGTGTAAACAGAGCTGTATAAATATATTTCATAGTAACCCTCCTATTTGGAAGCACTGAGTTGTTTAATCGTTTGTTGCCTTGGATTCATTATGTACCTCCTTTAATTATATCATACACAATATTACACAAAAGTCAACTAAAATACACAAAAATACACAAGAAATAAAGTGAATGTGCACTACGGAATTTTCCAAATCAGCCGGAATTGTTTTTACCGGAGGCGGCGGATTGTGCAGAGAGTCATGAAGCAGAGGTTGGGGCGGATTGTGGAGGAGCAGGTCGGACAGTTGAGGATGGTTTGGCAATAATTTTTATTTGATATAATTGAACACATGTTTTATTATATAGGCATATAGGGAGGTAGCAAATGGGAGAAAAGCTAAGCAATGAACTTACGGATAAAGAAAGAGAAATGTGTATGAGTATATTGTAAAATATATGGAAGAAAATTTAATTTCTCCATCTTTTCAAGAAATCTGTAAAGGAGTAAACACAAAATCAAAGTCATGTGTGGGGAACAATATTTTCAGTTTTGCATACTGATTGTTGCTATTATCAATCTGATCGTAATGATCTTTTCTAACCATAAAAAATAACCGCCCCTACCAAAGACCGGTTATTTTTTAAAACTAACTTTGGCAAACCGCCTACACGGTATTGCGTTTTGTATTTTCATAATACCATTGCGTAATTTTTTGTCAATGATTTAAAGATCTTTGCTGGATACCGGCATAAAATAAGGTTCAGACCATTGTAAAACTCAAATGAATAATGAAGTTTATAATTAGTGTCTGCTTACTCAGCAGGCACTAATTATATTTTATTAAATTGTTTTATTATCTGCGAACAATTTCTAATCGTTCGCGCTGGATAAGTTTTTCATACTGCCTCAATTGAAATACTGTCTACCTGTGCACTTAAATGATTTTAGACACCAGATCCATATCTATTATAGAGTAAGATCAGTATAAGCAAAACGAGTATCACTATATATCTTTTTTTCATTATTATAAATAACTTGAAGCATAGAAATTGGTTTTACTCGAATAAGTTTGAGATGTAATCTTTACAATTCCTACATTTCCAACTCCAACATAAGTATCAAGATTTCCAGAACATTTTAAGGTAATACAGGAGGAAGTACATGTGGTTTTGTTACTTTGTCCAGAAAGTTTATATGTATATATAACAAAGTCAGAATCTACGCTTGCATTAGAAGCACTTGCATTTGTCCAGTGCTTTCCACTATAATATCCAACGGCATTAAATGTAATTGTAGCTGAACCAACCACCAAATCACTACTTAATGTTTTACTATAAGTAGCACGAGTCGATTGTGGTGAAGACGAAATGTCTTCTATATTTATAGTTGAGTCTTTTTCAACTTCTTTTTGATATTTTTTTACATCGATTGGATCATCTATTGAATAATCTTTAAAAAAATGATGATCAATTCCCTCAAGTTCCTCATCACGTGGGCAAGCTGTTCCTAATTCAAATTCTTTATAAACCTGATAAGCATCACAAGAAATTAGTGGCATTGAAAATTCTTTAGCTAATCTAATCGCTAAATCAGTTTTTCCAGATGCGGTTGTTCCTAAAATTACGTATATCAAAATCCTGTCCTCTTAAATAACTTTTCTATTTCGTATTTACTCAATTTTATAACTGTCGGTCTTCCATGTGGGCAATTAGCTGGATTATGGCATTTATTCAATTCTTGAATCAATGTTTTCATATTTTCCAAAGTTAAGAACATATTAGCTTTAATAGAAGCTTTACAAGCAACAGTGGCAATAGCTAAATGTTTCAGTTCACTTAGTTCCATTTTTTCATCTTTTAAAACAGAAATAATAATATCTCTTACACCATCTTCATCATCTTTTAAAACTGTTGGGAA
>OHDN01001453.1_pt1 | contig 12133 bp, 9 predicted proteins | sample 1566971 | NCBI WGS metagenome assembly OHDN01 (sample SAMEA3879538, study PRJEB24766) | human gut metagenome | biome: human-associated habitat; feature: feces | place: USA | collected 1985/1987
TCTGACTGTAGTTGCAACAGGACATTATCTTCGATCACATAGCCACATTCGACTTTTCCTGTAATCACCTGTCTGCGCAGCTCTTCTTCACTGTCTACAGCCTGGAATTCTACCAGTCCCTGATAGGAATCCAGCAGTGCCTGCACAGCTTCCTCGTTGGTATAATATACCGCCCGCAGAATTGTATCTGAACCTCTCTCTGCCCTGATCATGACGCAGGATAATATAGTTGTACAGATGAGGCAGAACCAGAAGCTTTTTCTGTGCATTAGTCTTCGAAAAAGAATTGCAGATACAGAACTTCCTGTTTTATTCATAAAATGCACAGGTCTGATATCCTTTTCCCGCTCTTCTCTATGCATCAGAATAACTTCGGCTATTGTAAACAGAATGATCCAGCCAATGAGCACAAGACAGGTCTTACCAAATTGCTGTTTTCTGCCTGTAAGAATCATGGTAAAAGCTGCCTTGATATAAGTAGCTGGAATAAACTGCGCAATTTTTCCTACGATCTGCGGTAATATGGCAGAGGGAAGAAAACATCCTGAAAGATAGCCCTGTATCAGCCCTGACATGCAGGTTATTAATATCGTTGTGTTGGCACGTCTGGTCAGACTGTATACAAGCTGTGTATATGCACCACTACATAATAGCAGTAGCAGAAGCAGAATTATATTTCTTCCTGTTATCTCCCAGGAAGGAATCCAGCTTCTACACAGAGGAATCCATGTGGCAAGGTAAGGAATCACAAGCAGCATGGCAGCCAGAATGGCAGTAATGCCATTTCTCCCGATTGCCTGCACGATATAAGGCACATTCAGTCGATAACAGGTCATTCTCTCTTCTTCCTTCGTCCTTCTGCAATATTGCCCGAAGAACAGCCCTGCTATCAGCATGATACAGGTCAGAAATGCACTGTTATAATATACCGCTGCTCCGGCAGTTCCTGTTGCTGAGATACTGTCCTCTCTCCATAGCATGCTTCTGTTCATCACCAGATTCAGATTATGCATATCTATCTGTTGATATTGCTGTTCTATCTCCTGTCTGTCTATTCCTGCCTGTGACAGTATATCATCTGTTGCATAAATCTGCGCCTGTGCAACTGCAAGCATCCCGATTCCTGCATTGGCAAGCTCTTCAAACACATACCCCAGTGCCTTGGAATGCCCTGACAAATATAATTTGGCAGGCTCATTGGTGCCATCCATAATGCCCTCAACCACATGCTCAGGTAATACGATCAGTGCTGCCAGCTCCTGCTGTTGCAGCGCCTCCTGTCCTTCCTCCAGTGATGACATTTCACTCAGGCTGCACCAGCCCTTGAGCGCATCCATATGTTTTATGTAGGTCAGGGCAAGACTGGTCAGCTTATCATCCGATGCAATATATCCAATCTTTACTGGCTCGGTCTCATTCCTTGACCATATCCGATACGCACAAAAAGCAGTCATACTGACAACAACTGCCAATATGACCGCTTTCAGGGCAAGCCCTGGTATACATGCCCGCATTCTTTTCCATTCTGTTCTCAACCAGACTACTATTTTCACGACCAGTCATACCCTTCCATTTACAGAGATGTAAGCATCTGATAGAACATCTGATAAATAGATGTGCTGTCCATCTGCATGAGTTCTATAGAATCCTGCGGTATCTCTACTTCTCCCATACCCTGTTCTATTCCAAATGTTCCGGCAATACGCATCAGTGCTTTATCATCAACTTCCAGACTTGCCGTATCCAGATCCAATGTATAGGACTGTCCTTCTACAATATCTTTATAAGAACCATCTGCACTGAGCTTATACTTCTCGTCTCCAGATTCCAGCTCAATTCTGCCATCAAATGCAAGTGTATCAAGCTTCCATGTATTCTTATAACGCATTGTCAGTGCAGTCATATTATCTGTTCCTACCACATCCAGAGTGAGATCTTCCTTATATTCCTCATCTGTCACGGACGCATCTCTGCTTATGGAATAAGTCTCTGTTCCATTTACCGTATTCAGCTTACATGCAGCCTCTATCACATCAAGCGTTCTGTCTGTTCCCGCCAGATCCGCTGACAGTTCCATGCTTTTGATCTGGGAATCCTTACATTCTATCGCCTGTGGTGTCATAATACGGACGATTCTTCCCTTGGAATCCATATACAGATTCAGGCTGATATCATTCATACAGCGGATATCCAGCACATCCTCTACCTGACCGTCAACCAGCTCCCTGATATCATCTTCCAGCAGATATGCTATTGATGACTGCTCTATCAACTTCGTAATACTCTGCTGATACATACTGCTTGCCATGAATTTCTCCTGAAAACTGTTAAGAAATACATTCATGGCATCCTTAGGGATCATAATATTTACTCCACTGCATTGCATGCTTTTGTTGGAAGTCTTAATGGAAGCCTTATCCGATGCCTTCTGAACGACTATTGTATCCTTCAGTGTCTGCGCATCCTCGCTGAGTGCATCCATTAATTCTTCCATATCTGTATAATCCGCATCTTCTCTTGTGAAAAAGTCAATGGAAACATCCGAATCTACCTTGAATCCCAACTGATCTTTCCAGGCGGAAGCATTATAATCTGCTCCCAGCGTATCCAGCTGTAATCTATAGGTATCACCCAACAACTTCGGGATGCTGACATACATTGTATTGTCATCAACCATTATGGTGCCATTTACCAGATTCATCTGATATGCTCCAAGATTAAAATCAATATTTGCCTGTCGGACTTCATTATCACATCCAGCCTCCAGATCCATATTGAGCATACTCAGTGTATCATTCTCTGGAAAAGTCGCTGTCATGTCTATTTTTAGAGTATACGGTCCCTTCATTGTATTCTTCTGCAGAAGAGACTTGTTGATCTGCTTTGCCACAGGACTGCTGTATGCCGTCAGTTCTTTTGACATTTTGGAAAAGCCTCTTGCCAGACGTACCTTGGGCTGATTGAGCACAATCAAAGCCGCACTGATACCTGTAATCAATAAAACGACAACTACTCCGGCTATAATTCCTATATTACGTCTTTTTTTATTCTGTTCCATTCGTTCTTCACTCCAGCTCCTCTACCAGTTGTTTTCCTCGAAGTGTCCTGTCTATCTCTTTCATGCGTCCCTGACAGAGTGCATACACACTGTCGCAGATCTCCAGATCACTTTCGTCATGTGTCGCTAACAACACCGTTCCTCCCTGACTCCTGTACTGCAGCAGATATTCCCGTATCTGCTCCTTAGCCGGAAGATCCAGTGCGGCATTCGGTTCATCTAACAGAAGTATGACCGGACTTTCCGCCAGTGCGCATCCTATACTGACACGTTTCTTCATTCCCCCGGAAAGGTTCTGCGCCCGCATGGAGCACATCTGCTGTACACCAAGTGTATGCAGAAAGCCCTCTTCCAATTCCTTCTTGAGCCTGTGCTTATCCCGATACCACAAAAGCAGATTGTCCCTGACGCTCAACTCCTGTATCAGATTGCTCTCCTGTGGCACATAACCCATATAACGCAGTAAAAGGCTTCGCCCCGCTCTGCCTTTTACCTGTTGTCCATCCAGATATATACTGCCGTCATCGGGAGTCCGAAGCCCTGCTAATATCTGCAGGAAAGTAGATTTCCCACAGCCATTGGCTCCGACAATTCCTATAATCTGTCCCTGCTGTACGGTCAGATTCACGTCCTGTAATACCTGATGTCTGCCATATGCACTTTTTAATCCTGTAATATGTAATCTATCCATGACCACCCTAATTAGAAAGAATCTGCTGCTCGAACTGAGCAAAATCCATCTGTGAATACGCTGTGTCCAGATCCTTATTGTTCCAGCTGTTGCTCTCTTTTCCTGATAATCTGGTCGGTTCGTTATAACCATTTTTAAGGATCGTCAGTACATAGCCTACCTTATTGTCCACCTGCTTACGGAGTGTATAACCAAGAATCTCAAATAACTGCTCTCTGGTGCGGTTATTAGCTCTTGCAGTCTTTAATATGTCTTTTGCCTCTTTTACAGAACAGCCAAATACATCTATGATCTCCTGCTCTTCTTCCGTAGCTGTAACACTCTCTCCGTTCTTCTCTATTGTCTCATATTCTACGACTGTCTTGTTCGGTTTGAGCTTCTGTACCTTGAACTGAACAGCGCCAATGCTCTGCTGTCCGCTGGGCAGCTTCTCATAGATCAGCTGATATTCAAATGCGATATCCGTATTTCCATTGATCTCTTCATAAGGCTTGTCCAGAATCTCTCTCTTTACATTACCATTGGCATAAGAATCCGGCACTTTCATCATCTTACGCAGCTCATGAAAGGAAATCACAAAGGTTCCGCCATTGAAATTCTCTCTGTCTTTTAACAGATAATACAGTCTCTTGGAATATTTCTTCGTCAGATTCAGCGGATACTCGATTCTATAGTATGCACCCTGTTTCGCAGACATGATCATCTGTTTTACTTCCGGGTGAAGATCCAGCACAATCTTACTTCTGCCCTCATCTCCACGCTTCTTCTGATATTTGATCTTACTAAACCAGGGATAAAATACGTCTGTACCCTCATCCTCTTTCAGTCTGAAACCAAGTCCCTCGAATTTCTTCACTGCCTTTTGCAGATACGCATACGCATTGGATTCATCCTGCAGATTATACAGGTGCTTTACATCCGATATATTGATCTCATAACGTGTATTCTCTTCTGTATCATTGCCCTCGCCTACAATTCCCAGTAAAATATCAATGATATCATTCTGTCTGCGATCCAGATCATATCTGGCTTCAATAATAGTCTGCGGTCTGAAAGCAATCTCCGTACCGCCTACCTTCTTCTTACGATTCATGGTATACCTTCCTTCTTACACATCCGTCCCCCGCCGGATGCCGTCTTATGTAGACGTCTCCTGATTATATAATAATCGAAAAACAGACAAAGAGCAATCAAATTTTATGTTTATCGCCCATATTAGAATACCTTGCAGCTTCATATAATTCGTGCAGTTCTCTATCCTGTAATCCTGCTTTATGTTCCATCTCAGCAGGTGATTCGAATCTGCCCGGCTGTTCTTTTCTGCGCCTGCGTATCTCTTTCTTATAACGCCTGCGTATCTGTATCTCTTCCCTGGTCTGCGCCCGTGCTTCTTCTTTTGGCAGAAAATGTTCTATATCCCCATCCCCAGTCAATTCCTCTATTCTGTCGCCATTCTCATCATAGCTTCGCCTGAAATTGTGAAATATCTCCCTGATCTGTCTGCATACGAGCAACAGCAATGCCGCAAAGATCAATATGACGATTCCCTGAAACACTGCATTGATCCAGTCTGGCAACTTAGGGCTGTCTTCCTGCGCCGCAAGCATCCAGTCTGGAATCTCGTCACTTTGCCCGAATTGAAGTTCCCCATAATCCATGAACCAGTCTCCCGTTACCAGCTCTTCACCAGCAAACCAGTTTCTGATATCTGTATATGGTCTATAAGATGAGGCAATGGCTGCTGGAACCGCTGCCAATACAAAACATAGCAAAAATACACCAAGCATTCCTGCACTGATGCCATATATTCTCTTCGCCGGTACTCTGCTTACATCCTTATTCAGCGAAAAATACGTCTCTGTCTGGATTACAAACTGATAAATAAACACCAGAACCACATAGAGAATGCCGCTGTAAAAGGCTTCATTACAGACATATGCCGAAGAGAATCCAAGCCCCAGTATATATATCACGCCAAAATACCATAAGCCTTGAAATCCCGGTCTGTTAAGGAAGCTCTCTTTGGGCTGCCAATAAGGATCTTTCTCTCTTTCCTCCTGTATCTTCTGCATTCTGTCCCGAAAGCGTAACGCTATGATTAACAGTGTCTCTATTGCCAGCAGTACAGTATCACAGATTCTTGCAAGGTGCGTCTGTGCTCCTATTCCACCAAGAACCCAGACCATCGCTGTCATGCCTGTCAATACAAGAAGGCTTGCCAGAAGATACGTAAACAGACTCCTGCAATATCTGACAGCCAGATATGTGATTGCTATTGGCAGCACAATCAGCAATGCCTTTGCATATACAAGTCCGGTATTGCGCAGTTCCTCGCTAAAGTCAAGGGCATACAGAAGGGGCGCAATCAGCGCAAAGATCAAGGTCGCATGAAGCCAGCAGATTATCTGCTGCATTTTTCGTCTCATCCCTTCTCCACCTCCCTTGTCATGAACTTCAGATTGGCTGCTGTGTCTATATGCTGCTGTTCACCACGATACACAGGGCACAGCCAGATTCCATACCGTTCTTTTCCCAGGAAATTCTCAATCATCTTCTGTCTCTCTAAGGTGGCATTCTTGGATATAAAAATCATAACAGCATCCTCTGCCTTTGTCTGGATCAGACAGTCTTCATAAGGCTTCCATCCATCTTCCTTGCGATACAGTGCCAATGCCCTCTCTATTTGCGTCAAATACGTTTTACTGTTTATGCATGCTGCCTCACAAAAAACATTTTCCTGCCGGTTTTCTTCCATAATGCCAATATCTGCCTTTGTTTCAGACCGGTATTGTGCATTGGTGAGCAATCCCGCTTCCATTCCCTGACGCATGCATTTACGTATCAATGATGCTGCCAGGGCAATACTTTCCTCTACAAGTTCTTCCTGTTTAAGAATACCGCCATCTTCTACATCCAGATACAGCATGACCTTCTGCGTCATTACAGAATCAAAGGTATTCACCATAAGTCCACCGGTCCTGGCACTGGCTTTCCAGTTGATTGTCTTCATAGGATCGCTGGTGGTATACTCACGAATCCCCCGAAATGTAAAAGGATCTTCGTACAAGTGTCTGGAGCACTGCATGATTCCCAGCATGCGCTCGCAGACAGTCATTGTCTCTGATACGTTTACCTGCGCCGGATAGACGTAAATCGCTGCATTTGTAGTCAGTGCCTGCGAATATCTTTTACGGTATAATAAGGAAAAGGCAGTAATATCTGCCTCTTCTACTTTATAATATCCTCTTTTTTGGCACAGAATGGGAATCTTTCTTGTGATTCGCTGTCTGCCAAGTACTGCAAAAATATCCCTTTTATAGATATAATCGCTGACATTGGTATTCTCTGTATCCTGAAAGACCAGTTCCTTTCTTGTATGGAAACCCACTTCCAGAACCGGCAGCGGCAGCTTCTTACGATTGGTAATGACCTCGGTCAGTTCCACCTGCTCTCCTGCATATACAGATGTTCTGTCAAAGTCTAATGTAACGTCTACCTGTCGATACCAGTGTCTTCTGTAATATATATTCCATCCAAGTAATAACAGCAGCAAAGCTGCCAGCAAAAGAATGAACATAGGCTATCTCCTGCTCCAATCCTCTGTAGGAAGTGCCACGCTGTTAAGCAGGTTCTGTATTTTAGAAGCCTTGGCTGTCTCATCCTCAGTCTCTGTGATCAATCTGTGTGCCAGAACCGGAACTGCTACTGTCTTGATATCCTCCGGCACAACATAGTCTCTTCCTTCTACCATGGCATATCCCTGAGAAGCCCGAAGCAGTGCAAGTGTCCCCCTTGGACTGACCCCTGTGCTGTTTCGTCTTGTTGCCTGTACCAGATTCACCATATATTCTATCAGATCTGGATGCACATACACATGACAGCACTCTTCCTGAAGCTGTGCAATTTCTTCTGCATTCGTCACAGGCTCAATCTGCGCCAATGGCTGCGCATCCATGAATCGCTCCAGCATCTGTATCTCCTGCTGTGCATCCAGACTTCCCATATACAGCTTCATGATGAAGCGATCCAATTGTGCCTCAGGCAGTGGAAAGCATCCAATTGTCTCTATTGGATTCTGTGTCGCAATGACAAAAAATGGTGCCGATAACGCTCTGGTCACACCATCTACTGTAACCTGTCTCTCTGCCATACACTCCAACAGACTGGACTGTGTTCTGGGTGTTGCTCTGTTGATCTCATCTGCTAACAATACATTCGTGAATACCGGGCCTTCTTTAAAGGTAAAGCAGCCCTTCTCCTGATTAAAAAATGACAGTCCTGTCACATCTGTAGGTAAAAGATCCGGCGTAAACTGCACTCTGTCGAACTGACAGCCCATAGATTTCGCCAGTGTCTTAGCCAGTACCGTCTTACCGGTTCCTGGTACATCTTCCAGCAATACATGTCCCCCCGCTGCCAGAGAAGCCAGAAGAAGCTTCGTAACTTCTTCTTTGCCTATCATGACTTTCGCTACATTATCCTGAATTCTGCGTAATACCTCATTTTGCATGTTAAACCTCATTTCTGTACAATAAGATTGTATCAGTTCTCTGCGTGATACATGATCCATGCCATCACAGTAAGTCCTGCCGTTTCTGTACGAAGAATCCGCCTGCCCAGAGTGATTGGTTTCATTCCCTGCCCAATGGCAGCATCAATCTCATCCTCTGCAAAGCCACCCTCCGGTCCAATGAAGACTGCGACCATATCTCCCGGTTGTACTGCCTCTATTGCCGCTCTTGTTCCTGCCATACCGGATGCACCTTCCAAACTTTCTTCCATTTCGTATGGAACAAGCTGATGCTGCATGGTTTTAGCATAGGATAGCGCTTCTCTATAAGTCATGACCTCATGAATCTGCGGCACAATACCTCTCTTGCTCTGCTTGGAAGCTGCCTCTGCAATCCCCTGCCAGCGTGCAATCTTATTCTTTGCCTTCTTGTCATCCAGCTTCATGACGCAGCGCTTCATTGTTACCGGGACAATCTCATAGACACCTAACTCCACCATCTTCTGCACGATCAGTTCCATCTTGTCACCCTTAGGCAACCCCTGAAAAAGACATACCTTAACAGGAAGTTCTACCCCGTCTTCCTTGATAAAGCGAAGCTCGCAATATACCTCTGCCTCTGTTATTTTGGCAATACCACAGCGATAATCTCTGCCATCTATTCCATTGCTGATACTGATCTCATCACCTACTTTGAGACGAATTACATTCTTAATATGGTTCACATCACTGCCGGTTATGATAATCTCTTTGTCCTGTATCTGCTCCGGCTCCACAAAAAAATGATACATAGCTTCCTTACTCCTGATTCTTTCTGGCTGTAACGCTGACCCATTCTCCCTGGTAAGTAACTTCCAGTACTTCCAGACCTGCTGCTTTGACTGCATCGACAACTGTCTGCTCTTTGTTGTCAATAATACCTGATGTAATATAGATACCTCCAGTCTTTAACTGGTTCACGATTACAGGTGTCAGAGGTACCAATACGTCCGCCAGAATATTGGCAACTACAATATCGTACTTGTTATATCCCACTTTGTCCTGTACAGCTTTATCTGTAATAATATTGCTAATCATCATGTCAAATTTCTCTGCAGGAATATGATTTGTCTCCATATTCTCACGGACAGCTTCTACAGCACATGGATCAAGGTCTGTTCCTACTGCATGATGAATACCATACATCAAAGATACGATAGAGAGGATTCCACTGCCGGTTCCTACATCCAGAAGTTCCGTTTCAGGTGTAATATACTTCTTGAGCTGACGAATACACAGCTGTGTTGTCTCATGCATACCTGTTCCGAAAGCTGTTCCCGGATCAATGTGCAATATCTTCTTATCCTTATCTTCCGGTTTCACTTCTTCCCAGGAAGGGATAACCAGCAGATCATCTATATAGAACTGGTGGAAATACTTCTTCCAGTTATTGATCCAGTCAATATCTTCTGTTTCAGATACCATAATAGAGCCTTCTCCAATATTCAGGAAGGATTTCAGATCCTCCAGCTCAGCCTGCATACGTGCCACTACCGTATCTGTATCTACGGACTCTCCAAGAAGCTCCATCGTTCCATCTTCTTTTTCTTCTACAAAGAAGCTCAGATAAGCAATTCCATCATCCTCTGGTCCATCCGGGAGAATGTCTACAAACATCTGCTCTTTCTCAAGTGGAGTTAAAGGCACTTTATCCTCAATCTGAGCACCTTCTAATCCAATATCATACAGAGTGCTGATAATGATATCCTCTGCCTCTGTTGTTGTCTTCACCATAAATTTCTTCCACTTCATAGAACTATATTCCTTTCTCAATGCAATTATCTATTATTATAATGCATAAATATGTTTCCGTAAATGAAAAAGGGTGCCACTTTGTGACACCTTTTTATTTATATTACATCACTGTTTATTTAAAAAACTTACGTTTCTTCTTCTCATCATTAGAACCGGAGTTGTTATTATTCTCCATGTTCTTTACAGCCTCCAGGGAATTACCTGTTTCCTTGTCGAACTGCTTCAATAATTCTTTTGCTTCATTAGAAAGCTTATCAGGAACCTGAACAACAAGTGTTACGTAATGATCGCCGCGAACATCCTTATTTCTAAGTGAAGGAACGCCCTTACCACGTAATCTGATACGTGTATCTGTCTGTGTTCCAGCCTTCACATCATATACTACCTTACCATCTACAGTATCAATAAGAATCTCTCCACCAAGCGCTGCTACTGCAAAAGATACAGGAACAGTTGAGAAGATATTCATCTCCTGTCTCTGGAAGATAGGATGTCTGTCAACTACGACCTCAACCAATAAGTCTCCTCTTGGTCCGCCATTTACACCCGGTTCACCCTTATCTCTGATACGTACGCTCTGTCCGTTATCAATACCGGCTGGAATAGATACCTGAATCTTCTTACGGCTGGAAATATATCCACTTCCGTGACAATCAGGACACTTCTCTTTAATTGTCTTACCTGTACCGCCACAGTCCGGACATACCTGTGAGTTACGAATCGTACCAAATGGAGTAGAATGCTGTGTCACTACCTGACCACGGCCTCCACATTTACGACAGGTCTCTGGTGAAGTGCCAGGCTTTGCGCCACTGCCGTTACAGGTCTTACAGGTATCTTTCAGATTCAGATCCAGTTCCTTCTCTACGCCAAATACAGCCTGCTCAAAAGAAATGCGCACGCTGGTACGTAGATTAGCACCCTTCATAGGGCCGTTATTTCTTGCGCCGCCTCTGCTTCCGCCGCCAAAGAAATCACCAAAAATATCGCCAAAAATATCTGAGAAGTCAGCTCCACTGAAGTCGAAGCCGCCGAATCCACCTCCAGCTCCTCCACCTTCAAAAGCAGAATGTCCAAATTGGTCATACTGGCGTCTCTTATCTGGGTCGCTTAATACTGCATACGCCTCGGAAGCCTCTTTGAACTTCTTCTCTGCTTCCTTATCACCCGGATTCATATCAGGATGATATTTCTTGGCAAGCTGTCTATATGCCTTTTTGATTGTGGCATCATCTGCGCCTTTATCAACGCCTAATACCTCATAATAGTCTCTCTTCTGCTCTGCCATGTTAATTACTCATGCCTTTCTACATCTATTGAATGAATTGGAGAAATGCCCTTGCGGGCATTTCTCCTGTGCATAACACCTATATATCTTATACTTCTTTGTAGTCTCCGTCAACTACATCATCAGCATTTCCTGCATCCTGTGTTGTCTGCTGTGCACCACCCATGTCAGGACCAGCTGCACCTGCAGCACCCTGCATATTCTCATACATCTTTGTGAAGAGGTTCTGTGCCTTGGACATCAGAGCTTCCTGTTTGCTCTTTAATTCAGATACCTGATCTTCTGTCATTTCAGCATCTTTTGTGCTCTCAAGTAAGGACTTCAGATCATTTAAATCTGTCTCAAGAGAAGCCTTCTCATTAGCATCGATCTTGTCGCCAACTTCTTCTAATGCCTTCTCTGTCTGGAATACGAAGGATTCAGCATCGTTTCTTGCATCGATTGCTTCCTTTCTCTTCTTATCCTGTGCTTCATATTCAGCAGCTTCCTTTACTGCCTTATCGATATCTTCATCAGACATGTTAGAACCAGCAGTAATTGTGATATGCTGTTCCTTACCTGTACCAAAATCCTTAGCAGATACATTTACGATACCATTTGCATCGATATCGAATGTAACTTCGATCTGAGGTACACCACGTCTTGCTGGAGGGATACCATCCAGTCTGAACTGTCCAAGAGACTTGTTATCTCTCGCGAACTGTCTTTCACCCTGTACAACGTTGATATCAACGGCTGTCTGATTATCTGCTGCTGTAGAGAAGATCTGGCTCTTCTTTGTAGGAATTGTTG
>OHDN01001456.1_pt1 | contig 12127 bp, 10 predicted proteins | sample 1566971 | NCBI WGS metagenome assembly OHDN01 (sample SAMEA3879538, study PRJEB24766) | human gut metagenome | biome: human-associated habitat; feature: feces | place: USA | collected 1985/1987
GGGGGGGGGTAAATTATAATGACAAAATAATCTCTATCTTTGTGCCAGCAAAGATGAGTCCGGATACAGCCTCGGAAGGATAAGAAATGGATGCCACAGTCTTTTTGGAAAAGACCGTACTTTTCCGCCTGCGGCCTTTTTCCGAAAGCGCAAAATACCTTACATAAACAAATATACTATTTTTTTCGGTTTTTCCTCAACGCCGCACCGTTCTTTTTCAATAAACCTGCCACCGCCTCATTCGCAGCATCGACCATACTGTTATCCAGTTCGTCCAGATAAATCCGGGTCGTCTTTTCCGACGTATGCCCCAGCCCGACGCTGATTACCGAAACGGGAATACCCTGCCGGCGGGCCAGGCTCGCCCAGCTGTGACGCGCCACGTTGAAAGAGAGGTTGACCGACAGATCTAGCCGGCGGCGCATGCTCCGGAAGAAGCGCAGATAATAGGAGAGGCTGTATTTATAGCGCAGGTAGAGCCTGGCTTCGAACTGGCGTCGCTCCTCGGGCGTCGTGCCCCCGAATACGAGCGGATGCAGCAGGCCGTCCTCCCCGTAATCGAGCAGTACGGGCAGCGCCCAGGGGGAGCACTGCGCCCGATAACGGTCGAGGATCGCCTGCACCTCGGGAATGACCTTGACCGTATAAACCTGTCCGGTCTTACGCCGCCGGTAGCAAATTGCCCCATCCCGAATATCTTCCTGGCGCAGGTAGGCCATATCGACGAACGACATTCCCCGGGTATAGAAACTGAACATGAACATGTCGCGGGCACAGTTCAGTTTATGAGAATCAGGGAACTCCGATGCGGCCACCCGGCGGATGACCTCGGCGCTGACGGCCAGCTTGCGCGTTTTCTCGATATGCACGGATACGGCCCTGAAAGGCGACTTGCCATGAGTGACATAGCCCCGTTTTTGCGCTTTATTATATACGGCCCTGAAATTACTTAAATAAAAGGTGACGGTATTGGGCGACAATGGGATTTGCCGGAGATACCGCTCGAAGTCGAGCAGCATGTTCTCATCCACGCTGTCGAAATCGACACGCCGCGAACCCGCGAATTTCTCGAAAGCGACGAGCGTAGCCTTGTATTTGTTGGCGGTACCCAACGCCCCTTCCTTGCACAAATCCTCGATCTGGCGCCTGAAAAAGGTGTGCACATAGCGATTGTCGTAACGCTGACGGTAGGCCGAGGTGACGTCGCGGACGGTAAACGGCCGCCCTTCGCGTTCCAGTTCGGAGAGGATACGCCCGATCTCCAGCCGCTGGTTCTCCAGAAATACGTTGACATCCCGGATGAAGGCCGTATGCGTTTTGCGCCGGGATGTAACGACAGCCTTTTGCCTTGCGGCATCGAACTCCTCGGGCAGCAGCCGGTAGGGCGTGAAGATCACTCCCCGACGGCGTTCCCGGATCAATTGGATGACGAGCGTATGACGGCCGTCGCCGGCTCCGCTTCGGATATTAAGCATCGGTTTGATGCTCGTGTTAGGGTGTTTGGCACCCATCTGTAATTCTTTTCTATGAATCATATACCTTCTTTTTCAGTAGGGTTTCATTGTGGGAATCATAACGCAGGCATTCGGCACGACACGAATCGCATCGTCGGAACGGCAAAAATCGGAATGGAGCCGGGAAATGAGCCCGGACGCCGGGGACGGGAATCGGAATAAGGCGTGTTTTCATCATGTCTTTGTGTTAGCATATACCCAACCGACAAAAACAAGGCCGTATATCCCGGCAGGGGATCGTATCGGAGATATGTCTTGCCCGGACAGGTATAGGCAATCGGAGTCAGCGGCATAATTATTGGATTACGGCAGGCCGGAAATCGGGCCTCCACGTGTCCGATCGGCATATTTCCCACCTCGGGATCCGAGGGTTCTTCATACTCGGGGGCATCCCCGCAACCGGAACGGCGTCAAGTTTCAGTTGTCGGTCATACCGACAAATAACGTAAACGAAAGCCGTATAGTATACGGGGCATCGCAACGCCCCGGCTACAAGCCAACCGCACAACAGCGAAAACGACAACAAAAGCTGTCACGCCCCAAGCCCGCACAAGACCGCCAAAACACTGTCGAGGGAATAAATTCACGACATTCAGTCCCCTTCGAACGGAAACCGGGGCTGAAGTGCACCCCAGATTTTGGACGGATTAATATTTGTTTAGATGGCATGAGTCCGGTATCGTACCGGGCCCATGTCGTTTAAGTATTTTCTTTATCCGCTTGTTATTGTAGTAGTCGATATATTCTTCCAGTTCTTTTCGGAAATGGTCTATGGATGAGAATTTTTGTAAATATAATAATTCGGACTTCAATAATCCAAAGAAATTTTCCGTTAGAGCGTTATCCAGGTAGTCACCCCTTGCGAGACATGCTCTGTGTAATACCTTTCTGTCTTAAACGGAGCTGATACCGCTTCATCTGACACTGCCAGCCATGGTCGGAATGCAGGACAATATCCAGGGAATCCGGTATTCTGGCAAACGTATTGATAACCTCTCGGTTATACAAGTCCATAATCGGCGATAGATATAACTTTACGCCGCAGACCGAAAATTCCGTAAGGTCGGTAACCCACTTCTGATTCGGTTTTTCGGCCGCGAAGTCGCGTTGCAGAAGATCGGGCGCTATCCGTCCGACCCGTCCTTTGTATGAACAGTAGTTACGGAGTCTGACCTGACATTTTATTCCGCAAATATTCATCAACTCAAGCACGGTTTTGTGGTTTATCGCATATCCGATCTTATTCATCTCAACGGTAATGCGCCGATAACCACAACGCCCCTTATGTCGTGATATAACCTTATAATACTCTCTTTTTCGCGAGCATACTTATCAGGTTGTTTTGATTTTCTGAAGTGATAATAAAATGTGCTTCGCACCATCCCTGCGGCTTGGAGCAATACTGAATGCCGGCACTGCGGCCTTAGCCCTTCGATGGAGTGTCCTTTCTTTCACAATAGATTCCGCATCGCCGCGTCGATTTGGCTGTTCTCGAAACTGTCCAAATAGATTTGGGTCGTCGATAAATCAGAATGACCTAACGATTCGGAAATGATGGCAATATTCACTCCCGACCGTTTTAAGACCGTGGCGAACGTATGCCGAGCGACATAGGTCGTTAAGGGCGTATGCAAACCGATTTCCTCGCTCAATTCATGCAGGCGTTTATTGATGTGTTTCAGGGTCTTTTTCACCCGTTCCAATATCTGCTTCTCGGTCGTGTGGATAGTACGGTCAAGGATTGGAAAGATGTAATCCTCCTCCACTTGGTCGGTGTGGTACTTGTCGATAATCTCCTGTGCCTGTTCCGTCAGACAGCAATTCATCATCTTGCCTGTCTTGCGTCTTGCATAGTAGATGCGTCCGTTGTCAATATCTCCATTAGTCAATAGGGCAATATCTTTGAAATTGATGCCTGCCATAAAATACGAGAACAGAAAGATGTCCTTTGCAAGTTGGGTATAAAAGTCCCTGTCCGATAAATCCAACTCGATCAGTTTATGGATGTCCTCTTTCGTGATGGCTCGTTTGCGGGTATTCGTCCATAGGCTTCCTACCTTGAATTGCTGAAAAGGATTCGATTTAGGAATGAATACACCCTCTGAAACCGCCTTATTATAGACCGCTTTCAGTACGCTGAACTTGGTCGCAAGGCTGTTATTTACATTACCACGCTGACGCAGGAAGATTTCAAACTCACGCAAGTAGGTTAAATCCAATTCATCAAAGCGCATATTGACCGAGCGGAATTGCGACATAAGGGCCAACGTTACCTTGTGCTTGCTGGCTGAACCGTACTTTTCGACCTTTTCCAATCTGTCGATTATCTGTTTGAAATAATCGCCTACCGTACAATCCATACGTTTACCCACCGTTTCAAATAACGTTTCAAAAGTTACGGGAATTTCGAGGGCTTCCAATTTCTTGATTTTCTTCTCGTATTCCTTGATTTTGGCAATTATCTGAAACTGTATATCGTCCCTGTCGGGGCAATTATCCGTTACCTTGTGTGCTTCTGTGTCCCAATATTCACGGGCTACCGAAACGCCTAAACCGACCGAATTTTTGCGTCCGTCATGGAAAAACAAAAGGCATAAGGAGCTGGTGTGGTTCTTATAAACTACGTATTTACGCGGTATCGCTTTGAAAATCATTATTTTGCATCGTTAGATACAAGAGAAAAAACACGTTTCCAATGGGGAGTTTTATGGAGAGGCAATGGGGAGGCAGAGCCGTAAAAAGGCCGTTTTAGCCCTGTTTTCTGCCGTAGATAGACAAAAAAATCAGCAACTTCATTTCTGTAAGTTGCTGATTTCGAGAGCGGAAAACGAGACTCGATCATGTATTTCCTATCCGTTATGTATCAATATGTTACAGCGAATTTTCAGTTTTGGGGTCACTAATTCGTAGCGTCCGCTTTACGCCGCAATGTATCTCGATGCTACATTACAAAGATACGATAAATAATCGTAATATCCAACGTGCCAATTGACAAAATTTCAGTCTAATTTGTACGTCTCTTTATAGAATATTGTATCTTTGTGATGTCCATTGGTATACAAATGTAGCGAAACCTATATGGTAAGGCCCTTTAATTCAGATCTGGTATTAGAAGAACGAATTAGCGATTCGACTCTTAAAGCATATCATGTCGGTTTCGATCAAAACAAATTCAGACTTTTGCCATTAGTTGAAACCATCCGACGTGTAATACCGGAATACGCATTGGGTTATCATGTGGGTTATAATATTCCGCAAACTGAAATTGTGGACAGGCTTCAAGAAGCAGCTAAAACGGTTTACACAACTGACAAATACAAGAAACGGGGAGAGTTTGGTGAGTTAATATTACATTTGTTATTACGTGATTTCTGTAATACAATCCCTCTTATTTCAACAATCTATTTTAGAGATTCCCCCAATGTCCCTGCACATGGCTTTGATGGCGTGCATATAACAGTTAATGGCGATGAACGAAAATTATGGCTGGGAGAATCGAAATTATATCAATCGGGCAAAGATGGCATCGCAGATCTCGCCAATGATGTTACCAAGCATTTCAATGCCGATTATCTTCGCCAACAATTCAATTTAATTCCTCGAAAAATACCAACCGAAACTCCCCAAATAGAATATTGGAAAACATTGATGCACCAACATCAAAAATTGGATGTAATTTTTTCAAGTATCGTAATACCAATGGTATGCACATACAATAGCAGTCTATTCGTGAATCATTGTAATGAAACACAACAATATATCGAAGATTTTAAAAACGAATGCGAAGCTTTGCACGATGAATTCAATCGGAAAAAGCCAGCTTCTAACTTGGAAATAATTTTATTATTGCTTCCAATCCCCGATAAAGACGAATTGAACAAAGAGCTTGATAAGAGGTTAAAAGCAATGCAGGTAATATGAACTTTCTGGATGTCAAAAATGCCATTTCGTTTTTGAGCAATACATCAGAAATCACTTATGATGACAGTTTTGAGTTATCAAGGTTTTGTTCGATATTGCTATCAAATAAAGAGAGCGAAAATCAAGGTCGGGATATTGTTATTCGCGTTCTGGACGCCTGGGATAAAATACCGGAAAATACAAAACCAATATGGAATCAGTTGACAGAAGCTGCCGGATTATATCCGTATGTCAACCCGTTGTATCTTTCGGAAAGTGCAGCATTGAGATATGAGTATCATAAATCTCCTTTCTTGAAAGACGTCTATTTACATGCAGAGCAACAAGAGTTATCTATCGAATTACAGAACAAACGATCTGTTGTCGTAAGCGCTCCGACGAGTTTTGGAAAGAGTCTCCTTATAGAAGAGATCATTGCAAGCAAGATTTATCGGCAAATAGTAATTATTCAGCCTACGCTTGCTTTGCTTGATGAAACGCGTAAAAAACTTTTGAAATACCGGAATGCGTATAAAATCGTGGTCTCGACAAACCAAATTCCGGATGAAACAAAAGGCAATATTTTTTTATTCACAGGAGAGCGGGTTGTCGAATATGTAAATTTCCCACAAATCGAGTTTTTTGTTATAGACGAATTCTATAAATTAAGTCTTGATAGGGATGATGATCGTGCGATTTCACTGAATCAAGCATTTCATAAACTTTTAAGATTCACCGACAAATTTTACTTGTTGGGCCCCATGATCAAAAATATCCCAACTTCTTTTAAAGAAAAATTCGATTTGATGTGGTTCCCGACAGAGTTTACAACGGTTGCTGTTGACGAAAAAAGTTTGGAAATACAAGACAAGATAAAGGCTTCAGAGAAAAGAGCACTAAAAGAACAGAAGCTTTTTGAATTATTATCCCAAACAAATGAACAGACTTTGATATATTGTTCCTCTCCTAATAAAGCCACGACTTTATGTCTTGAATTTGTTGATTTTTTAAAAGCGAATGAAATTAAATCAAATTTAAGAAACATATCAGACAACCAAGAAATGACGGAGTGGATATCCGAAAATATAAATCCTCGGTGGTCGTTAATTTCAGCATTGAATTATGGCGTAGCATTTCACCATGGAGCTTTGCCGAGGCATCTTGGGAGTTCGATTGTAGATGCATTTAACCATAATTCTATTCGATGGCTTTTTTGCACATCAACACTCATCGAGGGTGTGAATACTTCTGCAAAAAATGTCATTCTCTATGATAGGGATAAAGGAAAAAAGCGTATTGATTTTTTCGACTATAAAAATATAGCAGGTCGGTCGGGACGGATGAAACAACATTTCATTGGGAATGTTTATCGTTTTGAAAAGCAACCGGACCAAATGGACTTATTTGTTGATATTCCACTTTTCAATCAAGATAATGCGCCTCTTGAGATATTAGTTGCATTGGAGGAAAATGAATTGGAGAATAACTCGAAAGAACGATTGAAAAATTTTAAAGACTTACCAGTCGAACTTCAAGAAGTAGTCAAGAAAAATTCCGGGATTAACATAGAAGGACAATTAAAAATTGTCGAAGAAGTTGAAAGTAATTTAGAGGCTTGTCAGCAACTATTGAATTGGAAATCATATCCAGATTATCCACAACTTAAATATGTAATTGAATTGTGTTGGAAATATTTGCTGAAATCAGGAGAAAATAAGGCCGACGTTAAAAGTGCTGCTCAATTGAGTGTTCTAACTAAACAATATGCCGATTTGCAATCTATTCCTGCCATGATACGCGACATGGCGAATGATGCTTTTTGGATAGAAAAAATAGCTGATGAACAAGAACGGATTGATAATCGCTCCTTTTTTGTTCTGAATGTAGCTCGACATTGGTTCGATTATAAACTGCCGAAATGGTTATCCGTTATTTCGGAGTTACAAGAATATGTTTTAAGAAAACATAACCTGCCTTTCGGAAACTATTCTTTTTTTGCAACCAGCCTTGAGCACAAATTTCTCCCCTCGAACCTGGCTGCCCTATTGGAGTATGATATTCCATACTCGGCTATCAACAAATTGAAACACACTTTACCACAAGATCAAAGTCCAGAAATGCTTATTGTTCATATTAACAAAATGCCCAAGGATAATTTATTAAGTTTGGGGCTATTGCCTTATGAAATCAAAAAGCTAAGAAAGGCCTTTTGATAAAACTTCGATGCGAGGCTGGCGATAACTCCTTCGGCATTGACCGTTCCCGGCTGGTCGTAGAAGACGATCCGCGGGCGGTAGCCGCCTTGCAGGATGCGGTCGACCTCCCGAAGCGCTTCGGTGGGCATGCAGCGGACGACGGGCCAGATTCTGCGTCCCGTAGCCTTGAACTGCCGCACCATGAGCAGCTTGTAATAGTCGTTGTACCCGACGGCCTCCAGCTCCCGTTCGCGCTGGGCATGGATCGACCACTGGGGATAGTCGCAGTCCACGACCAGCATGTCGTATCCGACCGTGTAATGCAGGTAACTGGCGAGCAGTACCGTGAAAGTCGATTTTCCGACGCCGCCTTTCTGATTGCAGACGGCAATGCTTACAGGGGTGATGTTCATAATACGGTATTTAAAAAGTTCGAGAACTCGCGTTTTAGGATAGCCATTCTATCGAATTTTGCATTTTTGCTGCATTCAGAAATGCACTCTTTCAGAAATTCATATTTTGTGGATATCCTTTATTCCGAAAGAGGGAAAGAGCAATTTTAACGACGAATTTCGTCCCGGAACAATCTCCGTCGCGCCGACACGATATCCTTTTAGGGTGATTCAATTTCATGGCTCACAAACGCTTTCTTTTATTCCTGCCGCAATATACAACAGGGTAAAACGCTTCCGTCCCGATGTCCGCCACTGTCCGCTCCAGTCCGTTCGTCGGGCTTTTTTTCGGCGCCCGACGGTTGTAATATTGCAGCGGGAACAGCCCCACCCTCGGAAGCTGTATCGGGGAATTCTGAAAACTTCAGGCAGAGATTCTCCGGCGCGGATTCTTACCCTCGCCAGAGGGTAGCGAGCTGTACCTTTGTCCGACAAATTGGCATTTGTCCGACAAAGGTGCTCGCTCTGCGAGGCCGGGGCGTTCTCCCGAGTCGAACGCCTTTCTAACCCGAAACTATGGATACTAACCAAAAAAGAACACAGCAGCCCAAAACACCGAGTTATAAGTACTCTTTCCGTCTCAATGAAGAGCAGAATATCCGCTTCAACGAGTTGCTCTGTAAGGCCGGACTGGAGCATAACCGCAGTCGTTTTATCGTCAAAAGAATCTTCGGCGAGGAGTTCATTGTCATTCGCCGCGACCCTTCGAAAGTACAGTTCGTCGCGCGGCTCAATGACTTTTATTTCCAGTTTCAGAAGTTGGGAAATAACTACAACCAGATTGTAAAAGCCGTAAATACGCACTTTTCCAACATCACGATCCCGCATCAGATCGCCATGCTGGAGCAGCGGACGCGTGAGTTGAAAGCCCTGAGCATCGAGATTCTCAACCTTGCAAAACAGGCTAAGGAGTGGTTACGAATATAAAGTCGGGTTCCTCACCCGGAGGGGCTCTGTATTACAACAAGGAGAAAGTAGACCGGGATGAAGCCGAGATACTCTATTGGCAGAAGATGCTGGAGCCCTTCGACAGATACGGACGTGTGGATGTCGATGCCTGCATGGAGAGTTTCATGCGGAGTACCTGCACCACCTGTACCGTCTCTCCGGCAGTTAGATCTGGAGCGTAACTTTACGTTCAACATGGCGCGGCATATGTGGGCAAGCCGTGCGCGTCGCAAAGACATTCCTATGTCGGTTATCAGAGAGGAATTGGGCTATGTCTCCGAAAAAACTACGCACATCTGCCAGGACGAGCCAAAAGTCCGCCGCATTGACAAAGCCGACAGCATCGTTACGCCGTTCTGAAAATTCGACGAAAAGTCTATTATCCGATTCGATTTTTTGGTGAATTTTGCAGGAATTTTTTATTTTTGTGAAGTCGTTAATGATACAAAAATACGAGTTGTTTTCTTTATCTCGTAATAAAGAAATATCCAATACCGTTCTATTCACATAGACTTCGTACAGTCTTTATTTAATTCGTTTTTGATTACTTTTATTCCTCGACTTTGCACTCGAGAGGTTGCGAATAATCCGCAACATTCCGCTTGCTCGACACATTTCCGGCAAATATCGAGGTATTGGGTTTTCCAATCGGATATGGATTTGCGGGCAAAGGGCCATAGCGCTTCTGGGAGAATGCACCGCGGCAGGTTGAAGATTGAAACGTCCATACGCCAGTCCCGCAACTCCAAAACCGCCTGCGTGAGTTCTGCCTGATAATCCATCGGATCGATCCAGACTGCTTCACGGTTTTTGATCGTATATCCTGTGTATTCCAGTCCCATCAGCGATATGAATTCGACGAACGGCAGATTGCGGTAGATAAAATCCGGCAACTTCGGTAACCGGAGATAGTTCATCTTGGTAATGACTACCCGCAATTCGATTCCGATATCATAGCGTCCGAGGTTATACAAGCCGAGCATTGTTTCCTCGAAAGAGCCTTTGACCTGCGTGATAGCATCGTGGCCGCCCGCATAATCGGCATGAAGTGGAATGCCGAGAAGTATCTTTTCCTCGCCGCATTCGGCGAGTTTTCGGGCATACTCTTTGTCGGCGAATGCGCGTCCGTTCGTCAGCAGGTGAATTTCGGTTTCCGGCAGTTTCGTACGAATATGGCGAAGCAGCTCGAACAGCCGGTCGCCGAGCAGGGTCGGTTCGCCTCCCGTAATTCCGATCGAACGCAGTTCCCGCGGAGCGGAGTCGATCAGAGCCATGTTTTTCTGAAAATAGCCGTCGAGATCGTTTCGCAGCAAAGGCGGCTGGCAGCACATGACGCAGCGGTTGTTGCACTGTGAAGTGATGAACAGCGCGTTGTCGTTGGAATTTATGTCGATCGTATCTCTCATTATCCCCGTGTTCCCGTGATCCAACTTTTGAAAATCGGCAGCACCTCTTCCCTACGATCCGCCAGCAGGCCGAAGATGTGTTCGATAATCGCCTTGTGTTTCCGGCAGAAGGTCGAGGTCGGCCGGAATCCGTACATATCGCCCTGCGTGGAGTAGTTCCGCACGGGATCGGCCCCGCAAATCGACTGAAAAGCGCAATCGGCACAACCGGCAATGTACTCTGTCGCCCACAGGCGGGAAATCTCCTGCGCTTTGCGGCCGTAGAACAAATCTTCGTACCGATCCGTTACCGATCCCAACCGGAATGTATAATCCCGGAATTCGGCCAGCATTCGGGATTCGTCGGAAGCATAGACATATCCGTCATAGTTATAGACGATTACACCGTTGATAATTCCTGCCGGAGATTGCAGGTCGACGAACCCGATCGGAAAAGGTGTCAGAATTTTGCGCAAAATAAGTGTCGCAAACTCTTCGACGAACACCTCTTCCGATTTATTGAGTTCGATGATATAATCCAATGCCTGCTTGTAAAACTCAACGAAGCGGTCGTAATAAGCAGTCCAATCGGCATTGTCTTTCGCCAGTCCGTAAGGATTGAGCGCCCGGATGAAGATACTGTGAAATCCGTTTTCCCGATAAGCATCGATAATCTCCCGCGGAAAGCCGAGCGAATACTCCGAGGTCGTCATCAATGCGGAAACCCGGCCTTCGCCCAATTCTTCGCGAGCCTTCGCAATTCCGGCAACAACGCGCTGATAGCTGTCCGTTTTTCCCCGGTTGTGGTTGTGCAGGTACAGCGGGCCATCAAGCGAAGTCGAGATAACCGCGCCATATTGTCTGCACAAATTGAGCAATTCGTCCGTCAGATTGACGCTATTGGTACAAATTACATAGGTAAGTTTGCGGTTTTCGGTCAGATTCTTCTCTTCGGCATATTCAATGGCCCGGCGGATGAGATGCGGGACTAACGTAGGCTCGCCTCCCTGAAACTCCATTGTCAGGCAAGGGGACGGAGAACGAAACATCAGATCGACGGCATGCAGGAGCGTCTGTTCGCTCATATCATATTCATCCCGGCAACTTTCCTGACTGGATGCCTGACAATAAATACAGTTCTGGTTGCAGCGAAGTGTCAGCACAAAGATATGCAGCGCAGTAAAATGATCGAGAAATGCCTTGCGGGTAGCCAAACGGATCGCCATCGTGTCAATCAGCCGGGGCAACGGTTTTTCAAGAATAAAGAATGAAGCTGTCAGATTCTTGTACAATTCCTCTTCCGGGAGCACTTTCCGATCGACGATGCGTTGTACGCTGCCACGGGGCAACAGCAGGTAGTCCCCAAGGTCATTGGTCAGCAACTCCTGATTGCGGAAAACATGAAACCGGAACGGCAGCAGGTAATACATCGTCAATCTTTGAATTCGAACTCGACAAAATCGTCGCTGTTGGCGAAAGCCTTGGCATAAAGAATGTTCCGCAGGTCTCGGGTTTCCGAAGCGATGAGCGCCCTGTTTTTATAATCGACAAAATCTGCGCTCAGTTTCTTTCGCATCCTATCGAATGCCTCCTGTGTGATCGGATTCGAAGCCGAGACGATAATCGTCTGTACGCTCGTCCCCGGGGTGTTTCGCCGGGTGATTACATAATCGCCCGCCCACCAATACAGGACTTTATCGATGACGGATTCGTCGTAAATCGACTTGTCGACG
>OHDN01001472.1_pt1 | contig 12033 bp, 7 predicted proteins | sample 1566971 | NCBI WGS metagenome assembly OHDN01 (sample SAMEA3879538, study PRJEB24766) | human gut metagenome | biome: human-associated habitat; feature: feces | place: USA | collected 1985/1987
GGAATGAAGGAGTGAGCGATAAGATGAAAAATTATGAAATCGTTGACGGCGTAGAAAAGCTGGAGGCTGCGATTGCCCGCGTGCGCGCGGCGCAGCAGCGCTTTGCCACCTATACCCAGGAGCAGGTAGACCGCATTTTCCTGGCGGCCGCCATCGCTGCCAACCAGCAGCGCATCCCCCTGGCCAAGCTGGCCGTGGAGGAAACCGGCATGGGCGTGGTGGAGGATAAGGTGATCAAAAACCACTACGCCGCCGAATATATTTATAACGCTTATAAGGATACCAAAACCTGCGGTGTAATCGAGGAGGACAAGTCCTTTGGTATCCGCAGGATCGCCGAGCCCATCGGCGTGATCGCGGCGGTTATTCCCACCACCAACCCCACCTCCACCGCCATTTTTAAAACCCTGGTCGCCCTGAAAACCCGCAACGGCATCATCATCAGCCCCCATCCCCGCGCCAAGAAATCCACCATCGCCGCCGCCAAGGTGGTGCTGGAGGCTGCTGTGGCCGCGGGCGCGCCCGAGGATATCATCGCCTGGATCGATGTGCCCTCGCTGGATATGACCAATCTGGTGATGAAGGAAGCCGATATCATCCTGGCCACCGGCGGCCCCGGCATGGTAAAGGCCGCCTACTCCTCCGGCAAGCCCGCTCTGGGCGTCGGCCCCGGCAATACCCCCGCCGTGATCGACGACAGCGCCGACATTCTGCTGGCGGTTTCCTCTGTCATCCACTCCAAGACCTTTGACAACGGCATGATCTGCGCCTCCGAGCAGTCGGTCATCGTGCTGGACAGGGTGTACGACGCGGTCAAGGCCGAGTTTGCCGCCCGCGGCTGCTACTTCCTCAACCCTGATGAAACCGACCGCGTGCGCAAGACCATCCTGATCAACGGCGCGCTCAACGCCAAGATCGTGGGCCAGAAGGCCGCCAGGATCGCCGCGCTGGCGGGCGTTACCGTGCCTGAGAATACCAAGATCCTCATCGGCGAGGTGACGAGCGTCTCCATCGACGAGGAATTCGCGCACGAAAAGCTGTCGCCGGTGCTCGCCATGTACCGGGCCAAGGACTTCGACGACGCGCTTTCGGTACGCAAGGTCGGGGAAGGCATATGGGAGATCGGTGTACATATCGCCGATGTGACGCACTACGTGCGCCCGCACTCGGTGATCGACGACGAGGCCGTAGAACGCGGCACGTCGGTCTACCTGGTAGACCGCACCGTCCCGATGCTGCCCGAGCGGTTGTCGAACGAGCTCTGCTCGCTACGCCCGCACGAGGCGAGCCTCTGTTTCTCGGCGGTATTCACGATCAACGAAGGGCTGGAACTGCTCGACGAATGGTTCGGCCGCACGGTCATCCACTCTGACCGCCGGTTCACCTATGCCGAGGCGCAGGAGATCATCGAGACGGGACGGGGCGATTTCGCCGAAGAGGTGCTGACCCTCAACCGGCTGGCCCAGGCGCTGCGCAAGGCACGTTTTAAAAACGGGGCCATCAGCTTCGACCGCGAGGAGGTGAAATTCCAACTCGACGAGGCTGGGAAGCCCATCGGCGTCTATTTCAAGGAGCAGAAAGAATCGAACCAGATGATCGAGGAATTCATGCTGCTGGCAAACCGCCGCGTCGCCGAGTTCTGCGGCAAGCGCAAGACCGACAAGGGGCGCACCGTGGAACGCACGATGGTCTACCGCGTGCATGACAAGCCGAGCGAAGAGAAGCTCGACCGTTTCCGGCAGTTCATCCTGCGCTTCGGACACATCTTCAAGGCCACGGGCGGGCGTGCCGTGGCCAAGGAGCTGAACAAGCTCTTCGCCCAGATCAAAGGTTCGACCGAGGAGAACGCCGTCTCGACGATGGCCGTGCGTTCGATGGCCAAAGCTTTTTACACGACCGACAACATCGGCCACTACGGACTGGCCTTCCCCTACTACACCCACTTCACGTCGCCCATCCGCCGCTATCCTGACATGATGGTGCACCGCCTGCTGGCGCGTTACCTCGCAGGCGAGAAGGCGGCAGACAAGACGACGCTCGAAGATCTGTGCGCCCGCGCTTCGGAACGCGAGGTGATCGCCTCCGAGGCCGAACGCGCCTCGATCAAGTACAAGATGGTCGAATTCATGAAGGAGCGCATCGGCGAGGAGTTCGACGGGCACATTTCGGGGCTCACCGAATGGAGCATCTATGTCGAGCTGGACGAAACCCACATCGAGGGCATGTCGTTCCTGCGCGACATCGAAGGTGATTTCTTCCAGTTCGACGAAGCCAACTACGAGATCGTCGGCCGCTCGACAGGCCGCCGCATGACGCTGGGCGACGCCGTACGCATCCGCGTGAAACGTGCCGACCTGCAGAAGCGCCAGCTCGATTTCGAGCTGCTGATAGACAACGGCCGCCCCATGGCCCCCGCGTCACGCGAGGACGGCCCCAAGGTACGCCGCAGCACCCGCCGCAAAAACCGATAGCCGTGCAACGCATCTACGACAAATGCCGGCGAAGGGAGCCGCTCTCACGCGAGGAGGCCTACCGGCTCTACGACCAGGCCCCGTTGCAGGAGCTGGCGCTCGTGGCCGACGAGGTACGCCGCGCCATGGTTCCCGACCCGGAGGTGGTGACCTGGCAGATCGACCGCAATGTCAACATCACCAACGTCTGCATCTCGGGTTGCCGGTTCTGCAATTTCCACTGCAAGCCCCACCAGACAGACCGGGCATTCGTCACCACGCTGGCCGAATACCGCGAGAAGATCGACCGTACGCTGGAGCTTGGCGGCGACCAGCTGCTGTTGCAGGGCGGCCTGCATCCGCAACTGCGCATTGACTTCTACGAGCGGCTTTTCTCCGACCTGAAAGCGCTCTACCCCACGCTGCGGCTGCATGCGCTGGGTGCGCCCGAGGTGGCGCACATCGCCCGCATCAGCGGCCTGACGACCCTGGAGACCCTGCGCCGCCTGATGGCAGCCGGGCTCGACTCGCTTCCGGGCGCCGGCGCCGAGATCCTCGACCCCGTCGTACGCAGGGCCATATCGCCCGCCAAGCCGTCGGTCGAAAAGTGGCTCGACGTGATGCACGAGGCGCACGGCCTCGGCCTTCCGACCTCGGCAACGATGATGTACGGCCATGTCGAGACCCCGCACCAGCGTGTAGACCACCTGCTGCGTATCCGCGACCTGCAGGCCCGCTGCCCCGAAGGAAAGTACGGGTTCATCGCATTCATCCCGTGGATCTTCCGGTCGACGGGCACCGAATTGGAACGCCAGGGGGTAACGACACGGTTCTCTCCGTTGGAATACCTGCGCATCATCGCCGTGAGCCGCCTTGTATTGTGCAATATCCGCAACATCCAGGCCTCGTGGCTCACCGTGGGCAAGGCCACGGCACAAGCCGCCCTGCACAGCGGCGCCAACGACATGGGGTCGATCATGATCGAGGAAAACGTCGTCTCCTCGGCCGGAGCGCACAACCGTTTCGACGCCGAGGGCATCCGCGAAGCCATCCGCGAGGCGGGTTTCACCCCTCGCCTGCGCGACCAGCTGTACCGGATGCGGGAATATGCCCCGCAGGCCTGAAACCCTCCCGGGCTCGCCAGGAAAAACACAGGAACGAAAAAACGAAAGGAAGTGCGAATAACGCATTTCCTTTCGTTTTTTACGGCAAATCCGGGCACTGTCCGCCTACCGATCGCGGATGGACTCCGGCCCGGGCACGCCTATTCGATTACGGCCGCCCAGCCGCCATTGCGAACCATGTCGATCTTCACGACGGTCGAAGCATCGACTTTCCGCTCACGTTTCTTGTAATCCATGGCCTGCAGGTCGGCATTCACACCGTCCTCGAACGAGGTCATCGTATAACTGCGCCCGGCAGGCAGGAAATCGAGCGCGACCTCGGTGGAATAGGGCTGGTTGTTGGTAATGCCCCCGATGAACCACCGGTCGCCCTTGCGGCGCGCCATGACGACCTGTTCGCCGCACCGTGCACGCAGCACGCGCAGCTCGTCCCAGGTCGTAGGCACCGAGGCGATGAACTCCGTGCAGGGATGTTCGCGGTAATAATAGACTGGGTTGTCGGCCATCATCTGCAACGGGCTTTCGAAGACGACGTAAAGTGCCAGTTGGTAAGCGCGCGTCCCCGAGGCCATCGGGTTCGAACCCGTCGAACGGTTATCCTCGGGCTGAGAGCAGAACATCCCGCCCGGGGTGAAGTCCATGGGGCCGACGGCATTGCGGATGAAAGGCAGGTAATTGCTGTTGTCGGGTTTGCAGCGGCCGCCTTGCTCCATGCCGAGCACCGCCTCGTAGGTCAGCAGGTTCGGATAGGTGCGGAAAAGGCCCTTGGGTGTATAGGAGCCGTGCCAGTCGACGAAGATATGATGATCGGCCGCACACTTGGTCACACGCTCGTAATAGTTGACCATCCACTGGTCGCTACGATCCATGAAGTCGATCTTCACGCCTTTGACGCCCCATTTGCTCAGTTCTTCGAACATTTCGAAATGGTTTTCGACGACGAGCCATGTCATCCACAGGATGATGCCCACGCCTTTCTCCCTGCCGTAACGGATAAGTTCGTGCACGTCGACGGCCGGGTTGGGGGTGTAGGGGTCGCGGGTGCTGCGGGCCCAGCCTTCGTCCATGATGATGTACGGGATGCCGTACTCGGCGGCGAAGTCGATGTAGTATTTGTAAGTCGCCGTGTTGAATCCGGCGACGAAATCCACGTCGGGGCCGTAGGGCGATGCGGCGTTCCAGAATTCCCAGCTGACCTGCCCGGGCTCGATCCACGAGGCATCGGCGATGGCCTGCTGTTCGGCGAGGCGTGCGGTCATCGTATTCTCGATGAGTTGCCCGTCGTCTTTCGCAATGACGAAATAGCGCCAGGGAAATGCCCGCGTGCCTTTTGTACGGGCGATGTAATCGGCTTCCTGCAGGATGCGCATGCTCCTGTCGCCCGACTCTTCATAGGCCAGGGGAACCTTCGGAAAGGTGCCCTTCATGCCGTTGGCGCCGTCCCCTTCGAGGAACATGCAGGGGTAGTCGGACAGCGCCGATTCGCTCAGCAGGAGTTTGTAGCCCTGCCGGGTGTCGATAAGCACAGGCAGGACGGACATCGGATCGCCCGGTTTCCACCCGTTGGTCTCGATGAGGCTGTACGGCTCTTCATAAGCGGTCTTGAAACCGCCCGGCTGCTGCACCACTGCGGTGTAGTCATTCGGGAAGCGGATGGCCACCTTTTCGGAAAGCACCTCGATGTCGTGCCCGAGGGCGGTGACGAAGCGGTATGCCATGCCGTCGTCGTAGGCACGGAATTCCACGGCCCAGCCACCCCGGAAGTCGAGGCGGAGCATGTTGCACCGGTCGCGGATCTCTTCGAACTTGAATGCCACGACGGGGCGGAAGGTACGGTTTACAGGGCTTGCCTTATGACCGGTGAGGTGCGGCTTGTCGCCCAAGGTGCCCTCCCGCAGACAAAGCGCCAGCGAACTGTCCGTCAGGAGCGGCTTGCCGCCTCCGTAAACCGAATAACGTATTTGTTCCCCGATGTCGACGGTGACGGAGACCTCCCCGGACGGAGATTTTAATTCGAAGGATTTTGCCGCCATGGCATTCGCCCACAGCACCCCGATCATTACGATAACGATTCTTCGCATAGTTGGTTTTATTGGTTTGGGTTATTGTGCTACAAATGTGCCTTTTAATTGCGGATTGCCGCCTGTGGGATTTGATTTTTCGGCATGGCATTCTGATCGGACTGCGGACATGAAACGCCGCATTGTTCCCGATGTGCCGATAATGTCAATTTGCCATGTTGTTAGAACAATTTTTATTACGGGCGGGGGCATACGTTATTGTAATTTCGTAACATAAGAACGAGCGGCGAATAACCTAAAATGATATTGTATGGACTATTGGAAAAGATTGTTCTTCACCCTTGCATTTCTCCTTCCGGTCGCATTGCCCGGGATGTCTGCTGCTACCCGAGACGTGAAACTGCTGGGCCTGACATGTAATTATGTGGAAGAGCCCATCGGTATGGGAGACAAGAAGCCTCTGCTGGGCTGGCGTATCGATACCGACCGGGCTGGATACCTCCAGGGATCTTACAGGGTATTGGTCGCTTCGGACAAGGCGTTGTTGGACGCGGATTGCGGCGATATATGGGACTCGGGGATTGTTGCGGATGGAAAAAGCCAGCATGTGAAATTTGCAGGAACCCCGCTGTTGCCCTGTTGCGATTACTATTGGAAAGTGAAGGTATGGGATGTGTCCGGCCTCGAATCGGATTGGAGCCCCGTTGCATCGTGGAGAACCGGACTGTTCGAGGAATTCGACTGGGAAGGGGAATGGGTTTCGTCCAAATTCGCAGAACTGCTTCCGCACCGCAGGTATAAATCGAACCGGCGGGTCGAGCATGAAAATTGGTTTATGGAGGACAGCGCTGCCGTGTATATGCGCCGGGAGGTGGAGATACCGGTGCCGGTTCGCAAGGCGACTGCATTCATATGCGGCCTGGGGTATTACGAATTGTATATCAATGGCCGCAAAGTCGGCGACAGGGTGATGGATCCGTTGTTTACCGATTACGATAAAAGGGTCGTGTATGCGACCTACGATGTGACGGATTACTTTTCAACCGGAAGCAATGCCTTTGGTATCCTGTTGGGGAACGGCTGGTACAGCCTGCCGACACGGGATGTTTTCGGGATGCACGATGCGAATTGGCATACGCCGCCGAAAGTCCGGCTCAATGTCGTCGTCGAATACGAATCGGGAGCGCGCGACGTGATCGTGACGGATAGGACGTGGAAATGGGGGCATGGTGAAATCGTCTATAACAGCGTTCGCTCGGGGGAAACGATCGACCATACCAAGTCCGTGCACGGTTGGAACGAACCGGGTTTCTGCGATAGCCTGTGGCGCAATGTCTGCCATGTCCCCGCGCCTCTGGGTAAATTGACGGCGGATCCGATGCCTCCGATGCGTGTGGCGAAGGAACTGAAACCCGTGGGGATTACGGAAACGGGCCCCGGTGTCTATCTGGTGGATTTCGGTGAAAACCTTACCGGCTGGGTCGAAACGCGTGTACGGGGCAGCAGGGGGCAGACCGTGGAGCTCCAGTTCAACGAAGTGCTTAAAGCCGACGGCTCCCTGGATACGCAGAACAGTACATGGCATACGCGCGGGCGCTATCAGACCGAGTTGCTGATACTGGGCGGCGACGGAGAGGAAACATTCGAACCCCGGTTCACCTACCACGGATTCCGGTATATGCAGGTTCGGGGACTTGACTATAAGCCGGCCCCGGAAGATTTTACGGCGAAATGCGTCCATACCGATTTGCAGCGCGCAGGGAATTTCAGTTGTTCCATGGATAAACTGAATGATCTCAATGCTGCGGTTTGCCGCACGCTGCTCAATGCCGTCCATGGCATCCCCGGCGAGGAACCTACCCGGGAAAAGATGGGCTGGACGCTCGATGCTGCGGTCGTCATGGAATCTTACCTGTATAATTTCGACGCGCTCAATACGTATAAAAAGGCCCTTCGGGATTTTCAGGATTCCCAGTCCCCGGCGGGGCATATTCCGTCGACAGTGCCGTCGGTGGGGTGGGGATATGTCCATGAAGACGGAAGCCTCGATTATTGGGACGATCCGTGGTGGGGCGGATCCATATTTTTGTTGGCCGATAAATTATACCTTTACACCGGGGATACCGGCGTGCTGGAGTCTGCGTTTCCCTCACTCAAAGCATATGTGGATTTTTTAAGCTCGACGGCCGAGGATCATATCATCTCGTGGTCTTTGGGGGATTGGCTCGATCTCAATCCCGATCCCAACAGCCAAGCTTCGAATCTGACGCCTGTCGCGCAGACATCGACTGCCGGCTATTATTGGATGAGCCGGAAGCTGGCCGATTATGCGCAAATCCTCGGTTATGACAAGAGGTTGTCGGAGCATTATAGGGAACTCGCCGACAGCATAAAGGATAAATTCAACCGTGAGTTTCTCGATTATGAAACCGGAATCTATGCGGAAAATTCGCAGACGGCACAAGCACTGCCATTGGCGCTCGGGCTGGTTCCCGATGAAATGAAAGAGAAAGTCCGGCAACGGTTGCTCGATGCGATAGATATGAGAAACGGACATATTAGCGCCGGGTTTATCGGCGGTAATTTTACGATGGACTACCTGCCCGGTAACGGATATTTCGACGTGGCTTATAAAATGCTGACCCAACCCGAAAGCCCCGGCTGGCTCCATATGGTACGGAGTTCCAAGAGCACGATGTCCGAATCCATAAACCTGAACGGGCCGGGTAGCGGCCACCATCCCTACGGTGCATATATCGGTTTTTGGCTCTATAAATACCTCGGGGGAATCCGGGCCGATGAAAACAAGCCGGGGTTCCGGGAATTTATCATAGAACCGGGATTGGGCTCCGGGCTCGAAGAAGCCTGTACATCCTATCATTCGCTCTACGGGGAGATCGTATCGGCATGGAAAAAACGGGGCGATCGTATTGTCCTGACGATCCGGGTTCCGGCTAACTCTGTCGCCGAACTGATTCTTCCGTCGGAAATGATCGGGGGAAACCTCCGGGTGAATAATACCCGTATTCGGAATGTTCCGGCAATTTCGCTGGTCACGGCCGGCAATGGCAAAACGCATTATTCGGTAGGTTCGGGAACCTATGAGTTCAGGTTCTGACGATCCGATTTGTCAAACAGGAAATAGCAGTCGATGATGTGTTCGGCTGCTATTTTTTATGCGGCTTTTGTCTGTTTTGGAGCGGCTGCCCTATTATAACTGTATTATCTGAAATGAGTGTGGTCTGGCTTTTGCAAAAGATTCTGTTATTTCGGATAGCTCACTATTCTGAAAAAATGTTTACCTTTATCTGGGATTTTAACATTTTAAATCGGGATCTGCGATAAAAATATACGGATATGTCGCAACAACAGGTATCGTTCAAATACATGGTATGCAGTGACCAGGATAAGTCCTGGGGAATAACCGTTGACAACGTCGGGGAGTACTATATCGAACCCGATTACAGCTTTTACCCCCCCCCTTCGGCAGGGCACCCTGCTGATTACTACTTTAATACGCGGAATGGACGCATATTGGACAATTACCAGCTGATTTACATATCGAAAGGGCGGGGCTGGTACCACGAGTCGCCGGAAAAGCGCGTCGAGATCAAAGGCGGAACCATGCTCATCATTCCTCCCTATACGTGGCACAGCTATTACCCCGACAAGAAGAGCGGCTGGCAGGAATATTGGATCGGTTTCCGCGGGGCGCATATCGACAGCCGTTATAACAACGGCTTTTTCGTCCGTAACAAGGTCATCCATCCTATCGGTTTCCGGGAGCACATTATCGACCGGTATAAGGAGGCGCTGGAGATCGCCTTCAAGGAAAAAACCGGCTGCCAGCAGGTGCTGGCGTCGATTGCGAACAGTATCCTGGCCTATGTGATCTACTACGACAGCAACGATTACTCTTCCAACGATGCGGTGGCCGAGAAAATCGACCAGGCCCGCAGCATTATGCGCGAGAATATGCTGACCGACATCACGCCCGAGCAGGTGGCCGACAAGATCAACATGAGTTATTCGTGGTTTCGCAAGACGTTCAAGGAGTATACCAACGTCTCGCCTGCGCATTATATCACCCAGCTGAAGCTGCAAAAGGCAAAGTTGATGTTACTGAACTCACCCCTGAGCATCAAGGAGATCGCGTTTTACCTCAAGTACGAGGATGCGGCCTATTTTTCAGCGATCTTCAGGAAATACGTCGGATGCCCTCCGGGTCGCGTGCTGCGACGTGCCGTCCGGCTCCGAGTAATTCCGGCGGCTATTCCATGTAAAATACTTCCGGCAGATCGACCGAGACGGGCGAGTTGTCCGGGTTGACGTCGATTATATCCGCCATATAATCCCACCACCTGCGCACCAGCTCGTTGGCGCCCATCTGCTGGGATCCGGTTTCCCCTCTGTTCTTCTGCACGCCTACCAGCGTGTTGGTGTCCCGATCCAGGAAGATCGAATAGTCGTATATGCCTTCCTGCCTCAACTGCCGTTCCAGCTCCGGCCATATCTTTTCATGCCGTCTGCGGTACTCCTCTTCCATACCCGGTTTCAGATACATTTTAAAGGCTTTTGATCTCATGACGTCGAATCTTTTAAACAAAAATAATCCAAATACAGGCTCCCATGCGCGGGTGAAATGATACTAAGATAGGGGTAAATGACCCATATGCGGAGCCGGTTTATCCCGCGTTCCCTGTGTTTCCCGCCGGTGCCCGATGCCGGAGCCTTCGGGGCCGGTGATGCGGCTTGTAGCGCGGGGATGGATTATCAAGCGGGCCTGTCGGTGGCATTGTAAAAATCATATGATTCTTTTCCAACACCGACTTTTGAGCTTTGTCCCGAACGGATTTTCGGAGTATGTAATACGCCTGGCGATACCTATGACGAAATCTTCCGGAACGAACCCTAAATAGCGGCAATCCTTAGAATTGACTACATTGTCGCCGCAGAAGAAATAATAGTTTTTCCGGAATTCGTATGTCGAGACCGCTTCGCCGTTGAGCCGCGGGAGGTTCCCGTCGCAGGTCAGCTCCCCGCCTGTCTCATATTCCACGACAAGTCGGTACAGCTCATAGTTCAGTGAGTCGAGTTCGATCCTGTCGCCGGCACGGGGAATATATAGAGGTCCCATATTTTTGATCGTCCACCCGTAGCGCCGGTCATCGAAAGGGAAGGCGCGCAGTACATTGGGCGGTAACGACGAATCCGGCATCGCAGCCAGCCGTTCCTGTTCTCCGGCATCGCCGATAATCCCCTTGTAGCGATTATTGCAAAAATACCCGTTCCGGATGGCAATGCTGTCGCCGGGTGTCCCGACACAACGTTTGGCATAGACATAGTTGATCCGGAACTCTATGCGATCCCGGTCGTACCCGTGCGGGGCATTGAAGACCACCACGTCATTGACATGCACCCCTCTGAGGCCGGGTATGCGGAACGAACGGAGCGGAACACCCTGCCGGAACTCGAGTTTGCTATAAATGCGGCTCCCGGCGAGCAGTTTATTGACCAGGATCCGATCCCCGGGCAACAAGGTCGGCATCATCGATTCCGACGGGACGACGAACTGGTCGCAGATGAAAATCCGCAGGAGCAGCCATCCCGCGAAAAGCATGCAGGCGCTTGCGGATATCCAAAAGATATAGTTGAAAACCCGTCGCATATTACTCCCGTATTTCGTCCGCAGGGGATATGCCGAACAATTTGCGCAGCTCTGCCTGCATCTCCCGTGTTTGCACCGATTCGACCTTGGGCTTATGCGCAACGACCCGGCGTGCCGCGGCGTATGCCTTTTCCGTCTGTCCGTCTGCGAGGTAGAGTTTCGCAAGCAGATAGAGCGGATAAACCCGATCCGGAATCATATGGTGCGCATGCAGGTAGGCTTCCTCGGCTGCCGCGACATCCCCCAGCATTTCGTAATTCCGCCCCGCGATATTCCAGAACATCGGGTCGCTGCTGATCCGCATGCCCTCGCGGAGAATTTCGTTGCTCTGCCGGTAGTCGCCCGTTTTGTGCAGCGCATAGCCATAGTCGTATAAAAACCGGAAGTCGCCCTGCAGGGCGTCATGGTCTCGTTGAACGCGCAGCTCGGAAAATACTATTCGTTGTTTGCCATCTGCTTTTTTGTCCATGGGATTGCGCTGATTCTGCTGCTGGCGTTCCTGCTGGCAAAAAAGACGGACCTCCGGTTCCGGGGCGCGCCGTGGTACGTGTATCTGGTCGGCGTGCTCGGCATTGCAATCGTCGCGTCGAGCAGCTGGTGTACCTTACGAGTCGGCGCGAGCGTGATGCTTGCCATCTCAACGGCGGGGCAGATCATCTCCTCGCAGCTGATCGACCAGTTTGGACTGTTCGGCATGCCGGTGCAGAAGTTCCGCGCCAAGCAGCTGCCGGGCTATGCGCTGCTTGCCGCGGGCGTCGCGCTCGTCGTGC
>OHDN01001491.1_pt1 | contig 11940 bp, 7 predicted proteins | sample 1566971 | NCBI WGS metagenome assembly OHDN01 (sample SAMEA3879538, study PRJEB24766) | human gut metagenome | biome: human-associated habitat; feature: feces | place: USA | collected 1985/1987
TCCGCCACGACTGTCATCGGCATATAAACCATCAAGATATTCAGTGCCTGTGGAAGCTGCAAGAACGATTGGACCATATAAGAAAGCATAATAATCTTTCTTGTCGGGAATCTGTTCCACGCTGACTTTCATAGGCAAGTGGAAAGTAATGACATCCCCTTTTTTCCATTTGCGGGAGAGAGGAAGATACTGGTTACCTTTTGCCATAACGAACATTTTTCTTTTTCCATTGATGCTGACGCTATATCCTTTGGATTGGTTCGCCCATTCCGGAATACGTATCATTAAAGTACGTTTTTTCTTAGGCGCTTCATCTATTCGCAAAGTTACCTTGTCGTCATCAGGGAAACGGGTTTCCTGTGTCAAAATAATGCCTTGCTCTTTCCAGGTCAGTTGTGAAGGAATGAAGAGATTGACATAAAGTGTGTCTTTCCGATACGCATAGATAAATTCACCGTATTTGGTATGATTCTCCAAGCCTGAACCTACACAGCACCACATGGATGTTTCCGGTTGTGAGTATACACGATAGTGTCCTGGACGCATAGGAGTGAAGTAGACAAATCCACCTTTATCCGGCTCTTGTGACGCTAAGATATGATTGTAAAGCGCACGTTCGTAATAGTTTACGTAGTTTGGATCAGGTTCGTTTGTTTGATTCGGATTGTGAGAATTCTGATAAAGCATTTTAGTAAGCCGGAGCATGTTGTAAGTATTGCAGGTCTCCGGTCCTTGAACGTCGTTCAGCATGGACGTGAAGTTATCCGACGGATGGAAATGTTCGCGGACGCTATTTCCTCCGATGCAGACGGAACGGTGATTGACTACCGTGTTCCAGAAAAAACGGGCGGCATGATCCCATTCTGCAGCATGATTCCAAGTCTTGTCGTCTTGTGACACTTCGGCTATTCGCTTGTAGCCGATCACTTTTGGAATCTGTGTGTTGGCGTGCATTCCCGTCAATTTGTCTTCCTCTTTGATAAGCGGGTCTAAGATAAGCTTGTGGGAGAAACGGCGTGCCAGTTCCAGATACTTCTTGTCGCCTGTGATTTCGGCCACGTCAGCGAACGTTTCGTTTAATCCGCCATGTTCGCTACGAAGCATATCCTGCATTTGTTCGTCGCTCAAGCCGGAAGTGATATCGATCATCCAATCTGTAAAAGCGATAAGCATTTGGCGTGCAAGGTCGCTTCCTGCATAGAGATATGCATCCCGCAATCCGGCGTAAGTCTTATGTATGTTGTATAGAGGCACCCATTTGCCGTTAAGGTCGAAACCTCCGGCACGGATCTTTCCTGCTTTTATATCTTTCCAAAGTTGAAGGCTTCCCGGAGTTCCTCCGATGAATCCTGTGCCGACAGTTTGTTGTGCCCGGTTCAACTCATTCAGCATGTAGTTGAGGCGATTATAGACTGCGGTATCTCCGGTGGCGGCATACATCATGGAAAGTGCGGATAAATAATGTCCGCCGATATGTCCGTCCAATCCGGTATTTTCCCAATTGGTGTAGCTGGGGGCTTTAGGCTGTAACCCTGCTTCGCGGAGAAAAGGAGCGAGCAGACGGTCGGGGTCTAATGCAAGTATGTAATGTAAATCAGTCTGTTGAGCTTGCAGAAACGGACTATCCAATAGTTTCACATTCTGTAAAGGGAAGTAAGACACTTGTGGGGCGTTTTGAGCTTTGCCCAGTGAGATGGACAGCACAAGTGCAAGTATGAACGAGGTGGTTTTCATGATAATAGTCTCCCCATCTCCCTCTCCAAAAGAGGAGAGGGGTGGAGATAATTAATGTTTGTACTTAGTTAGAATTGACTCTTGATAAACAGCGATTTATCGGCAATCTCTGATGAACAACAATGGATTGCCGACTGTCAATTATTTAAATTTGACTGCTGCCTCTTCGATAGGCAATCCTGCCTTATAGTTTTCGATGTATGTATTGAAGCCGGCTACATCTTCGGGTGTAGGTGATACCTCGATACCCGCGTCACCGACAAATACGCTTTCATCCAGAAAATCGGCAAGAGATTGTTTCTTTTCATTGTTCACGAGGTAAGAACCTAACAGGGCAATACCCCAGGCACCACCTTCGCCGGCTGTTTCCATCACAGAAATAGGCGAGTTGATAGCTGCAGCAAGTATTCTTTGACCTACTCCTTTGGTTCTGAATAATCCTCCGTGACCAGTAATTCTGTCCACTTTGATTTTTTCTTCGTTGAACAGGATATCGTTGCCAATCTTGAGTACTCCTACTGAAGCATATAGGTGAGTCCGCATAAAGTTTGCCAGGTTGAATTTGTCATTTGCCGAACGTACAAACAACGGTCTTCCGTCAGCAAATCCAGTTACAGGTTCGCCTGAAATATAATTGTATGAAAGCAAACCTCCGCAATCGGTATCACCGGTGAGTGCAATATTGTAAAGTTTGCTATAGATTTCATCCATATTTACAGGTATGCCCAGAAGCTCCTGATATTCCTTGAACAGGTTGACCCACGCGTTGAGATCAGAAGTACAGTTGTTGCAATGCACCATGGCTACCAGACTTCCGTCAGGAGTGGTCACCATGTCAATCATTTCGTATGGCTTCGACAAATCTTTCTCCAATACGATCATAGAGAATGAAGAAGTACCTGCCGATACATTTCCAGTGCGTTGTTTGACTGCATTGGTTGCCACCATTCCGGTACCTGCGTCTCCTTCCGGCGGACAAACCGGTATTCCTGCCTTCAAATGACCCGATACATCGAGCTTTTTACTTCCTTCCGGAGTGAGGACACCAGCATTTTCACCTGCCGACAATACTTTAGGCAGAATATCTTCCAGTTTCCAGCTATATTCTTTCGGAGCAATCAGTTTATCGAACTTAGCCACCATTTCAGCTGAATAGTTGTGGGTTGTCGGATCGATAGGGAGCATACCCGATGCGTCACCGATACCCAATACCTTTTCGCCAGTTATCTGCCAATGCACATAACCTGCCAGAGTAGTCAGGAAATCAATGTCATTCACATGCGCTTCATTGTCCAGGATAGCCTGGTACAAATGAGAAATGCTCCATCGCAGCGGAATGTTGTAGACAAACAGTTCTGATAAGGCTGCTGCTGCCCGACCTGTATTCGTATTTCTCCAGGTGCGGAAAGGCACGAGGATTTCTTCTTTTTTATTGAACGGCATATAACCATGCATCATGGCGCTGACACCGATAGCAGCCAGCGTCTCAATCTCTACGCCGTATAAGTTCTTTACGTTAGCGCGAAGGTCAGCATAGCAATCTTGCAGTCCCGACCAGATAGCTTCAATATTATAAGTCCAAAGTCCGTCAACTAACTGGTTTTCCCAAGTGTGGCTACCTTGAGCAATAGGCTTGTTTTCTTGGTCAATCAAAACTGCTTTAATTCGTGTTGACCCCAGTTCTATACCAAGAATGGCTTTGCCTGCTTCGATGGTTGATTTTGCATCTAATTTCATGTTGAAATCAATATTTTAAGGTATAACGATAATGATAGAAAAAATCAAGTTTCGCAGGTGCTTAATAATTGGATTAAGCTCTTGCGAAACTTGAGAGATCGGCTTTTTAGCAAAGCGCTTTATTCAACATGTAATACACTTCGTTCATGCGCAGTTCTTTTTTGAAGCAGCTGATCGTAGTATCCTTGTTGATATGTACCATTTCGATACCTGCGATTTCAGCGTAATCTTCCCAATATTCTGCTGTCAGGTCGTAAGAGAAGCAAGAATGGTGAGTTCCACCAGCCAGGATCCATGCACCTGCACCCACTTCGAGGTTAGGCATCGGAATCCAGAGAGCAGAAGCAACCGGCAACTTAGGCAGCGGTTTCGGTTCGATACATTCCACATCGTTCACAATCAGGCGGAAGCGGTTACCCATATCTACTACTGTAGCAGTGCATCCTGCGCCTGTCTTTGAAGTAAATACCAATCTTGCAGTCTGGCTCTTGCGGATACCTATACCGAGGAAGTGTACTTCCAGGCGCGGTTTGTTGGCTGCGATAAGCGGGCAGATTTCTAACATGTGTGACTGCAGGATAGAGCTGTTGGCACCGTCGAAGTTCAGCGTGTAGTCTTCCAGGAATGAACAACCTCTGGGAAGTCCCTGATTCATTACCCATACTGTACGGTACAGAGCAGCCGATTTCCAGTCACCTTCAGCGCCGAATCCGTAACCTTCCGCCATCAGACGTTGTGAAGCAAGCCCCGGGATCTGATCGAAACCATTGTATTCGATGTCGCCCAAATCGTCGAAGTTGGTCGTAAATCCTTTAGCGCCTTTAGCTTTCAGGATAGCACGCATGGCAAGTTCTGCTTTAGCGGCATTCCATACTTTCTGATAAGCTTCAGTCGATTTGTCTTCCAAAGAAGCATCGTGGTCGTATTCTTTGAAGTAGGTAGCTACCAATGCATCTACATCTTCATTCTTGATTTCTTTGTGGTATTCCATCAATTCGCTTACCGGACAATAATCTACATGGTAACCCATACGTTGTTCAGCTTCCACTTTATCACCGTCGGTTACAGCTACATTGTTCATCTGGTCGCCGAAACGGATAATCAGCATATCCTGTGAGTCTGCCCAACCGGCACAAACACGCATCCAGACAGCGATCTTGTGCAAAGTGTCTTCCTCTTTCCAGTGACCTACCACTACTTTACGACGGATGCGCATACGGGTACAGATATGTCCGAATTCGCGGTCACCGTGAGCTGACTGGTTCAGGTTCATGAAGTCCATGTCCATTGTATCCCAAGGAATTTCCTTGTTGAACTGTGTGTGCAGGTGTAACAATGGTTTCTTCAACTGTTGCAGACCATGAATCCACATCTTAGCAGGAGAGAAAGTATGCATCCAAGTGATTACACCGATACATTTTTCATCGTTATTGGCTGCTTTGAATACAGTTTCCACTTCTTTAGAAGAGTTGGCAGTACCTTTGTATACCACCTTGATTCATTCAGTCCGTTTACCATTTCATTAGAATGTGCGTCTACTGCGATTACTGCGTCACCTCCGTACAGAAGCTGTGCTCCTGTTACGAACCATACTTCATATTGATCAAATACGTTATTCATAATGTTATTGCTTTAATTTTTAATATTTGTTTTTTTAATTGTTACTGTCCATAATAAGCATTCGGACCATGCTTGCGGCTGAAATGTTTTTCTACCAGCAACGGGTTCATTGTTAAATTCGGGTTTACCGCATAAGCGATACTTGCCATTTTGGCTACCTGTTCCATTACCACAGCGTTGTGTACAGCATCGTGCGCATCTTTTCCCCAAGAGAAAGGACCGTGATTTTTTACTAACACTCCCGGTGTATGTACAGGATTCAATCCTTCAAAACGTTTCACTATCACATTACCGGTTTCCAGCTCGTAAGCGCCTTTCACTTCCGCTTCCGTCATATCTGCCGTGCAGGGAATAGCGTCATGGAAATAATCCGCATGAGTTGTTCCGATGTTCGGAATGTCGCATCCTGCCTGTGCCCAGGCAGTCGCATAAGTAGAGTGAGTGTGTACCACTCCGCCAATCTCCGGAAATGCTTTGTAAAGTACTACGTGAGTAGGAGTATCCGAGGATGGCTTCAGTCGTCCTTCAACGACCTTGCCATCCAAATCCACTACTACCATATCTTCGGCCTTCATATCATCATAACTTACACCACTGGGTTTGATTACTACCAATCCGCTTTCACGGTCGATAGCAGAGACATTGCCCCAGGTAAAGATGACTAATCCATGCTTTACCAATTCAAGATTGGCATGAAATACTTTTTCTTTTAGTTCTTCCAGCATAATGATTATATTTTAAATTTCGGGTCTTTGCGGTAAGCCTTGCCGTTGAACTTATACAAGGCAGCGCCCCGTTTGGAACCCAGTTTATCAATTTTATCAGTCTTTTCTATATAATCCATTTCAGCCACTCTTTTACGGAAGTTTCGTTTATCCATTGTTTCACCGTAAATGGCCTCATATAAACTTTGTAATTGGGATAATGTAAAGAGTTTCGGAAGCAGATTGAATCCGATAGGTTCTACGGATGCTTTCTGTTTCATCAGTTCCCGTGCTTTTTCTACCATTTCAGGATGGTCGAAGATAAGCGGGGGAAGTTCGTTCATATTCACCCAGTAAGCATTGTGCTTCTGAACCAGTTTCCGGTCATACTCATTGATGTTAATCAATGCATAGTAAGCCACGGAGATAACCCGTTCACCCGGATCGCGGTCGATTGCTCCGAAAGTTCCTACCTGTTCCATGTAGACGTTTTCCAATCCGGTAAGCTCATGCAATACACGTTTGGCGGCATCATCCACACTTTCATTGTTTTGCACAAATCCTCCCATCAGTGACCATTCACCCATTGCCGGCTCGAAGTTTCTCTTTAACAATAGCAAGCTGATTTCCCCTTCGTTGAAACCAAAGATGATGCAGTCGATGCCGACATAAAAGGTGGGATTCGAGCTATAATAAGCCTCCCCCCGGTTCTTTCCAAAAGAGAGGGAGTTTGAGCTTATCATTGACTCTTGTGAATTATCTTTATCCATTTAGATTGTGATTTTAGTTATAATAAACCAGTCTTTCCGTTGGCAAGACTATTTTTATATTCCTTCAACCTTTCCCAAAGAGAAGGTTGAAGGAAGGGCTTATTTTTTACCAGAAATACCAGTAGAAAGCACCTGTAATAGCCAGAATAATTACAGTATGAATAATATCCCAGTGATTCCAGCTTGCACGTGTAGCTGCTTTTTGTTCTTTGGTAGCTGTACCGAATACTAATCCCTGAATCTTTTCTGCAGTCGGAGCTTTGGTTGCCAGGCTGACCACGATTACTACAATAATGCAGAACAAGAACATCCATCCACAGAAGAATAACCAGTTCATATCATAGAACAAATATTTGAATGTAGAATCTGCTACTTCACCTGCATTGCTATAATATACTTTTGCACCGAGGCGAGTTAAACCGATTACCATACCAGCAATCAATCCCCACATACCACCCTGGGCGGAAGTACGTTTCCAACAGATACCCAGTAAGAAAGCCGCAGCGATACCAGGAGCTAGTACGGATTGAACGTCCTGCAAATAAGTATAAAGTACATCGCCTACACTACGCATGATAGGAATCCAGAGAATACCTAAAATAACGATTACAACCGTTGCAACCTGACCGATACCTACCAGTTTCTTCTCCGGAGTTTCCGGTCTGAAACGTTTGTAGAAGTCGATAGTAAACAGCATGGCTGATGAGTTAAACAGAGATGCAAGAGAACTCATCAAGGCAGCAAGAATACCACATACTACCAGACCTTTCACACCGGCAGGCAATAATTTGGCTACTAATGTCGGGAAAGCGGCATCGGCATTTGCTGTTCCGTTAGCCAGCATCGGCAAGAAACCTTCGCCACCGGCACCGATATATTTTTGATGTAATGCAAATGCGATCATACCAGGAATCAAGAAAAGGAATACAGGCAACAATTTCAGATAAGCACCGAAAATGGTACCACGACGAGCTTCCATTTCATTTTTACCTGAAAGTACACGTTGAACGATGAACTGGTCGGTACACCAGTACCAGAAACCGATAATAGCCGAACCGATCAAAGCGCCCAACCAAGGGAAGTTTGCATCATCATTACTACGGATCAGGTTAGTCATTGTATCACCGTAATTATTTACGGTAACAGCCCCACAGACCCTCATCATTTCGTCCCATCCACCTAATTCTTTGAAGCCGAGTACCAGAATTATTAATGATCCTAGCAGTAGGATAGGGGTTTGAAGAACAGAAGTGTAAAGAACTGATTTCATACCACCGAAGATCGTATAAAGTGCAGTTAACACTACCAGACCGATAGCTGCAATCCAGAAGAAATCAATTCCCCAAAGCTCTTTGATACCGAATACTTGTTGGAATACAAGACCACCGGCATATACAGTCACAGCTACTTTGGTTAACACATAACTCACCAAAGAGATGACCGACAGGATGGTACGTGATTGAGGATTATAGCGGCGTTCCAGAAATTCCGGCATTGTATATACCATGCTTCGTGTGTAGAAGGGTACAAACACCCATCCCAGAATCAAGATCATCCATCCCTGAATTTCCCAGTGTGCCATAGCCATACCACTGGATGCACCGGCTCCTGCCAGTCCGATCAAGTGTTCCGAACCGATGTTGGATGCGAAAATAGAGGCACCGATCGCAAGCCATGTTGCGTCGCGTCCGCCCAAGAAATAATCTGCCGAGTCATTTTGTTTTTGTCTGACTACCCAAACAATAATACCGATCAGAGCCAGAAAAAAAACTCCGATTACTAGCCAATCTAATGCTTCCACAATAAATATGATTTATGAGTTAATATTATTTCTCTACAGAGAATTTGAAAATACATTCACTATTATAAGTTTGTCCCGGTTCCAATACAACAGAAGGCCAGTCTGCCTTGTTAGGGCTGTCAGGATAATGTTGTGTCTCCAGACACACAGAAGCACGTTGGTTGTAAACGATGCCTTTCTTTCCGGTTACGGTTCCGTCGAGGAAGTTTCCTGTGTAAACCTGTACACCCGGTTCGTTGGTATATACTTCCAGAGTAATACCGCTTTCAGGTGAAGTGAGTTTTGCGGCAACTTGCGAAAGATCTCCCTTTGTGTTGAGTACCCAGTTGTGGTCATATCCTTTTCCGTTCTTCAGTTGAACGAAATCGTAGTTGTCGATCTCTTTACCTACAGCTTTCGGAGTGGTGAAGTCCATCGGAGTGTCTTTCACCGGAGCGATTTCGCCTGTAGTCATAAAGGTACTGTCTACCGGAGTATAATAGTCTGCGTTCACATACAATATATTGTCGGTTGAAGCTTTTGACGGATCACCAGCCAGGTTGAAGTAAGAGTGGTTGGTCATATTGATGATCGTCTTTTTATCGGTAGTTGCGCTATATTTGATGTCGATAGCGTTGTCTTCAGTCAGTTTGTAAGTCACTTTAGCTGTCACATTACCCGGGAAGTTTTCGTCTCCGTCCGGTGAGACAAGTGTCAGTTCCAGCGTTGTCGGATCAATCAGATTAGCTTCATAAACTTTGTATTGCCAACCTTTCGGGCCTCCGTGCAGGCAGTGGCCGAAATTGTTTTGCGGCAGTTGGATCGTGTCGCCGTCCAATGCGAAACGTCCTTGGTTGATACGGTTTGCATAGCGTCCGATAGAAGCACCGAAGTCGCTGGGTACATTAATATAGTCAGCAATGCTGTCAAAGCCTAAAACTACATCTTGCATCTTACCGTTCTTGTCGGGTACCATGACAGACACGATACGTCCTCCGAAGTTAGTGATACATACTTCCATGCCTGCCTTGTTCTTTAAGGTGTAAAGAGCTGTTTTGGCATTGTTCACTTCTGTTTGAAATTTTACCGGGTCAAGACCGGACAAGGTCAGCTCGGAAGCCGGCTTGTTATTGCACGCAACCAGCATCAGCGCGGCAAATCCTGCAAGTAGAAAATGTTTTTTCATGGTTTTATTTTTAATGTAAATGAGATATTTATCTTATTTTGGGTGTAAAAGTAACACTTTTGTTTGGTGTATCAAATACACTCTTGTATGTTATGCAGCATAAACGGTATATTTTATGATTTCCCATACACCTTATTATATATATAAATGTACGCTTTCCATCCGTTTATTTTTCATATAATAGAGCGGGTTAATAGGTGTTTTTTGATCTGGTTTCGTATTATAAATATCAGATACGGATGGAAAATTGTGCAAATGAATGGAATTTGATCCTTTTTGACCGATATACACCTGTTAATGATAAAATCGGGTACGGGGAAAATAGAGAATCTGATTATCTTTGCATTTTAACTATATATAATTTTTTATTGAGAACCATGAGAAGATACGCAAATTTATTGGCAGTATTAGCCTTGTCTACTAACCTTGCGCTTCATGCGCAAACTAATGAGTTGGTGATACAGACGAAGAAGCTGGGTGCAGAAATCCAACCTACTATGTACGGACTCTTTTTTGAGGACATCAACTATGCTGCCGACGGCGGACTTTATGCCGAACTGGTGAAGAATCGTTCCTTTGAATTTCCACAACACCTGATGGGATGGAAAACGTACGGAAAAGTATCCTTAATGAATGATGGCCCTTTTGAACGCAATCCACATTACGTACGTCTTTCTAACCCCGGACATGCACATAAGCATACCGGATTGGATAACGAAGGTTTCTTCGGTATCGGTGTCAAGAAGGGGGAGGAATATCGCTTCTCCGTTTGGGCGCGTTTGCCGCAAGGAAGTACGAAAGAAACATTGAGGATCGAACTTGTAGATACCCAATCAATGGGCGAACGCCAGGCACTTGTTGCAGGGAATCTTACGATTGATTCTAAGGACTGGAAAAAATACCAGATAATCTTGAAGCCCGGCAGTACTCATCCGAAATCCGTACTTCGTATTTTTCTTACTTCCAAAGGAACAGTAGATCTGGAGCATATCTCTCTTTTCCCGGTTGATACTTGGAAGGGACACGAAAATGGTCTTCGTAAAGATTTGGCACAAGCATTGGCGGATATTCATCCTGGAGTCTTCCGCTTTCCCGGTGGTTGCATTGTAGAAGGTACCGACCTGGAGACTCGTTACGACTGGAAAAAATCAGTTGGCCCGGTAGAGAACCGTCCCTTAAATGAAAATCGTTGGCAGTATACTTTTACTCACCGATTCTTCCCTGATTATTATCAAAGCTATGGATTGGGATTCTACGAATATTTCCTGCTGTCTGAAGAAATGGGTGCGGCACCTCTGCCGATTCTGAATTGCGGACTTTCCTGCCAATATCAGAATAATGATCCGAAAGCTCACGTAGCCGTTTGTGATTTGGATAACTATATTCAGGATGCACTCGACCTGATTGAGTTTGCTAATGGAGACGTGAATACCAAATGGGGAAAGGTACGTGCCGATATGGGACATCCTGCTCCGTTTAACCTGAAGTTTATCGGTATCGGTAACGAACAATGGGGAAAAGAATATCCCGAACGTCTCGAACCGTTTATCAAAGCCATTCGTAAAGCTCACCCGGAGATTAAAATAGTAGGTAGCTCCGGTCCGAATTCCGAAGGAAAAGAATTTGATTACTTGTGGCCTGAAATGAAACGTCTGAAAGCCGATTTGGTGGACGAACATTTCTATCGTCCCGAAAGTTGGTTCCTGGCACAAGGTGCCCGCTATGACAACTACGATCGTAAAGGTCCGAAAGTCTTTGCCGGCGAATATGCCTGCCATGGAAAAGGAAAGAAATGGAACCATTATCATGCTGCTTTGCTCGAAGCTGCTTTCATGACCGGATTGGAACGTAATGCTGACATCGTTCACATGGCTACCTATGCTCCGCTTTTCGCTCATGTGGAAGGATGGCAATGGCGTCCTGATATGATTTGGTTCGATAACCTGAACTCTGTGCGTACCACTAGCTATTATGTACAACAACTGTATGCGCAAAACAAAGGAACAAATGTACTTCCCCTTACCATGAACAAGAAAAATGTAACGGGAGCCGAAGGACAGAACGGACTCTTTGCCAGTGCTGTTTACGATAAGGATAAGAATGAACTGATTGTAAAGGTTGCCAATACCTCCGCCACAGCTCAACCGATTTCCTTGAATTTTGAAGGATTGAAGAAACAAGATGTACTGTCTAATGGTCGTTGTATCAAACTTCGTTCGCTTGATTTGGATAAGGATAATACACTTGAACAACCTTTTGCCATCGTTCCGCAGGAAACTCCGGTATCTATTGAAGGCAATGTGTTTACTACCGAATTGGAACCCACTACGTTTGCAGTATATAAATTTACGAAGAAATAAGTAGAACTAATTAGATGTTATTAGATTAATAGATTTTAGATTTTTGTTA
>OHDN01001501.1_pt1 | contig 11861 bp, 11 predicted proteins | sample 1566971 | NCBI WGS metagenome assembly OHDN01 (sample SAMEA3879538, study PRJEB24766) | human gut metagenome | biome: human-associated habitat; feature: feces | place: USA | collected 1985/1987
TGGTTGTGTCGCTGGAACAAGACAATAATATAAAAAAATTTGCAAAATATGTTGTTTGTTAATAGGAAGTCGGAATCAAATTTGGTGAGTATATAGGAATGTATATTCAAGGCGAATTTCTAGAAGATGGTGAATTTGAAGTTGATTCTGTATTTCCATATGTAAAACCTATGAGTTATGAAAAATATAAAAATGGAATAACGATTGAACCAAATGTATATAATATATCTTTTTCGGCAGCTTGTGATACATTAAGTGAGAATGGAATATCAATAATTTTCTATTTGCAAAATGGCATTGAATATATGAATTATAAGGATAAGCTAAAGGATGATTATGAAATAGGACTTGCAGGACTCTCTATGTCAGGAAGAATTATTCTGCCTACAAATGTTAACAAAGACTATATAAATAAATATGCTGATAAGAAGAAAAATAAGCAAAACTTGTTTGTTGAAGCAAGAGATGGAAACCAGGATGCAATGGAGTCATTAGCCTTTGACGAAATGGAGATGTATACAAGAATAAATAAGAGAATAGAGAACGAGAACTTATATTCTGTAATAGATACATGTTTCATGCCATATGGTTTGCAATCTGACAAATATTCAATAATTGGAAGAATTGTTAATATTCACAAATGCAGAAACAGCATAACATTTGAAACTGTCTATATATTACATTTAGAATGTAATGATGTAATAATAACAGTTGCAATTAATGATAAGGATTTATTTGGTGTTCCTGAAATTGGAAGAAGATTCAAAGGAATAATATGGTTGCAGGGACGAGTTAAGTTTAATAAGTAAAAAAATATATATAAAGTTATGTAAACTGGAATTACTTGACGATGAATAATATATATGATAAAATTTGATATGTCGAAATTGTTTCCGTAGCTCAGCTGGATAGAGCGACCGCCTCCTAAGCGGTAGGTCGGGTGTTCAAATCACCTCGGGAACGCTTAAATGTAATACTGCAAACCTTTAGTTTGGGTTTGCAGTATTTTATATAAAGATATTATATGGTAAGTGCTATGTAAATGTATGATAAATGCAGCATAGTAAGTATTATGTGATAATTATTATGCAGTAGGTATTATATAAAAATTATTGTAAGCAGATAGAATGTGGTGCAAATATGAATTATATAGTGTTAGATTTAGAATGGAATCAGGCAATTAAACAAGACCATAATTCACAGTTATTATTTGAGATTATAGAGATTGGTGCAGTAAAATTAGATGATAATTTTAAGAAAAAAGGTACATATCAGAAATTGATAAAGCCTGAATTATTTAAGAAGATACATCCAATAGTCACCGGAATTACGAAATTGCAGGATAGAGATTTTACAAATGAGAAGAATTTCAAATATGTTATTAAAGAGTTTTTGAGATGGTGCGGTGACGATTATATATTCTGTACATATGGTAATCAGGACTTGTATGAATTGCAATGTAATATGAGATACCATAATGTAGAGATACCATGGAAATATCCTTTTAAATATATAGATATACAGAAGATTCTCAGTGTAGAATATAAAGAAGAAATCGAACAGATGTCGTTAGAGAAGGCAGTCAATTTCTTAAAGATTAACCATAAAAGCGTATACCACAGAGCATTAGGCGATGCAATGTATACAGCAGAAATTCTATGCAGATTAGATAAGGAAAATATAAGAAAATATATTTCAATCGACCATTGTTGTCTGCCAGAGACAGAGAGAATAGCAAAAGATATTGATTTAGGGACAAATAATGAATATATTACAACTATATTTCCTAGTAAAGAAGAGTTGTTAGAGAATACAAATCTTCACATTACCAGATGTCCGGAATGTATGAAAAAATGCCGTAAGAAGATAAGATGGTTTTCAGATGGGTCGAAATATCTATGTGTAGCAAAATGTGAAGAACATGGTCTGTTAGAGGGTATAATCAATATTAAGAAGTTATATAATGAAGAGAAATACTATGGAATAAGAAAAGTATATCTGATAAATGAAGAGAAGTATAATCATATAGTTGGCAGAAAAGAAGCAATTAAAGAGAAGAGAAGGCAAAAGCGTAAAACACAGAAATAATAAAATAAGAGGAAAGAGATATGCGTAAAAAGACATTTGTAGTTATTAAATATATAATCTGCTTTCCTATATATGTTTTGTTAGTCATATTTGGATTTGTAGGTGGTGCAGATTCAAGGGATATATGGGACAATATATCAAAATGGATTAATAAGTAATAAAAATTAATTGATTAATTTTTAAATAAAAAACTTAGAATAATAATTAAGAAAAATACTTAATATTATTCTAAGTTTTTTACTTACTAGGAAATTTCGTTGAAATTGTCCTAGTAAGTAAAAACGCTCCGCAAGGATCGCACTGCGGCGGAGAATGTCGCTTGCGACATTCTTTATTCTTATTATTCGTTATCCGGAAGTGATTGTTTATAATTCTCAATTAATCCATCAAGTTCTTCTAAGAAACAATCAACACAACCATAGAAAGAATCATTATTAGTAGGATCGTCGAATTTATTACGGATAGCTGAAAGTTCATCGATAGCGGCTGTTAATCTCTTTCTTCCTGTATCATTAAGATATAAGAGATATCTGCTTCGCTCATTTTCTTCAGCAGTATTTTTTCTTAATACAACCTGAATATTAGGTTTCTCACCGATGTATCTATAAGTTATGGCAGGTGAAGCATGATTAAACATATGCTGAAGATATGTTATATCACCGGTAGATTTGTAATATCTCCAGGCGTAAGTTTTTCTCATTGTCTGGGCACCAATTGCGGATATTCCAACTGATTGACCGACAGCTTTAAATACTCTGTATGCCTGTTCTCTTGATAAAGGTGCAGTAGAATTAGTGTGACCAAGTATAAGATATCCATCAGGATCCTTGCCTTTGACTAATTCATCGATAATTTTCTGGTCTTCTTCAGAAAATTCATAAGTTGTCATTATTTCTCTGGCACCTATGGATACAGAAATAGAAGATTTGCCTTTAACATCTTTATTCTTTAATTTAAGTATCTCCTGAAGTGCCATACCTGTTCCAATACCTATCTGAAACATAATATAATATTTATCGTCTACTTTTCTTAATGCCTGTTTAAATCTTTCTAAAGTTTCATCGTCCTTTATTGGTGCTACCCAACCCATAATATTACCTCTTTTCTATTAAAATTCTATTAAAATATTAACGTATGCCTGAACGTTTCTGACGTCTGCGTCTTCTATTACGACGTCTACGTTTTCGGTTGAAGTTTTGAATAACTCTTGTATATCTTATGACTAAGATTATAACTGCTATAATTATAATTATTGTCAGCAGAATCCAGATATTTATATTTATGGATCCCTTCTTAGGCTTGCTTGTATTAGATTTGGTATTCTTCTTTGGACCAAATTCAAATGAGTTATCATTTGAATTAAGAACAAGAGAAGTTCCTCCGACATTCTTGTCCGCATAATAATAAGCTATATTAGCAATCTTACCATCGGTCTGTTCTGAAGAATCTAAAAAGTCTAATTCAGATTTACAATCTGCAAGCGTAACACCTTTAGGAAGTACAACATTTCCTTCTGTACCTAATTCTATAAGAGGTGTGCTTGAACCAAAAACAGTATCGAGTTTGTTAGTTGAATTACTAAAAGAAAAATTCTTTTCATTTTCTGCCACATTTGAAAGAGAAAAATTATTAAAACCATAATCTAATAATAACTTTGTGTCATTATATACATTTGCACCATTAGAACGCATAACAACACTTATAAGTGTCATACCATTACGTCTTGCGAATGTAACAAGTGTTGTGCCTGACTGATCAACATATCCTGTCTTACCACCTAGGATTCCTTCATAATAAACAGGATTATTAGGAAACATCATCTGATGTCTGTTAGCTATAGGCAGAGTCTCCGATTGTTTATTAGTAGCAGGAATAGTATATGTAGTATTAGATTCTATTTTAAGAAATTCATCATTAGCAGCCGCAGCTCTCGTAATCATAGCCATATCATAACAAGTAGTGTAGTGGTCCTCTAAGAACAAACCATGAGGATTGGCAAAATGACTGTCTGTAGCACCTGCCTCTTTGGCACGTGCATTCATCATATCTGCAAATACAGAAATAGCAACTTTTGATTCATCATATTCCTGGCCGGATGCCTTAAGTTCGGATATCTTCTGGGCATAAGCATCACTTTTTCTTGCTACATATTCGGCAACAGCATTAGCTGCTTCATTAGCTGATTTAAGCATAACAGCATAAAGAGAATCTTTTAATGATAGTAATTCACCTTCCTGTCTGGCAATGTGAGCTGCACCAGATTCTAAGGAATATATGTCATAGTGATAGTATTCAACCATATCTGAAAGATTACCATTCTCTAATGCTATTAATGTAGTGAGAATCTTTGTAATACTTGCAGGATACATCTTCTTGTGGCAGTCTTTATCATATAATACTGCACCTGTAGATGCTTCAATCAGAACTCCGGTTTCAGCATAAATGTCGGGGTAGGCAGGCCAGTTTTGTTCACCGTCTGCGTAAACATTTACCTCTGAAATGTGGATAAACACTGAAAAAATTATGGTTAATGTTAATAAAACACTTATATATCTGTAAAATGCAGGAGAAGAAGATGTTCTGCATCCGTTATTTACTTTATTCATAAGGAAAAATCTGCCTTTCAATTTGATAGATATTATTATACACAATATAAAATAAAAATGCAACTAATTAATGTTACGTTTTATATAAAAATATTTTGTTGCATAATATATAGATATATTGTTAAATATGTTTAAACAGAAAAATGACCATACCTCAATTGAAGTATGGTTATCTCTCGTATCAGCCTGATATTAAAATATCATTTAAGTATATTATCGGCTTTGTTTGCTGGAATTCATACGCTTAATAACCTTAAGTCGTGTAAATTCTTCACGTTCTTTTTCTTCTAATGCATTTGAAATAGTAGTGGTTAATTCCTGATATGCAGGAATTGTAATATTCTGAAGTGCATTAGCACGCTTCTGCGTTTTCTTGATATTGTGAGCAAGACGATAGGCAGAATTCTCAACCATAGACAGTTCAATGGTAAGTTCTTTAACCTTTTCGAAACCATGCTTTGCAGCATCTAAAGATTCTCTGGTACTGTAAAATGCATAGTCAGGAGTATCTTTTCTCTCATTGTCATATTCGACAAGAGGAATTTCAGTACCCATAATACTACGTGTTTTAATCTTAATGGAATCTTCGATAGGAATTGCATATGCAAATGCATTTACTTCGTTAATTCCCATTTCAATATTAGCTTTTTGCAAAGCCTTATATGCTTCTGTATATGTGTTATCAATTTTACTCTGAATACTCTCTGCCTTTGAGATAAGCTCCATTAGTTCACGAATAAGTATGTTTCTTTTCTTATCCATTAACTCATATCCCTGTTTAGCAAGAGCTAAAGAGTTTTTTGCAATTATAAGGTTGCCCTTTGTGGGGAATGTATTTGGATTCATATATACCATACCTTTCTCAAATACAATTAATTAAGCTCTAAATCATCTGTATAATTATCATAATACTTATCAAGAATCTTGGTATCGATTCGGTCTAGTTCTTCTTTTGGCAGCATATGAAGTAGTTTCCAGCCCAAATCCAGGGTAGTGATGATATCTCTGTTCTCGTAGTCTTTCTGTCCTACAAAATGACGTTCAAATGCGTTACCAAATGCGAGATATTTCTTATCAGTATCAGAAAGTTCATCTTCACCGATTACTGATGCTAAGGCTCTTGCTTCACCAACTTTCGCATAGGATGAGAATAACTGGTTGGCAACTGACTGGTGGTCGTCCCTTGTGAAGCCTTCACCGATACCATCTTTCATAAGACGTGAAAGTGATGGCAGAACATTAATTGGAGGATAGATTGACTGACCATGTAATGTACGGTCTAGAACTATCTGTCCTTCAGTAATATATCCTGTTAAGTCAGGAATTGGATGAGTAATATCATCATTAGGCATTGTAAGTATAGGAATCTGGGTTACAGAACCCTTACTGTTGTTAGCGATACCTGCACGTTCATAGATAGTTGCAAGTTCACTGTATAAATATCCGGGATAACCTTTACGTGATGGAATCTCGCCTTTTGAAGATGAAACCTCACGCATAGCCTCTGCAAATGATGTCATATCAGTTAAGATTACAAGAACGTGTTTACCTTCATCAAATGCAAGGTATTCAGCAGCCGTTAAAGCAACCTTAGGAGTAATAAGTCTTTCTACAACAGGATCATTTGCAAGATTTAAGAACATTACAACGTGGTCAGATACACCACTTTCATCAAATGTCTTTCTGAAATAATCAGCTACATCATGTTTAACGCCCATTGCACCAAAGATTACTACAAGTTCTTCGTCAGAGTCATCTCCAAGAGAAGCCTGTTTAACAATCTGTGCTGCAAGTTCATTATGTGGAAGACCATTTCCGGAGAAGATAGGAAGCTTCTGTCCACGAATAAGTGTTGTAAGTCCATCAATTGCAGATATACCTGTTCTGATGTAGTTACGTGGATATTCACGAGTTACAGGGTTAAGTGGCTTACCATTAACATCCCTCTTTATATCTGAAATGATTGGTCCCATACCATCGATTGGTTTACCGATACCATTAAATGTTCTTCCTAATATGTCTAAAGAAAGAGGAATCATAAGTGGGTGTCCTGTAAGTTTTGTATGGGTATTTGTAAGTGACATATTCTCAGAACCCTCAAATACCTGGATAATAGCCTTATCTTCGTAAATCTCGATAATTCTTCCAAGTTTCTTATGAGGATCATTATCTAATGTAAGTTCAACAATTTCATCATATGCGGCATTAGAAACACCTTCTAGTGCTACAAGAGGGCCTTTTATTTCACTAAGACCTAAATATTCAATAGCCATTTTCTAATACCTCCTATCCATTCTTTCTCATTACTTCATCATAGAATGTATCAATATATTTCTTATAATCATCAAACATTTCCAAGTGGTCATTTGGAATGTCGTATTTGATTGCTATTATTTTTTCGAAAATATCATTTTCTTTTAATACACTCATTGGCATACCTAGTCCGATAAGTGCGCGGGCTTTATTATTGAGGTATAAAATTGTTCTCATCATAAGATTCTGCTTCTCAAGTGATACGCAGGTATCATCTTTATGGAAAGCATTCTGTTGTAAGAAACCAAGACGTATAACACGGGCAATTTCAAGTGTCAGCTTCTGGTCATCAGGAAGAACATCACTACCAATAAGTTTAACAATCTCTATAAGACTGCTTTCCTGGTTAAGTATTGCAAGAATCTCATTTCTGTTAGATACGAAATCGTTTGCAACATTTTCATTATACCAAGGTGCAAGGTCTAATAAATATTCTGAATAACTTGTAAGCCAGTGAATGGCTGGGAAATGTCTTGCATAAGCAAGTGATTTATCAAGTCCCCAGAAACATCTTACGAAACGTTTAGTATTCTGTGTAACTGGTTCAGAGAAGTCACCACCCTGTGGAGAAACAGCACCGATTATAGATACTGAACCCTCTGTACAGTTAAGATTCTGTACATAACCCGCTCTTTCATAGAATGCTGATAACTTACTTGCAAGGTATGCAGGGAAACCTTCTTCAGCAGGCATTTCTTCAAGACGGCCTGATAATTCACGAAGGGCCTCTGCCCATCTTGATGTTGAGTCTGCCATAATTGCTACATGGTAACCCATATCTCTGTAATATTCTGCAAGTGTAATACCTGTGTAAATACTTGCCTCACGTGCAGCCACAGGCATATTAGATGTATTTGCAATAAGGGTGGTTCTATCCATAAGAGGATTACCTGACTTAGGGTCAACTAACTTAGAGAAATCTTCAAGAACCTGTGTCATCTCATTACCACGCTCACCACAACCAATGTATACGATAATGTCAGCATCTGACCATTTAGCTATCTGGTGCTGTGTCATTGTCTTACCTGTACCGAAACCACCTGGAATAGCCGCTGTACCACCCTTAGCAATAGGGAAGAGTGTATCAAGGATACGCTGACCTGTAACAAGTGGCTTTGTAGATGGGAAACGCTTGTTAATAGGACGTGGAACTCGAATTGGCCATTTCTGTGTCATTGTAAGTTCTAAGTCTGTACCATCTTTCTGTGTTATGGTTACGATAGTTTCATTAATAGTATACTCACCATCAGATACAACACTTTTAACTGTACCTGAAATATATGGAGGAACCATACATTTATGAACAATAGCAGAGGTCTCTGGAACTTCAGCTATTATTGTGCCACCCTGGACTTCATCACCGGGTGCTACTGTAATATGAGTATTCCATTTCTTAGAAGTATCAAGGGAATCTACACTGATACCTCTTGAAATATAGATACCGGACTGTTTAGCAATATCACTTAATGGACGTTCAATACCGTCGAATATGTTGTGAATGATACCGGGTGCAAGAGTAACGAATATAGAACTACCTGTAGAATATACAAGGTCTCCGGGTTTAAGACCTGAGGTCTCTTCATATACCTGGATTGTTGTCATCTCAGATGTAAGTCCGATTACTTCACCGACTAATTTCTCATCACTAACATAGACCATTTCGCCCATTTTAAATGCGGTACGACCTTTTATGTAGATGACCGGTCCGTTTATACCATAAATTTTACCTGTTAATTCATTATTCATGGAGCAACCTCCTAAAATGTAATTGTGTAGTCAGTTTTTATTTCATTTATTTTGTAATTAAATGAGTTGTCTACAAGAATATTTCTGGCAGGAATAATTGCTCTCATTCCTCTGCCAAAAGAATATTTGCTTATAGATATGGCTACACCTGTTTTAGCTTCGAGATAATCTTTTTTGTCAGCATCTAAAGGGTCAATATATATTGTAATATCTGATTCAGGTGCTATTCCAATAGAAGATTTTATCTCATTTACCAGAAGATTCTTATAATCCTCTGTTTCAAAATAGTCATTTAACATTTTCTGTACTTCATCAAAAAGTAATTCTTTTAAATCATCTTTCTTATGAGTAAGTTTTCTTCGAATATGCTGCTGTTGTAAAGAAAAATCTTTACTAAATTCACGTCTGATGCTTTCCATCTGGGTATGTTCCTGAATCTCCCATTTCTTAATAGCATCTTTTTTATAATTTTCAAACTGTATATTTAAGCCTTCTTTATATTCTTCAACAAGACTGGCTTTTTTCTGCATGGCAGAATTCATAGAAACTTCCATAAAGTGTTGTAATTTATCGTTAATATTCATATTGCCTCGCATTCTGCCACTTAAAAAATGTGGCTAAAACATTAAAGTTTAAGTCCTATGGCTTCACTTACATAAGATGTAATAAAGTCGCTGCGACGTCCGCTGCCATGTCTGTCAGGAATCTCGACAAGAAGTGGTTGCTTACGGTTAAGCTTTATATCATCTATGATTTCAGGAAACTCAAAACTTAATTTCTCTGTTATGAGAATAATACCAATCTCTTTATCAGATAAGGCATTATTTAAGGCATCTTTTAATTCGCCTTTTTCGTGGACGACTACGCCTTCAATACCGGCTAGTCGCAACCCTGTCTGGGTATCTACGTTATCACTGATTAAAAATATCTTCATACTGGTCTCCATTCCGGAGCGTTTTATGACAGGACAGACATGAAATTACTCAGGATTTAAGTAATTTCATGTTGTATAAAATAATACCTGGTATTATTTTACATTTGTCTCCACTCCTGTATCTTACAATTTACTTAAAATCATGAATGAGATAATAAGTCCGTAAAGAGCAACACCTTCGGCAAGACCTACGAAGATAAGTGATTTACCAAGGATACTCTGGTCTTCACTAATTGCACCAAGAGCTGCACTTGCTGCACTTGCAACGGCGATACCACCACCGATACAAGATAAGCCTGTAACTAATGCTGCACCGATATAACCAAGACCTGTTGCAAGACCACTTGAAGTAGCTGTAGTAGCAGCTTCAGCGGCTGAAACATTACCTGTAAACATTACTATCTGTGAAATAATTAAGATGCCGAAGAAAGAAATTATATTAATAGCGAGGCTCTTCTTATAATGACCTCTTGATTTTTCTCCAATGGCATATGCTCCAAATGGAACTACAATACTAAGAATAAGTGCGATTGCTAAAGTGATTTTTACTGCTAACATAAATTAATCCTCCTTAAATTCGTAAGTTATTCTGATAATAATCAGTTTTATTTATTTAGATTTTTCAGTAGAAAAACTACTTACATGTTTAAATGGTTTAAATTCTCTGCCGCTGCCGCTGTAGAATCGGCTGAACATTTCGTAATACTCAAGACGTAATACCTGAATACCAACGATAAGTCCCTCAAGACAGATTACAAATAAGTTACCAAGAACTATTACTACCCAGTTAGGTGATGAGCTTTCAGCTTTACCTAACATAAGTACAACTTCCATCATAGATGCATGGCTGACTGCGAATGCACCAATACGGATAAATGATAATGTATTTGAAAAATAACTTAACAAAACTTCAAATAATTCGAAGAATGTCTGGGTAATGAACATTCCAATACCTGTCTTTTCTTCCGGTTTTGTCTTAGTTATTAAATGTGTAAGTGGTTCTTTAAGTGCTATTAATATAAGAGGTACACCAAACATTATGGCAAGTACAATACCTGCAGGAACTTTCTTGTGAGCCATTAATAATGCCACAACAGCTACAAGTGAACCATAGAATACAAAACCTGCGAGTGCGTTTGTATCAAAGAAAATGTTCTCTGTGTCTTTATTCTTAATTGCATTTGTTATATGGAAAATCATTGTTACTAAGATAAGGAACATACCAAATCCTATCGCAACGACAAACACTGTATTTAATCGTCCAATAAGTGGAACACTTGACATTGCATCAACTGGCTTTAACCATACCGCGTGGATTACATCTTCAAAACCGAATATACTTCCGAACATAAAACCGAAGAATGTTGAGAATATACCACATGTTCCAATAATTGCTGCAAGGTCCATCTTCTTAAAGTAGTACAGAAGAAAGCCAGCAATGACTAAAACTAATCCCTGACCGACATCACCAAACATTGCACCAAATATGAATGAATAAGTGAGTGCAACAAATATTGTAGGATCTAATTCGTTATAAGCAGGAAGTCCATACATCTTAATGTACATCTCGAAAGGTTTAAAAATCTTAGGATTCTTAAGCTTTGTAGGAGGTGTCTTGTCTTTTCTTCCTGAACGGTCCTCTACGATACATACGACATTATCATCATCTTTAATCTCACCTATGAATCTGTCGCAATCTTTTTCAGTCATCCAGCCACAAATGATATAGAATATTTCGCCATCATTATTCGTGTGGGTAGCCATCTTTCTTACATCAAAGTTCTCATATGCAATCTTAATTCTCTCATATGATGTAACAATTGCATTTTGTTCTTTTTGAACTTTGGCTTTAACCTGTTCATTAAGTCCTTCTATCTTAACACTTAAATCATTAATTCTATTAGTAAGGTCTTCACAGGCTTTCTCGGGGGTTCCGTTAACTTCATCAGGGATAAATGTTCTCTCAAAATGCATTGATGTATAAGTTGCATCAATTTTATTAGCTTCATCAACAGGAACGAAGTAAACACCCCAGACATATTCATTGTCTGTAAGACATTTTTCAAAAACGGAGTTATCGTTATTAGACATATAATCTTCTAATTTTGAAAAATATTCTTTAGGAATTCGTCCAAATCTGAATTTGATATGTTTAAGATGTAAAATACTGCTTA
>OHDN01001516.1_pt1 | contig 11751 bp, 9 predicted proteins | sample 1566971 | NCBI WGS metagenome assembly OHDN01 (sample SAMEA3879538, study PRJEB24766) | human gut metagenome | biome: human-associated habitat; feature: feces | place: USA | collected 1985/1987
CGTCATTAAGCCATGCACCTTCATAAATATTCAGATAAGTAGGATCTTCGCCTAATATAAAGCAGAAAGTTCCCAATATTTCCCCTTGTTCGTCCGTACAGACAAAACTATGACCGTCTTCTATCTCCTGACGGATAAATGATTCGGACGGATAGCCGTCAATCCATTGGGTTGCATTCCCATTGGCACGCATAAAAGCACGGGCATAATCATAAATCTCCATCACCAAAGGGAGATCTTTCAATTCGGTAAGTCTGATTTCCATCATTCAGAAGTATGATTTGAATATAAAAACAAGATATAAAAGATTATTCATTAATCGCTCCGCAATGGGGGCAAATACCTTTCTCCTTCAACTTCTCCCCACAATGTCCGCAACGATACTTATAGCTGATATTCCGATGCACCTTCTTCGCAAAAACCCAGATAAAGAATGCAAGGAACAAATAACCGATATAAATATGTGTCATCAGGATAAAGAAGAAATAGCAGAAAATACAGCAAGACATCAACCCCAGCAGATAAAAGATAGCTGCAGCGGGAGTCAACTGTCGGAACAAATCATCCAGCACCGCCAAAGCGACTATCAAAAACAGCCAAATACTCAACAAGAAGACAGAGAGAATAAAAGGAACTTTGAACGGCGACAAAGTAGGATTGAAATAAAAATGCTCCCACGTTTCCGGCACAAAGACCTGCATCGATTCGTAAATCGTTGCACTGAAAGCCATCAACAAACAGAGAAATAACGGATAAACACTATCTATATCATTAAAATAGACCATCTGCAACTGCTTTCGACGAAAAGCGCGAAACAGATATACACCGACGAATAAAGCGAAGATGATAATGAAATAAGAAGCATGCGTATCACTGAAAAGATGAATGGCCTGCGAAATACTATCAGTCGGCACAAATGACTTCTTGAGTTCTTTTTCACGTATCCAGCCCTGTTCATCCTGTGTGTGAGCCAGCTTCACCCAAACACTGTCTACACTATCGGCAGGGTGAACCGCAAACTCTGCCACCACTACCCTATCCCCTTTATTCAACTGAATAAAAGTATCTTTTATCGGAAGACACTCCAAAGAGATGGAATCATCGACTACTTCCAAGTTTGTATTCCATGTATAATGCCGTTCGTACAAGTAAGTCAACGAGTCTTTCGTCTTCTTCGACAGTTCTTCCGAATCCAAAGCCGGTGCTTTATAATAACAAGATGAGAGCAAAAGTAAACATAGTAGGAGGTTCATCACTGTTTTCATCACTATTTTCACCACAGAGGACGCAGAGGACACAGAGGATAAAAAGGATAAAGAGGGTAAAAAGGGGAAAGAAGGTAAAGAGAAAAACTTTCTACACTTTTTCCAAAAAACACTCAAACAGTCTGTATCAGAAGAATGAGTGAAGATGTTACCTCCACTATATCCTCTGTGTCCTCTGCGTCCTCTGTGGTGAAAACTGTGGTGAAAATTGTGAATAATGATTCTCATTGAGCCGCTTTTACTTTCATTTGACAATTCTTACAATCAAATTCCAGACGAAAACGTTTGCCGTCATTTGACACCAGGTAATAGGGTTCTTTATAAGGTGAACGTACCCGTTGATGGATGGGACACCATCCCATACTGTAACGCAAACAATGTTTGCAGAACATCAGTACCGCATCTTCCACCGCTTCTTTTTCGTAAGCCGCTGCTACCTGTTGAACCCCATGCTCCTGATAGAAAGAGGCTGCACGAGTATTCATGACATTTCCCAGATAGGTTAGCGTCGTTTGTGGAAAAGCATGATTGGTTGACTTCCATACCGACAATTCCTGACGGTAATTGATTCGACGGGCAGTTATTAACCGGTCGATTGCCTGCCGGCGGAAATCGGCTAATACCGAAGCCGGCAGAAACCAGTTGTCGGTAAAAGAGATTTCTATTTCTTTTGCTTCGAAAGGCGTATTCCCCAATTTGGACAGTTGCGTTTTCAGGTTGTCCGTCTGCGGAGTCCGGGCCGGCTCTTTTTCACGTGGAAGGGTGATTGTGACTCTATTATCATCTTCGTCAGTCAATGTCAAAGAGAAACCGGAATGATGGTCGGCAAGCAACATTCGCACTGCGATTTTCCTTTCGGCAGACTTACGGGAAAGCACTCGTTCAAATTCCTGGTCGAAATTACGATATAATGTGGTACGAGGCTTGACGCGAGGCATTTCCTGTGGATATAGTTTGTTGCTGTCCACCCGGTTGATGCGGAATCCCTGTAAACGTCCCTGTTCGTCGATATAACAAACACCGTCTCCATTGTTAAAGGATTTAAGTCCCGCAACCGTCAGATAATTGCCGCGAATCTCCTTCACAGTCCCCATCTCCTCGCCCAACGACTTGGGAGTGTCGAAAGAGAAAATCTCTTTGTCACGTCCATGCAGGAAATAATGTGTGAATCCACGGCTGAAACTCTTATCCAGTTGCGGCTTAAACTCGAAATTGCACGTACCCGAGGAAGCCCTTACATATTCCGGACGACGGGCAAAGATGGCATCCAGCTTTTGACGATAAGCGGCCGTTACATTCTTCACGTAAGAAACGTCTTTCAGCCGCCCTTCTATCTTGAACGAGGAAGCTCCGGCATCCAGCAATTGCTCCAGTTCGTCACTTTGATTCATATCTTTCAGGGAAAGCAGATGTTTGTCTTTGACAATCACTTTCCCGTCCGCGTCTACCAGACTAAAAGGTAACCGGCAGAATTGCGCACATTCTCCCCGGTTGGCACTACGACCGAAACAGGCTTGGCTGACATAGCACTGCCCGCTATAGCTGACACAAAGTGCCCCATGTACGAATACCTCTAAAGGCACTTCCGGACAATTTTCGTGTATCTTTTTTATTTCACGCAACGATAGTTCCCGCGCCAGGACTACTTGCCGGAAACCCGCCTTCCAAAGGAATTTTACTTTTTCCGGTGTACGGTTGTCCATTTGTGTACTGGCATGAAGCGGTATCGGAGGAAGATTCAACTTCGTGATCCCCATGTCCTGCACAATCAGCGCGTCTACGCCAATCCGATAAAGTGCATGAATCATCTCCTCCGTCTCTTTCAACTCTTCTTCTTTCAGAATCGTATTGACCGTGACATAAATACGTGCATGATACAAATGGGCATGCTGCACCAATGCTTCAATATCTTCCAATGAGTTCACAGCCGCCGCACGGGCACCGAACTTCGGAGCACCGATATATACTGCATCTGCCCCATGATTGATAGCTTCAATGCCACATTCCAGGTTTTTCGCCGGAGCGAGAAGTTCTATTTTACGCTGCTTTATCATTGAATATCGTTGATGTTGTAAGGTGTTTCCTGATAAACGAAGTAGTTCAGCCAATTGGAGAACAACAAATTAGCATGAGCACGCCAACGTACCAACGGGCCTTTTTCAGGATCATTGTCTATATAATAATTGCGGGGCATCTCTATCGGCAAGCCTTTATCGAGATCGCGACGGTATTCCGTGTCCAGTGTCAGCGGAGAATATTCGGAGTGTCCCGTGACAAAGAATTCACGACCGCCCCGTGCCATTGCCATATAGACACCGGCATCTTCCGATTCGGAAAGCAACGTCAATTCCGGAACTTTCAGAATGTCTTCCCTGCGTACTTCTGTATGACGGCTATGCGGCACATAGAAACAATCATCAAAACCACGGAAGATGGAGTGGAAAGGTTCCAATACCCGATGTTCAAAGATACCGAACATCTTCTCTTTCAACGGATATTTAGGAACTCCATAATGATGATACAATCCGGCCTGCGCAGCCCAGCATATATATAAGGTAGAAGTGACATGCGTACGTGCCCAATCAAAGATTTCCGTAATCTCATCCCAATAGGTCACCTCCTCGAAGTCCATCTGTTCTACAGGAGCTCCGGTGATAATCATACCATCATACTTCTCGTGACGCATCTGGTCGAAATCCGTATAGAACGTTTTCATGTGTTCTATCGGCGTATTCTTTGACGTGTGGCTCTTGATCTTCATAAATGAAATCTCCACCTGAAGAGGTGTATTGGAGAGTAAGCGCACCAAGTCTGTTTCCGTTGTAATTTTCAACGGCATCAGATTCAGAATCACAATCCGTAGCGGACGAATATCCTGTTGCGTAGCGCGGGAAGTGTCGATCACAAAAATATTCTCTTCCTTCAAAAGCTCTATCGCAGGTAGTTTATCGGGTAAATTTAAAGGCATAATCGCTATATATTAGTAATTTGAGTGCAAAAATACGAAAAATATAGCAGATTATAGGGAGGTAGCTTATTTAGAAGACGTACAAATTAAGTCAATTTAAACATAGAAGCATAACAACCAATTAATAAAAGCCTTATTTTTGCCGGAGAAATTAGTACTAATAATTTAAATCTTAGAAAAATGGCATACGTAATTAGTGACGATTGTATTGCTTGCGGAACTTGCATTGACGAGTGTCCGGTAGAAGCTATCTCTGAAGGTGATATCTATTCTATCAACCCAGATGTATGTACTGACTGTGGTACTTGTGCAGACGTTTGTCCGTCTGAAGCAATTCACCCGGCTGAATAATACAAGTTACAAAAAGAGTATAGGCTGCTTTCTATGGAAGGCAGCCTTTTTTATTGCTCTTTCTTCACCACAGATTAACACAGATTAATTCACAATCAAACGGATAGAAAAATACAAAGAAGTTCCTTAAACAAAAAATCATCCTTACTGCATACTGTAGTAAAGATGATTTTATTAATCTAATATTTTTCAGACAGACAATCTCTTTTCAATCTGTGGCGAACTATTATTTCAACTTAGCCAATGCTTCTTTGATACGGCGGATAGCCTCTACGATATTTTCATCGCTTGTAGCATAACTCATACGGATACATTCAGGAGCACCGAAAGAGGCACCGCCTACACAAGCCACGTGAGCTTCTTCAAGCAAGTACATTGCCAAATCATCCGAATCTGCAATCTTACGTTCGCCGTTGCTCTTTCCAAAGAAAGCATCGCATTTCGGGAACAGATAGAAAGCACCTTGCGGAACGTTTACCTCAAATCCCGGAACTTCCTTAGCCAACTTCACAATCAGGTCACGACGGCGTTGGAATGCTTTCTGCATTTCTTTTACCGGTTCTTGTGTTCCTGTATATGCCACTTCAGCAGCTTTTTGAGAAACAGAGCAAGGACCTGAAGTGTACTGACCTTGCAACTTGTTGCAAGCTTTTACAATCCATTCCGGACCGGCAATGAAACCAATTCTCCATCCTGTCATAGCGTAAGCCTTGGATACACCGTTTACAATCACTGTACGTTCCTTCATTTCTGGGAATTGAGCGATACTCTGATGCGCACCAATATAATTGATATGTTCGTAAATCTCGTCAGCAATTACTATCACCTGCGGATGTTTAGCCAATACTGCTGACAATCCGGCCAATTCTTCTTTTGTATATACAGAACCTGTCGGATTAGACGGAGAACAAAGAATCAATGCTTTCGTCTTCGGAGTAATAGCTGCTTCCAGCTGTTCCGGAGTAATCTTGAAATCTTGTTCGATACCTGCCGAAACAATTACGGGAGTACCTTCTGCCATTTTCACCATTTCCGGGTAGCTTACCCAGTAAGGAGCCGGCACGATAACTTCGTCACCCGGATTTACCAATACAAGGATGGTATTACAAACAGATTGTTTGGCACCATTGGCACACGAAATTTGAGCGGCTGTATATTCCAGACCGTTTTCTTTTTTCAGTTTCTCAACAATAGCATTGCGCAAAGCCGGATAACCCGGTACCGGAGAGTAACGAGAAAAGTTATCATCTATGGCTTTTTTCGCAGCTTCTTTGATGTGGTCAGGAGTATTAAAATCCGGTTCTCCTACACTTAAGTTAATAACATCAACACCCTGTGCCTTGAGCTCGTTGCTCTTTTGCGACATGGCAAGCGTCGCCGATGGCGACAAGCTGTTCAAACGATCTGATAATTGATTCATTTTGTATCTATTTTATTGTTGTTGAGTGAAAATCGTTGCAAAATAAGCGATAATATTTGATATATGAAAACAAATTGGCAATTTACTTATTAAAATGTAAAGTATGCCCCATTCTTTCTTTCTTTGTTCTCAAGTATCGCTCATTATACGGATTAGGAACTGTTTCAACAGGTACATTTTCTACTATCTCCAATCCGTATGCTTCCAAACCAACACGTTTCACCGGATTATTTGTCAAAAGTCTCATTTTGTGTACTCCCAGTTCACGAAGGATTTGTGCGCCTACTCCGTAATCACGCTCATCGGCAAGGTGTCCCAAACAAATATTCGCGTCAACGGTATCCATACCGTCTTCCTGAAGTTTATATGCTTTCATCTTTTCCATCAGACCGATGCCACGTCCTTCCTGATTGAGGTAAACCACCACGCCTTTTCCTTCTTTTTCGATCATTTCCATCGCTTTATGCAGCTGCTCGCCACAGTCACAACGTTGTGAGCCAAGGATATCTCCAGTAGCGCAAGAGGAATGGACGCGTACCAAGATCGGTTCGTCTTCACTCCATGTTCCTTTAAATATAGCCATGTGCTCCAATCCGTTTGATTTCTGGCGGAAAGGAATCAGACGGAACTTTCCGTGTTCGGTAGGCATATTTACTTCTACTCCTTTTTCTACAATGGATTCCTGTTTCAGGCGATAAACGATCAGGTCATGGATAGAAATCAGCTTCAGTCCGTGTTCGTCTGCCATCTGACGGAGTTCGGGCAAACGTGCCATTGTTCCGTCTTCACTCATGATTTCCATCAAGGCACCTGCGGGGTAAAGTCCTGCCAGACGAGCCATATCAATCGTAGCTTCTGTATGTCCGGCACGGCGAAGTACTCCTTTTTCTTGCGCGTACAACGGATTGATGTGTCCGGGACGCCCGAAAGTAGCCGGTGTAGAAGTCGGATCGGCCAACGCCTGAATAGTAGCGGCACGGTCGGAAGCGGAAACACCTGTTGTACAGCCTTCCAGTTTGTCAATGGTAACCGTAAAAGGAGTTCCCAACACGGAAGTATTGTCACTTACCTGATGCGGTAAATCCAACTCCTTGCAACGAGACACTGTGACAGGTGCACAAAGTACGCCACGTGCATGCTTCAACATGAAATTTACTTTTTCGGGAGTTATCTTTTCAGCTGCAATAATCAAGTCGCCTTCGTTTTCGCGGTCTTCATCATCCACTACTATGACAAACTTGCCTTCTTTGAAGTCGGCAATCGCATCTTCTATTCTATCCATTTTAATAGTCTCTTTCATAACACTTATTTATTGATTTTCTGTATGATGAATTGAATTTGTTCATTGTTCTTTATAATCCGTTCCATATCCTTAGCCAGACGAACGCGGAACGCCCAGATGCGGAAATAGAAAAATAAACCGATAGGGAAAATGACTCCGGCTACCAGATTCAACCAATATATATGGAACGGGCGCACATGAGCAGAAACGGAAATAACCGGATAATTGTTTAATGCACCGATCAAAGTGGCAGATTTCGTATTGGACATTTCTTCAACCAACGCTTCCAGCTTTTCATTGATTGCCATCACCTCGTTATCATCCTCACTCGCCATCCACAACTTAAAGTAATTCGGTGCTTTTTCCAATCGTTTCCTGGCGGCATACGCTTTACACTCTGCCGAAAGTTGTTCCAAATCACCCGTCAGACGTACGTAATCAGGATCATGAATAATCACTTCTTTCTTAAATATATGGCGCACACTACGAATTCCCACAATCTTTTTAAACCAGTTGATATAGGCATCTGCATTAAGCACCACAGAGTCTTTATTCGATTTATAAGTAAGGAAGATTCCTAACGGGGCAAGGACTGCGCTACTTGTCCACATCCCCATCCAAACAATCCACTTACCGTCGCGGGCCATTTTATATCCTGTATTATCAATGATATAATAAATGATAAACACCAACACTGATACGATGACCGGCATTCCCAGACCTCCTTTACGGATAATACCGCCCAACGGAGCTCCGATAAAGAAGAACAGCAGACAAGAAAGTGAAATCGTTATCTTCTTATGCCATTCCGTCTTATGTTTTCGAATACTATAATCATTGTTCTCCATCGTGAATTTCTTGAACCCAAGATCGTTAGCCACGTTCTCCGCACGACTGACAGCAGAAGAAATCACCTTCTGTTTCTGCGTTAAAGAGGCTACTTCGTAAAGGCTGTCTACATTATATTCATGAATATCCGCCTTTTCTATTTTGATCGTATCTTCTTTTGTCAATCCATAAGAAGGACGGAAATTTCCTTCTGCCACTTCCCTATAATACTGTCGTCCGATACTGTCTCCCACAACCGTCATCGAGTCAATGGAACTCTGCAACTGCGCCATGTCCTTAGCACTGGACTGCTTACCCATAATCTCACCGTCAACCATATTGAAATCGGAATTAAACTCAATAATGGTATGTTTTTCCCTGAATTCCTCGCGTCGGTAAGGTACATTCTCCGATTTCATACTTTGAGCTTTCAGATTCTCAAATAAATCTCCGCTATACAAATGCAGCCAAAGATGCTGTTTATCCGCGGTCATCTCCAAACGCCCGGAATCAGCATATATAATACGTGCTTTCTCAAAGCCATCTTTCATACTATAAATCAGCACATCATATAGCATACCGGTCTTCCGGTTCTTCTTAGCTACCTTTAAATTATAGTCCTTGATTTCAGAATAGAAAACTCCTTCCGGAATGTCCAACTCCGGAGATTTTTGTTTCATCGAAAGGATCAGGGTTCCCAATTTAGCCTGGGCGATAGGACCTACTACATTTTGGAAATAGAATGAGACACCGACAAGTCCGCAAACGAAGAAAGCAAGCGGACGCATGATTTTAAGGAGAGAAATACCTGCGGCTTTCATCGCAAGCAATTCATAACGCTCGCCAAAGTTACCAAAAGTAATCAAAGAAGCCAGTAGCACTGCCAATGGCAACGATACCGGCACTAATGTTAACGCGGAATAAAAGAAGAATTGAGCCATTACGCTCATCTCCAATCCCTTTCCGACCAATTCGTCTACATATCTCCACAGGAACTGCATCATGAATATGAACAGACAGATGAAGAATGTACCAATAAAGAGCATCAAAAAACTCTTTACGATGAATATATCTAATTTCTTTATGCGTAGCATCTTAATAGGTTCGTGCAATTAGGATGCAAAATTAGCACAAAAAAAGGAGCATCGAAAATTTTTAGTTGAAAGTTAACTAAAAACCACAAGTTCTTCTTAATTTAGCTACTTGTGACTCCCACAATTCTTTCATATCATCCACTTCATCCGGCTCTGCGAAATCGGTAATTTCCAACACATAGTCACTAGTCAGCTCATTATAAGTCATCTTGATTTCAAAATAATCGCGTTCGTTTTCATCATCCTGCCAACGGAAGCGGATAAAAGAGAAAGAGCGAATGGCAATAATCTCTGCTTTCCTCAGCTCTGTCTTCCCCCAATGAAACTCTACTATTTTATCGTCAGAAATAACTTTATCGGCAAACCAGTCCTCCAACCCGGTCGGTGTACTTATAGCTGACCAAAGAATATTTTTAGACGTTGCATTCAACAAATACTCCAAATGAATCTTTTCCTTTTTCATAGCAATTTCGAATTGTTTTTACGTGTGCCAAGATAAATACTTTTTTCTAAATACATCGCATAAATCAGACACTTTATTTAATTATTCTTTCATTATCGAGCCTCAAACTCCCTGTTTATAGGGAAAACCAAGACCCGTATTAAAGAAAAAACACAAAAAAGTTATGAATTGTTTTGGAGATTATAAAAAATCATCTATCTTTGCACCCGCAATCGAGAAACGATGGCGGGATAGCTCAGCTGGTTAGAGCGCATGATTCATAATCATGAGGTCCCCGGTTCAATCCCGGGTCCCGCTACTTGATAAGAATAAGGCATTTGGGAGGCTTCCACTTCTGGGTGCCTTTTTCTTTTTATCTCTTCGCGAAATCATTGTGAAATCTTCAATTACATTTCTACCAGAAGCCAACGTTGAACAATAAAAATAGCCTCAACTTACAAAAAATTGAGGCTATCGAAATATCATTTAAAAAGTTTTTCTATTCCCATTCTATAGTCGCATTAGGTTTCGGCGACATATCATAACAAACGCGATTTACATTCTTCACTTCTTTCAGAATACGGTCTGTTATCTTCATCAGGATAGGCCAATCAATCGGCTCAATAGTAGCCGTCATAGCATCCACCGTATTGACAGCGCGAATAATAACCGGCCAATCAAAAGAACGAGCATTATCACGTACACCCACAGATTTAAAATCAGGCACTACTGTAAAGTATTGCCATACTTTTTTATCCAGTCCGGCAAGTTGGAACTCCTCACGCAGAATGGCATCGGATTCACGCACTGCCTCCAAACGATCACGTGTAATAGCACCTAAACAACGTACACCCAAACCAGGTCCAGGGAACGGTTGACGGTAAACCATTTCATAAGGTAAACCTAACTCCAAGCCACAAGCACGAACTTCATCTTTAAATAATTGGCGCAATGGTTCTACAAGTTGGAATTTTAAATCTTCGGGCAAACCACCTACATTATGGTGAGATTTCACCATTTTAGCCGTTTTCGTTCCACTTTCCACAATATCCGGATAAATAGTACCTTGACCTAAGAAATCAATACCGTTCAGCTTACGCGCTTCTTCTTCGAACACACGAATAAACTCGCCACCAATAATTTTACGTTTCTGCTCCGGATCTTCTACACCAGCCAACTTATTCAGAAAACGATCGGTTACATCTACATACACAAGATTTGCCTTCAACTGGTTGCTGAATACCTCAACCACATCTTCAGACTCTCCCTTACGCATCAAACCATGATTAACATGTACGCATACCAGATTGTTACCAATAGCTTTCAGAAGTAAAGCAGCTACCACAGAGCTATCAACTCCACCCGACAGGGCCAACAATACTTTCTTATCGCCCACCTGACGCTTAATCAATTCTATCTGGTCATTGACAAAGTTCTTCATGTTCCAGTTAGCTTCAGCTTTACAAGTATCGAAAACAAAAGACTTTACTGCAGCCTTTATAGCCTCGATATCATCTGTAAATTCTGCCAACTTCACTTCACAAGTTGCTTTATCATGCCCTGCAGCCATGACAGGAATTCCCAAAGTATAGATAGCCGGATTTATATCAATAGCAACGCCATCGATTACATTATTCGGGCCACCATTGATAATAATACCCTTTACATTGGGCAATGCTTTCAGTTCTTCTACTGTGATATCGTGAGGATAAATCTCACTATAAACTCCTAATGCACGGATGGCGCGAGCCAATACCGTATTCTCATGACTACCCAAGTCAAGGATAACAATCATGTCCTGTTTCATCTGATTCTGGTTCTTTTAAGTTATTATATTGTATAAATTTGACTTTAACTTCAATTAGTCTGCAAATATAAAGATTTTTAGAGAGACTATAATGCATTGATTCTCTAAAGTTTCAGAACAGAGTAACGTTTTTTGCTGTAATATTATTCCAAATAAAAAAATGATGTTACAAACAGGCAGCAAGAACAATATTTTATAAAATAAGGAAAGGGCTATTTCTCTATAACAACATTATTATTGTTGTATGAACTAAAGAAAAAAGTAGCATTCACAAACACTATAGGGTTTGAAAGG
>OHDN01001522.1_pt1 | contig 11723 bp, 9 predicted proteins | sample 1566971 | NCBI WGS metagenome assembly OHDN01 (sample SAMEA3879538, study PRJEB24766) | human gut metagenome | biome: human-associated habitat; feature: feces | place: USA | collected 1985/1987
GGCGGGTTTTTATTTTCGGCAGAAACGAGGCCGGTCTTAAAAAAGCGATTCTGTCCGGGAGTTTTTTGTGTGTGAAGAGAAATGTGTTTTTATCTATCTGAAAAATAGATAAAATATTTTGTATTTGCAAATGATTTTTATTTTTGATTTGCAGGGTGCTTCATATTTTATTCGGGGTTTATGCGGTATCAGGTCGGGAGCGTGTTGCTCCGAACGATGGCGGAACTGCAAACTTTGTCTTCGTTTTTACTGTTTTTGTGGGAAAAATGTTAATTTTGTGGCTCGGAAGATATTGCTTGTTATGGAATCGAAATTGACCCTTTACAACACGCTCGACCGCCGCAAGGAAACCTTCGAGCCGATCAATCCCCCGCATGTGGGAATGTATGTCTGCGGACCTACCGTATATGGCGATCCGCATCTGGGACACGCCCGGCCGGCGGTGACCTTCGACCTGTTGTTCCGTTATCTCCGGTCGCTCGGCTACAAAGTGCGCTACGTGCGCAACGTGACCGACGTGGGACATCTGGAGCACGATGCCGATGACGGTGAGGACAAGATTTCGAAGAAGGCGCGGCTGGAGCAGCTCGAACCGATGGAAGTGGCGCACTATTACACGGAGCGTTACCACCGGGCGATGGACGAGCTGAACGTGCTGTCCCCCTCGATCGAACCCTGCGCCAGCGGCCATATCATCGAGCAGATCGCCATGGTGAAGGAGATTCTCGACAACGGTTTCGCCTACGAATCGAACGGGTCGGTCTATTTCGATGTGGAGAAATACAACCGGAAATACAGCTACGGCCGTCTTTCGGGCCGCAACCTCGACGATATTCTGACGAACACGCGCGAGCTGGACGGGCAGGGCGATAAGCGCCATTCGTGCGATTTCGCCCTCTGGAAGAAGGCTTCGCCGGAGCATATCATGCGCTGGCCTTCGCCCTGGAGCGACGGCTTCCCCGGCTGGCACATGGAGTGTTCGGCCATGAGCACCAAATACCTGGGCCAGCGGTTCGACATCCACGGCGGCGGTATGGACCTGATGTTTCCGCATCACGAATGCGAGATCGCGCAATCGACGGCGGCGCTCGGCCACGACTCGGCTAAGTATTGGATTCACAACAACATGATTACGATCAACGGTCAGAAGATGGGCAAGTCGCTCGGCAACTTCATCACGCTCGAGGAGCTTTTCACGGGCAATCATAAGTTGCTGACGCAGGCCTATTCGCCGATGACGATCCGTTTCTTCGTATTACAGGCTCACTACCGTTCGACGCTCGACTTTTCGAACGAGGCGCTGCAAGCCGCCGAAAAGGGACTCGACCGCCTGATGAAGGCTGTCGAGGCGCTCGACAAGATCAAGCCGTCGGAGCAATCCACGGTGGATCCTGCGGAGCTCGAAACCCGCTGCCGCGAAGCGTTGGATGACGACCTGAACTCGCCGATGGCGATTTCCGCACTGTTCGACTGGGTGCGCATCATCAATCAGTTGGTCGAGGGGCAGCAACGGATCACGGCGGCCGATCTGGAGAAGCTCCGGGAGATCGTCCGTCGTTATGTGTTCGATATTCTGGGTTTGCGCGACGAAAAGGCGGCTTCGGCCGGCGGCAAGGATCTGGTTACGCCGTTGGTGAACATGCTTCTCGACCTGCGGCAGACGGCCAAGACCGAGAAGAATTGGGCGCTGTCGGATAAGATCCGGGACGAGCTTACGGCCATCGGTATCCGGGTCAAGGACCGCAAGGACGGCTGCGACTGGGAGATCGAGTAGCGTTTCGTCGTTTTAATTAATGTATTGATAAATCGATCGTTCCTGTTCGGTGTATTCCGGACGGGAACGGTGTGTTTGGATCGTGCGGGCGGTTGCCGGGGCGGAAAGACCGTCGCAGCCGTTTCGTGCGCCGAATAATTATTGAAGGGAGAATTTGTGTATGAGTGAAGTAAAAGGAGCGGCGATGGAGCTGGGAACCGAGCGTATCCGCAAGCTGCTCGTTCAATATGCCGTGCCGGCCATTATCGCGATGACCGCCTCGTCGCTGTATAACATGGTGGACAGCATCTTTATCGGGCACGGCGTGGGGGCGCTGGCCATTTCGGGGCTGGCCCTGACGTTCCCGCTGATGAACCTCGCGGCGGCGTTCGGTTCGTTGGTGGGTGTGGGCGCCGCGACGTTGGTGTCGATGCGCCTGGGGCAGCGGGATTACGAAACGGCCCAGCGGATTCTAGGGAATGTCGTGGTGCTCAACCTGATTATCGGAATCTCTTTCGGGTTGCTGACGCTGGTTTTTCTCGATCCGATTCTCTACTTTTTCGGAGCCAGCGATGCGACGATCGGCTATGCCCGGGAGTATATGTCCGTCATTCTGTGGGGCAACGTCGTTACACACATGTATTTGGGTCTGAACGCCGTGTTGCGTGCCGCCGGGCACCCGCGCAAGGCGATGTACGCCACGATCCTGACGGTGACGATCAATGCGATTCTCGACCCGCTGTTCATCTTCGGCTTCGGCTGGGGCATTCGCGGCGCGGCCATTGCGACCGTGCTGGCGCAGATACTCGCGCTCGTCTGGCAGTTCCGCATCTTTTCGGACAGGAACGAGCTGCTGCATTTCCGGCGCGGCATCTACCGGCTGAAAGGCAAGATCGTGCGTAATGTGCTGGCTATCGGCATGTCGCCTTTCTTGATGAACCTTGCGGCTTGTTTCATCGTGATTCTGATCAACAAGGGGCTCAAGGAGTACGGCGGCGATCTCAATATCGGTGCTTACGGTATCGTCAATCGGTTGGGATTCTTCTTCGTGATGATCGTCATGGGCATCAATCAGGGTATGCAGCCCATTGCGGGGTATAATTACGGTGCCCGGCAGTTCGACCGGGTGGACCGGGTGCTGAAATTGACGATCATCGGCGCTACCTGCGTCACCACGCTCGGATTCCTGATCGGCGAATTGGCGCCGCGCCTGGCGGTATCGGTTTTCACGGACGATCCGGAGTTGGTCCGTCTTTCGGCCGAGGGTATGCGCATCGTCTTCTTCTGCTTCCCGATCATCGGTTTCCAGATGGTGACGACCAACTTTTTCCAGAGTATCGGCATGGCGGGCAAGGCGATCTTCCTTTCGTTGTCGCGGCAGTTGCTTTTCCTGATGCCGGGGCTGATTTTCCTGCCCCGCATCTTCGACGAGCTGACGCCCTGGGACGGCAGTTGGGGCGTATGGTGTTCGATGCCGCTGTCGGATTTCCTGGCTTCGCTGGTTGCCGGTGTCATGCTGTTCTACCAATTCCGGAAGTTCAAGGCCAAGGCCGCTGCGGGGAGAGGCGAGATTTCGGGAGCCGAAGTCGAAAACGATCGCAGAGTGAATGAATAAAAACCGTTGCACTATGGAACAGGATAAGTTCGTTATCAATATAGGCCGTCAGCTCGGCAGCGGCGGCAAAGCCGTCGGCGAGGCGCTGGGGCGTCGTCTGGGCGTACACGTCTATGACAAGCAGTTGATCAATCTGGCGGCCGAGCAGAGCGGCCTCTGCACGGAGCTTTTCGAGCAGGCCGACGAGAAGAAGTCGAGGAGCCTCTTTTCCTCGCTGATCGGTTATCTGCGCATGCCTTTTGCAAGTGAAGAGGGGAGTGTGACCGATGTGCTGAGCAGCGAGGCGCTGTTCAAGATACAGAGCGACGTGATCCGCGACATCGCCTCGCGGGAATCGTGTATTTTCGTGGGCCGCTGTGCCGACTATATCCTGCGGGATCATCCCCGCGCGGTGAATGTTTTCGTTACGGGGGCTCCGGAAGATCGGGTGCGCCGCCTTTGCGAGCAGGAGAATGTAACGCCCGAAGAGGCCGAAGCGCAGATGGAGCGTACGGATGCCCGCAGGGCTTCCTATTACGACTATTTCAGCAGCGGCAAGTGGGGCGAAGCCGCAACCTACCATCTCTGCATCGATTCCTCGGTGCTGGGGATCGAAGGTACGGCCGACTTTATCCGGGAGTTCGCGGAGCGTAAACTGAAGATGAACCTGTCCGGGCGGTAGTCGGCGGCTTCGAGCGTGTTCGGCATAATCCAAGGATGCGTCGGACGGTTTTGGGAAGGGATGAAGGAAACGGTTTTCGGACGGTCAGTGCCGGTGTGATGGAGCCTGTTTTCGATCGGTGGGTTGTGATAACGTTCGGTAGCCCGTTGCCCGAGGCGATCTTTTCGGTGGAAGGGTTTGGGCGTCCGACTTTTTTCGGCCAGGAGCTGCCAGGGCGGGATCGTTTTTATTGGCAACGAGCCCGGTTCCTATTTCCGAAACCCGGAAATTTTATTTACATTTGTTGGAAAAAACAGGCGGGACGGTGATTCTTGCGGAAGAGCCTGCACGATTCCGGCCTGTAAAAATTAATCGGAAAATATGGTACTTGCAGAACAGATTAAAGAGGCTATAAGACGTCAGGATACGTTGGGGAGGTGTCTTTGACATCGACCAGCGAAGAATAGAACTCCAGAACGAGGAGGAGAAGACGCAGGTTCCGGGCTTTTGGGATAATCCCGACAAGGCCCGCGAACAGTTGCGCCGCGTGGCGGGAATCAAGGCGTGGGTCGAGGAGTACGATGCTGTGGTCAAGGAGGTCGAGGACCTGCGGTTGATGCCGGAATTCGTCAAGGAGGGCGTGGTGACCGAGCAGGAGCTCGACGAGCAGTATGCGCGTGCGATGCACCGCATCGAAGAACTCGAATTGCGCAACATGTTGCGCCGCGACGAGGACCGTATGGGCGCTATCATGGACATCAATTCCGGTGCGGGCGGCACGGAAGCACTCGATTGGGCAGGGATGCTGCTGCGCATGTACACCCGCTGGGGCGAGGCGCACGGATACAAGGTCAAGGTGCTCGACTATCAGGCTGGCGAGGAGGTAGGTGTAAAGTCCTGCACGCTCGAATTCGAGGGCGAATACGCCTACGGCTACCTCAAGAGCGAAAACGGCGTGCACCGCATGGTGCGCCTGTCGCCGTTCAACGCCAATAACAAGCGGCAGACGACTTTCGCGTCGGTGTTCGTGTCGCCGGCGATCGACGATACGATCGAAATCACGGTCAATCCTGCGGACATCGAGTGGGACACCTTCCGGTCGAGCGGTGCGGGCGGCCAGAACGTCAATAAGGTCGAAACGGCGGTCCGGTTGCGCTATCACGGCAAGGATGCCGATACGGGCGAGCCGATCGAGTATCTGATCGAGAATATGGAGACCCGCTCGCAGTTGATGAACCGCGAAAATGCCATGCGCATCCTCAAGTCGAAACTCTACCAGCGGGAGCTGGACAAGCGCATGGCTACGCAGCAGGCGCTCGAAGCTACGAAAAAACGCATCGAATGGGGTTCGCAGATCCGCTCCTACGTCTTCGACGACCGACGGGTGAAGGATCACCGCACGGGAGTCCAGACCTCGGATGTCGAGGGGGTGATGGACGGCGACCTGGATGCCTTCATCAAGGCCTACCTGATGGAATACGGCGCCGAGGCGTAGCTCCTCCGCAGCCGGTTCCGACAACCGGTTCGCGTACGGCCGGTATTCCCCGCAGGCCGATCCGCATTGTATCGGGTGCCCGGTTCTTATTGCCCAGCCCACTTCTGCCGTGCCGCCGGCCCTTATGTCCCGCCGCACCCGCTGCCGGGCGGAGGCAGGGCAGGCTGCCGGAGGATTCCCTGCCGGGGGGGGGCGATATCCGGCGGGCAGGAAGCCCGGGCGTTATAAATTGTTATCTTTGCCGTATGAAAAAATTTGTCATCTCCCTGTTGTCCGTTATCTTCCTTTGCGCTGCGGCCACGGCGCAGGTATTGGTCGGTATGACCGACACGACGGCTTATTTCCCGCAGCTGGAAGGGCGGCGCGTGGCGGTGCTGGCCAACCATACGGCCGTCGCGCGGTTCTGCGCCGGTGCGCCGGGAGCTGCGGCGGATACTGCGGTTCGGTTGCCGGGGGCGGCGTCCGACGGGACGATACACCTGGTCGACCTGCTGCACGGTCGGGGCTTCGACGTGACCGGTATTTTCTCGCCCGAGCACGGGTTTCGCGGTACGGCCGATGCAGGTGAGCATGTGGCAAGTTCGGTGGATGCCGCGACCGGGATCCCGATCCGCTCGCTTTACGACGGGAATACGAAGCGCCCTTCGGACGAAGCGATGCGGTCGTTCGACGTGCTGGTGGTCGACATGCAGGACGTGGGGTTGCGTTTTTATACTTATTATATCTCGATGCTCCGCATGATGGATGCCTGTGCCGGATCCGGCCGCCGGGTCATCGTGCTCGACCGTCCCAACCCCAACGGGCACCACGTCGACGGCCCGGTGCTCGACATGAAATACAAATCGGGCGTCGGGGCACTGCCGATCCCCGTGCTGCACGGCCTTACGATGGGCGAGATCGCCCGGATGGCCGTCGGCGAAGGCTGGGCCGCAAGCTGCGACCTACAGGTCGTGCGCTGCCGCAACTATACGCACGATACGCCCTATGAACTGCCCGTCGCCCCGTCGCCCAACCTGCCGACGCAGCGCGCCGTTTACCTCTATCCTTCGCTGTGCCTCTTCGAGGGTACGGTCGTGAGCCTCGGGCGCGGTACGGATAAACCGTTCGAGGTTTACGGACATCCCGACATGACCGGCTGCCTGTTTTCGTTTACGCCCCGTCCGACTGCGGGAGCCAAACATCCGCCGCTCGAAGGCAGGCTCTGCCACGGCGTCGATTTGAGCCGGATACCGCTCGGTGAAGTCCGGGCGGAGGGCCTGACCCTGAAGTATGTGATCGAAGCCTGCCGCAACCTGGGACTGGGCGATAAGTTTTTTACGCCGATGTTCGAAAAGCTCATCGGCGTGGGGTATGTCCGTGAAATGATCCTTGCCGGAGCTTCGGAGGCCGAAATCCGTGCCCGCTGGGCGGACGACGTGCGGCGCTTCCGGAAGCTGCGCGGGCGCTACCTGCTTTACGAATAATCTGACAACCGCCCCGGAATCATCCGGGGCGGTTGTCAGATGAAAGCAGGATGGCCGGTGCTTGATTTGGCGTGGAAATAGTGACGCCTGCTTCGTTGCAGCCGCCCCGCCGGATCGCCGCCTGCCCTCCCCTTTACGGGAAAAAGGATGCAGGTACTCTTTCCCCCGTAGGTCTTGCAACGCCTGTCCGGAAAAATTTCCCATGCCCAAGTTCGCCGTCTGCCTTGCAACACGGACATCCATGTGGCGAGGGCGGAAACCGGCAGGCAAAATATTTCGGTTTCTATGCTTTCCGGTCTTTGTGATTATTACGGAATTTCCCGCGAAGAGTTTTTCAGGGGTGTCGGGTCGGCCGAATAAAAGCGTCCCTTTTGGGACGCTTTTTCGTTAAACGACCTCCGTGATCCGGTCGTCCTCGGTGACGGGCCGGATGACCCGGCACGGGTTGCCGAAGGCGATGACCCCGGCCGGGATGTCGCGCGTTACGACGCTGCCGGCGCCGATGACCGTGCCGTCGCCTATTGTCACGCCCTGCATGACCACGCAGTTGCCGCCGATCCAGACGTTGTCGCCGATGGTGATAGGAAGCGAGCGCATGACGCCCGCGTTGCGCTGGTCGGGCAGCAGGGCGTGCGTCACGGTGTAGATGCCCACGTTGGGGCCGATGAATACGTGGTTGCCGATGGTCACGGGCGCTTCGTCGAGGATCGTGAGGTTGAAATTCCCCGTAAAGTCCTCCCCGATTGAAATCTGCGACCCGAAATCGCAGTGGAACGGGCTGTGGATGCAGAATGTGCCGCCCGTGCGGCCGAACAACTGCCGGATGATCGCATTGCGTTCCTCCTCGCGGCTCGGGGGCAGGCTGTTGAACCGGAAGACCAGTTCTTCGCAGCGTTGCAGTGCCTCCCTGATCTGCGGCTTGCGGGCGTAGAGCCACATGCCGGTTTTCATCTTTTCAAGGTCGTCCATAATTTTATTTTTCGTAGTTGTTTATTTCTATGCCCTGTCGGACGCATTTCCCGGGTTTGCCGTGCCGCGTGGCTAACTCTCCTCCGGGAAGGGGAGGGCAGGCTTGCCAATGCGGTCACAGGCGGTGGGCAACAGCGGGCGGAATCGAAAATCCGGGCCGGGGACTCCTGCTATGTCGCGTTGTATAATCCGCTCATTCCGAGCTGAAATATTCGTATGCCGCCCTGGAGACCGCAGCGGCGATGGCAGCATTTGCGGCGTCGTTTTCTTCCGATTCGGTGACGAATACGGCGATGCAGTAGCGGCGTCCGTCGGGCAGGAGCACATAGCCGGCATCGTTGTCCGCAATGCGGATGCCTTCGGCCGTGCGGTCGGATGAGCCGGTCTTGTGTCCGATCACGGTTCCGGCTGGCAGCCCGGCTTTCAGTTTGTTCGTTCCCGTCGTTGCCTCGCACAACAACCGTTGCAGGAGAGCGTTGTACTCCCCTTTGAGCAGCCTGCCCTGCAGGAACAGGTCGAACAGTGTACAGACGGACGAAGGTCGTGCCTTGTTGACCCGCTGGTTCCCGATGCCGCGGTGCATCTCCTCCTCGCTGGCGGCGATGCCGCCGATCCCCAGCGAACGGACGTAGGCCTCTACGGCTGCGGGGCCGCCTGCTTCCCGCAGCAGGATGTCGCAGGCGATATTGTCGCTCTCCGACACCGTGTAGCGGAGCAGCTGTCCGAGCGTCAGCGTGCCGCCGCCTGTGGGCAGCGAATCGCGCATCGGGCTGTATGTGCCGGGTAGGAGCAGGTCGGGCGTGATGCTGATCGGCTGCGTGAGCGGTGTGCCTTCGCGCTGCATGCGGTCGAGTACGGCCAGCGCCACGGGGAATTTGAAGACGCTCATCATCGGCAGCAGGGAGTCGTTGCGCGCAATTGTTTCCCCGCCGGGCGTGCGGACGGCGACCCCGACGAAGGCTTTGTGCCCCGACACGATTTCATCCAGCCGGGATTCGAATTGTCGTGTCGCCGTATCGCAAGACGCTGCGAGAACCGACAGGCATAGGAGCAGGAGTTTTTTCATAGGCTGGCAGGGGATAAAAAAGCACACCTTTTCGGGGTGTGCTTTTTTTCGGATTTTTCCGTGTTGCTTATCCTTCGATGATAGCCTCGCTCGGGCAAACGCCGGCGCAAGTACCGCAGTCGATGCACTTATCGGGATCGATGACATAGATATCGCCGGCCGAGATCGCTTCGGTCGGGCACTCGCCGATGCAGGTGCCGCAGGCAACGCAGGAATCAGTGATTTTGTAAGCCATTGTGTTAAAAATTTATTGTTAAGGTGTGTGTTGTGTCCGGCAAATATAGGAACTTATTTGATAATATCAAAACCCGTATAGGGGATCAGCGCCTCGGGAATCCGGATGCCGTCGGGGGTCTGGAAATTCTCCAGCAGGGCGGCCACGATACGCGGCAGCGCCAGCGACGAGCCGTTGAGCGTATGTGCCAGCTGTGTTTTCTTGTCGGCATCCTTGTAGCGGAGTTTCAGGCGGTTGGCCTGGAACGACTCGAAGTTCGACACGGAGGATACCTCCAGCCAGCGTTTCTGTGCCTCGGAATAGACCTCGAAATCGTAGGTCAGCGCCGAGGTGAACGACATGTCGCCGCCGCACAGGCGCAGGATGCGGTAGGGCAGCCCCAGCGACCTGACGATCGACTCCACGTGCGCCACCATGCCGTCCAGCGCTTCGTACGACGCTTCGGGCAGGCTCAGCTGCACGATCTCGACCTTGTCGAACTGGTGCAGGCGGTTCAGCCCGCGCACGTCCTTGCCGTACGAACCGGCTTCGCGGCGGAAGCAGGGGGTGTAGGCGGTCATCTTCACCGGAAAATCCTTCTCGTCGAGAATCACGTCGCGGTAGATGTTCGTCACGGGCACTTCGGCCGTCGGAACGAGGTAGAAGTTGTCCGCCGTGGCATGGTACATCTGTCCCTCCTTGTCGGGCAGTTGTCCCGTGCCGAAGCCGGAGGCTTCATTGACCATGACCGGAGGCTCCACTTCCAGATACCCGGCCCGCGTGTTGCAGTCGAGGAAGAAGTTGATGAGCGCACGCTGCAACCGGGCGCCCTGTCCCTTATAAACGGGGAACCCCGCGCCGGTGAGCTTTACGCCCAGGTCGAAGTCGATGATGTCGTATTTGCGGGCCAGCTCCCAGTGGGGCAGCGGGTTTTCGGGCAATTGCGTATAGCTTTCGACCAGTTTCACGACCAGATTGTCTTCCGCCGTTTTGCCTTCGGGCACGATGTCGGCCGGGAAGTTCGGCAGGGTGACGATCGCGGCCTGAAGAGCATCCGAAACCTCTTTGAATTCGGCATTCAGCGCGTTCGACCGCTCCTTGAGGGACGCGACTTCCGCTTTTTTGGCTTCGGCTTCGTCGCGCCGTCCCTGACCCATCAATGCACCGATTTGTTTGGCCGCCTGGTTCTGTGTGGCCAGACATTCGTCCAGTTCATGCTGGATCGCCTTGCGGCGGTCGTCCAGTTTTTCGATTTCGGCGATTACCGGAGCGGCGTCCACTCCTTTTTTTGCCAGACGGCGGATGGCCGCCTCGCGGTCGTCCCTGAGTTGCTTGATCGTAAGCATGGTCTTGAAATATTACGTGTTCGGAGAGCAAAATTACAAAACAAACCCCAATCGCAAGCACATTTGCCGATTATTTTTTACTTTTGCCCCGAGATAAGACACGCCTCGACGCGGCCCGGGGGAACCGGATGTCGTTTCGGGTTTTTTCTTCGGCATATTTTCCGACAAAGCACCGTGAAATCCATCGAATTACTTGCTCCCGCCAAAGATTTGCAGGCGGCCGTCGCTGCGGTCGATTACGGCGCCGACGCCCTCTATATCGGAGGCGCCCGCTTCGGTGCGCGCCACGCGGCGGGCAATTCGGCCGAGGAGATCGCCCGGGCGGTAGAGTATGCCCATCAATACGGTGTACGGGTGCATGCTACGCTCAATACGTTGCTCTATGACGGCGAATTGGCCGAAGCCGAGCGGCAGGCCAGGGAGCTGATCGCCGCTGGGGTGGACGCCCTGATCGTGCAGGACATGGCGCTGCGGCGGATGAATCTGCCGGTCGAGTTGCACGCTTCGACACAGGCGGCCACACGCACGCCGGAGCAGGCGCTTTTTCTGGAGCGCTGCGGCTTTGCCCGCGTGATTCTGGAGCGGGCCTTGTCGTTCGACGAGATCCGTGCGATCCGCGCCGCCTGCGGGGGCGATCTGGAGTGTTTCGTCCACGGGGCGATCTGCGTGGGGTACAGCGGCCGCTGTTTCCTGTCGCGTTCGATGAGCGAACGCAGCGGTAACCGGGGCGCTTGCAGCCAGCCCTGCCGCCTGACCTACGATCTGGTGGACGAGTCCGGGCGTACGGTCGTCAAGGGGCGGCATTTGTTGTCGGTGCGGGATTTGAATTTGTCGGACCGTATAGGCGAGCTGATCGATGCGGGGATTACCTCGTTCAAGATCGAAGGACGCCTGAAGGATGTCGGATATATTAAAAATGTCGTGAGCCATTACCGCCAGCGGATCGATCGGGAGCTCGCGTCACGGCCGGGATTCTGCCGCTCGTCGGTGGGAGAGAGCCGGCCGGACTTTCAGCCGGATCCTTCGAAGAGTTTCACGCGGGGCGAGTCGGAGTATTTCTTCGACGGTCGCCGGGCGGGAGTCGCATCGTTCGACACGCCCAAAGCTGTCGGCGAGTTCGTGGGCCGGGTAGCCCGGGTCGATGGCCGGAGTTTCACGTTGG
>OHDN01001534.1_pt1 | contig 11665 bp, 11 predicted proteins | sample 1566971 | NCBI WGS metagenome assembly OHDN01 (sample SAMEA3879538, study PRJEB24766) | human gut metagenome | biome: human-associated habitat; feature: feces | place: USA | collected 1985/1987
TTACATACAAACGCAGCCGCGGAAGGGGGGGATACCCTTTCCGCGGCTGCGTTTTCCGCATAGTTTTGGGCTAGAGTGGCCCAGCCTTTTCAACTCTGGGAGCCGGTCTTGTCACCGTCGTTCAGCCGCTTTTCCAGGGCGGTCTGCTTGGCAAGGACGGCGTTGAGCTTATCATACAGATCCTCGATCATGATCTCCGTTTTCAGGTTGACCTTGTAATCGTTCTCCGCTCTGCGCCGATCCTTCTCCTCCTGGCGGTTCTGGCTCATCATGATGAGCGGTGCCTGAATGGCCGCCACGCAGGACAGCACCAGGTTCAGCAGAATGAAGGGATAGGGGTCAAAGGCCTTCGCCGCCAGGATCACATTGATCACCATCCAGGCAACAAGCACGCCGGTAAAAGAAAAGATGAAGGCCCAGCTTCCGGCAAACCGGGCAATGGCATCCGCCGCCCGCTGGCCCAAGGTGATCCGGTCATTTTCGGGGCGGGCAGAGATCTGGCTGTCCGCCAGCAGGTTCAGCACCTCTTCGTCGGTCATGTCGTGACGGACATCCCGCAAAACCTCTTTGAGCAGCCTTCTGTTTTCTTTCATGATGGTTTCCTCCCAGGAAAGTATTTTCTCCATTATACGCTCCCCTGCCCCGGGTTGCAAGAGGGACGGCGGATATTATCGGGTGCTGAAAAAACCAAGCCCCAGGCTTTCACCGGAGGCCATGGCTTCTTCGTATCTCATTTGGGTAACTGATAGGATTATTCCCGGCACATGACTTTGGAAACCTCCAGGTGCTGGCGCATGTTGGCCTCAGCCAGCTTGTCGTCTCCCTGGTGCAGATTGTCCACGATCCGCTTGTGCCACATAATGCCGTTCAAGTGGCCGCTTTTTTCCGTCAGCAGTCCGTGCTCCAAAATCGGTTTCAGTAATTCCGTCACCAGCTCGTAGACATAGGTCAGCAGCGGATTTCCCGCATACTCAATGATCTGCCGGTGAAACCGCAAATCGTAGTCCGCCCGGGCAATGCAGTTGCTTTCGCTTTCCACCATCTTGTCAATTAGGCTTTCCAGCAGGGCGATCTGACCGACGGTAATTCTCAGGGGCACCTTGGCCGTGGCCGCGGGATGGAGCCGGTTGTCCAGGATCATTCCCTCGATCCTATCGGCAATCACTTCGTAGAGATTTTCCTTTTTTGACCGCGATCCCCGGGCTTGCAAATACATCATTTGTCATTTATGTCTTTTCCATATTGCTGTCTTCCTTTGCATTTTGTGAATATCATCTAAAACACAGCTCCATTTTGTGCTGCCCAGCAAAAGTGCTTTCCTCCCGTCAAAGGAATCCGCAAATGCCCCGGGGCCAGAATTTTCTGGCCCCGGGGCATTAAAGCGCCATTCTACATTTAATCAAATAGCTGGCAGATAGCCGTCAAAGTAATCATTTTACGCATTTCCCTAGTCAAAATTTCCGAGTTCCGGAAAAGTCAGCTGCAAATGCTTCCGGCACACGTCCTCCAGCAGGTTTCGTCCCGGGAAGCCGGGCTGGACGCCCAGCCGGGTGGTGCTGTAGGCGGCAGCCCAAGCGGCGGCACCGATGGCGTCCTCCAGAGATACCCCCTCCGTGAGCAGGAACACCAGGCACCCGGCGAAGACGTCGCTGGTGCCGGTCTGGTCGATGCTGGGGTAGTCATAGCCCGGGTACACCCGGGAGCCATTTTTATTCGCAAAGAAGCAGCCGGAAACCCCGGAGACGAAAATCACGTTCCGGGCTCCCGCACCCAGCAGATACTGCGCGCAGTCCTCCTGGGCGGTGAACTGGGGGTAGAGCTTTTCCCGTTCCTCATCCTTGATGATCAGAATGACCACCCCCTCCAGAATCGGCTCCGGCACCGGGACGCCGTAGGAGCAACTGAGCACCACGGGAATTCTGTGCTTCCGGCACAGCTGGCTCAGTTCCATGACGCACTCAATGGAAATATCCGTCTGGGCAAGGCAGATATCCGCCTTCTGCACCAAGCTCTCGTACCGGCGGATGTACTCGGAATTCAGGGCGGCATTGGCCCCGGGGTCAATGAGAACAGAGGTATTGCCGTCGGGGCAAAGGCTGATATAGGCCGCACCCGTGGGCAGCTCCGGCAGGAAGGACACCCCCTCCATCTTCACCCCTGCCCGGAACAGATGCTCATAGGCGGAGCGGCCCCGGCGATCGGAGCCCACCACCCCCAGCAGGGACACATTGCCCCCCAGCTTTCCAATGCCGTAAGCCTGGTTGGCCCCCTTGCCGCCGGTAAAGTCCGCCATATGGGAAGCGATTTGAGTTTTGCCGATCTTGGGCACCTCCGGAGTTTGCAGGAGAATGTCCGTGCTGATGTAGCCCGCCACCAGAACCTGGGGCTGAGTGCTTTTCCGGGGGCAGACGCTGTCCCGGGAGGTGATGGGACACTCCATCTGAAGAGCGGAGAAGGGCGTGGGTGCGTGGTTGATCTGGCTGAGGACGCAGGAAAGCACCAGCTGGGCCATCTTGGTAATGTCCGTAGAGGCACAGGTTAAGGCAGGGGTACGGAAGGCTGCGTCCGGGGCGTCCTCCATGGAAACCACAGACAAATCCTCCGGAATCCGCAGGCCATCCCGGGCGGCGGCGGCGTACACAGAAGCCGCCATGTCCGCGTCCTGGCAGACTACCCCGTCCAGGCCGCTGTCGCACATGACCCGGAAGCTGTCCTGGAAATTCTCGTTGCCCAGGACGATTAAGTTCTGGCGGATGACCCCGCCCGCCTGGGTCAGGGCATTCCGGTAGCCGGAGGCGATGACCTCCTGTAAGGTTTCCGAGCAGTCCGGCCGGAGCACCAGACCAACCTTGGCGCAGTTGCTTTTCAGCAGCAGCCGGGTGCACTCCTGGGCGATCTGTCTGGAATCCCGGTAGAGTTGGGGCAGATTTCCGGGCTTGTAGTAGTGTCCCAGAGCCACCACGGCGGTGCCCTGGTCATGCATCTGCTTGAGCATCCCCAGAGCCTGTTCGCTGCCGGAGACGATCATCACCCCGTCGGTGTGGTTCCGGGCGAAATTTTCCAGAGTGGCCAAGTCCGCCTCCGGGCTGCCCCCGGAAAGAGCCAGCATCAGGCTGTAGCTGTTCTCCTGGGCCAGCTGCTGGATTTCGGAGGCCAGGCGCACATAGAAAGCCGAATGGAAGGTGGGAATCACCAGCCCAAGGCTCCGAGTCTGGGCAAAGATCCGCTCCCGGATCTTTGCGTAGGGAACGTAGTCATTTTCCTCGATCACCCGCAGAACCCGCTCCCGGGTCTCCTGGCTGATATTCTCATCCTTGTGGTTGATGATCCGGGACACGGTGGCTGCGGACACGTTGGCGGCCCGGGCAATATCCTTAATGGTCATGGGTATTCTCCTTCCGGCGCTGAGTTCTTGTCAAGTAAAACAAACCGGCTTTTTCTCTATTGTACTGTTTCCACAAAAATAATGCAATAGCCAAACTGAATATTGACAAATAAAAACGGATGTGTATACTGAAATTAAGTAAACCGGTTTCAGAAAACAGTTTACTTTTTCATAAACCTCTGAAACCGGGCCACGAGGAGGTTTGAGATGAAACAGGAGGCATTCCGAAAGCTGTTTCCGGAGCCGGACTACGCAGAGATGACCGCCCGGCTTCGCCGTCCCACCGGCAAGGTGGACGCGATCCTTGACACGGATACCTATAACGAGGTAGACGACCAGTTCGCCCTGGCTTATCTGCTCCGCTCTCCTGAGAGCGTGAATCTGCGGGCGATCACCGCCGCTCCCTTCTACCGGAATCCCAAAGAGGGCATCAGCCGCTCCAGCGACCCTGCCGACGGCATGGAGAAGAGCTATCACGAAATTCTGAAGGTGCTCCGCTTAGCGGGCCGGAAAGACCTGTGCGAACACGTTTACCGGGGCTCCACCCGGTATCTGCCGGATGAACTGACCCCGGTGGAATCCCAGGCGGCCAGAAAAATTCTGGAGCTGTCCCGGGAATATGACGAAAAAAATCCGCTGTACATCATGGCCATCGGTGCCATCACCAACGTCGCCTCGGCCCTTCTGATGGACCCCAGCCTGACAAAGCGGTGCGTCATCGTTTGGCTGGCCGGACACGCCCACCACTGGAACGATTGCAGCGACTTCAACATGTCCCAGGACATGGCCGCTTCCCGGATCGTCTTCGGCTGCGGCGTTCCCCTGGTGCAGTTCCCCATGTTCGGGGTGGTGTCCGAGTTCCGGTTCTCCAAGCCGGAGCTGGAATACTGGTTCCGGGGCGGCAGCGAGCTGAGCAACTACTTGATTGATAATACTTACACCTACTGTGCCCAGAAGTTTGACCATGAGGGCTGGAGTAAGCCGCTGTGGGATCTTGCCACCATGGCCTGGATCGTCCAGGGGCCCTTCCTGGAGAGCACCTGCGTCCCCGCTCCCGTACCCACCTACGATTTCGGCTACAGCCTGGATATGACCCGTCACCCTATGGGCTATGTCTACTGCGTCCACAAGGATCCGCTGATCGCGGATGTGGCGGCTAAGCTGAATCGGCAAATACCGTAAACGTGTAATCTATCCGGAAACGGAAGAAATAGGGCATCACCGCGTGATTCGTCAAGAGGATTCGGCCAAAGATTTTGTTCCAATTCAAAGCTCTGAAAGCAACGGAATACTGGATGTATTTCCTGCTTTCATACTGAACTCCAATTAAAATCTTTAGAAAAGATTTTAATTGCCCGAAGGGCAAGGAGTTCATATGAGACTTGTTTTGTGATTTCTTTCCTTATAAATCACAAAACTGGCAGCGCCATTAGGCGATGCCGTCCTGATTAAAATCAAAGATTTTAATCAGGAAATAGTATCAGAACTACGGAAGTGGGGCAAAAGATTCGCCGAAGCCCGCAGACGCAATCACGGAGTGCTGCCCAAAATAAGGAGGATGAAAACATGAAAAAACTGATTGCAATGCTCCTGGCAGTGGTCATGATGCTGTCTCTGGCTGCCTGCGGTGCCAAGACAGAAACCCCTGCCCCCTCTGCCGGTGCTGCTGCCGGAAACGCCAGCACCACCGACGGCCCCGTCACCATCAAGCTGATGATGTCCCAGACCCAGCAACCCGGCGTCAGCGCCGCTGTGGAGGCCTTCAACAAGGCCTATGAGGGCAAGTACGTCTGCGAAGCCGACTATCTGGCCTTCGACAACGTGTTCGAGACCCTGGAGATTCTGATGAGCTCCAAGTCCTCTGAGTACGATGTCTTCGCCGCCGACGGCCCCAACATCGCCGCTTACGCCAAGCGCGGCTACCTGACTCCCCTGACCTCTTACCTGACTGACGAAGAGGTTTCCATGTTCACCGCCCCCATGCAGGACGAGATCCGCTACAACGGCGAAATTTACGGTGCCGCCATGGGCGACTCCAGCCTGGTCATGTACTACAACACCGACCTTCTGGAGCAGGCCGGTATCACCTATGACTTCTCCGCCCTGTCCGGCGACAACCGCATCACCTGGGAAGAGCTGGTTGACATTGCCAAGCAGGTGCAGTCCAAGCTGGATCCCGACGGCTCTCAGGGTCTCATCGGCATTGAGTTCCAGCAGGTCGGCCGTACCTATCAGATGAACGTGCTGGCCAACGACCTGGGCGGCAAGAACATCGCCGACGGCGGTCTGAGCGTGGACGGCATCATCAACGCCGAGCCCTGGACCTCCGCTCTGAACTGGTATCAGACCCAGGTTAACGACGGCGTGTTCTCCAAGGGCATCGCTGCCGGCGACACCAGCTCCTACTTCATGTCCGACAAGATCGTCTTCTACCTGGGCACCACCGCTATGCCCGGCACCTTCGCTTCCAACAACTTCTACCACTACGGCTTCACCTATGTGCCTTGCTTCGCCGGACACGAGGCGGACGTGACCACCTCCTGCGGCAGCTGGACCGTGGGCATGAACCCCTACTCCGAGAAGGTGGAGGCCGCTGTGGAGTTCATCAAGTATCTGTGCCTGTATGACGGTGCTGACGTGTACATCAACGCCTCCGGCATGGTGCCCGCCCTGTCCCGTCAGTTCACCGACGAGCTGCTGACCGAGAAGCCCTACCTGGCCATTGCCCAGTACGAAGGCGAGCACACCGCTCTGGTTCGTGCCGTGACCCCCGGCTTCAACGAGTACGCCACCTCCGTCAACGCTCTGTGGGAAAATGTCCGCAACGGCGCTGATGTGAACGAGGCCGCTCAGGCCTGCGTGGACGAGCTGACCACCGCTTTCCTGGAATACGAATAATCCGGACATCTTTCGTGACCTGCGGCCTTCGGGCCGCAGGTCACTCCGAAATTCTTTGCAGAAAGTAGGGCAACCATGAAACGAAACGCTGCACGCAACGTCCAGGCGGGAGCCCGCAGGCTCAAACAGGAAAAAACCTTTCAGAAGGTTCTGCCCTATCTGATGCTGGCACCCGCGCTAATCTTCATTCTGGTTTTCAAAATCTACCCCATGATCTCCGTCTCCATCGGCTCCTTCTTCCGGGACGGAAAATTCACCTTCCAGACCTACCGCATCCTCTTCAAGGACAAGACCTTCTGGAATTCTCTGCTGGTCACCCTGAAGATGAATGTGATCATCATCCCCTTGCAAGTGTTCATCTCCATGATCCTGGCACTGCTGGTCAACAACAATGTCAAGGGCATCGGCGTGTTCCGCAGTATTTATTATCTGCCTGTGACCATGGCCATCTCCGTGGCCTCCGTGACCTGGAGCCTGATGATGAACGTAAACAACGGCGTGTTCAACAGCATTCTGAGCATCTTCGGCGTGAAGAGTCAGGGCTTCTTCACCGACCCCAAGCAGGCCCTGTGGTGCATTATCATCATGGCCAGCTGGAAGGGCTGCGGCATGTGGATGATGTATCTGCTGGCCGGGCTGAAGGGCGTTGACTCCTCCATCTACGAATCCGCCCGGCTGGACGGCGCGGGCTACTTCACCACCCTGACCAAGATCACTCTGCCTCTCATCAAGCGCACCATGCTGTTTGTGGTGGTGGCCAATACCACCAGCAACATGCTGCTCTTTGCCCCCTCCAAGCTGATTACCGAGGGCGGCCCCCAGAACAGCACCAACGTGCTTATGTACGAGGTTTATAAATCCGCGTTCCGCAACGGCAATATGTCCCGGGCGGGTGCCATCACCGCCATCCTGCTGGTCATCATCATGATCACCGTCATCGGTCAGTTCAAGATGATGAACACCAGCGACGAAGACTAAGGAGGACTCCGGTATGAGAAACTTCAAGAAGGCTCTGCCCACCGTTCTTCTGTATCTGGTGCTGGCAATTTTGGTAGTTATCGCCCTGTTCCCCCTGTTCTATATCCTGATGGCCTCCTTCCGGACGGACGAGGAAATCTTCCGCTACGCCCTTCCCTTCTCCATCCACACCCTGTTCCCCGTAAACTGGACCCTGGAAAACTACAAGATTATTTTCACCCAATTCCAGTTCTGGCGGCCCATTCTGAACACCTGCCTGGTAGTTCTCATTGTGGTGCCCATGAATCTGCTGGTCGCTTCCGTGGCAGCCTTCGCCTTTGCCTTCTTTGATTTCAAGGGCAAGAACGCACTGTTTGCCATTTTCATCGTCTCCTTCATGGTACCCACGGACTCCATTGCCCTGCCCCTGTACTCCATGATTGCGGACATGGGTCTCGTAAACACCCTGGCGGCTCTGATCCTGCCCAGTATTTCCAGCGGTCTTGCCATGTTCCTGTTCACACAGTTCTTCAAGGGCATTCCCAAGAGCTTCCTGGAAGCTGCCCGTGTAGACGGTGCCAACTGGAGCACCATTTTCTTCAAGATCATCATCCCTCTGTCCATTCCCGTGTTCATCACCGCTGGGCTCATGATCTTCGTCAGCGAGTGGAATAACTACCTGTGGCCTCTGCTCGTCACCCGTTCCGAGGCAGTGCGCACCATTCAGGTGTCCCTGGCCTACTTCAAGGATGAGAATGAGACCTTCTGGAGCTACATCTACGCCGCTTCCTCCATTTCCGCCATTGTTCCCGTGCTGGTTTACCTGCCCCTGCAAAAGTACTTCGTTCAGGGCATAGCCAGCAGCGGAATTAAGGGGTAATTATTTATGGAAAGAATGCATCATATCCAGACCCTTCCCGAGGAGGTCGCGCCCTACGTCCTCCTCCCCGGCGATCCCCACCGGGTAGCCAAGGTGGCCGCCCTCTGGGACGAGGCAAAATTCATTGCGGATAACCGGGAGCACATCACCTACACCGGCACCTACAAGGGCATGCCCATCACCTGTACCTCCACCGGCATGGGCTGCCCCTCCACCGCTATCGCCGTGGAGGAGCTTGCCCGCTGCGGGGCCAAAACCCTCATGCGGATGGGCACCTGCGCCGGTATCTGCCCCCAGGTACAGCGAGGCGATTTTGTCATTTTCGACAGTGCCTGCCGGTTTGACGGCACCACCAAGCTCTACGCTCCCACGGAATACCCGGCTGTCTCCCACTATGAATGCGTTCAGGCAGCCATCCAGGTTGCCAAGCGGGAGAAACTAAAATATCACGTCGGCACCTCCCGGTGCATCGATGGCATTTATACCAACCGGCCGGAGAAAAACACCAGCTTCGGCGGCTACCGGCTTCACACCTGGGATTACTTCATGGAGGATATGGAGGCCATGAACGTCATCGCCGGAGACATGGAAAGCGCCGCGGTTATGGTGCTGACCCGGCTCTTCGGCCTGCGGGGCGGCTGCGTGTGCATGTGCGCCGCCAATCTGCTGGACGCCTGGCGGGTCGGCGGCAGCGCTGACTTCAATAAGATCCCCTACGGCGGCGATCTGGAGCAGGAGCTGAACCGGCTGGCGCTGGAAACCATGTATCAGATTTATCAGAACGACCAGGCACAGGCCTGACAGGAGGCACCCCATGGCCCAGATTTTCCCCACAAACCTGGCAGACACACCGCTGTACCGACTGACCGCCGCTCTTTCCCGGTGGTTTGTGGTCAGCATTCTGTGGCTGGTATGCAGTTTGCCCATTGTCACTCTGGGTGCCGCCACCAAGGCGTCTCTGGCGGTCTTCACCCCGAAAGAATGTGCGCAGACGGGCACCACCCAAAAATTCTTCCGAGCTTTCCGGGATGGCTTCGGCCGAGTCACCGTTCTCTGGTTTCTGACCCTGGCCCTGATGGTGCTGCTGGGGCTGGACGTGCTGTTTTACCGGCACCTATCCGGCGGAAGCGGTGCGGTGCTCACAGGAATTGTGCTGCTGCTTGGCAATCTGCTGCTGAATTTCTTCCGGTTCGGCTGCTTCTGCGCGGCGGAAACTCCGGTCGGTTTCGGCGCGCTGCTCCAAAAAGCCGGGCTGACCATGCTGGGCTGCCTGCCGGTAGTCGGCATTTTCGCGGCCATGGATCTTTTCCTCTTTGTGACCCTGGTGAATATTCCCTACCTTCTGTTCCTGATCGTGATTCTGCCTGGTCTTTTGGCCTGCGCTCACAGCCGCCTGATCCGAGGCTTCCGGAATCGTGCAACAGCTTCCCATTGACAAGGCCCGCGGCTGGTATGATTTTGATACCATTTTGAACAGGCCTGACGTCATTTCCTCAAACGATTTTGTCATTGCGCACCTGTGCCCGGGCGCCGGTGCGCAATGACTTTTTCTTTCCTTTTCGTTTTTTACGATTTTAGCGTGCTACGCCGCAGACCGCTGAAACAACAGCCTGATAAAATGGGTTTTCAACCGTTTTCTCAAAATCTACCATCAAGGAGGGTATGCCCCGTGATCGGTGCATTGGATTTTCTGCGAGAATTTACCTATCCTTCTATTTTTCTGCGGCTGGCCCTGGCCATGCTCTTCGGCGGCATTATCGGCCTGGAGGGCACCCGGAAGGGCCGGGCCGCGGGCTTCCGAACCTACATACTGGTAAGCGTCGGCTCCGCCCTGACCATTCTGTTAGGGCAGTATATGGCGCAGATGCTGGAGCTCAGCTGGAACTCCGAGGAAGGTGCCCGGGTGGACACCGCCCGGATGGGTGCTCAGGTCATCAACGGCATCGGTTTTCTAGGTGCCGGCACCATTCTGGTCACCAACCGCCAGCAGGTCAAGGGTCTGACCACCGCCGCCGGACTGTGGGCAAGCGCCTGCGTGGGTCTTGCCATCGGCGCAGGCTTCTATGAATGCGTCATCCCCGCCTTCCTCCTGGTTTTCGCCGTGGTGAAGCTATTACCCTACGGCGAAGATCTGATCATCGCGAATCTGCGCAACATCAACCTCTATGTGGAGTACGACAAGCTGGAGCACACCGGCAAGGTGGTTGACCAGATTCGAAAGCTTGGGGTTCAGATTTACGAAATCGAGATCGACCGACAGGGTATTCAGGAGGGCAAACGGCCCTCGGCGGTGTTCACCCTGCGGCTGAAACAGAAAATCCCCCACGACCAGGTGCTGGCCCACATTTCCGCACTGGAATGCATCTCGTCCATTGAAGAAATCTAGGAGGTGGTACGATGCTATCAATTTTCGCCCCCTTGCGGGAGCTGACCATGTTCTCCGCCACCGTCCGGATGTGCCTTTCGGTGCTGTGCGGCGGCATCATCGGTCTGGAGCGCACCTATCGCCGCCGTCCCGCCGGACTGCGCACCCATATTCTCATTTGTCTGGGTGCCGCCGTCACCATCATGACCAGCCAGTTTCTGGCTATGTACCTGCACTATTACACGGATATGACCCGGATCGGCGCCCAGGTGGTGGCCGGCATCGGCTTCATCGGTGCTGGCACCATCATTGTCACCCAGCACCAGCGGGTGAAGGGTCTGACCACTGCCGCCGGACTCTGGGCCTCCGCCGTCGCGGGGCTGGCCCTGGGCGCCGGCTTCATCGAGGGTGGTCTGACTCTCACCGCCCTGATCATGATTGCAGAGCTGTTCTTTTCCCAGCTGAAGCAGCTGATCCTGCGAAGCTCTCTGGAAATGAATCTGTATCTGCGTTATGACGACAGTGCGGCCATGGCCCGGGTTCTGAGCTTTCTGCGCAGCAACAACATCAAACTCATCAGTCTGGAGATCACCCGACCCCAGGAGGACGCCGCCCACAAGGCAACAGCCATTTTTCTGCTCCGGTTAAACAAGAATCTGCGCCAGCCAGAATTTATCCGGCAGCTTGAGGCCATCGAGGGCGTCTGCTCCACGGAGGTTCTTTCCGGTTAGCCAGGTGCCCTGACAACAAAACTCCATAAACTGCAAGAAGCGGATGGCCATCGGCCATCCGCTTCCTGCTATTCATCAGCCGTTCCGGTAAGCTCTCACGATTGCCTCGTCGCTGCACACGAAGGTATTCAGCCGGCCCACGCCCTGGAACATTTTGTACAGGGTAGGATTTTTCTTCGTGGTGAAGCCGGACAGATTCAAGCTGGCCAGGCTCCTGCACCCGGCGAACATGGCGCTCATGCTCTGGACCTTATCGGTGTCAAAGCTGCTCAGATCACTGCATTTCCCCGAAGACCCTTTCCGCCTGGCAGAAGTCCCTGCTGGAAAAGGGGCTGGTATCCGGCGCCCGTACCAGCTGACCCCTTCCGCAGCAGAAAAAGCCCCTCCCTGGGTTTTCATCCCCAGGGAGGGGCTTATTATACGAGTTTTTAATAAAACGCTTAAAAGCG
>OHDN01001539.1_pt1 | contig 11629 bp, 10 predicted proteins | sample 1566971 | NCBI WGS metagenome assembly OHDN01 (sample SAMEA3879538, study PRJEB24766) | human gut metagenome | biome: human-associated habitat; feature: feces | place: USA | collected 1985/1987
ATTGTGGTTTTTTCATAATAGTATTAGATTTAAGGTTAACAAAGTTTGGTTAGGGGTTGTCGTGAGACAGCCTTTAATTGTTTATAGGGGTTTCTTTTGCCTATAAATAACCAGATCGGGGAAAATTGATAAGTTATCCGGCAGAATTGCCATTTACCGCAAGCCACAATGGGCCGATATTTGCATTATAAAACAAACATATAAAACAGCAAAGACATGACGACTAAATTAAGTAATCTATTTTACACTTTCCTGAACATTGCAGCTTCGACTCAAAAGTTGGGCATTAACTTGATCCGCGTGGCAATCCTGATCATCTTCGTATGGATCGGAGGATTGAAATTCTATAACTATGAAGCAGAAGGTATCGTGCCGTTTGTGGCAAACAGTCCTTTTATGAGCTTCTTCTATACGAAAAGCGCTCCCGAATATAAAGAATATAAACTGAAAGAGGGGGAATTCAACGAGGCCAAACATCAGTGGCATGTGGAAAACAACACGTACGGCTTCTCGCACGGGTTAGGCATTCTGATCATGGCGATCGGTATCCTGACGTTCTTAGGTATTTTCTCCCCTAAAATCGGCCTGGTAGGTGCAGGACTTGCTATTATCATGACGATCGGAACGCTCTCTTTCCTGGTGACGACGCCTGAAGTATGGGTACCGGACTTGGGAAGCGGAGAACATGGATTCCCACTGCTGACCGGGGCAGGCAGACTAGTAATAAAAGATACGGCAATCATTGCCGGGGCGATCGTAGTGTTCTCGGACTGTGCACAGAGGATATTGAAACAGAAGAAATAAAAAGTAGAAAGGGGTTGCCTACACATTGTATAGCCACCCCCTTTTTATTCTTTTATAAATCAACTTTTAACTTGCCGAAGCTGCCTGCTCATCCACCGATACCAGCTCGATTTCGAATATCAAAGTCGAATAAGCCGGGATATCACCGTTGTCGCTTGCGCCATAGGCTAGCTGCTGCGGAATCCAAACCTCATATTTATCTCCTTCAACCATATGTTGCAAAGCAACTGTCCAACCAGATATGACGGAACCATATCCATTCGGATTGGAGTTCGAATAATTCGCATAGTATGAACTGACCGCACACTTGAAGGGCGTACCGTCTTCAAACAACCGGGCATCAAACTCCGTTCCATCTGTCAAAGAACCTTTATAGTAGACCGAGACACGGCTATTGAAATAGGCTTGCTTGCCATTCCCCTTTTCAATCTGTTTGGCACAAACATAACCATCACCGGCTTCCGAATACCATCTTACAAAACCGGTTTCATTTACTTTTGCCTGGAAGGCAATGTCCTGTTCCAACTTATAAGCCTCTCTTTCAACAGCTTCAGTATCATCGTCATCATCCTTGCAAGAAGAGACAACGAAGACACACAACAACATCAACGCGATATGCAGGTATTTCTTCATGCGTTTATTCCATTATCTTTTTTAATAAATTCTTCATGCTTACCTTTTCGGAGATAATGTCATGCAACTTGTCGATGCTCACACGTTCCTGTTCCATCGTATCGCGGAAACGGATCGTGACACAATTATCCTTCAAAGTATCGTGGTCAACTGTAATACAGTACGGGGTTCCGATAGCATCCTGGCGACGATAGCGCTTGCCGATAGAATCTTTTTCGTCATACTGGCAACGGAAATCGAAACGCAACATCTTCATGATCTCCTCAGCCTTTTCAGGCAAACCGTCTTTCTTCACCAACGGCAATACGGCGAGCTTGATAGGCGCCAACGCTGCGGGCAACTTCAATACAACACGTGTTTCGCCGTTTTCCAATGTCTCTTCGCAATAAGAACCGGCCATCACACTCAAGAACACGCGGTCTACACCGATAGAGGTCTCGATTACATACGGAGTATAGCTCTGGTTCAGTTCAGGGTCGAAATACTGGATTTTCTTGCCGGAAAACTTTTCGTGCTGGCTCAAGTCGAAATTCGTACGGCTATGGATACCTTCCACTTCCTTGAAACCGAACGGCATTTCGAATTCGATATCAGTAGCCGCATTTGCATAGTGGGCCAGCTTTTCGTGATCGTGATAACGATATTTTTCGTTACCCAATCCCATTGCCTGGTGCCATTTCAGACGAGTAGCCTTCCACTGCTTGAACCATTCCATCTCTTCGCCCGGACGAACGAAGAACTGCATCTCCATCTGTTCGAACTCGCGCATGCGAAAGATGAACTGGCGGGCAACGATCTCGTTACGGAAAGCCTTTCCGATCTGGGCGATACCGAAAGGTATTTTCATGCGGCCGGTCTTCTGTACGTTCAGGAAGTTGACGAAAATACCCTGTGCTGTTTCCGGTCGCAGATATACTTTCATGGCGCCGTCTGAAGTAGAACCCATCTCCGTAGAGAACATCAAATTGAACTGGCGGACATCGGTCCAGTTACGGGTTCCGGAGATCGGGCAAACGATTTCGCAATCCAGGATCAGCTGGCGCAGGTCTTCGAAATTGGAATCGTTCATGTCTTTCGAGTAGCGTTCGTGGATCTCGTTCCACTTAGCCTGATATTCAAGCACGCGTCCGTTTGTCGCGCGGAACTGGGCTTCATCGAAAGCATCACCAAACTTCTTTGCAGCCTTGGCCACTTCCTTATTTATCTTCTCCTCGATCTTCGCCAGGTGATCTTCGATCAGTACATCGGCACGATAGCGTTTCTTGGAATCCTTGTTATCGATCAGAGGGTCATTGAACGCGTCGACATGGCCGGATGCCTTCCAGATAGTAGGGTGCATAAAGATAGCCGAATCGATGCCGACTACATTTTCGTGCAACAACGTCATGCTGTCCCACCAGTATTTCTTTATGTTATTTTTCAACTCTACGCCATACTGCCCATAATCGTACACTGCTCCTAAACCGTCATAAATCTCTGAAGAGGGGAATACAAACCCGTATTCTTTACAGTGCGAAACTAATTTCTTAAATACATCTTCTTGTGCCATAATAATAATTTGCCAATTAATTAATGTGCCAATGTGCCATTTTTGTGCATTGGCACATTATTAAGTTTGCAAAGTAAATGATTTTTTTGGTAACCTGTAGCATTTTCAGCATCTTATAAGGATATTTTCGAAGAAACATCAGCTAAATGCAACCAACTCCTATCCTGGTAAGGACGAACGGCTACCCGTTTCGGAGCAGTTTCATAGAGGGGGAAATTTTGTTCCATTGGCATGAATCTTTTGTTTCTTCCCATAGAAAACAAATTTTCACTGGCGAGAAAAGTTATTTTCACCTCATGGAAACAGATAAAACATTCCACACTTCAGGTTGATTAAAGCAGGACTTTCAACAAAAAGATCCCGATCCATCAAACAGTCGCCGGGATGGATCGGGATCGGGCATGTATGGGGAATAAAATATCAGAGCGCTTCCTTAAGGATCTCGCCTACGGTCGGATGTGGGAAGACGATGGACTTCAGCTCGAAAGCCTTCATGCCTTTTTCGACAGCGATCCCGGCTATGACGATCAGCTCGGAGGCCGGATTTCCCAAGAGGTGGGCGCCGATGATCGTTTCGTCTTCAGACAAAATCAGCTTGCAGACGCCGTTGCCCTGCTCGTTTTCAGCGACAAAGCGGCCGGAGAACGCCATCGGTATCTTCTTGACGGTGTAGGGCGTGCCTTCGGCCTGCAGTTCCTCTTCGGTCTTGCCAACGCCTGCGATTTCGGGATTGGTATAGACAACGCCCGGAATGGCCTTGTAGCTCATGCTGCGGTTCTTGCCTAAAATATGATCGACAGCCACTTCTGCTTCGCTGACAGCCGTATGGGCCAACAGGGAGAAAGCGGTGATATCGCCGCAGGCATACACATTCGGGATGGAAGTCTGCATAAATCCGTTCACTTTGATCCCGTTGCGGAAAGGTTCGGGGGCCAGTGTTTCCAAACCGAAACCTTTGGTCACGGGATGACGGCCTACGCTCAACAGGACTTTTTCGCATTGGATGACTGATGTCTCGCCGTCTTTCTCGACCGTCACATCGCCGCCGTTTACGGCAGTCACCTTATGTCCTAAATAGAACTTGACGCCCCGTTTGGCATATTCGGCCTGCAACATCTCGGACAGCTCCCTATCCATCGGACCAAGAATCTTATCCAGCATCTCGACCACATGCACTTCCGTTCCCATGCTGTTGAAGAAGGAGGCGAACTCCATGCCGATCACACCGCCGCCGATGATCACCAGCGAAGCCGGCAGTTCTTTGGACAGCAACGCCTCACGGCTTGTCCAATACTCCGTTTCCGCCAATCCGGGAATGGGGGGTATGACAGTTTCCGAACCGGTGCAGATAAGCAGGTTGGCGGCTTCATAAACAGCTTCGCCCGAGGCGATAGTGATCGTTCCGTCAGCTGCCCGCCCTTTGATTTCGGCTTCGCCGCTCACCACTTCCACGCCGTTCTCCTTCATCTTCATGCGGATGCCGGCTGTCAGTTTCTTTACGACTTTATTTTTACGAGCGATGATCTTCGGGAAATCGAAAGCAGGATTCTCCGCACTTACCGCATATTTGGGGGCGTGTTTGATCGTATCAAACACTTTCGCAGAATAAAGCAAAGTCTTTGTCGGCACGCATCCTTCATTCAGGCACACACCGCCTAACGCGTTCTTCTCAAAAAGCACAGTGGACAAGCCACCCGCAGCCGCCTTTTCAGCAGCCGTATAACCGGCAGGACCGCCCCCGATTATGGCAACATCGTATTTCATGTTCTCAGATTTAATTAAGTTTTATATTGGGATTAATTTGTTGTAATATCGAGATAAATTCATCCTTGTCAGCCGGATAAAAAGAGGAGCGCCTTTCGATACCTCCTTCCATACGAGAGTAATAAACAATGACCTTGTTTCCGTTGCTTTCGAGCCGGGAGATCAGTTTCACGTCGATTTGCCCGTTTCCGTGCAACATGTCCCTATCCGTTATCTGATACGGACGTAACTGAAGTATAGTTAACGGCAGGAAACAAAGGATCAAGGGTAGTCGATCAAATTTGTCCTCGCTGAAAGCATCCATAATAACCAACAATGCAAATACTCCTAATAAAATCCAGAAGATGTATACATGCCAATCTTTCTGGTTTTTCCGAATCCGTGCTTTCATGGTAATCTGTTTTTAAGTTTTAGATAACCGGTTCCTTTATCCGGATATCGGGATTATGCTTCTTCAACAGCTTGACGAAGTCCTGCTTGTTGACCGGCGAAATCAATAGCCACTGCGTGTCGCCTTTGTAGATGATCAGACGGTCCAGTGACAGGGCGTAGCTCGAGACAGGCATCACTGTCACCTCGACGGCACTAATCTCCGAGATAGAAATCTTTTTCTCCGGAAAGATACTGCAATGGGCAATCAGATAACCATCCGCCGTTATTTTATACCAGGTCGACAACAGCATGTGAATACACTCCAATGTAAACAACAGCAGCACGATCATCGTTACGGGAGACTTGCCGCCCACAAATGCAGCAACAGTGCTTGTCGCCATCACCAACAGTATCAGATGATACCACCAACCTACTTTCGATTTAAAGACTCTGTCCATATCCTGAATTTTGCCGAAAGATAATCATTTTATTTCTTTTGGCGATTCAGGGAAAAGAAAATGCGCTGCAACTTCTCAGTAACAACGCATCCACTTAAACCGGTCAAACAACTCCCAAAAAGGAATATATCTTACATTACTTTACAACTTCGAGGACAGTATAATATTGCAACTGATTGTTGTTATTATACTGTTCGTTCTTTACGACACCCACATTCGGAGCGTACCATTCATATCCATAGCCCTCGATCGTTTCCTTCGGGGAGCGGGATTTGATTTTATATTTTACTTTCGTGCAGTCGAACGTGCCGGCGGGAGTCGCTACCTGTTCGGTCGTCACATATTCGCGGTCGTAGATAGACACGTTTTTGCGATCCTTCCGATTCTTCTTCGAGTAGATCTGAATGGTTGCATCATCGAAATACATATCGTCGCCATTATTGGACGGAGCGTTCGATACACTCGGATAGTTAATGACTGCTTCGGTAGCAGCCAAATCAGACTGGATAGTCGACACGAAAGACGGATTTGACAAAGTCTCCTTCATCTCGATAAAGAACTCACCATCTCGGCAGAATGCTTCCAGGTCACCCTTGTCATAAACCGTACCTGCGCTATTTTTGAACACATAATCGGCTTCCACTTCCAGGCCGGACGGGATGTTCTTCACTTCATCGACCGTGTAGGTCATCACACTCTGCAGGTTTCCTTTTGCATCATAGCCTTTTTTTACGAGCTGCGTACCTTTGGTCTGCGGGAAAAAGAACGTACAATCCTGAGCCATCGCACCAGCCGCAAACAACAAGGCCAGAGCATTCAATACAACTTTAGATTTCATATTTTAAAACGTTTAAGTGTTAATAATTAGCAGGATATCCAATGCCCCAATAGAACAGGGTTCCATTCTGAAATGTTTACGACGAGAAGTTTAAAATATCCAAAGAATCAGTAATGCGGACTATTTTGCACGAAAGCGGGCTGTATAAGGTACAACTAAATAAGTTAATTCCTAACTTTGTCAGCCACAAAGGATATAAACTATGGTACAACAATTCGATTTCTTAGTGATCGGTTCCGGTATCGCTGGCATGAGCCTCGCCTTGAAGGTAGCCGATAAAGGGAAAGTAGCCATCATCTGCAAGACAGAGCTGGAAGAAGCGAACACCTATTTCGCGCAGGGAGGCATTGCTTCGGTAACAAACCTGCTGGTAGACAATTTCGACAAGCATATTGAAGACACAATGATTGCCGGCGACTGGATCAACGACCGGGAAGCCGTGGAAATGGTCGTACGAGGCGCACCGGATCAGATCAAGGAACTCATAAGTTGGGGTGTGAACTTCGACAAGAAGGAGAACGGCGAGTTCGATCTTCACCGCGAAGGAGGGCATTCCGAATTCCGCATCCTACATCACAAGGACAACACCGGCGCCGAGATCCAACTAAGCCTTATCGAAGCGATCAAGAGACATCCCAACATCACGATATTCAACCATCACTTTGCAGTAGAGATCATCACGCAGCATCACTTGGGTATCATCGTCACCCGTCATACGCCGGGCATCAAATGTTACGGCGCTTATGTGCTGAACGAAGACACCGGTAAGGTAGACACGTTCCTGTCCAAGGTAACAGTTATGGCAACAGGCGGTTGCGAAGCTGTTTATCGCAACACAACCAACCCGCTGATCGCTACGGGCGACGGTATCGCAATGGTGTATCGCGCGAAAGGAGCTGTCAAAAACATGGAGTTCATGCAAAAATACGACAAACGTCTGTCTCTCGCCCCGCGTGACATCGTAGCACGTGCGATCGATAACGAGATGAAACTCCGAGGTGAAGATCACGTTTACTTGGATGTGACCCATAAAGACCCGGAGGAGACGAAGAAGCATTTCCCCAATATCTATAAAAAATGCCTCAGCATCGGCATCGACATCACGAAGGATTATATCCCGGTAGCTCCAGCAGCCCATTATCTGTGCGGCGGTATTAGTGTCGATCTGAACGGGCAATCCAGCATCCGTCGTCTCTATGCCATCGGCGAATGTTCCTGCACAGGGTTGCACGGTGGAAATCGCCTGGCTTCCAACTCGTTGATCGAAGCAGTCGTATATGCGGATGCAGCAGCTAAACATATCCTAAGCGTCCTCGAACGCTACGACTTCAATACCGACATCCCCGAATGGAACGATGAAGGTACGATTTCCACCGAAGAACGCGTACTGATCACCCAAAGCATGAAAGAAGTGAACCAGATCATGGAATCTTATGTCGGCATCGTCCGCAGTAATACCCGCCTGACCCGCGCCTGGAACCGCCTGGACATCCTGTACGAAGAGACGGAAAGCCTCTTCAAACGTTGCAAGGCCTCCAAAGAACTGTGTGAACTGCGTAACATGATCAACGTCGGTTACCTGATCACCCGTCAGGCAATGGAACGTAAGGAAAGTCGCGGGTTGCACTATACGATCGACTATCCGCCGTTAAAGAAAGATTAAAAGCCCGGAAAAAGCATGTCAAAATCACCTTGTTCCCGCACTCTCCCACACGAGGCACGGGAACAAGGAGTTTTTAATTTTCTTCCTTTCCTTATAATTTATTATGAACATGAAAAAGCACCATCTATTACTATTCTTTTTATTCCTGTTTATCTCCTGTTCAACGCACAAAAAGTACGGAGCATGCGAATTGAAAGAGACAGACGAAACGCTGTCTTTCCCAATCGATTCGGACACGAAAAACAACTTCAACATTTATTCAGTCTATAAAGACAAAGACGGAAAAGAGTATTTCACTTTCCAGAATATTGAAAACAATACGATCCACTTCTATGACCTGAAACAGCAGAAACCGGCGTTCAGGATAACCCCTTCACAGGAAGGAAGTAACGGTGTTGGAAGGATATTCGGTTATTACATTCAGAATCTCGACAGTATTTACGTCTTCAATTTTTACGAAAGTGGGCTATACTTGATTAATAAGAACTGCGACCTTCTTGATAAGCAGCCTTTTCCTGGATTAAAACCTTCTTGTTTTATGGCTACAGCCTCACAATTACCTGTACGTATCGAACACACTCTATATACCTGCATAGAACCAAATCGCCTGATTGAGCATGACCCTGTTTCCGTCGCAATCAATATGAATACGAAAGAGGAAAAGAAACTGCCCTTCGATTATCCCGATTATCCCGGTTCGGAAGTCAAGCTGAAACGATACGGCATGGAAGCCAGTTACAGTCGTTGCTATGACGGCCAACGCTTCATTTACTCGTTCCACTATGACGAGAATATCTATGTGGCTACTCCTGAACACGACTCGATACGGAAAGTCTCGGTTAAAAGTAAGTACTTCGACAAAGTACAACTGCCGGACGAGTTGACAGCAAGCCCCGAAGACTTCTGTGTGAATGCCTGGTATAATAACTTGCTGTACGATCCCTACCGGGAGGTTTATTACCGGATTGCTTATCCGCCCTCGACTTTGGATAAAGGCGTCCGTCCTATGGAACTCGTACAATTCGGGCGTAAGAACTTCAGCATTATTATTCTCGATAAAGATTTCCGTATTCTCGGCGAAACCCTCTTTCCCGACAATACCTATAATCCTAAAATCATGCTGATCCGCCTCGAAGGATTATATATTTCCGACAGCCATTACCTGAATCCCCGGTTCAATGACGATATCCTTAGTTTCCGGAAATTTGAGTTGAAGGAAGAATAAGCGACAACTCGAACAACACATGCAGTAATAAAGGTATATTTATCCGTAATTCAGGTATTACACAATTAAATCTTGTCCACTACTTTTGAAGAAATAATTAAAAGGAAAGATTTATATGGAAGAGAAAATGACAAGAAGGTCCTGGATGAGGTCTTCATTGACTACATTAGCATCCTTAGCAGCAGCTTCCAGTCTGCCAATTCATTTGAAGGGCAATATCGTGCCCGCCGTCATCCCTCTTAAAGGAGGAACAAACCAAAATAGATCAAAAGTCCTGATGACAAAAGAGATCTCTCCCGATGCTTTGGTCAAAATATACGAAGCACTCAAGCGTAAAGCATCCGGACGAGTTGCCATCAAAATCAGTACAGGCGAACCGGGCGGACATAATTTCCTGCAGCCGTCTCTGATCAAAGACTTAGTGCAGAAAGTAAGCGGGACAATAGTAGAATGCAATACGGCCTATGTCGGAAAACGCTTTACGACAGAAGAGCATATCCAAGCAGCTAAAGACCATGGTTTCTTCGACATAGCAAAGGTTGACATCATGGATTCTGAAGGTGAATTCAATATTCCGGTAAAAGATAAAAAACATATCCAATATAACATCGTCGGAACCCATCTGAAGAACTATGATTTCATGATTAACCTGGCGCATTTCAAAGGACATGCAATGGGTGGATTCGGAGGTGTAATCAAAAATCAGTCCATCGGTGTCGCCTCTTCTAAAGGCAAAACCTATATTCATACGGCCGGTAAAACAGCAGAGACTGCCGAATTATGGAATAACCTACCCGAACAAGATGCTTTCCTCGAATCAATGGCAGCTTCGGCGCAAAGTGTAGCAGATTATTTCGGTGATAATATTTTATATATTAATGTAATGAATAATCTTTCAATTGACTGCGATTGCGATTCCAACCCTCATGATCCCGAAATGAAAGACATCGGAATACTTGCTTCAACCGACCCCGTAGCTCTGGATCAGGCTTGTCTAGATTTAGTATATGCTGTAAAGCCAACCGAAGGCAACGACAATAGACCGTTGGTCAATCGCATTGAAAGCCTTCATGGACGTCACACGGTTGATTATGCCGAGACGATCGGACTCGGAAGCAAGAACTATGAATTGGTAGTATTAGATACATAATTCCAGATAAAAGATTCAGTCTGTCCTCCTATTGTAAAAAATATTCCGAATCAATATGTATCTTTGTCATATCAGTAACTTTCACAGGAATATAAACCGAAAAACACAAACAAGATGGACAAACGAATCTTATTGCCTTTAGTAATCCTGCCCGCTTTCCAGACAGGAAATATGCAGGCAGCCGACCAGCCTGCCAAGCGGCCGAACATCATCCTCTTTATGGTTGACGATATGGGATGGGAAGACACTTCCCTGCCTTTCTGGACAGAAAAGACGCATTATAACGAAGTCTACGAGACGCCCAACATGGAACGCCTCGCCCGCCAGGGAGTCATGTTCACCCAGGCCTATGCCAGCAGTATCAGTTCCCCGTCTCGTTGCAGCCTGATCACCGGGACGAATGCCGCCCGCCACCGTGTCACCAACTGGACGCTGCAAAAGGATAAGACGACCGACCGCAAAGACAGTCTGCTCGACATACCTGACTGGAACTATAACGGCGTCAGTCAGGTTACGGGAACAAACAATACCTTCGTCGGGACTTCTTTCGTCCAGCTCTTGAAAAATAGCGGTTATCATACGATCCACTGCGGGAAAGCCCATTTCGGCGCGATCGACACTCCGGGAGAGGACCCGCACCACTGGGGATTCGAAGTCAACATTGCCGGTCATGCCGCCGGCGGTCTGGCAAGCTATTTAGGCGAAGAGAATTACGGCCATACGAAGGATGGCAAACCGACTTCGCTGATGTCCATCCCCGGCCTCGAAAAGTATTGGGGCACGGAAACATTCGCTACCGAAGCCTTGACATTGGAGGCGATCAAGGCGCTCGACAAGGCGAAGAAATACAACCAGCCGTTCTACCTCTACATGTCCCACTATGCCATCCATATTCCACTGAATAAGGACATGCGCTTCTACGAGAAATACAAAAAGAAGGGAATGACAGACCATGAGGCAGCCTACGCCACCCTAATCGAAGGGATGGACAAGAGCCTGGGCGATCTGATGGACTGGTTGGAAAAGAACGGGGAGGCAGACAATACGATCATCCTCTTCATGAGCGATAACGGCGGCCTTGCCTCTACGTCCGAATGGCGTGACGGCCCGTTGTACACGCAGAACTATCCGTTGCTGAGCGGCAAAGGTTCCCTTTGCGAAGGGGGTATCCGC
>OHDN01001544.1_pt1 | contig 11601 bp, 6 predicted proteins | sample 1566971 | NCBI WGS metagenome assembly OHDN01 (sample SAMEA3879538, study PRJEB24766) | human gut metagenome | biome: human-associated habitat; feature: feces | place: USA | collected 1985/1987
AGCACTGGCACGGTGCTGCACCCGATTGCTGGTTCTCTCATCTGGCAGTGGAAGTACCCGGCGAAGGCACCTCTAACGAATGGTGCGAGCCGGTGCCAGAAGAGACCTATAAGGAGTTGCGGTGATGCGTTTTGACGCACACCCAACCATGATGAAACAAAAACAGGGTGCGCCCATCCAGACGCACCCCGCCAAAGACCACAGATAACAACGATATGCATAACAGGGAGTTCTCCGATGGGAGCTTCCTGTTTTTCTTTTCCTGGAAGATGCGCCTGCTCCGCCTGCCACGCGGCAAATTCTCTTTGGACTTCCTTGCTGTTCCAGCAGGCAAGGATGGCCGGGTAGTTGGAGAAGTCTATCTCATTTTTGTTGGAGCTATTTTGCAACAGCCCCTTTTCTATTGTCAGAGGGCCATCTTTTTATATTGCAAAAAGCAAAAACATCTTTATAATAGAGCTTGTGCCCCGGTGTGCGCGGGTACTGTTTTGGGATAAGAAAAGGAAAAAAGAAACTATGAGTTCATCCGCAAAGTCTCTGACCGAAGGGCCTCTGGCCAAACAGATCCTCCTGGTCAGCCTGCCGCTGGTCCTGTCCAATCTGCTGCAGGTGCTCTTTAATATGTCGGACGTGGCTGTGGTGGGCCGGTTCGCAGGCTCCACGGCCCTCGGCTCGGTAGGCTCCACCAGCATCTTCGTCACTCTGTTCACCGGTTTCCTCATCGGTCTGAGCAACGGCATCAACGTGCTGGTGGCCCGGTTCTACGGTGCGCGCCATGCCGACGATGTGGAGAAGACCGTCCACTCGGCTCTGCTGGTCAGTCTGGCAGCGGGCGTACTGCTCCTGCTCATCGGCCTGCTGGGTTCTCCGGCCCTGCTCCATCTGCTCAACACCAAAGAAGACCTCTACCCCGGCGCCGTGCTCTACCTGCGGGTGTACTTCCTCGGTATGCCGGCGCTGGCTCTTTATAACTACGGCAACGCCATCTTCAGCGCCATTGGCGAGACGAAAAAGCCGCTGTACTACCTGTGCATCGCGGGCGCGCTGAACATCCTGCTCAACCTCTTCTTCGTCATCGTCTGCCATCTGGACGTGGTGGGCGTGGCGCTGGCAAGTGCCATCTCCCAGTGCGTCTCGGCCTTCCTCGTTCTGCGGGCGCTGACCCGCGTGCAGGACTGCTACGCCCTGGACTTCCACAAGGTCGCCCTCGACCCTGCCACCACCAAGCGCATCCTCGCGCTGGGCCTGCCCGCCGGATTCCAGAACGCCGTCTTCGCCATTGCAAACCTCTTCATTCAGGCCGGTGTCAACTCCTTTGACTCCCTCATGGTCAAGGGCAACTCCGCCGCCGCCAACGCCGACAATATGATATACGACGCAATGGCCGCGTTCTATATGGCCTGCGCCAGCTTCATGAGTCAGAACTACGGCGCGGGCAAGCCTGACCGCGTGAAGAAGAGCTACTTCATCGCCCTCGCCTACTCCTTCGGTGTCGGCCTCGTGCTGGGCGGTTCGCTGTTCATCTTCGGGCGGCAGTTCCTCGCCCTCTTCACCACCGAGGGCGCCGTCATCGACGCCGGCATGAAGCGTGTGGGCGTCATGGGCTTTGCCTACTGCATCTCGGCCTTTATGGACTGCACCATCGCGGCCTCCCGCGGCCTGGGCAAGACAATAGTGCCGACTGTCATCGTCGTCCTCGGCTCCTGCGTGTTCCGGGTCATCTGGGTCTACACCATCTTCGCCCACTTCCATACCATCCCCTCGCTCTACCTGCTCTACCCCTGCTCCTGGACGCTGACCGCCATCGCAGAGATCGTCTACTTCATCCACGCCTACAAGGACAGCATGAAGATATTCACTCAGCCCCAGCCCGCAGAAGTCTGATAAGACACAAAAATGCCATCGCCTCGCGGCGATGGCATTTCTTTATTTCGTTACTGATAATCGTGGTTGAGGAACATGGCCTTGATCTGGACGATCTCGTCGTACTCTTCCTGCTCCACCTGAACGTCGGCGTTGACCTCTTTGAGGCGGTTCTTCACAGCCTCGAGAGCTTCGGGCAGGGTGACGGCCCGGCCCTCCTGAAGAGCATCGGTCATCTGCTTGAGCACCACAGGGTGAGCGTAGATGTCCGGCACCGGGAAGTTCCCGCCGGGATAGGCTTTGATGTACTCGGCCATGGCCGCTTCGGCCCTGTCGGCACGCTTCATGATGGCATTACGGTTGTTGTGGGCCGTAGGCATCATGTTGTAGCTGGAGAAGAGGAAGATGGCCGCAAAGCCGAACAGCGCAAAGTAGATGCCGTAGTTTCCGGTGTGGTTGATGATGCTCTGGATGCCATAGGCCGCAGACACCACGCCGAACAGACTGATGATGAGCGCCACATATTTATACACCGGCTTGCTCTGCAGCTGGGCGCGCTTGCGGCGCTCGGCGGCGCTGAGCTCTTTGGCAAGCTCCGGTTTCTTGGCGAGGTAGTCCGATGCGCGCTTGAGCTGGCCCACGCTCTGCTCTGCCTCTTTCGAGAGCTGGGGCAGCCTCCGGGCAGCTTTCTCGGCCTTCTGGCGGGCAATTTCCGCCTCGCCTGCGGCGCTCAGACGCGGGATGTTGGGCTGTTCTTTCGCCAGAACTTCCAGCAGGGCGTCCACGTCCCGCTCGTCCTTGAAGTTGCACTGCTTCTGCTTGCCGCCGTCGTACTCCACCACGAGGTAAGCCATCGAGGCAAACATCCCCTTGCCGGAGAAGCCTCCCTGGCTCATAGCCACCCGCTTAAACACACGGCTGATGCTGCCATAGGGCAGATAATACCGGCGGTCGATGTAAAAGCTGTTGAGGTAGAGGGCCTTTTTGCCCACGCCGCAGGGGCCGATCTTTTTGCAGGCTTTCTTATCGGCTTCCAGCGTTGCTTTGTCCAGATGGGCGAGGCCCAGTTGTGCAGGATGAAACAGCATAGAGAATCCCCTTCTTCCATTTCTTTTTCTCATTCTGCCACTCTGAGCCGAAAAAAGCAAGAGGAAGTTTCAGATGACCTTCTGCTCGAGCCATTTTCCCCGGACAAAACGCACCGTAAAGCAGATGGAGCGGAACGCCCAGTCGAGATACATCCCCATCCAGATGCTGAGCAGTCCGCCGCCCATCTTCAGGACCCACAGGTAGCAGAAGCCCACGCGGAACACCCACATGGACACGATGCTGACGGTCATGGTGAAGCTGGCGTCGCCGGCGGCGCGGAGGATGTTGGGCAGGGTGAAGCTGGAGGGCCAGAAGAAGAGGGAGACGATGTTGAACCACATCATGACTTCCAGCGCCATGGCCGAAGCCTCCGGCGAGAGGCTGAACCAGGACAGCGCCCAGTGGTCGGCGAAGAAGAAGGCCGACAGGTTCATGACCCAGGCACCGCAGTAGGCCACCAGCAGCAGACGGCGGGCATACCAGACAGCCTGCTCTTTCTCGCCTGCACCGAGGCACTGGCCCACCACCGTGAGCACCGCCATGCCGACGGCGCTGGCCGGGATGTTCAGGAAGGTGCTGGTGGTGTTGGCCACGGCATTGGCCGCGATGGCGGCGGTGCCGAGGGTGCTGGTGAGACTGGCCACCGACAGTTTGCCGATTTGGAACATCCCGTTCTCGATGCCCGCCGGGATGCCCACCCGCAGGATGCGCCGGATGAGCTTTTCGTCCGGCTTCAGGGCCGACAGGCCGGTGACGCGGAGCATACAATCCGGCTTCTGGAGCAGGAAGAGGACGGCACAGCAGGCCACCGCGCGGGAGATGAGGCTGGCCAGCGCCGCGCCCATGACGCCCATCTTGAAGCCAAAGATGAGGATGGCATTGCCGCCGATGTTGACGACATTCATCACAAGGCTGGACATCATGCTGATCTTACTGTTGCCCTGCGCCCGGAAGAGGGCCGCGCCTGCGTTATACAGGCCGATGAAAGGGTAGCTCAGGGCCGACAGCAGGAAATACGTCTCGGCGTACTTCATCACGTCGGCGTCGATGGAGCCGAAGATGCCCCGCAGGATGGCGTGGCGTCCCACCACGACCACCGCTGCCACAAGAATGCTGAAGCTGGACATGATGAACATGATCTGTGCGGCGGCAGCCCGAGCGCTCTTCTCCTCCCGATGGCCGATGTACTGGCTGGCGACCACCGCGCCGCCGGTGGCCAGCGCCGTCATGATCTGTATCATCAGGGTGTTGAAGGTGTCCACAAGGCTCACGCCCGACACCGCCGCCTCGCCCACCGACGACACCATGAGGGTATCGGCCAGGCCGATGGTCACGCTCAGGGCCTGCTCCGCAATGAGCGGCAGCAGCAGGGCCGTCAGCTGCTGGCGGGTAAACAAAGGCTTCGTTTCAAATTTTGTGCTCGTCATTCGCTCCTCCGCGCCGCCCCCGAAGGGGCTTTCTTAAAGTATACAGACTTATCCCTATGATACAGCGCCTTTTCCCAAAAGGCAAGAAGATGTATACAAGAATCTCTCAAAATTTTAAGAATCCTGCTCCTCTGCGCCACTTTACCCCCATTCCATCTTGTGTTACAATGAAAGTTACCAGAGGGCTTCTCTTTTCTGCGCCGTGCAGGGACGCGGACAAACCGGCGCTCCGGTATCATGATAAGAAGGACAACCCAAGACCCATAAGGGGGAAGGAATCTATGCCAAAGACAGCTCATAAAGTCGTGGTCATCGGACATCGCAACCCGGACACCGACTCTATCTGCTCTGCCATTGCGTATGCAGAGCTGAAAAATAAGACAAGCTCCCTCGTCTGCGAGGCCCGCCGGGCCGGACGGATGAACCAGGAGACGGAATTCGTGCTCAAGCGGTTCGGCGTCGCGCCGCCCCGGATGTGTACCGACGTCAACCCGAAGATCCGTGATGTGGACTACCGCGAGATGCCCGGCATCCCCGGCTCCACCAGTCTGCGCAAGGCATGGGAGATCATGCGCGACCAGCAGATCGACACCCTGCCCATCACGAGCGCCGACAACGAACTGGAAGGCATCATCACCGTGAAGGACATTGCGACCGCCAACATGGACGTGTTCGACACCGGTGTGCTTGCCACCAGCCGCACCACCTATAAAAATATCCTCGAGACCCTCGGCGGCACCATGGTCGTCGGCAACGAGAACGCCGTCTGCACCACCGGTCATATCAAAATCGGCACTGCCACCCCTGAGATGCTGGAAAACAACGTCGAAAAGGGCGACATCGTCATCCTGACCAACCGCTATGAGAGCCAGCTGTGCGCCATCGAGAAGGAAGCATCCCTCCTCATCATCTGCAACGGCGCCAAGGTGGGCCGCACCATCCAGCGCATCGCCGAGGAGACCGGCGTTGCCATCATGACCGCCCCCTGCGACACCTACGCCGCCGGCAAGCTCATGAGCCAGTGCGCCCCCATCTCCTACTATATGACCCGCGACGACATCATGAAATTCACCCTCGTCACCCCGGTGGCCGACGTCACCCGCGTGATGGCCAAGGTGCGCCACCGCTACTTCCCCATCCTCGACGAGGACGGCAAGTACTGCGGCATGGTCAGCCGCCGCAACATCATCGCCCTGCGCAAGCGCCGCATCATCCTGGTGGACCACAACGAGGCCACTCAGGCCGTGGAGGGCTTCGACCAGGCTGAGATCCTGGAGATCATCGACCACCACCGCATCGGCAGCCTCGAGACCAGCGGCCCGGTCTATTTCCGCAACCAGCCCGTAGGCTGCACCGCCACCATCATCACCCAGATGTACGATGAGAACGGCGTCGAGATACGGCCTCAGATCGCCGGTCTGCTGCTGGCGGCCATCCTCTCGGATACGCTGGTCTTTCGCAGCCCCACCTGCACTCCCGTCGATGTCTCCACCGCCCACCGCCTCGCCAAAATCGCGGGCGTCGAGATCGACGCCTTTGCCTCCGAGATGTTCGAGGCCGGCGAGAAGCTGGACGGCAAGACCCCTGAGGAAGTCTTCCTGCAGGATTTCAAGGTGTTCATGTGCGGCGACGTCCGCTTCGGCGTGGCGCAGGGCAGCTATATGACCCGCAAGAACCTCAAAGCCGCCCAGCAGCTGCTCACCCCCTATCTGCCCGAGGCCTGCGGCAAGCAGAACGTGGAAGACCTCTATATGCTTCTGACCGACGTGCCCAAGGAGGAGAGCGTCGTCATCTGCACCGGCCGTCATGCCGACGAGATGCTGCGCAGCGGCTTCGAGAAGGAGCCGGAGGAAGATGGCAGCTGGGTGCTGCCCGGCGTCGTCAGCCGCAAAAAGCAGTTCATCCCCGCCCTGATGAGCGCATATCAGGAGCTGTAAGCCGCTTATGTTTGATTTTCTGAATGAAAAGGACCGCCAGCCCCCCGCCCTGCCCGAGGGCACCGTCCGGCGGCGGTACTCCATCGAAGGGCAGGTGCAGGGCGTGGGCTTCCGCTACCGCGCCCGGTACGCCGCCCAGAGCCTTGGCCTCACCGGCTGGGTGGAGAACGAGGACGATGGCTCGGTCACGCTGGAAGTGCAGGGCGACCCGGCCCTCTTCCTCAAGCTGTTCGCCCTCATCCAGCGCAGCGACTATATCCAGATCACCTCGCTCCGCCAGCGCGACCTCGCCCCCGACCCATGGGAGCGGGATTTCCGGGTGCGCGGCTGCTGGTAAACGCCTCTTATAAACACGAAGCCCCCCGGAGTCCTGCATTCCGGGGGGCTGTTGTGCATCTATCAGGAGTAGTTCCGCCTTGTATTTCGAACGAGTACATTATCGGGGAGTTCTTCTGTATTTAAGGCTATCACAAATTCGTGGAAAATGTGTGTAATTTCAGGAAAAGATTGGAGAAATCCTTCCGCACATCTTACTTTTTTTCACGTTCCGGTTGACAGAGCACCAAGGTTGTGCTATCATCGAGTCAATCATTGTCAAGCCTTTCCGCGGCTCTGCCGCTCGGCTTGGGAATAAGGGAGCGCCGCACGGGCCGGCAAAGGGGTTTTATACCGCTTTGCCGGCCTGTGTTTTTATATTTGCCGCCGGGGTGCAAATCCCTGTCAACTGTGGTACAATAGAAGTCGATATTTACCGATTGAAAGGGGCATACGGATGCAGTTGTTTGAACTGGTCAGCCCGCGGCTGTTCCGGCCGCTGGCGGGGCCGAACCGGGCATTTTATGCAGAGCTGCTGCTCTTGCTGTGGGAGGAGTGCCGCCACACGGCAGATTACAGCATCCTGCGGGCCGAGGCCGTATCCCGGGCCGAGGATTACTTCGCCGCGCTGGCAAAGCCTCTGGCACTGGACGCCGACGACGCGGGCGATGAGGCCGAGCAGCCCACCCGCGACCCCCACACGCTGGCGCTGGGCTTTCTGCTGCGGCTGCGGCGCACCGGCTGGCTGGCCGAACAGCCCGGCAGCTACGAAGAAGAGCCTGCGCTGGCCTTTGTGCCGGAGGTGACGCCGCTTCTCGAAGCGCTGGAAGAGATCCTGAACCCCCGGGTCGTCACCTACACCGGCAAGCTCTACAAGGCGTGGCAGCTTTTGCAGAACGTGGGCGAAGAGAAGAGCCCCTACGAGAACGTCCTGCGGGAGGTAGCCGGCGACCTTGAGGCGCTGAACAAGTCCCTCCGCGCCCTCAACGCCTCCATCGGCCACTACATCGACCGCCTCACCCGCAACCGCACCCCGCAGGAGGTGCTGGAGCTTTTCGACCAGTACGAAGAAAAGGTGGTGGCAGCAGCCTACCACCGCTTCAAGACCAGCGACAACCTGTTCAACTACCGCGCCTTCCTCGAAGAGGGACTGGACGACTGCGAGACGAACTACCTGCCCCAGCTGGCGCTGGATTACGCCCGGGTGGAGCGCTGCGCCCCGAGCGAGGCCGCTCCCGCCGTCCGCGCCCTCATCCAGAAACAGCGGGACGCCCTCGAAGAGATGAGCACCCTCATCCGGGAGATCGACGCCAGCCACGTCCGCTACCGCAAGCGGGCCGTTCAGCGGGCGCAGTTCCTGCTGCTGAGCGACCGCTCGGCCCAGGGCAGCGTCACCGCCCTGCTGCGGCGGTACGCCGAGGACATCAAAACGCCCGACCAGCTCTTTGAGCCGGACGACGGCCCGCTGGCCGGGCGGCTCAAGCTCTGGCCGGTGCAGGTCTTCGGCGAAAAGCCGCTCTATCCTCCGGCCGCACCCCGCACCGACGCGCCGCTGGCCCCGGTGCAGGCCGGACAGCTGGACGAGGAGCAGCTCCGCCGGGAGCAGAAGCTCCTGCTGGACTACGCCCGGATGGCCGTCACCGAGGAGAACGTGGACATCCTCGCCCGGCAGGCGCTGGCCGCACGGCCTTCTGTCTCGGCGTCCACCCTCGCCGACGAATACCCGAACAACTTCGCACGCATCATCGGACTGCACACCTACTCCCAGTCGCCGCGCCGCTGTTATGACATCCAGCTCACCGGCGAGTGGGCCACGCGGGGCGGCTTCCGGTTTGAAGAATTTACTCTGACACCCCGCAAGGAGGACGCCGAAGATGACCGAAACGAATAAAATGCTGGAAGAGTGCGCAAATTATCTGCTCAACCACTGCTTTGTGCTGGGCGGCGTGGAGGACCAGCGCGCCAAATATCTTTATGTTCAGGACCACCTCAACGAAGTGCGGGCCGTGTTTGCGCCGCTGGGCTACTCGGTGGTGCTCTACCCCGCCCCGCTGCAGGCGGCGGCTCTCGTCAACGAGCATGAGGGCAGTCAGGCTCGGCTTCTGAAGTACGAGAGCATCCTGCTCTTAGTCCTGCGCCTGCTCTACCTCCAAAAGCGGGAGAGCCTCTCGGCCAGCGCCGACCAGGTTCTGGTGACGGTGGAAGAGGTACAGGCCGAACTCCAAAAGATGAACCTGCCCCGCCGCCTCGACCAGCCCACGCTGGAAAAGCTGCTGCGCACCCTGCGCCGGTACAATCTGGCCCGGCCGGTAGGACGGCTTTCCGGGCTGGATAGCCGCATCGAAGTATTTCCCACTGTATTGCTTGCTCTGCCGGATTCCGACCTTGCGGACGCTGCCGCCGAGGTAACCCGCACCCGCAGTGAGCTTTCGCTTTATGAGCGGCCGGAGGACGGCACCGCTGTCGTGGAGGTGGAAGAATGATAGAACTGAAACGCCTGAAGCTCATCAACTGGCACAACTTTGAGAACGTCACCTTTGACTGCGCCCGGCTGACCTACATGATCGGCGTCAACGCCGTGGGCAAGACCACCATCCTCGACGCCATCCGCTACTGCCTGACCACCAACCGCAACTTCAACGCTCTCGGCAACAAAAAGAGTGGCCGCACCCTGCAAGGCTCTGTCCACGCCAAGCAGCGCGGCGAGAACGCCTACCGCCGCCCGGGCCGCACCGTGGCCTACATCGGCGCGGAGTTCTGGGACAGCGTCAAGCGCACCCACTTCGTCATCGCCGTCCGGGTCGAGTCGGAAGGCCCCATGCAGGAGCTCCATCCCGGCGACCAGACCTGGTATATCTCCGAGGACGGCTGCACCCTCGAGCAGCTGCCCTTCATCGACCCCCGCACCGGCGCGCCCAGCTCGAAAGAGAACTTCAAGCCCGCTGTGGGCCGTCTCTCCTACACCCGCAGCCCCGGCGAAGCCCGCGACCGCATCTGCCGGGCGCTTGGCATCGGCCGCGCCGCAAGCCCGCTGGGCAAGAAGTTCAACGAAGTCTTCCAGATGGGTACCAGTATGGACGAGATCCCCAACTTCCGGGAGTTTTTATATCAGTACATCCTGCCTCAGCCCGAGCTTGATTTGGAAGCTTTGCAGGGCGACCGGGTGGAGCTGGAAAACCTCCACGCCGTGCTGGCCGAAGCCCAGACCCGCGCCGCCGCGCTGGAACAAATCGTGGACTATGGCCGCGAAGCTGCCCAGAAGGAAACGGAAGCCCTCGTTAACCGAGGCACTGCCCTGCTGGCCCGTGCTGAGGAAGCCGCCGCCGGGACGAACACCTGGCAGGAGCATCTTGCCGCCGGAAAGCGCCAGCACGAAGAGCTGACAGCCCGCTACGCCGCCGCAAAAGACGCCGAGGCCGAAGCCCGCCGGGCTTATCTTTCGGCCCACAGTGCCGCCGCCAGCGGCGAGGGCCGGGCGCTGGACGCCCTGAGTGAAGAGCTGGCCCGCAAAAAGACCGCACTGGACAAGGCCGGCCGGGACGCTTCCAGAAGCGAAACCGCCGCAGGCAAAGTGCAGAGCCTCTTGCAGAGCTTGCAGCGCAGCGGCTTTGCCGTCGAAAAATCGCTCTGGCCTGCCTCACTGACGGCGGAGACTCTGCCTCAGCTCCAAAGCGCCCTCGCCGGGCTGGAAAAGCCGCTGGAAGAGCAGTATTTCGCTACACGGCAGAGCGCCGACGCCCTCACTGCTGAGGTACAGGAAAAGCAGGCGGAGCTGGCCTCCGTCTCGGGAGGCCGGTGGGTCTACCCCCACGGCGACGCCGCCACCAGAGTGCGGGACGCCGTGAACGCTGAGCTCAAGAGCCGCGGCATGACGCCGGACGCCAAAATCTTCTGCGAACTGCTGAGCGTCGAGGACGAGAGCTGGCAGGACTGCGTGGAAGCCTGCCTCGGCGACCGCCGGTTCGACATCCTCGTGCCGCCTGCCCACTACGCCGCCGCCAAGAGCGCCTTTGTGGCCCTGCGGGACAAGGTCGGCCCCATCAGCCTGCTGGACACCCCCAGCATCCGTACGGCCAACCGCAAGGCCGACGCCGCCCCTGCCGACAGCCTCGCCGCGCAGGTCCGAAGCGAGAACCTGCTGGCCGCACAGTATGCCGACACCATCCTGCGGCGCATCGTCTGCTGTGACACCCCCGACACACTGGAAAACTATCCCGACAGCGCTACCCGCGACCTGCTGCGCCACCACCCCTTCCGCCTCGAGCGTCTCCGCACACCCCAGCGGTATATCGGCCTTGACGCCCGCCGCGCCCGGGCCGAAGCGCTGACGAAAGCTCTGGATGAGCTGACCGCCCGCAGCAAGGAAGCGGCGCAGTCTGCCGCCGCCCTCAAAGCCGCACGGGACAGCTATCAGGATGTGCTGCACAGCAGCGTCATGGATGAGCTGGCCGCGCTGTGGGACGCCCGCGCCGCGCTGGAAGCGGCCCGCGCCGACTGCACCGCACAGGAGCAGAAGCTGGCCGAGTGCCGCGAGAACCCGATGCTGCAGCAGCTTTACAAAGAGGACGAGGCCCGCGAGGCCGCGTGGGACGCCGCCCGCGCCGCTGTGGAGACAGCCGGCGGCGACATCCGTGTCTGCGAAAAGCAGCTGGCCTCCTGCGAGGCTGAGCAGACCAAGGCAGAAGAGACCGCCAGGCAGGCAAAGGACGCCGCCGACCGGTTCTTCGGGCAGTACCCGCTTTTGGAGCCGCTGGCACGGGAGCGCTTCGCGGCCCTGAGCAAGGACAAAGGCCCGCGCTATGCGGCCCAGTCCGCCGAAAAGGCACAGGCCCGGCTGGACGACGCACTGGCCGTCTACCTCACCGGCACGCTGGAGCCTGCCCAGAAAGAATACAACGCCCGCTATGTCTGCGACTATCCGCTGGGCCTTGCGGGCATCGAGCAGTACCGCGCCCAGCACGAGAGCCTCG
>OHDN01001545.1_pt1 | contig 11600 bp, 10 predicted proteins | sample 1566971 | NCBI WGS metagenome assembly OHDN01 (sample SAMEA3879538, study PRJEB24766) | human gut metagenome | biome: human-associated habitat; feature: feces | place: USA | collected 1985/1987
CTGTAATAGATGTCCAAAAGTTGCACTCGCTTGCCGTCAAGGTATCTGGGTGCATACACCACGATTTTGTCCACGAACTCGTGGATCAGCTCCGGAGTCAGCGCTTTCAGCTCCGTGAACTGTTTGACTTTCTGAATGAACCGCTGCAAGCTCTCGGTCTTGTCTGTTTCGGTTTCCAAGAAAGACTGCAGCTCCGGGACAGCGGCTTTCAGCGTTTTCTGCTCCTCCTCGTAAGACAGGGACAAGGTAGCGTAGCGCTCGTCAGATAGCTTTCCGCTGGCGTTATCCTCGTAGATTTTTTGGATCAGAGTGTCGATCTCCGCAATGCGTTTCTTCACTTTGCCCAGCTCCCGGCGCTTGGCGGCAAGCAGCTTCTTCTTGTCCTCCGTGTAGCAGTCCATCTGCTTGCGGGCAAACTCTTTTTCAAACACCTGCACATTTAAGAGAATGCGCTGCATACTCTCTAAGACGATTTGCTCCACCACTTTCTCACGGATATAGTGGGCAGAACAAACCTCGGAGTTCTTGCGATAGGAGGAACAGAAGAAGTACGCCTGCTCCCGTTTGTAGTTGTTGGTGACACTGTAATACAGCTTCTCTCCGCAATCAGCGCAGTACAGCAAACCCGAAAAGGGACTGACAATGCCGCTTTTCGTGGGCCTGCGGCGGTGCTTGCGAAGCTCCTGCACTAAGGCGAAGGTTTCCCGGTCAACGATGGCAGGATGGGTATCCTTGAAGATTTGCCATTCCTCCGGCGGACGCTCGATTTTCTTCTTGTTCTTGAAGGACTTGGTGGTGCTGCGGAAGTTCACCGTATCGCCGCAGTATTCCTGTTTGCCGAGGATGTCCGCCACAGTGGCAGAACACCAGTTGTAGGGCACAGCAGGCGGCTTACTGCAATTCCGGCCGATATTGCCCCAATGCTCCGTAGGCGTCGGTATCTTGCCAGCTTTCAGCCGTTTGGCGATCTGCGTAGGGCCGAGGCCGTCCACGCACTAAGAGAAGATCTGCCGCACGGTCTTTGCCGCAGCTTCATCAATGATCCAGCCGTTCTTGCTCTCCGGGTCTTTCAGATACCCGTAGGGCGGATTGGTGGTCAGCGGTGCGCCGGACATTCCTTTGCTCTTGAACACATTGCGTACCTTTTGGCTGGTGTTTTTGGCGTGCCACTCGTTGAACAGGTCCTGCATCGGAACAAGGTCGCTGATGCCCTTGGCGGTGTCGATGTTGTCCATAATGGCAATATAGCGAACACCGAGGCTGTCGAAGCCCTCTTCCAGGAGCTGCCCCACAATCAGACGATTCCGCCCCAAGCGGGAGTGATCCTTGACGATCAAGGTGCCGATAAGACCCTTTTCCGCCAGCTCCATAATCTCCGTGAACGCCGGTCTTGCGAAGTTCGTACCAGACCAGCCATCGTCAATGAACACACGGGTGTTTTGAAAGCCGTTTTCCTGTGCGTACTTTTCGAGGATGGTTTGCTGATTTTTGATTGACCCTGACAGGCCGTCCTGCTCATCGTCACGGGACAGGCGGCAGTACAGGGCTGTGATTTTATCCGGTTGCTTTGTCATGATGCTCCTTTCCCAGCCGGATATGATCGAATTTGTAGGTGAGCCCATTCTACCATATCCAGCTGTAAACTTCAACGCTTTAATGCAATGGCTTCAAATCTCTTTGCTATTATCATCGCTTTTCAGGATGATACGCTGTACCTTTTCGGTGATGTTTTCCCTTGCGCCCTCGCTGAAAAAGGCTCTTACGGCATATACCGTACCGTCAATTTCTCTGATGAAATTCAGCGGCTGTACATAGGCGCTCCGCCGAAACCACGCAATGCGTTCCTGTTTCGGCATCGCTGCAAGATGGTCTGTAATACGGTCAATCTGTGCATAGATTTCATTATTTCTGTCCTTCATCGTGCGTCACGCTCCCTTCTCTGCGGTTTCTTTTGCTGCTGTGCTTCTTTGGCACGGATTTCATTTACAAAGTATAAATCCGTCTTTTCCTGTATTTTGACGGAACGGGCTTCAATGGCCTTATTCAGCTTCAACTGCTTTCGCAGGGCGGTGATCTGCTCTGTTACACCCACCTTTTCCTGCCGCAGCATTTCCTTTTCGGCAGGTGCAGCACGGCGTATCCTGTTTTGCAGCTTGGTGCGGCGGGCAATGAGGGTGTCCATATCCTGCCGGATTTTCTCCCGGTCTGCGTACAAATCGTCAAAGGTTTCAATGCCGTATTTACTCATATACCGCACCTGCTCGGACAGCTCATCCAGCTTCCGCAAGTCCTCCTTCAGATACGGGCTGGTGGGCGTATAGTCGGTATGCTTCGGTAAGTACCCCAGCAGATAGCAGTAGTGCAGATACTGTTTGTAAATGTGGCTGGTCTTGTGGAACGGGCGAAACCACTCCGAAAGCTCCTGCGGCATTTGGGGCGGGTAGATGATATACGCCCTGCGGTTGCCAAAAGAGGCATATCGTCCGAGGCGGATATTCTCCGGCGTCCACCTTTCATCCAGAGTGTCCAGCCTTGTAAAGTGCTCATATTGGGGCAGGCGGAGTTTCCAGTGCTTGCCTGTGAAGTCGGTGATATACCCTTTTCGACGGAGATAGTCCTCCATATAGTAGGGCGTGCGGCTGAAGTCTATGGCCTCTTGCACATCGGCACGGTAGACATTGTAGCGGGTGGGCTTGCCGCTTTTCTCATCCAGCCAAACAGGACGGGAGGGGGCTTTGTGTGGCTTCTCAATGACAGACAGCCCGTATTCCCGGCAAAGGCGGTCTGAGGCTTCTCGCAAACGCAGTTGCTCTGTTTTGGAATAGTTATACTTGCCGCCATCCCGAAAGGACACAGAGTTAAAGCAGAAATGGCAGTGGATATGCTCCTTGTCGAGGTGGGTGGTGACGATGATCTCGAAGCGGTCGCCCCACATCTCCTTTGCCAGCTTTACGCCAATCTCGTGGGCAAGCTGCGGTGTGACCTCCTCCGGCTTGAAGCTCTGATACCCATGCCAAGCGATATAGCCGTCTGTCTTACCGTAACGCTTCTTGGTGAGGATCATCTGCCGCAGCGCCGTTTTTTTCAGACAATTGATGGCGGTGACATACTCACCCTCCTGCGTGGCCTCCGGGCGCTGGACATAGGAAAACACATTATAGAGGTCTTGCAGCTCCGGCATTTTCGATGCCGTCTTTTCCGGGTTCTCCACATAGTCGATAAGGTCCTTCAAGCGGCCTTCGATGTGCCAAAGAGAAGTCGTTGCCATCAGATCACCTCCTGCAAGTCCAGCACCAACTGTTCAATTTCGGCGCAGAGTTCAAGGGCGGACGGCTCATATTTGGCACACTCTTTCAAATCGGAATGGGCCTTATATAGCTCCTCCATCAGCTCCCAAAATACATCCGGCGGTTTTGGCTTCGGGTGAACATCCCGGCAAAGCTGACGGACATATTCGCTTTGGGTCAATCCGCATAGAGCGCTGTTTCGCTCTAATTTCTCTTTTTCTTCTTCGGTCAGGCGTGCCTTGATACGCACTTTTTCTTCTTTCATTTAGATCATCTCCTTCGTAAAATTGGGGTATTCAGGGGCGTGCCCCTGAGTGAAGTCCGCAGACCGTAAGGCTGCGGATTTGGATTGTGGGGTCACAATCCGATGCTCGCTATCCCCGTGGACAGCGCCTCTCGGTCATAGCGGCTTCTCGAAATTGTCCTTCTGTCTCCGCTGATTAACGGCGGTCATCGTCTCCTTGGCTTTGCTTCGCCTGTCCTCGGAATAGGGAGCGGTCAGCCGGACGGAGAATCGTCGGCGGTCTATCTCGAAGGTCAGGCAGCCGCACTCATTATCGTCCGTCAGGCGGCAATGGGCAGGATATTTTGCCGCATAGGCCGTCAGACGATTTTTCAGGTCGGTGTTGTAAGTACGGATGTTGACTGCGCTGTCGGTTTCGTCAAACCATATCTCGGTCAGTTTGTTTTTCTTCTTGATTCCTGTAATCATTTTGAATTTCACCTCATTTCGGATCACATGTGTAAAAGGCCTGTTTTTTCCGGAAAAAGTCCCGTTCAAGACCGGCAGAATTCACGGATTTTTTAACGGAAACGCCGCAGACGATGCGGAGGCCGTCCAGCGTTTCCGCAAAAGGAACTCTGCGAAAATCCGCGGTCTTGACCGTAAAGTAGCTTTCCCCACAAATAGGAGAAATCACGGGTGTAAAACGGAACTGTTTCTTGAAAAATTTGCGGATTGTTTGCCGTTTTCTCCGAATGTCGTTTTTCTGTGCCTGCCCCGGAATCTCACCGCAGCGTTGTTCTGCTTGCCTCCATCGGGGAGGTCGTGGCAGAATCATATCCCATTCGGACGGTCATTCAGTTTTCAATTTGCCCCTCAATTGGTAGGCAGCGAGAAGGGCTGTAAATTAACCCCCTCAATAATCAACTGGGAACTTTTTTGCCGTTTGCACGAAAGAATTTTTGTAAACTTTTTGTGAATGGCGGCTATAACGATAAAAAGAGCCGGTACACAGCACATCAAATCAGCGGGAGATGATCTCTCGCTATATCTTTGATGAAACTATGTACCGGCTCTGCTTTTCAGAAACCTTCAATGTCTGCTTTTTCCGCTCCGCTGGCAGACTCAGCAACAGGAGCGGTACAGCCGCAATCCCTTTCGACGGCTGCCTTGTGTTTCATTTCAGATATTCAGTTGTGGACTCTGCTATGAGAGCAAAATATAGTATAGCATATAGAACGCTTGTTCGTCAAGTGATTCTGACATACTGCAGTAGGAAAAGCGGCTGCCGTTTCCGACAGCCGACTTTGCAAAAGTTATCACTTATCAATATGGGATTTTCAGATTCTTCAAAAAACCCTCAATATTTGTTGCAGTTCCCTCCGAAGCGTCTGTCAGCAGTCCGTCATCCGTCAGCAGCGGCGTGTCCAAAACGGATTTGATACTCACAGCCACACTGGCGCAGGATGCAATTATCTTTTTGGAATCTGCGCTGTAGCAACTGTAATCATCGCCCTCTGCTTTTACGATGTCGCTCATCTGGTAGATCAACGGCATAAAGTAAGAATCCAGTCGAGCCAGCAAATTGTAAAACACACAGGTTCTTCTGCGGATGGTCTCACATTGTAAGGATGCCGTGTTGAGCTGCGCTGCGATCTGCACTGCCTCAGCTCGGTTGGTGTATGCTTTTTCAAGACCCTTCTTCGCTGCTTTCCCGGCAACCAGCCCCATAACCAATAGGGCGGGACCGGCTACGAGTCCGCCGAGTACAGCTGTCCCGCCGGCCATTCCAAGCCCACCGGCAGCAAGGGAACCTCCTCCGAAAAAGGCGAGTGTGGCATTCGTTGCAGCGGCACCGCTCAGCGCAGAAATCGCCGTTCCGGTCGAAGCAAAAGCCAGCGCCTGTGCAGCACCATATGCACCGAAGGCAGCCAATGCGCCTCCGGCTGTTCCTGCGACTGCTCCACCGGCTACGGAGCCTGCAAAGTGTGCCATGCTGCGAAGTTCTACAAATTCCTGCTCGTCAATATGAAGCCGATGGAGCTCATCCAGCCCTTCCGTCTCCTTGAAATCCACATTTTTGATCTGTGTGAACACATTCAAAAAGTCGGAAATCGTTCCGTTCAAGACGGCCATTTTTTCTGCCCCCAGCCGGGTCAGTGAGTTTCCGCAGGCGAGCCGCTGTGCATTCAGATAATCGGTGGACTCCTGAACAAGCTCATTGGCACTCTTATTGATCTGCTTGGCATTTTTGGCATCAAAGCCGGCCTTTACGGTGCCGCCGATTCCGAACATTCCACTGGCAGCAGCAATACCGATAAACAAAAGCGGTAACGGCATTTTCTTCCCCTCCCATCAAAGTGTGATCAAATCTTTGACGCTGTCAAAGATCGCTGCCTGGCGTTTTGTAAGCTCATTTACCCGCGCTTCGATCGTCAAGTACGGACGAGCTGTCGTCTTAATCCACGCAATCTCTTTTTCAATATCCAGAATTGTCAGGATGCTGCTTTCCATTTCCAGAAAAACAGCTTTGTCGATTTGCAGCTTACGGACGATGTACTTGAGCAGTTTGCGCTCGGTTTCATCGTAGCTTTCATCACTGTATGCAATGGTCAACAGATCCCAAACCAATAGCTTGGGTGTGATGAAGGTATCGGCTGTTTCGTTGGAGGATTGAATCGCATCTTCTACGCCGTCCTGCAAAACATCGTAATAGTCCTCCGAATCAATGACCTTCTCCAATTGTGCCTGACAGTCCTTGATGATAGCAGGCTTGCTATCTGCAAAATTGGGGTCAAGCGCTGCACCTATGGCATCAAACTTTTCCTCCTCGCTGTGGTAAACCGTTCCGTCCGCTGCCATCAGATAGTAGATGATCTGAAGTGCGTTTCGAGTAGCAATGTTCTTCATCACTGGCGCAGTGCCCTTTTCCGATTCAGCGGCTGCAATTATTTCCTTTGCCGCAGCCGCCTTCTGAGCATCGGCTTTTTTCTTCTCCCGACTTTGTTTTACATCAGCTGCCATATCCTGCACGGCCAGTTTAGCTGCCTTGGTTGCATCGGCAGCTTTTTGCAAAGCCCCTGCAAAACCTGCTCCGATTTTCTTCTTATCCACTTCTACCTAACCTCCTTTATAGTACCAATGGAGCATCGGACTCCATCAGAGCATCAAATTCTTTCTGATTTGTAAACTGCGGCTCTCGCCCAAGAACCTTCTGAATGGTAACATTCCCCCGAATAACAATATCAGAATCACCGGTCAGCATGCCTTGCTGCATATCAGCAAAGCCGGACATAAAGCCTTCGATGTCCTCGGCAAGATAATTGCTGACCTTCAGATCCAGCTGCTCCTTAAATTCCTGAAGCTGCTTGAGGAACAGTGCCGCCTTCGCCTCGGAGAGGATCATCTTCTCGTGAATGAGCTGCGCCTCTTTCTTCTCATTGGATACCTCACGCACGATGGAAAGAGCAGCACGCCCAGCCCCCACATAATTAAACCGGGTAACAAAGCGACCGGAAAACAGCACCCAATTGCCGCCGGATTCGATGGCAGCGTGGATCGCCGCATCAGCGGTATCGGCTACGGTAAAGGTCATGCTGGCTATGGTGAGCATCCGGTCTACGGTGCGGTTTCGGAAAGGAATGATGGCTTTCCAGTTGATTTTATGGACATCGCTCCAGTCTTGAATGTCGTCTCTGGACAGTTCCTGCAGCAACCGGCGCAGAAGGAAAAACGACCGCACGATACATTCGTTGATGATCACAGGAATGGTTTGCTTCCCAACTTGCATGGCAACGCCCATTTCGGTGCGAAGGTCAAATTTAAGAGGGATCAGATTGCCCTTTGAGTCCCGTTCTCCCAGCAGCGTTCCGTTGAACAGCTTGGATATGTAAACAGAAAATTCCTTACACCCCTTAGCATCTTGCTTTTTGAACAAGCGAGTTGAAGAAAATTCCTTCAAAAGGGAGACCAGCGGCCCCGGCAGCCCCGTGCCAAAGCTGCCTTTCATAACGGTGCCAGAAGACCCGGCAACATCACTGACCATATGAAAGAACCAGTTTACAGCGCCAAACATAATCTTTTCGGGAAAACTCTTTCCCACGAGATTCAGGCCATCTTTGTTAAGCGGAACGCACTGAAACGCTCCCGCAACATCGGTACCGTAAACATTGCCCGTAAATTGCGTCAAAATGGAACAAACCAGTCCCACCGGGGTCGGGTGGTGTGAGAAGTCACGGAGATGGTGTTGCAGACCTCCGCCAAAGGCAGCAGTTGCCTTGTCTGCGGCAATGGGGACCTGATCCTCCAGATGCTTTATAGCCTGTCCAAGATCGGTTCCACTGTAGCCTTGATATTTTGCAACCTTTAGAACCAGCTTTTCAGCCTGCTGATTTCCCCACTGATTCGCATACTCAAGCGAGAATTCTCCGACAAACAAGCTGTCCACTAAACCCGCAAGAACGCCGCTTGTAACTGCGAGGGCGTAATCTGCCTTGTCGGCGTGATTGGTGTAATGTTCCAACTCCTGATTGACACGGGCCAGCTCCGTGTTCAGGTGATCAATGCTTGGTGACTCGACTTTTGCATCAGCAGATACAACTTCCTCTGCCAACTCCTGATTGATCTCTTTTGTCTTGTCTGGCAAAGTGAATGTACCGTCAATAATTCCTGCGTACTGCGCTGACTGGGACCATTCGTAGCACTCATAGGCACGGGTGGCCAATCGTGGATGGGTTTCATCCTGCACCAGCATCAGCTCCATCAGCTTGTTGGATTTTGAATCATTGACAAAGGATTTTAAGTCAAGCGCCTGTTTCAGAAATTCTTTCCGATCCACATTCTTGCCATAGCCGTTGATCCGGAGCAATACATCAATGGTTTTGTCCGCTGTTCCGTCGCAGAGAGCAGCAGCTCGGTCTGCGGACAACTCACTGCAACGATCCCAGAATAGAAGCGCCCTCACTAATGTCGGCGTGAGATATTTGCCAATGGCTGGAATACGCACTAACGGGCTTCGGTCTATACCACCAACCAACTGCGCTGCAATGGAGTGATAAAGGGAATGTTTGCAGGCAATGTGGCCGCATTCGTGCGCCAGAACACTGGGGAGCAGATTGAGCGGAAGTTTATTCACAAGCCCGGATGTCACATAGATACAAGGGTGAACGCTACCAAATGTTGCTGCATTGGCCCGCTTGTCTCGCACATAATAAAGCTCCGGGGTATCAATGCCAAGCTGCTCACAGATCGGGGGCAAGAGACCGTATACCTCCGGCATCTGGTTTTCGCCGAGACGGATCGCGGTCGATAGAAGGTCGATTTTAGCAGCCTTCTCATCGTAATTGACAGAATACGATTCCAGAAGCTTTACAAACTTTGGGAATTGATTCAAAGCATCTGCGGCTTGCCTGTCCAAATCGTGTTCATAGAGTTCGGCACTATAGGCCATGTTGTCACGCCCTTTCCTTTCAATTTACTTCTTCTGTTCAGTTTCAAATTCGACAATGTCGTCCAGCTTGCAGTCCAGTGAGGTGCAGAGCTTTTCCAGCACATTCACCCGAACATCTTCGTTGCGCCCCAGCTTTGCCATAGCGTTAGTGCTGATCCCAGCCAAATGCGTCAATTCGGTTTTGCTGAGATTTTTGTCGATCATCAGCTTCCAGAGCTTTTTGTAATTTACCGACATATTCCGTTCTCCTTCTGCGTTGCGGCGTTTTGCTTTACATTTTTAGTATATCACGCCTATTCTAAAAATCAAGATAATTTTGAGCTTTGCAAGATAAGAGATGAGTTCGATTGCACAATATATTATCGGAAACTCGATTGAGGTATATAGAAACGGCGTGCGGGATGTACCCACACGCCGTGCTTGATTACGAGAAAATAACCTCTTGATTTACAATTTCAGCCGCCCTATTTCGGATGTTATTGCTTTTCCTAACCCATTCCATCGGATCGGTTGCCTTAAAATCTTCCGTCAGGCTTTCACTCCGAGATAGTGTTTTCACAAGTTCATCAAACATCTGCTGTGCCCAAGATTCCACATCAACAAGATAATCATTCAATTTGCCGCTTGTCAGCAGATTGTAGTAGCGCACTCTGTGATACTGCTTTAGATACCGCAAGTGCCGTTGTCCCCATATACCGATATGTACTTCGCCTTCCTCCGGCAGTTTCAGGCAGGGCAGATAGTAGTCCCCTTGCAATTCATACCAAAGCCCGTTTTTCTCGTTATAAATGTACTTGTCCATTTTGTAATCCTCCAATATGATTGATTTTACCCACAATCCAATCATTCCGGCCGATTACAAAAGCCCAAGGGAGAGGACTTCCTTACGAAGCCTCTCCCTTGAGGGACTCTTTATTTGTTGGGCGTTCCATTCAAGGCATAGCTTCGGTTCTCATAAGGAGTAAGAGTGTTTGTGAGTTGTGAGGTTGTGGATGTATAAGACCCGGACTTATGCCCTGAATGAAGTACCCAATTTCATACAATGCACATGAAGATATTTACAAATCGCCGTAATGCGTGTATAATAAGCTAGTTTTTTGCAGCTCGCGTTATATATCCCGTGTTCCCGCTCAAATACAAGCATATTATAACAGCTTTTTCAGCGCATGACACACTATATGTCAAATATGCAGGTTTTCACGTCGAAACAGCATAGTACATGAGGTATGACCCGCTATGATTTCTCTACCGACTCTTGTCTCAAATTATATACAGTTTAACTTCTGGGGCATTGCGATGAACATCCTGCTCACGCGGCGCTACGGCAGGCTCAAAACCTTCCTACTGTTCCAGCTCGTCATACTCGGAATGATATTCTTCCCGTATATCCTGCCGTACCTCTCCACATGGCGCGCCATGATCGGGCTGGTAACATGGGCGGCGCCGCTGGTGCTGTACAGCGACAAGATACGGAAGAAGCTGGTCGTTTTCGCGCTGTGCACGGTCACGACGATGTTCGTGGAGCTGTGGGTAGCGGTGCTGCTGCCGCCTGAGGTCATAGCTGCCGGCGTCTCCGCGCAGACTACCGAATTGCAGTGCGGCATATACGCGGTCTACGACGCGAGCACCGCACTTCTGCTCGCGGTGGGTACGCTGTTTCTCAAGCGCTTCGATCTTAAAAATGAGCAGCACCTCACGCTGAGGCACTGGTTGGGCTTCAGCCTTTTCCTGATAAGCCAGTACGTCCTGCTCTGCGGCTGGTTCTCCGAGCTGGCGCTGGAGGATTTCTCCCTGAGCAAGCTCATATTCATGGTGATCGCCGAGCTTATATGCATGGTCTCCGACGCGGTGCTGTATATGAGCATGGTCAGTATCGCGCGGCGTTCCAGACTTGCAGCCGAGAACGAGCTGCTGAAAAAGCAGATCGACGCGCAGAAGGCGCACTATGCCGCATTGACGGATCAGTATGAGGATATCCGCCGTATGCGGCACGATATCGCAAACCATATGTACACGATAAATCTTCTCCTGAAGGACGGCCGCACCGAGGAGGCGGCGGCCTACGCCAAGGAGCTTAACGAAAAGACCGAGTTCCAGCCGACGCTCGGCCAGTGCCGCAACCCGGTCACGGACGCGTTCCTGTATTCCCGCTCGAAGGAGCTGGAGGCGCAGGGCGTGGATGTCGAGATGAAGGTGAACGTGCCGCGCATACCCAAGGTGAGCAACATACATATGGTCAGCGCGCTCGGAAATCTGCTGGATAATGCGGCCGAAGCCGCGTTCGCGGCCGGGATAAGCGTGTACCCCGTGAAAAATGTCGACGAGCTTTTGCGCTTTATGCGCGGCGAAGTTGATATAGAACCCGCCGCCGCGCCGGAGCTTGACACGCTCATGGAGCATATGCCCGACTTCTCGGAGGTCAAGGGGCAGGAAAATGTCAAGCGCGCGCTTGAGATCGCCGCCGCGGGCGGGCACAATATTCTCATTGTCGGCCCGCCCGGCGCGGGCAAGGGAACTCAGGCCGTTCGCGTCTGCGAACGGCTGGGGATCCCGCAGATTTCCACGGGCGATATTCTTCGCCGCGCCATCAAGGAACAAACGCCGACCGGTCTGGCTGCCAAAGCCTACATTGATGCCGGCG
>OHDN01001548.1_pt1 | contig 11590 bp, 9 predicted proteins | sample 1566971 | NCBI WGS metagenome assembly OHDN01 (sample SAMEA3879538, study PRJEB24766) | human gut metagenome | biome: human-associated habitat; feature: feces | place: USA | collected 1985/1987
TGCGGTAGTTCCGCTCGGTCAGGTGATGGATGAATTCCTTCATGAAGGGGAAGATGTCGGCGTTGTAAGTGGTGGTAGCCAGCACCAGCTTGCCGTACCGGAAGGCATCCTCCACGGCCTTCGCCATATCGCACCGAGCCAGATCGTGAACCACCACCTTGGGGCAGCCCTTCTCCCGGAGCTTCTGAGCCAGCAGCTCTACCGCTGCCTTGGTGTGGCCGTAGACGGAGGTGTAGGCCACTACAATTCCCTCGCTTTCCACCCGGTAGGAAGACCAGATGTCATAGAGGTTGATGTAGTATCCCAGATTCTCAGTGAGCACCGGGCCATGGAGGGGGCAGATGATGGAAATGTCCAGTCCGGCAGCCTTCTTCAGCAGCGCCTGAACCTGGGGGCCGTACTTGCCTACGATGCCGATGTAGTACCGGCGGGCCTCGTCTGCCCAGTCCTCGGAAATATCCAGCGCGCCGAATTTGCCGAAGCCGTCGGCGGAGAAGAGCACCTTGTCGCAGGTATCGTAGGTCACGATGACTTCCGGCCAGTGGACCATGGGTGCGGCCACGAAGGCCAGAGTGTGCTTGCCCAGGGCCAGGGTATCGCCCTCACCGACCACAATCCGGCGGCCCTCAAAATCGTCGCCGAAGAACTGCTTCATCATGGTGAAGGCCTTGGCGGAGGAAACAACCGTGGCCTCGGGATAGACCTTCAGGAAGTTCATAATGTTGGCCGAATGATCCGGCTCCATGTGCTGAATGACCAGATAGTCGGGCTTCCGGCCGTCCAGAACGGTTTGCAGATTGTCCAGCCACTGGTGCGTGAAATTCCGATCCACGGTGTCCATAACGGCCACCTTCTCGTCCAGAATCACATAAGAATTGTAAGACATGCCGTTGGGAACCACATACTGTCCCTCAAACAGGTCTACCTGATGGTCGTTAACGCCCACATAGCGGATATCCTTGGTAATTGTCATAGGTATTCTCCTTTGTGTAGATTTGCGGATGTTCTTACCTGCGTTCAGTATATCCGAAAAGAGAGCCTGTGTCAATGGAATACCGGCGGCAGTCTTGACATTTTCCGCCGGTTCGATATAATGTTAGAGAAACAATAGAAATGGGAGAAACCTGCTATGAATCGTGAAAATAAGCGCAGACAGTACGAAAAAGGTTACTATAAGACCCATGCCTGCGAGGAGAGCTTCACCTGCAAAAACTGCGGCCGACTGGTGGTTCCGGCGGGAGCCGGAAGCGATCATCGGAACCACTGCCCCAACTGCCTTTGTTCCCTGCATGTGGACATTGAACCCGGCGACCGGGAGTCCGACTGCGGCGGCATCATGGAGCCTGTCGCGGTGTGGGTTCGGGGAAAAGGGGAGTGGGCCATCATCCACCGGTGCAAGCGGTGCGGAGAGCTTAGCTCCAATCGGGTGCTGGCAGACGACAATCCCATGAAGCTCATGTCCATCGCCATGCGGCCTCTTGCCAACCCGCCTTTCCCGGTGGAGCGCATTGAGGAGATGACGGCCATGATGGGCGGCGAGGGCAGCTTGCCGGAGATGTATCGGAAGCCTAAGGACGAGGAGCAGGAATAAGGACAGTTATCTAAAAAGATAAATGTCAAATGTTCACAAACCAGTCATAAATTGTTCCCCCGGTGTTCATCATTTGTTATTACTTTATTGACCAAGGAGTGGTTACTGTGAGTCTCATACTGTCCCTAGCCTACCTGTTTTTTGTAGGCTCCTGCCTTGGCTGGCTGCTGGAGCTGTGGTTCCGCAACATTGTCAAGCATCCGGATAAGCTGGTTAACCCGGGCTTCTGCACCGGCCCCTATCTTCCTATTTATGGCTTCGGCCTGTGTGTGCTGTATCTGCTGGCGTCGTTGGAGAAATTCAGCCTGATTTCCGATCCCCTTTGGAATAAGGTGGTGCTCTTCATCGCCATGGCCATCGGCATGACCCTTGTGGAGTATGTGGCGGGTCTGTTCTGCCTGAAATTTCTGAAGGTTCGGCTGTGGGATTACTCCGATCTCTGGGGCAACATTCAGGGCATTATCTGCCCGCTGTTCTCCTTCTTCTGGGCAATTCTGGGGGCTCTCTACTATTTCCTGATCCACCCCTACATCCTGGATGGCCTGGATTGGCTGTCCCGGAATCTGGCCTTCTCCTTCTTCATCGGCATGTTCTTCGGCGTCTTTATCATTGACGTGGCGAATTCTGCCCAGCTGGTGGTGAAGCTGAAGAAGTTCGCCGAGGACAACGACGTGATTGTGCGCTACGAGGCACTGAAAACCCACATCCGGCAGCAGCGGGAGGAACGCTCTCTCAAGTATCATTTCTTCCGCCCCTTCCGCACGGAGCGTCCTCTGGCGGAGTCCCTGCGGGAAATGCAGGCGGAGCTGGAAACCCGGATTCGCCGGAAATAATCATCCGCAAAGGAGAACACTCCCATGCACTTTCCAACGCCTGAGACGGATCTGCGCGGCTTCCGTCTGAGCAGGATCAACGAGCCGCAGTTCCGCCACCTGTGGTGGCTGCTGTTCTGGCCGGCCTACCTGCTTCGCTATTTTCTGGTGGAGCACTGGAACCCGGCCCAGACCTATCATGTGATGCACTGCTTCCTGGACGACTGGATTCCCTTTCGGGAGGGCTTCATTGTCTTCTACGCAAGCTGGTATTTTCTCGTCGTGGGGGTGCACCTGTATACCCTCCTGTACGACCGGGATACTTTCCGCCGGTACAGCAAATTCCTGTGCATCGGCATGTCCATCTCCACGGTGATTTTCCTGGTCTATCCCAGCTGCCAGCAGCTGCGCCCGGCGGTATTCCCCAGAGACAACCTGTTCAGCCAAATCGTGGGTCTGATCTACGCGGTGGACACGCCTACCAATGTGTTTCCCTCAGAGCATGTGCTGGCGGCCTTTGCGGCGGTGGCGGCTGCCGCCCATACCGAGAGGCTGAAAAAGCCCCTTCCTTTGACGCTTTTGACAGTGCTGGCGGTGCTCATCTGCGCCTCCACCATGTTCCTCAAGCAGCATTCCGCCTGTGATGTTCTGGGCGCGTTGCTTTTGTGCCCATTTGTTTATTTCCTATGCTACAGAAAAGAGAGGTAAATCATGAATACCTATCGCGCCGGTATTGATATCGGTTCTACCACTGTAAAGCTTGTGATTCTGGATGACGACGGTACGCTCCTGTTTGGACAGTACCGCCGTCATCATGCCCATACCCAGGAAACCCTGAAATCCCTTCTGATGGAGGCAAAGCAGCAGCTGGGCGACTGCTGTCTGCGTCTGCGCATCACCGGTTCCGGAGCCATCAATCTGGGGAAAGCCCTGGATATCGGCTTTGTCCAGGAGGTGGTGGCGGTGGCCACTGCCCTGAAAGCCGCAGCCCCCCAGACGGACGTGGCCATCGAGCTGGGCGGCGAGGATGCCAAGATCATTTATTTCAAGGGCGGCCTGGAGGAACGGATGAACGGCGTCTGCGCCGGCGGCACCGGCTCCTTCATCGACCAGATGGCCTCGCTTCTGCAAACCGACGCCACCGGCCTGAATGAGGCGGCAAAGCATTACCAGCGGGTGTATCCCATCGCCGCCCGGTGCGGCGTGTTCGCCAAAACGGACATCCAGCCTCTCATCAACGAGGGCGCCACCCAGGCCGATCTGGCGGTTTCCATTTTCCAGGCGGTGGTGAATCAGACCATTTCCGGCCTTGCCTGCGGCAAGCCCATCCGGGGCACCGTGGCCTTTTTGGGCGGCCCCCTGCACTTCCTGACGGAATTGAAGGCGGCCTTTATCCGCACCCTGAAGCTGACCCCGGAGACTACCGTGGATCCGGAGAACTCCCATCTGTTCGCCGCCATGGGCGCAGCGCTGGAGGCCAAGGACGGAGAAGCTGCAGTGCTGTCCGAGCTGGTGAGCCGACTGGAAAAGGGCGTTGCCGTCAGCTTTGAAATGCCCCGGCTGGAGCCTCTATTCCGGGATCAGGCGGATTTTGACGCTTTTCAGGCTCGCCACGCCCAGGCCGTTGTAGGCAAGGGCGATCTGGCTTCCTACGAAGGCAGATGCTTTTTGGGCATCGATGCCGGCTCCACCACCACCAAGCTGGCGGTGATCGGCGAGGACGGCCAGCTTCTCTACCACTTCTACCGGGGCAATCAGGGCAATCCCATTTCCACCGCTCAGTTTGCCGTGTCGGAACTCAAGCGGCTGCTGCCGGAAAAGGCGAAAATTGTTCGTGCCTGCTCCACCGGCTACGGCGAGGCTCTGCTGAAAGCCGCCTTCTCCCTGGACGAGGGCGTGGTAGAGACCATTGCCCACACTACTGCCGCAGCCTTCTTTGACCCGGAGGTAGACTGCGTGCTGGACATCGGCGGCCAGGATATGAAGTGCATCAAGCTGAAAAACGGCACGGTGGACACCATCCTCCTGAACGAGGCCTGTTCCTCCGGCTGCGGCTCCTTTATTGAGAACTTCGCTACCTCTCTTGGCTTTACCGCCGAGGGCTTTGCCAAGGAGGCGCTCTTTGCCAAGGCTCCTGTAGACCTGGGTACCCGGTGCACGGTGTTCATGAATTCCAACGTCAAGCAAGCCCAGAAGGAGGGAGCCTCCGTCTCCGATATCTCCGCGGGTCTTGCCTACTCCGTCATCAAAAATGCCCTGTACAAGGTCATCAAGCTGGCATCCCCGGAGGATTTGGGTCGGCACATTGTTGTCCAGGGCGGCACTTTCCACAATCAGGCGGTGCTTCGTGCCTTTGAGAAAATCTCCGGGGTGGACGCCACCTGCCCGGATATCTCCGGCCTGATGGGCGCTTTCGGCGCGGCTCTCGTTGCCAGAAATCATTACACTGGCCAGGAAAGCACCATGCTGCCCCTGGACGACATTTTGAACCTGTCCTATACCTCCACCTCTGTGCGCTGCGGCGGCTGCTCCAATAACTGTATGCTCACCGTGAATAAGTTCCCCGGTGGTCGGAAGCACATCAGCGGCAACCGGTGCGAAAAGGGCGCCGGCGGCGGGGATAAGAAGGAGAAGGCTCCCAACCTGGTGCTCTACAAGCGTCAGCGGCTCTTTGACTACCCGCCCCTGTCCGAAGAAGAGGCCAAGCGGGGCGTCATCGGCATTCCCAGAGTGCTGAACATGTACGAAAATTATCCCTTCTGGGCTACCTTCTTCCGGGAGCTGGGCTTCCGGGTGGTGCTGTCTCCCTTCTCCACCCGGAAGATTTACGAGCTGGGCATGGAGTCCATTCCTTCGGAATCCGAGTGTTACCCGGCAAAGCTTTCTCACGGTCATGTCCAGTGGCTCATTGACCAGGGCATCAAGACCATTTTCCACCCCTGCGTGTTCTATGAGCACCAGGAGACGAAGCAGGCGCAGAACCACTATAACTGCCCCATTGTGGTTTCCTATGCGGAGAACCTGAAAAACAATGTGGAGGCCATCAGCGACGGGGACGTGCACTACATCCGGCCCTTCATTGCCTTTACCAGTGAAAAGACCGCCGCCGACCGGCTGGTGAAAACCGCCGCCGAGGAGTGGGGTGTTCCCGCGAAAGAAGTCCGCTCTGCGGTTCATAAGGCCTGGGAAGAGCAGCTGAACGCCAAGGCGGACATCCGGGTGGAGGGCCTGAAGCGGCTGACGGAAATGGAAAAAGCCGGAGGCCGAGGCGTTGTCCTGGCAGGACGGCCCTATCACATTGACCCGGAAATCAATCACGGCATTCCGGAGCTGATTTCCTCCTACGGCCTGACGGTGTTCACCGAGGACAGCCTGCCCATTGATTTTGAGCCGGAGCGGCCCATTCGGGTGGTTGACCAGTGGGTCTATCATTCCCGGCTGTACAGCGCGGCTCAGTTTGTGGCAAAGCGAAACGATCTGGAGCTGATCCAGCTCAATTCCTTCGGCTGCGGCCTGGACGCGGTGACTACCGACCAGGTTTCCGAAATTCTGGAAAAAAGCAACAAGCTCTATACCCTGCTGAAAATCGACGAGGTGAACAACCTGGGTGCCGTCCGCATTCGGATTCGCTCTTTGCTTGCCGCTATGGATATGCGCCGGGAGAAGCACATCGAGGCGGTTCCCGCTCCCATTGCCTATGAGCGCCGGGAGTTTACCAAGGAGATGAATAAGGAGGGCTACACCATTCTGGCGCCCCAGATGAGTCCCATCCATTTCGATATCATGGGGCCGGTGTTCCGCAAGCACGGCTACAATATTGTTCTGCTGGACAACGACAATCGGCAGGCCATCGATATGGGCCTGAAATTCGTCAACAACGACGCCTGCTTCCCCTCCATTACGGTGGTGGGGCAGATCATGCAGGCCATCCTCTCCGGCAAATACGACACCGATCACCTGGCCGTCATGATGACCCAGACCGGCGGCTGCTGTCGAGCCAGCAACTATGTGGCTTTCATCCGCCGGGCGCTGGAAAAGGCGGGTCTCAGCCACATCCCCGTGATTTCGCTTAACGCCAACGGCATGGAGAAAAACGAGGGCTTCCATCTGTCGCCCAGCCTCATCAAGGATCTGGTAAAGGGCTGCGTCTACGGTGACCTGCTCATGCGCTGCCTGTACCGGGTGCGGCCTTACGAGAAAACCCCTGGCTCCGCCAACGCGCTCCACGCCAAGTGGCGGGATATCTGCATCGCCGAGCTCACCGGTGCCGACAGCGCCTGGAATTACAAGGCCCTTTGCGCCCAGATCGTGGCGGATTTTGACAATTTCCCCATTGACGAGACCCTGAAAAAGCCCCGGGTGGGCGTGGTCGGCGAAATTCTCGTCAAGTACATGCCTCTGGCAAACAACCATCTGGTGAAGCTGCTGGAGCGGGAGGGAGCCGAGGCGGTGGTTCCCGATCTGATGGACTTTATGAACTACAGCTTCTATAACGGCAAGTACAAGTCCGAGTTCCTGGGAGCCAAGAAATCCGGCGATCTGATTGCGGATACGGCGGTGAAGTTCATCCGCCAGATCCGAAAGCCCGCTCTGGAGGCCTTGGAGGCCAGCAAGCGCTTTGAAGCCCCCATGCCCATCGAGGCCATTGCCGAGCAGACCAAGCCCTTCCTGTCCATCGGCAACCAGTACGGCGAAGGCTGGTTCCTCACCGGTGAGATGATCGAGCTGATCAAAACCGGGGTGCCCAACATCGTGTGCATCCAGCCCTTTGCCTGTCTTCCCAACCATGTGGTGGGCAAGGGAGTCATCAAGGCTCTGAAAAAGGCCTATCCCCAGGCCAACATTGCCGCCGTGGACTACGACCCAGGAGCCAGCGAGGTCAATCAGCTGAACCGGATTAAGCTGATGCTGTCCACCGCCCGGGAAAATTTAGGGAAACTCTGAATAAATCCCCTTCGGCTGGACAGCGGATCTTTTGCTCCCAGACTGCGGTTCGGAAAACGGGAAATACATCCAGTATTCCTCCGTTTTCCGAATCTTGTCTGGAAACAAAATCTCTCGCTGCCAGCTCTCGCGGATTTAATCAGAGCTTCCCTAGGCAAAGAAACTCCGAATCCTGTGGCCGGCTATTGACAAACCGAAAAAAATAGAGTATGCTAACGCCATGAGAATACGCTGGAGTGCCGGGGTCATCCCTTCCGGGAGCCTCGGAGAATAGTGAATCCGGTGAGAATCCGGAACGGTGCCGCCACTGTATGCGCGGAGACCCGTCACATGGCGAAAGCCGGTCATTGGGAGCAGTCCTGAGAAGGCCGGGACGGGTTGGGGATGCGTAAGTCAGGAGACCTGCTTTGTGCGTGAATCATACGTTTGCCTCCGTGATTAGGGGCAGGCGGATGTTGTGAGTCAGCGGAAAAACGGCCGCGGCGAATCCATGCTGGGTTCGCCGCGGCTTTTTGATGCTGGGCCGGAAGTTTGCTGTTCCTCCCCTTGGCGGCAGCCCCGGCTTCAAGCGGTTGATTGCCCAAGAACCGCCGGAACACAACCACCGGGTGCCGGCCTTGCCCAGCCGACACCCGGCTTACATCCTTGGAAAGGGAGATAATCATGGACTTTTCAGCTTCTGCATGATAGAATATGCAGAGGCTTTTTGGCGCTTTTTTTCGGAATAGTACATTGGCGTTCATACTGAACTCCAATTAAAATCTTTAAAAAAGATTTTAATTGCCTGAAGGGCATGGAGTTCATATGAGACTTGTTTTGTGATTTCTTTCCTTATAAATCACAAAACAGGCAGCGCCGTCAGGCGATGCCTTCCTGATTAAAATTAAGATTTTAATCAGGAAATAGTATCAGGAGAAGGAGGTAGCGGTTATGAAGCGGCAAATCCCCCGGTTGGTGCTGGCCGGAACCAACAGCGGCTGCGGCAAAACCACCGCGGTCTGCGCGCTTTTGCAGGCGCTGGTGAACCGAGGCCTGAAAACCGGAGCCTTCAAGTGCGGCCCGGATTATATTGACCCGATGTTCCACAGCCGGATTATCGGCGCGAAGTGCGCCAATCTGGATCTGCATTTTTTTTCGGAGAACACCCTGAACTGCCTGCTGGCAAAAAACGGGGAAGACCGGGATGTGAGCCTGATTGAGGGTGTCATGGGCTACTATGACGGCATGGGACTGACCACCGCCAAGGGCAGTACCTATGAAATTGCCCGGGTGACCAACAGCCCGGTGGTACTGGTGGTGGGAGTCAGAGGCGCAGCCTTGTCCGCCCTGGCCACCATCCAGGGCTTTCTGGATTTTGCCCCGGACAACCGGATTCAGGGCGTGATTCTGAACCGGTGCACGGCCATGACCTATCCTGCCCTGGCGGCGGAAATCGAGAAACGGTTCGGAATCCGTGCCTACGGCTTCCTGCCGGAAATGCCCGGGTGCGCCCTGGAAAGCCGCCATCTGGGTCTGGTCACCGCCGGGGAAGTGGCGGATTTGAAGGAGAAAATGCAGATTCTGGCAGTCCAGGCGGAGAAAAGCCTGGATATGGACGGCCTGATCGCCCTGGCAAAGGGAGCAGCGGCGGCAGAGTATACGCCGGTGGCGCTGCCTCAAAAGGAGCCGGTGCGGATCGGAATTGCTCGGGACAAGGCCTTCTGCTTCTATTACGAGGATTCCCTGGGAATGCTGGCGGAAATGGGCGCGGAACTGGTGCCATTCAGTCCTCTGGCGGACAAGACCCTGCCGGAAAACCTCCATGGCCTGTACCTGGGAGGCGGCTACCCGGAGTTATACGCGGGGCTTTTGTCGGAAAATATTTCCATGCGTCAATCCCTCCGGCGGGCTTTGGAAGCCGGTCTTCCCTGTATCGCCGAGTGCGGTGGGTTCATGTATCTGACCCAGGCCATTGGAGAAAATCCCATGGTGGGCTTCCTGCCGGGCAGCTGCTTCGACACCGGAAAGCTCACCCGATTCGGCTATGTGACCCTGGAGGCGAAAAAGGACAATCTTCTCTGCCGGGCAGGGGAGCAAATCGCCGCCCATGAGTTCCACCACTGGGACTGCACCGAACCCGGTACGGATTTCCTTGCGCGCAAGCCAACCGGGCGGCACTGGGACTGCGCCGTTTCCACGCAAACCCTCTACGCAGGCTATCCCCACTTCCATTTTTATTCCAACCCGGCCTTTGCCGAGCATTTCTACGAAATCTGCATCAAGGAGAAGCATCGCCATGATTGAAAATATCAAGCCCATGGACATTGAAAAGCGCAGTTTTGCCATTATTACCCAACTGCTGGGGGATACCCGGCTGGATCCGGAAAACGAGCTGGTCATCAAGCGGGTGATTCACACCTCCGCGGATTTTGACTATGTGGAGAACCTGGTGTTCTCCGAACATGCGGTGCAAAAGGGCATTGCCGCCCTGCGGGATGGCTGCGACATCGTTACCGACACCCAGATGGCAAAAGCCGGTATTAACAAGACCATCCTTACCAAGCTGGGAGGACAGGTCCACTGCTTCATGTCTGACCCGGATGTGGCGGCGGAGGCTAAGGAGCGGGGCATTACCCGGGCCATTGTCTCCATGGAACGGGCGGCGAAGCTCCCCAAGCCCTGCATTTTCGCCATCGGAAACGCGCCTACGGCGCTGATTTCCCTCCATGAGCAGATTCATTCCGGGAGCCTCCATCCGGCACTGGTCATCGGTGTGCCCGTGGGCTTTGTGAACGTGGTGGAGAGCAAGGAGCTGATTCTGACCGACCCGGTGCCCCACATCGTGGCAAGAGGCCGGAAGGGCGGCAGCAACGTGGCGGCAGCCATCTGCAACGCCATGCTGTATCAGATCACCAGATAACCATGGAAGAATTCGTTGAGAAAGACGGGAAAAAACTCCGCCTGGGCTATACCACTGGCTCCTGTGCCGCGGCGGCGGCCAAGGCGGCGGCCTGGATGCTGCTGACGGGAAAGCGGAAGACTACCATTTCCCTGGTTACGCCCAAGGGCATCCCCCTTTCCTTGCAGGTGGAGGACATCCGGATGGAGGAGGACTTTGTTTCCTGCGCCATCCGCAAGGACAGCGGAGACGACCCGGACGTGACCAACGGCACGCTGGTTTATGCCAGGGTCTCCAGGCGCGGCACCCCGGAAATCGCCATTGACGGCGGCTTCGGCGTAGGCAGGGTCACAAAAAAAGGCTTGGATCAGCCGGTGGGAAACGCCGCCATCAATTCTGTCCCCCGGAAAATGATCCGGGAGAATCTGGAGGAGGTTCTGAGCCTGACGGATGCCGACTGCGGCCTGGATGTCCTGATTTCCATACCCGATGGGGAGCGTCTGGCAAAGCAGACCTTCAACCCCCGGCTGGGGATTGTGGGAGGCATTTCCGTCCTGGGCACTACGGGCATTGTGGAGCCCATGAGCGAAAAGGCACTGGTGGACACTATCCGGGTGGAGCTGAATCAGCGGCGAGCCGGCGGTGCGGACTATGTGCTACTGACTCCGGGCAATTACGGCTGTGATTTTATCCGGGCGGGGCTGAATCTTCGACCGGAATGGGCGGTGCAGACCTCCAATTTCATCGGTCAGAGCCTGGACATCTGCCGGGAGCTTGGCTTCCGGGGGGCGCTCCTGGTGGGACACATCGGAAAGCTGGTGAAAGTTGGCGGCGGAATGCTGAACACCCACTCCAAATACGGGGACTGCCGGATGGAGATTCTGGCGGCTCACGCCGGAAAGGCCGGGCTGCCCCCGGAAAAAATCGGGGAAATTCTGGACTGTGTAGCCTGCGACGATGCCCTGCGGATTTTACAGGAGGCAGGCTGCCGGGAGAAAGCTCTGGATAGTCTCAATGAGCGGATTCTCTTCCACCTGCACCATCGGGCAGGGGAGAATCTGGAATTGGGAACCATACTGTTTTCCAAGGAGTACGGCCTGCTGGCTCAGTCGGCCAATGCCTTGAACTTGATCGAAAATATCACAAGGGGGAAAATTTTATGATACATTTTGTTGGCGCGGGCAGCGGCGCGGTGGATCTCATCACCGTACGGGGCGCAAGACTTCTACAGGAGGCGGATGTGGTGATCTACGCCGGCTCCCTGGTGAACCCCCAGCTACTCGATAGCTGCAAGCCCGGCTGTGAAATCCACAACAGCGCGAAAATGACCTTGGAGCAGGTGATTGCGGTTATGGAATCGGCGGA
>OHDN01001551.1_pt1 | contig 11568 bp, 6 predicted proteins | sample 1566971 | NCBI WGS metagenome assembly OHDN01 (sample SAMEA3879538, study PRJEB24766) | human gut metagenome | biome: human-associated habitat; feature: feces | place: USA | collected 1985/1987
TAAAATAAATCTTGTTAACTATTATAACAGAAATGAAAAGCATGAAAAAAAGTCCGAAACAAAATTGGGAAAGTAATATCAGACGTACTCCCATTATTTTAGGGTTATCGGCAGCATTATGTATGCCGTCTGCATTTTCTTATGCAAATGCAAGTGACCCTGTTGCCGGTGAATTGGTTCAGTCTGTCCAGCAAGGACGTACTGTCACAGGTAAAATCATAGATGACACAGGGGAACCGTTAATTGGTGTATCCGTACTGGTGAAAGGTACAACGGTGGGTACGATTACCGATTTTGACGGTAATTATTCTTTGGAAGTTCCTTCAGGTAAGAATATTCTTGTCATATCTTATATAGGATATAAGACACAGGATATAACGGTGGGAAAAAGCAATCAGCTGAACATTAAAATGGAGGCCGATACGCAGGCTTTGGATGAAGTAGTCGTTGTAGGTTATGGCGTGATGAAGAAACGTGACCTTACAGGTTCTATTGCTTCAGTGAAGGCGGCTGATATTGTAAAATCACCGGCATCTAATGCCATGGAAGCATTGCAGGGGCAGGTTCCGGGTTTGGATATTGTACGTAATTCAGGTAAGGCTACTTCGGGTGTAACCATTAATATTCGCGGCCAGCGTTCACTGTCCGATGTGAAAGATGAGTTTGGTAACAATGTTGCCAATGCTCCGCTGTTTATCATTGATGGTATGCAGGGAGGTGATTTCTCGGATATTGCTCCGGCTGATATTGAGTCTATTGAGGTGTTGAAGGATGCTTCTTCTACGGCAATTTATGGTTCACAAGGTGCTAATGGGGTAATCATTATAACAACCAAGAAAGGTGCGCAAGGCAAAACAAAGTTTTCTTATAATGGTTATTTTGGTGTAAACGGGTGGGCGCAATATCCTGATATGCTGAGTGGGGAAGACTATATGCAGGTGCGTCGTGAAGCTGCTCGTACTGGCGGTCAGTGGAATTCTACCGCCGATGACCAGAAACTTTTCACTGTGGAGGAATGGCAGGCCATTCAGAACGGTGAGTGGACTGACTGGATAGATGAGGTGCTTCATACAGGGCTTGTTCAAAGCCATCAGGTTACAGCGTCAGGAGGTACGGAAAAGACCACCGCGATGTTGTCTGCCGGATATTATCAGGAAAAGGGTTCTTTCAAAAATGATAAAATGGATAAGTACAACTTGCGTATGAACATTGAGCACAAGTTAGGCAAGACCGTAAAAGTAGGAGCTACTACACAGGTCACTCATTATGCACAAGATGAGCGTGCCGAGAATGTGCTATGGCGCGCTGCTACTAATGCGCCTCTTGGTAAAGCATACGATGAAGACGGTAAAGTGGTAGAATATCCATTAGGAAAGAATGGACAGGTGAGTCCGTTGGTGGATGAGGCATCTGAAGTGGCTGCAAGACATCATGTGCTGAAAACAAATTTGATAGCTAATGGGTATTTGGATTTTACTCCTGTTGAAGGATTGACTTTCCGTTCTAATTTAGGAACCAATTATGCTTTTTATCGTAAGCAGGATTTTGAAGGGGCCAGTTCTATTGACCGTTTGGGACAGAATTCAACGTCACTGTCCAAAATCAAATCTTCCGAAAAGAGTTTTGTGAATTGGGATAATATTATCAGTTATAACAAAACCGTCAAAGATCATACTTTTGGTGCCACTGCATTGACTTCGTGGACACAATCCAAATATACATCAGTGAATGCGCAAGGAGAGGGCCAGTTGGTTGATTCATACTTATGGCATAATCTGGGTGCCAATGACAAAAGCTCTTATGTCATTGGATCGGATTATATACAGCACCAGACTTTCTCGTATGCTTTGCGCTTCAACTATAGTTATAAAGGCCGTTATATGTTGACGGTTTCTAATCGTTGGGATGGTGACTCACGTTTGTCTAAAGGTAATAAATGGGCAAGTTTCCCTTCTGCTGCTATCGCATGGAGAATGGATCAGGAAGATTTCCTGAAAGACATCAGTTGGCTGAATCAGTTGAAACTTCGTATAGGTATGGGTGTTACAGGTAATGCGGCAATCAAAGCATATGCAACTAAAGGCGCTATCACAGGCTTATACTATAACTGGGGACAGAATGAGTCATCTTTGGGCTATGTACCTTCAGATCCTTCACAGAAGGAACCCGCCAAAATGGCTAATCCAACTCTAGGCTGGGAAAGAACTACACAATACAATGTTGGTGTTGACTACGGTTTCTTTAATAACCGACTTACTGGTAGTATCGATGCATACAAAACGAAAACTGATGATTTGTTACTGGAAATGTCAATTCCTTCACTAACGGGCTATGTTTCTACTTATGCCAATGTGGGTAAAACATCCGGATATGGAATTGACCTACAAGTAAATGCAATACCTATACAAACAAAAGATTTTTCTTGGAGCACTACTTTAACATGGTCAATGGATAGAAACCGAATCGACGAATTGTCTAATGGTAGAACAGAAGATGTGAACAACAAATGGTTTGTCGGTGAAGAAATCGGTGTTTATTACGACTGGGTATATGATGGCATCTGGAAAACAGAAGAAGCTGAAGAAGCTGCCAAATACGGACGTAAACCGGGACAAATCAAAGTGAAAGATTTAAATAATGATGATACAATAGATGCCAATGACGATAAGAAAATTGTAGGGCATACACGTCCACGCTGGACAGGTGGCTGGAGTAACACTTTCAGCTATAAGAATTTTGAGCTATCCTTCTTTATTTTATCACGTTGGGGATTTACTGTTCCACAGGGAGCTGTTACTCTTGACGGTCGCTATATGCAACGTAAAATAGACTATTGGGTAGCCGGTACCAATGAGAATGCAAAATACTATTCACCCGGTTCCAACGGTGAAAGAGCCGATGCCTTTAACAGCGCAATGAACTATCAGGATGGCTCGTACATCAAAGTTCGTAATATCTCATTGGGTTATAACTTTACCCCACAACAATTAAAGAACTTGGGTATCAATAATTTGAAGCTATATGTTCAAGCCATGAACCCATTCAATATCTATAAAGCATGTGACTTTTTGGATACAGACTTGGTAAATTATGACAATAATACCAAAACATTTGGTTCACCTACCACTTTGAAGAGTTTTGTAATAGGTGTCAACATCGGATTCTAATAAACAAATTAAAGTAAAGACATTATGAAATTAAATAGAATATTATTTGCTGCTTTAATAGCCAGCATAACAGGAAGCTCGATCACTTCGTGCAGTGAATCTTTCCTTGATGAGAATTTAACAACTCAATATAGTACCGACCGCTTTAAGACACAAGAAGGTCTTGATGAATTAGTGACTGGAGCCTATCAGAAACTGAAATTCAAATTCAACTATATATGGGGGATTCAGTGCTACAACATGGGAGTAGATGAATTTACTGATGCTAATAATGTTATTCCAGCATGGAATCACTATAGTCAAGATTTAAATTCATCTGAAAATGCCGCTAACCAACCTATCTGGGACAATTACTACGGACTGGTTGAACCCGCAAACATATTGATCCAAAACATACCTCAATATTATAACCAAAGTTCACCTACATACAACACACGCTTGGGAGAAGCACACTTTCTAAGAGCCTATGCTTATTTCGAATTAGTGAAGCAATTTGGTGGTGTGCCGTTGAAATTAGTTCCGTCTACAAGCGCGGAAACATATTTTACACGGAATTCTGCTGAAGAAATATACACACAGGTTATATCTGATTTTGGAGAAGCCTACAGACTACTTCCGGATAAAGGTGAATCAATCGGACGAATTAACAAATATGCTGCTGCCCATTTCCTTGCAAAAGCACATTTATTCCGTGCCTCCGAATTGTACAGCGATTGGAATAGTAATTATATAGCATCCGACCTCGATGCTGTTATTCAATATGGTTCGGAAGTTGTAGACGCACATCCGTTGTGTAATGATTATGTAGAACTTTGGGACTATGAACAGCCGAACGGAGCCAATGAAAAAGTAAGTGAAGTGATTCTAGCAGCTCAATTCTCTAATGATGAATCAACATGGGGACGTTATGGAAACCAGATGCATCTTTATTATCCGGCCGTATACCAAGGTAATGATATAGGTGGATGTAAACGTGACATCTCCGGAGGACGTGAATTCTCATACGTAAGTGCTACAGAGTATACCATGCAGGTATTTGACCGTGTCAATGACTCTCGTTTCTGGAAATCATTCATCACCTGTTATGGAGCCAACGAAACCAAAAGTGCTCCCACCTGGACAGCAGAAGATATGCCATACGCTCCGGCAGGTGTAAAAGAAGGTGACAAACGTTTCAGTGGAGGTGAACTCGGTATGAAATACATCGTGAATGACCCGGGAGACAATCGCTATGAGAAATATCCCAACGCTCCGGCATATACTGTTTTGAAAGATGGAAAAATGTGTAACACGTATACATATGTACGCTATTTCAAAGGACAGGAACACAGCTGGAATATAAATGAGAAAACAGGTAATTATTACGATATCATACCTCACAAGCGTTCAGTAGCTTTATCTAAATTCCGTGATGGTTATCGTGTTTCCATCGCATCTCAATTCGGTACTCGCGATGCTATCATCGCCCGTTCGGCAGATGATGTACTAATGGTTGCCGAAGCATATATTCGTAAAGGTGAAGCCAATTATGACAAAGCTGTCGAATGGATGAACAAACTACGTGAACGTGCCGGTTATAAAACTGGTGAAGACCGTAGTAAGAACGTAGATGGTGGACAAGCTTATAAGAATAATCCTTATTGTTCCGGGAAAGGAGGCGGTCACTCCTCCGAAGGTGCTATTTACTGGGAAGAAAACACCTATTATGAGTCAAACAATATCGAACAGGAGACTACTGCTTCTACCAAAACTACGATGAAATTAAATAGTGTGGCAGACGTTTATAACTCTACAGTCGACACTCCTATCTACAACGAACTGGGATGTACATCCAATGCTGACAAAATGATGTGCTTCCTATTAAATGAACGTACCCGTGAGCTTTGTGGCGAATTGCAACGCTGGGAAGATCTGGCACGTACCAAGACGTTAGACGCCCGCTGGCATAAATTCAACGACGGTGCCAGCAGAGGTCTTGGCGAATTCAAATCGGAGAAACATTACTATCGTCCGATCCCCCAAGCCTTCTTGGACGGTATCACCAATTCAAATGGTTCTGCACTAAGCAATGAAGAAAAGAAAGCAATGCAGAATCCGGGATATTAAGATAAACAACTAAACTTATTGCCACTTGGCACTCTTTGAAATAGTATTCCTAATCAAAGAGTAGCAAGTGGCAATATTATTTCTTATATTTCCGTTGTTTTTCACTTCGTCTTCCTCATAAACATCTTAATCTGTTCACTAATCTGCTCCATCCCCTTTATCGAAGGATGACCGCTCTTTTTGTCAATATCATGCAGTTCAATACAATCAATGTTATAGTGATTGCAGATAGCTCTGACTGATTCATTAAACTCTTCCTTTAAACCAGAGTTCAGCAGAAAGTAGATTTCAACATTAGGATAACGACCAATCATGTGGTCAAGCAGATATGCCATAGCCGGACGGAATGTATATAAATCTTCCTTGGTCCACCCTTCATACTTGTAATCCCCAAGCGGTGAGCCGGCCCAACAATCATTCGTTGCACCGAAAATAAAGATGATATCCGGACATCCCAGCTTATCCATACGGGTAATAAAAGAACGATCCGAATAATCAGCCTGATTATAACCGGTATTACAAATCGTTGCACCGGAAAAAGAGTTGTTGACACAAAGGCGGCAGTTATTCTCTTTGATGAATTTATGCCACCAGGTCTGCTTTACGGAAGTTACATCCGTTTGCTGTCGCGGAGAAACATAATACCAAATGCTATTGGTATCGGGTTGCAGGTATCCTTCAAATGTTGAATACGAATCGCCTAAAATAGATATAGATTTCAGGCTTTGAGCAAAGCTGATACTGCTATATAGAGTGATTAGCAGTAATAAATAAAAGGATCTTAGCATAAAGTTTTCAATTTTGCTGCTAAGATACTACATTATACTAAAATTATAGCATGAAATTTTCTACTACTTTCAGGAAAGGGTCATTTCCCTTTCCTATCATAAGTCACATTCTTTTCCACTACATTCTCTACATTATTCACTTTCTTCACGAACTCCTTTACCTCTCCTACTTTTACATCCCTAATCATTACATTCTTAGCCGGAAGTTTGGAGTTACCTTTCAGTTCGTAAATAGCATCTGCCGATTCACAAGTCACCTTATCCATATAAATACCATCAATACGAGTAATTCGTTCTTCATAAGTAGGTACCAGATCTTTCCATTGGTATAACACTTCGGTATCTATTTCGAGTACACGTTGAGCCGTTCCTGCCTTTACATTCTTCATATAAACATTCTCTATAAATCCACCTCTGCGATGATTGGTTTTCACAAAGAAAAGGCGCATCACAGAATTCGGAGCAGTACAGTCATGCATATAAATATTCCGTATTCCTCCCGATATTTCGCTTCCGATACCAAGTAAAGTATGTCCTTTTAGAATCTGACAATTACGGATAACGATGTTTTCACAAGGAGTATTCAACCGCCAAGCATCCTGATTACGTCCGGCTTTAATCACTACTGCATCATCCCCCTGATCGAAAGAGCAATCTTCCACTAAAAAGTTACGGCTCATTTCAAAATCAATACCGTCATTATTATGTCCGTGTGCTTTTACATCGAGATTACGCACTAATCCCCCGTCACACATATAGAGATGAATGGTCCAAAACGGACTTTCACGAATCTTAAACCCATCCAATAAAACATTCTTGCAACGATTGAAATGAATCAAATGCGGACGAAGATGGTTCTCCCCTATTGCCATCTGACGTTCGATCACAGGGATATTAGTCGAAGCTTTTGTATACAACTCCTTCAATGCTTCCAAATGAGGCTGAGGACGTTTGAACCATACTTTCCAGGTATCCATCTTCGGCTGAAGAGTCCCTTTACCTGTAATCGCCACGTTCTCACATTCAAAAGCATAGAGTAATGGCGAATAATTATAACATTCCAAGCCTTCCCATGAAGTCATCACTGCCGGAAGATAATCAGAAGGATTATCCGTAAAATTCAAAACAGCATTCTCCTCCAAATAAAGATTCACATTACTTTTAAAATGAATGGGACCGGTCAGCCATGTACCTGCCGGAACAACAACACGTCCACCACCGGATTGATTACACGCTTCAATAGCACTAGTAATTGCTTTTGTATTATCTACTCTTCCTCCATTGACGGCACCGAAGTCTGTAATTATAAAGTCCTTATCAGGATAGATAAACACTTTAATAGGTTGCATCGGAAAAGGAGCGGTTACTTTAAGCACTTCATAGTTGCCATTTTTCGAAGTAAAAGAAGCGGCTAACAAATAAAAACAAGTACAAGTTATTAAACTTAGAAAATATCTTTTAATCATATCATTACTCTATTATCCAACATACCAAGATAAAACATTCTTAGCTATTTCACACTCTGAAAATCGGGAATTCGTTTCACATTAGCGCCTTTCATTACTCCCTTCTTTATTGCTTCATTTGTGGCAGTAATTTCTTGTTTTACTTTCTTATAATAATCTTTTGTTAACCCATTGGCTATGGCATCTGACTCTGTTGCCGCCCAGAAATATTGATAATCTGTCAATATCAGATCCGGTGCCACTTTTGCAAAAAAGACAGAATCTCCTTCAAATTTTTCACGTAAATCTCCTAAATAAATAGTATCCACCGGATTTATTTTCTTATCATTTTGAGATTTATTACTCGAATTACCAACACAAGAAGCAATTAATATTCCTCCAATCAAAAAACAATAGTTCAACAGTCTCATAATAAATAATTTAATTGTAACATAATTCTTTTCAACACTTATTTCACTGAAAACACCAATACACCCGCTGTAGGAATCTCTGTAGTCCCGATCAATGCTTTGGCTCCCTTCGATAAGTTGAAGGTATAAGGCTGATCTGAATAGTTTAATACAATTCCTAACCCATTCCGGTATTCCATTGTCACGCCATAAGGCAAATCCATTACCGGGATATTCAGCTGTGCATATAGCTTTTTCAATATATCTTTTTCCAATGCTCCATTGTGGCTGTCCACTCCTACATAGGTAATCGTACCTTTCCCCAGTTTGCGGAAAGTCACAGCCGGACTTCCTTCATAGAATTCGTTTTTATAAGTAGCCCATACTTGAGCATCTGCCGGAGGATTCAGAATCTCTCCCCATGTATTCCAAATATACTCTTTTCCGTCCATAACAACAGTACCGGGATTTTCGGGAAGCAGCAAATCATAAAAGTCCATTTCATTTCCGGTCAGCGGAGTAATCATAGAACCAAAGGGAGCTTCTGGAAGACGACCATAACGGTCTTTCTGTGCCGTACGACAAGTCAGAATGAGGTTTCCGCCGTTCTTTACATAAGTGATCCATTTGTCTACCAGTTCTTTATCAGCTAATTGATAAGTCGGTGCAATAACGACCGGATAATCGGACAAGTTCTTTGCTTCGGAAATAAAATCGACAGGTGCTCCGAATGATTTTAAGGTACGGTAATACTTTTCAATATGTGCAAAAGTATCCCATGTCCGGTTCTGTTTCTGTCGCTCAATGCTCCAGGAGTTTTCATGGTTAAAAAGAACAGCTGTACGACGGGCAAGGTAATCGGCAGGTTTGGTTTCACGGGAAGAGCTATGTTTACGAAGTTCACGAATCTCCTTTATAAATGTCTCATATTCTCTTCCGCCGGGAGTAACAGTCACTCCGTCCGTGCCGACAATTCCGTAATGATATTGTTCCGTGCCGTAAAGAGGCTGGCGATAACGATAGGTGCAGATAAAATCACTTCCACCGGCAAACACACTCCACATCCACAGACGAACTGCGCCCGGAAGAGGTTGGGGATTGATACTGCCCCAGTTCACCTGTCCCGGCTGTAATTCCATCACACCATAAGTTCCCTGTATCGGACGGAAAAAGTCATTTGCCCAAGCTATCCGCAACGGATTACCTACTCGGTAGCCTCGACGACCAATCCCCTCATTATCACCATATACCATATAACGGGTATAACTTTGAAAATCAAGCGAGGGGCTACCACCGATGTGACCTTCATCATAATTCGGTATATAATTCGTAGTCACCCATTGGTTCTTTGCATATTTCTTTATCAACAGACATTGTTCGTTCAGGAAATCATTGGTTTGTGATGCAGCAAAACGGCGGTAATCCAAAATTTGATGATGATTCATAAACATCTGTACGCGCTTGGGAAGCGTTATTTCATCAAAGGACGAATAAGCCTCACTCCAGAAAGCAGTGCCCCATGCATTATTTAAAAGTTGAATGTCATTATTGTATTTGGCACGGAGAAAATCACGGAAAGCAAGCTCCGCTTTCAGATTATAATCAAACTGTACAGCAGGTTCGTTGTCGAGTTGCCATCCGATAATACGGGAGTCATTGCCATAATGTTGCGCCAGTTTTTCAATCATCTTGTATGATAATTCCCTGTAAAGAGGCGAAGCAAATGAAGCATGCTGGCGAGCACCGTGGTCAAGTATCGTTCCATCCTCATTCTTCAATAGAATTTCTGGATATTTCCGGCTCATCCATACAGGAGGAGTGGCAGTAGAAGTACACATGATAACTTTCAAATCATACTTGGCTGCCAAAGCTACAGCTCTGTCCAGCCATGCAAAATCATAGCGTCCCTCTTCCGGTTCCAGTTGCGCCCAGGCAAACTCGGCAAAATGGGTAAATTCAAATCCCAATTCATGCATTTTCTTGAAGTCACGTTCCCACTGGCTCTCATCCCAGTGTTCGGGATAATAATAGACACCCGTCAAAGTCAGGTCTTTATCATCAAACCAGGGAGAAGTTTCAATTACAGTCTTTTGAGCTTGCTTCTGTTGAGTTCCGGTTGCCAGTCTCTCTGCTGCCTGTATTCCGGTAGAAACGGTTAATAGACCGGCACAGAAAGTAGCCAGAATTTTACTTTTTACCATATACTTCATAAATTCGATTGATTATTAGCGTTATAAAACGTTATTCATATATTTTCCATTCCCACAAACCGGCATCTCCCCTACGAATATGAAGACGGAGATAACGTGTCTCTCCTATCTCCTTAGCAATATGTGGAGAGCATGCTTGTACTTTCCCTTGTTCAGCACACATCTGCCAATGTTTTCCGTCGATAGACTTCTCCAGTCGCCAGGTATGTCCTTCAGTGGGACGGGTAAAATAGAACTGGCACTCCCCGACCTTACGGATTTCCTTTAAATCGACTGTAATAAACGGACTGCTATCCGTATCAGCCGCCATCCAACGGGTTCCATTCGATTCGTCAGCTACATGGGTAGCCTGATAAGTATGCGTGCGGGTATAGCTCTTCACCGAACCTTTTTCCGGCAACGGTTGATTGGGTTGCGTTTCGATATTGACCACGGAAGTACGGGGAGATTTCTCACTGGAAGCATAAAAATGCGACTGTAATGCCAGATTCGGCCGGGTCTCTTGGGAAGCAGCCAGATAACCTACACCACGCATATCGGAGATTAATGTCTTTATCGTTCCATCGTCATTAAATTCCACCCGGTTAGCATACACTTGACGGGTAGTTCCGCCATCTCCGTATTCCAGATAGAGAAAAATATATTCATCTGTTCCCTCGTCATAAAACACGTTGCCATGTCCCGGTCCCCACACTTGATTTTCAGGAGAAGAGAATAAAAAAATGTCGTTCCCCTCCGGCTTTACAAAACCCGTCAAAGGAGACTCGCGACTCATTATATAAGCATTGACATAATTCTGATGACCACTCAAAGTATAAATATAGTAATAGATACCTTTACGCTTAAACATCACCGGACCTTCGGAATATCCCTGGCGGGCTGTTGCCAGAGTTACCGGCTCACCATCCAGATGAAGCCTGTCCGCAGAAAGCCGTCCCGCATTCCGACGACGCCAGAAGATATATCCTGAACCGTCGTCATCAATAAAAGGTTCTCCGTCAATATCATCAACGACAGCCGGGCTATCTGTTCCTTCTTCTCCGGGAGGCAAAAGCCCCTGTCCCGCAGTAAAATGGAAAGGACCATCCGGGCGATCAGCTACAAGTACATAAGTTCCCATCTTGTCATCCGGTTTCACAAACGTAACGTATAAATAAAACTTGCCGTCCTGCTCAATCACTTTTCCAGGCGCCCAATACCGGAAATAACCCTTCTTCTTTTCACCTTTATCATTCGTGTAGTCATATCCTTTCGACCAGTCGAACCCGCTGATATGGGAACCTTCGAAACTCCAGTTCACAAAATCTTTCGATTTCCATACGACAGGAGTTCCGGCACGTCCAAGTCCGTAATCCAGATCGGTAGTGCCATAAAGATAATAGGTATCACCAAATTTGGAGACAGACGGATCCGCCAGATTATCGGGAATAAGTGGATTATAG
>OHDN01001557.1_pt1 | contig 11518 bp, 9 predicted proteins | sample 1566971 | NCBI WGS metagenome assembly OHDN01 (sample SAMEA3879538, study PRJEB24766) | human gut metagenome | biome: human-associated habitat; feature: feces | place: USA | collected 1985/1987
CCGAAGCCGAGGTGCTGGCGGCGCTGAAAGCTGCACAGTGCATGGATATCGTGGAGAAGTTCCCGGCGGGCATCCACACGGTCATCGGCACCAAGGGCGTGTATCTTTCCGGTGGCGAGCAGCAGCGCATTGCCATTGCCCGCGCCATGCTGAAAAATGTGCCCATCCTGATCCTGGACGAGGCCACCGCCTTTGCCGACCCGGACAATGAAGCAAAGGTGCAGGCAGCCTTTGCCCAGCTTGCCAAGGGCAAAACGGTGCTGATGATCGCGCACCGCCTGTCCACAGTCGCCAACGCCGACTGCATCTATGTGGTGCAGGATGGGCAGATCGCAGAATCCGGCACAAAGGATGAGCTGTGTGCACAGAACGGTCTGTTTGCCCGGATGTGGCAGGAGTATCAGGCGTCGGTGCAGTGGAAGGTCGCAAAGGAGGGGTAAGGAATGATCGAAAAAATTCAACACGCAACGGCCAGCTCCCCGGAGGGCGCAAAGGGGCTTGTGAAGGGTGTTCTGGCTTGTGCGTTCCAGAACATGGCGTTCATGCTGCCCACCGGGCTGCTGTACCTTCTGGTAAAAGACCTGCTGGCAGGCTCTACGAGCGGGAGAAGCACCTTTTATCTGGTGGGATGCGTTGCCTGCTTTGTGCTGATTTTGCTGACCACATGGTTCCAGTACAACGGCACCTATTTTACCACTTATAAAGAGAGCGGCACCCGCCGCCTGACCCTTGCGGAGCGGCTGCGCAAGCTGCCCCTGTCCTTTTTCGGCAAGCGGGACCTTGCCGACCTGACCAGCACTATCATGGCAGACTGCGAGGTGCTGGAAAAGGACTGCTCCCACTTCATTCCCGGTCTGTTCGGCTCCCTCATTTCTACCGTGCTCATTGCCCTGAGCCTGTTCGCCTTTGAGTGGCGGATGGCGCTGGCGGCGCTGTGGGTCATCCCGGTGTCCGTTGCCATCGTGGTGGGCAGCTACCGGGTGCAGGACAGGGTACAGGCCAAGACCATGGCGGCGAAAATGGCCTGTGCGGACGGCATTCAGGAGTACATCGAGACCCTCCGGGACCTGAAAGCCAGCAATGCGGAGCAGCGGTATCTGTCCGGCCTTTCCAGTAAAATCCGGGCGGTGGAAAAGCAGTCCATCGCAGCAGAGCTGGCAACAGCGCTGTTTGTGTCCTCTGCGGGCATGGTGCTCAAGCTGGGCATTGCATCGGTGGCGCTCACCGGCGCGGTGCTGCTGGTGCAGGGCAGCATCGACGTGTTGACCCTGTTTCTGTTCCTGATGGCGGCATCCCGGATGTACGACCCCATGCAGGGCGCATTGCAGAATCTGGCGGCGGTCATTGCCATGCGCACCAATGTGGGGCGGATGAATGAGATCCTGGACGCTCCCCTGCAGACCGGCAGCGAGCAGCTGACCAATCAGGGCTGCGATATCGTGTTCGACCATGTGGGCTTTGCCTACAACTCCGGCGAAACGGTGCTGCGGGATGTTTCCTTTACCGCAAAGCAGGGGGAGGTCACGGCACTGGTGGGCCCCTCCGGCGGCGGTAAAACTACCGTTTCCCGGCTGGCGGCACGGTTCTGGGATTACCAGAAGGGTCACATCACCGTAGGCGGCATGGAGGTTTCCCGAATCGACCCGGAAAAGCTCATGAGCCTGTATTCCATCGTGTTTCAGGATGTGACCTTGTTTGACAACACGATACTGGAAAACATCCGTCTGGGGCGCAAAGGCGCCACCGACGAGGAGGTTCTGGCAGCAGCAAAGCTGGCAAACTGCGAAGAATTTGCCGAGAAGCTGCCGGATAAGTGGAACACCACCATCGGCGAGAACGGCTGTGCCCTTTCCGGCGGCGAGCGGCAGCGCATTTCCATTGCCCGCGCCTTCCTGAAGGATGCGCCCATCATTCTGCTGGACGAGGCCACCGCCAGTCTGGATGTGGAAAACGAAACTGCCATTCAGGAGGCTCTCTCCCGGCTCATAAAAAACAAAACCGTTCTTATCATCGCCCACCGGATGCGCACCGTGGCCGGTGCGGATCAGGTGGTGATGCTGTCCGGCGGCGTCGTGGCCGAGCAGGGCAGCCCGGCAGAGCTGTACGCCCGGAAGGGACTGTATGCCCACATGGTGGATCTGCAGTCGGCAAGCCAGAACTGGACGATTTGAGAATGAGGGCGGCTTTTATTTGAAAAAAGTCTTGCATTCGGTTAAAAACTGTGGTATATCCATTATACGAAACATTGCTTTGAAGGAACGTTCCACCGTTCAATGATGTATAAATGGAGGTGCCCGCCATGACCGCCGTGATCTACGCCCGCTATTCCAGCGATAATCAGCGCGAAGAATCTATTGAAGGCCAGATTCGGGAATGTACGGCTTATGCCGAGAAAAACGGCATCACCGTGGTCAAGCACTATATCGACCGCGCCATCTCTGCCAAGACAGACAACCGCCCGGAGTTCCAGCAGATGATTAAGGACAGCGACAAGAAGCTGTTTGATATTGTACTGGTCTGGAAACTTGACCGCTTTGCCCGAAACCGTTATGACAGTGCCCGGTATAAGACCCAGTTGAAGAAGAACGGTGTCAAGCTCATGTCGGCTACCGAGGTCATTTCGGATGGGCCGGAAGGTATCATTCTGGAATCCGTCCTTGAGGGCTATGCGGAGTACTACTCGGCTGACCTGTCCGAAAAGGTCATTCGTGGCATGACAGAAAATGCCCTGAAAGGAAAGTTCTCCGGCGGTGCTATCCCTTTCGGCTACACCATCAACGCAGACCGCCGCTTTGAGATCGACCCTCTGACTGCTCCCTTTGTGGCAGAAACTTTCCAGCGGTACAATGACGGACAGACGATGCGGGAAATTCGGGATTGGCTCAATGAAAAGGGCATCAAGAATAAGCGCGGTGGGCCAATGACTTTCAATGTCATTCAGCACATGCTGAGCAACCGCCGATATATCGGCGAGTTGAAGTACCGGGACGTCCTGATTCCCGATGCGATTCCACCTATCGTGTCCGTAGAGCTTTTCAACGATGTACAGGAGAAGATGTTGAAAAACAAGAAAGCCCCTGCCCGTAAAAAGGCAGAGGATGACTACCTGCTCACCACCAAGCTGTTCTGCGGTCATTGCGGTGCGTTGATGTTTGGCGAAAGCGGCACAAGCCGGACAGGTGAAGTTCACCGCTACTATAAATGTGCCACTGCCAAAAAGCACAAGGGTTGCAAGAAAAAGACCGTCCGCAAACAGTGGCTGGAAGATCTGGTGGTCAACCAGACCATGCAGCTTGTGAAAGACGATGCCGCTATGGAGTCCATCATCGCCAAGGTGATGGAACTGCAAAATAAGGAAAACACCAACATTCCCCTTTATGAAAAGCAGCTTCGGGATGCGGAATCGGGTATCCAGAATATGCTGAATGCGATTCAGGCCGGTATCCTGACCAGTTCCACCAAGGAGCGGCTAGAGCAGCTGGAAGAAACCAAGCGTGAGCTTGAAGCCCGCATTGCGGAAGAAAAGTTGGCGAAGCCCAAGGTCACAGAGGAGTTTATCAGGTTTTGGTTGCTGCGGTTCCGTAAGCTGGATATGAGCCTGAAAGACCAGCGGCAGGCGCTGGTGGATACGTTCATCAATGCGATTTACCTGTATGATGATAAGGTTTTGATAACCTTCAACTATAAAGAAGGAACACAGACCGTCACCTTTGGAGAAGCGGCAGAAGCCGCATCAAAGGGAAATGGTTCGGATTTGGATTGCTTTACTGCACTCTCAAACGACAGCTTTCAAAAAGGCTGTCGTTTTTCTTTTTTGTATCCGTCCTTTTGGAAACGCTCTGCTATGCGGATAAGAGGACTTGAACAACACGGCCCTGCCGCAGGCGGGGCAACAAAAGCCCCAGTGGGGCTTTTGTTAGTGCGCGGTTCCTGGACCCGTAGGGACGTCTACCGGGAGGACTGCCGTTAAAACAGAAAATCCGAACCTTTTCTCGATAGGAGAAGGGTTCGGATTTTTTGTATTCTTCGGAAAACAGAACGAATCCCTTGCTTCCATCGAAAAACGTCCTAGACCTTATCATAAGAAAGCACGATAGACCACTGTAAGAGTGCCGTAAGGCGGAAAGGACACAAACATGAAGTACGATGCAAGAGCTTGCCATTTCAACATGGACACCGGCTGCGTGGAGCTGCTGCTCCGGGATGGGAGAATGATCTCCATCAACTGCACCGGGGTCGAGGATGCACTGGATGTGACCATGGCGCAGAGGTCGGAGTTAGACTATCTCATCTATAATGACCCACTGGGCTATGCGGATTTGATTCTGAATGGTGACCCGGAGAAATACTTGAAAACCGTAACCGGGAGCCATGGGTTGGAAGATGAAAGGCAAAACAAAAACAGGGTGTGCCCCTGAATGAACAGCACCCCATTTGTCCGACCGTATTCGGTCTGACAAATGGGGGTTTTTATATGTCGGAAAAACGAAAGGCGTATAGCGGAGCATGAGACCAATTTTTATAGTGCAAAATGCTTTGCACGATAGTCCCGTGGGCTGATGCCATATACGTTTTTGAACGCACGGGAAAAGTGAAGCTGATTGGGATAGCTGACCATGGTGCTGATGGTGCTGATGGGCAGGCGGCTTTCGGTCAGCAGCTGTGCCGCCCGTGCCATGCGGTAGTGCAGCAGGAACCCCTGCGGGCTTTCGCCCATGGTATCCCGGAACACCTTGCTGAAATAGCTGCGGTTCAGTCCGCAGAAGGAGGAGATATCCTCGATGGAAATATCTTCGCTGTAATGCTGCTCGATGAAGGACAGAGCCTCCTTCATATAGAAGTCCCGCAGGCGGCGGGGACTTTGTGCCTGATGGGAGGCCGAGGACTGTACAAGCTGATCCAGAAACAGAAAGCCGTAGCCAATCTGACGCAGGGGGCTGTCCTGACTGTGATTTACAAGGAAGAGCATCTGCTCTTGCAACAGCTGCCCGGCTTTGGCGCTTGCAGGCGAGTACACAGGGTTCTGTCCGCTGATGCCTGCAAGGTTCAGGGCTTCGTGGGCACGCAGACCGTCAAACTCGATCCATGTGTATTCCCACGGATCCTGTTCATCGGCACGGTAGGTAGTGACCTCACCCGGAGTGATCAGAAAACCATGCCCGCCCTCGATGGCGTATTCCTGTCCGTTTGCAAGCAGCAACCCTTTGCCGGAGATGACATAGTGGAACAGATAGTGGTTGCGGGCATAGGGACCATAGGAGTGTAGAGGCTCTGTCTGCTCCCAGCCATATTGGTATAAGTTGAGATCGACGAATCGCTCATCCTGAAACACATGGAACCTGAATTTTGTTTCCGTTGATACGTTTCTTTTTGTACATTCTTGCATACAAGCTGCCTCCTGCCCGCTTTTTCTTATTATATACCAAAATGCGTTATGACTTCAACACAATTCGTAGTATTCCTTCAAATTGAGATATAACAAGTCGCATTTTTGTATTTACGAAATCACTGGCAGATAGTATAATAATGACACAACAAGAGAAAAGAAACTGTGCAATGTGATGATGCGCAAAATTTTCTCGCTGCTTTTGTAAGAGCTGACAAAAGCAGGAAAGATCGCTCCGGCCGGTGCAACACCATACGAAGATCACCCTACGGAATAATGACTTTGGAGGAGAACAAAAATGAAGATCTCTCGCAGACAATTCGTAAAGGCAATGGCAGCAATGAGCGCCGCATCCATGCTGGCAGCCTGCGGCGGCAGCAGCGGCAACGGTTCTTCCGGCGGCAAGAAGGCACTGACCTTCCAGATCTGGGACGTCGCACAGAAGGAAGGCATGGAGGCGATGTGTGCCGCCTACACCCAGCAGCACCCGGAGGTCAGCATTGAGGTGCAGGTCACCAGCTGGAACGAATACTGGACAAAGCTCGAGGCTGCAGCCACCAGCAACCAGATGCCGGATATTTTCTGGATGCACACCAACGAGCTGCTGAAGTATGCCGACAACGGGATGCTGGCAGATTGCTCCGACATTGTGGAGAAGGACAAGTTCTCGGAGATCTCGCTGTCCAACGCCATGGGCTCCAACGGTACTCTGTATGCAGTCCCCAAGGACAAGGACACGGTTGGTCTGGTGTATAACAAGGAGATGTTCGATGCTGCCGGTGTTGCTTACCCGGACGAGAACTGGACCTGGGACGATCTGGTCAGCGCATCCGAGAAGATCTACGCTGCCACCGGCAAGTACGGCTATATGGCATACGCCGACGACCAGCTTGGCTACTGGAACTTTGTGTATCAGGCTGGCGGCTACATCCTGAACGAGGACAAGACCAAGGCGGGCTTTACCCAGCCTGCCACCGAAAAGGCAATGAAGTTCTACATCGGTCTCCAGCAGAACGACTGGTGCCCGGACCAGACCTACTTTGCCGAGACAGCTCCCGGCACTGCATTCTTCTCCGAGAAGGGTGCAATGTTCCTGGAAGGCGACTGGAACATCCTTGCCGAGCTGCAGAACTACCCCGAAATGGTGGGCAAGTGGGATGTGGCGGTTCTGCCCAAGTGCCCCGACCCGGAAAGCGGAGACGGCCGTGCGACCATCTCCAACGGTCTGTGCTACGCGACGGCTGCCAACAACAAGAATCTGGATACCGTGAAGGATATCCTGAAGTTCTTCGGCAGCGAGGAGGGCCAGCGCATTCAGGGCGAAAGCGGCGCGGCCATCCCTGCCTATCAGGGTCTGGAGGATACCTGGGCAGGCTGCTTTGCAGAGTATCCCATCAATATCCAGTGCTTCATTGAGATGTTTGAGTACAGCATCCAGAGCGTCAACAACGCCTCTCGCCCGGAGTGGAAGAGCAAGGTCAATGATGAGCTGCTGAAGATCTACGCAGGTACCGAGGATCTCGAAACCGGCCTGCAGAAGATGCAGGACATCGTGGATCAGGCCAGTGCGGGCTGAAAATGCAGCTTGGGAGGAACCAAATGAAAAGCACATCAAAGCTGGGCCTGGATGGGCGTTTCTGGGGGCTGGTCATGATAGCTCCCACCATCATCGGTCTGATGATCCTGAATATCATCCCCTTCTTCCAGACCATCTACATGAGCTTTTCCAAGACGAAAGCCTTTGGAGCCTATCAGTTCTGCGGTCTGGAAAACTACCTTGAAATGTTCCGCAATGTGGAATTCTGGAAGGCAAACTGGAACTCCATCTACTTCTGCATCCTCACTGTGCCGGTGGGCGTTTTTCTGGCGCTGATCGTGGCAGTGCTGCTGAACGCAAAGATCAAGGGCAAGACCGCCTTCCGCGCCATCTTCTTCCTGCCTATGGTGGTGGCTCCTGCTGCGGTGGCAATGGTCTGGAAGTGGATCTTCAATGCGGAGTACGGCATTCTGAATCAGGTCCTTGGCGCGAATATCCGCTGGCTGACCGACCCCAAGATCGTTCTGGTCACCTGCGCCATCGTTTCCATCTGGAGCTCCATCGGCTACGACGCCGTGCTGCTGCTGTCCGGCATCCAGAACATTTCCCAGTCCCTGTACGAAGCCGCCGAGCTGGACGGTGCATCCAAGGTCCGCCAGTTCTTCAGCATTACGCTGCCCATGGTGTCGCCCACCCTGTTTGTGGTGCTCATCATGCGCCTGATGGCTTCCCTGAAGGTCTATGATCTGATCTACATGATGGTGGATCAGACGAACCCTGCGCTGACCAGTGCACAAAGCCTGATGTATCTGTTCTACCGCGAGAGCTTTATTGCCGGCAATAAGGGCTACGCATCGGCCATTGTGGTGTGGACCGTGCTGCTGATCGGTCTGGTCACGCTGGTGCAGTTCATCGGTCAGAAGAAGTGGGTCAATTACGAGGTGTAAACTATGAATGCCAGTCTGAAAACCAGAAAGAATGTCGTAACGTTCTTTACCTATCTGGTCTTGATCCTCGGCAGCATCAGCATGATCTTCCCCTTTGTATGGATGGTGCTCACCAGCTTCAAGACGCAGGCCGAGTCTATGGCGATCCCGCCGCAGATCCTGCCCTCCCATTGGAATCTGGACAGCTTTGTCAAGGCATTGCAGAGCCTGCCCTTTACCAACCTCTACCTCAATACGGGTCTGCTGATCCTGTTCCGTGTGATCTTTGCGGTGGTGTTCAGCTCCATGGCGGGCTATGCCTTTGCCAAGCTGGAATTCCCCTGCAAAAAACTGCTGTTCAGTCTGGTGCTGATCCAGATGATGCTGCCGAGCCAGATCTTCATTATTCCGCAGTACCAGATGCTGGCAAAGATGGGAGCCACCAACTCCATCTTCGCGCTGGTGTTCCCCGGTCTGGTCAGCGCCTTCGGCACCTTCTTTTTGCGGCAGGCGTATCTGGGCATCCCCAACGAGATCGCAGAGGCAGCGTATCTGGACGGCTGCAACAAGTGGCAGACCTTCGTCAAGGTCATGCTGCCGCTGACCGGCCCCAGCATGGCGGCACTGGCCATCTTTACGGCGGTGTTCGCTTATGCCGACTTGATGTGGCCGCTGATCTGCAACACCGATCTGAACATGATGACCCTGTCTGCCGGCCTTTCCACCCTGAACGGCCAGTACACCACCAACTTCCCGGTGCTGATGGCAGGCAGCCTGCTGGCCATGATCCCCATGGTGATCCTGTACCTGATCTTCCAGAAGCAGTTCATTCAGGGCATTGCCATGACCGGCGGTAAATAAGCAATTCACATTTCTCCTTCATCATAGCCGACAGGCGGGTAGCCGTTCCGACACGACCGCCTGTCTGTCGGCATTTTTATTAAAAATAATCTCGTTGAGGTGTTGAACCAATGAGCATTCGATTTGATTCTGATTCCCGCATTTTTGTATTGGAGACCGCCCATACCAGCTACCACATGAAGGTGGATGCGCTGGGGCATCTGCTGCATCTGTACTACGGCAAAACCATCGGCACCGGGGACCTGATGCAGCTGTATCCCCGCACAGACCGGGGATTTTCGCCGGATTACTACGCTTACCGCACCCACCGGGGCATTTCCCCGGATCTGCTCCCGCAGGAGTATACCGGCTGCAATGTGGGCGATTTCCGTCTCTCCTGCCTGACGGTGGCCGACAGCCGTGGTGCCTTTGGCGCAGACTTTACCTATGTGAGCCACACGGTGGAGGCGGGCAAATATCAGCTGACCGGTCTGCCCTGTGCCCACGCAGAGGAAAACGATGCCGAGACCCTGATCGTCCGGATGCAGGACGAGACCACCGGTCTGACGCTGGAGCTGCTGTACGGCGTGTTTGCACAGCAGGATGTCATCACCCGCGCGGCGCGGCTGACAAACCACGGAGATACCCCGCTGCGGTTGGACAAGGCGGCATCTGCCTGTCTGGATCTGCCCTTTGGCAGATGGGATCTGCTGCATTTCCACGGCAGACACGCCATGGAGCGGCAGCTGGAACGGGAAGCTGTGGGCACCAATATCCAGACTATTTCTTCGGTGCGGGGCAGCTCCAGCCACCACAATAATCCCTTCCTGATCCTCTGCCAGCAGGATGCAACAGAGACCAGCGGTGCCTGCTACGGGGTGATGATGGTCTATTCCGGCAGCTACCAGATGGACGTGGAGCGCTCTCAGACTGGGCTTGTCCGGGTCGTGAGCGGCATTCAAGAGGAACGTTTTGCGTGGAACCTGAAGCCGGGCGAGACCTTTGACACCCCGGAGGTGATCCTCTCCTTTGCGGCAGAGGGTCTGACCCCGCTTTCCCAGCAGTACCACCGCTTTTTGCGGCGCAACATCTGCCGCGGCCCGTGGAAGGACAAACGCCGCCCGGTGCTGATCAACAACTGGGAGGCCACCTATTTTGATTTCAACACCGAAAAGATCGTAAAGATCGCGGAAAAAGCGGCCTCTCTCGGCGTGGAGATGATGGTGCTGGACGATGGCTGGTTCGGCACCCGGAATGACGACAATCAGGGTCTGGGCGACTGGACCGTGAACTGCGAAAAGCTGCCCGGCGGACTGGACCCGCTGATCGAACAGATCCATGCGCTGGGCATGAAATTCGGCCTGTGGATCGAGCCGGAAATGGTCAACGAGAACTCCCAACTGTACCGCACCCATCCGGACTGGGCGCTGACCCTGCCCGGACGCAAGCCCGCCATGGGGCGCAACCAGCTGGTGCTGGATCTTTCCCGCCCGGAGGTGGTGGACTATCTGGCAGGGGCTATCGGCAAGCTGCTGCGGGAGCATCACATTGAGTATATCAAGTGGGATATGAACCGCAGCATGAGCGATGTGTACAGCCGTGCTTTCCCTGCCGAGCAGCAGGGTGAGATCATGCACCGCTATATGCTGGGCGTTTATGCACTGGCAGAGCGGCTGACGCAGGGCTTCCCGGAGGTGCTGTTCGAGGGCTGCGCAGGCGGCGGTGGACGCTTTGATGCCGGAATGCTGTGCTACTATCCCCAGATCTGGTGCAGTGATGATACCGATGCCATTGAACGGTTGACGATCCAGCACGGCACCTCCTTTGGCTACCCGGTCTGCACCATGGGTGCCCATGTTTCTGCCTGCCCCAACCACCAGACCGGCCGTACGACCCCCATCGACACCCGCGCTGTGGTGGCGATGAGCGGCACCTTTGGCTACGAGCTGGATCTTGGCAAATTAAAGCGCGCCGAGTGCACTGCAGTGAAAAACCAGATCAAGCGGTTCAAGCGGCTGAACGACCTGATCCGTACCGGCGATTATTACCGGCTGACCGACCCGGCAGAAAACGCCTATTTCACGGCATGGCAGTTTGCCGCAGAGGACGGCAGCGAGGCACTGCTGAATCTGGTGGTGACCCATCCGCAGGCGAATCCCTTGCCCATCCACCTGTGCTTCCGTGGGCTGGAAGAAAATGCTGTGTATGAGCTGGATGGCATCGACTATTTCGGCTCTCAGTATGCCCACGACGTAGAGGACGGCATTCACAAGGGGATGCGGTTCAGCGGTAGCACTCTGCTGTATGCGGGACTTGTCCTGCCGCAGCTGTTTGGCGATTACCCCAGCGTGCAGCTTCATCTTACACGAAAAGGATAAAGAAAGATGACAAGTCAAGATAACTTTGCAGTCCGGTTTGCCAAGCACAAGGACGAGCTGAACACCCTGACCGTGGACAAGCTGGAAAGCATTCTGGCCTTTGCTAATAAAGCTGCCAGCATCACCACCAGCCGCCACGGTGCTATCCCTGCCATGCCTACATTGGAAGAAATCGAAAAATAACAGAACCGGCCACCGACCTGTAGCAAATCATACAGGCCGGTGGCCGGGAACTATAGGTTAGAAGATTAAGAAAAATGCCGTTCCAAAAGCAACTGGAACGGCATTTCCTATTTTTCGCCATTCGGAGTCTTCTGTCCCCGCAGCTCCTGTCGGATGGCACGGAACTGCTCCGGTACATCCGCATCGGTCATCGCACTGGGGACATCCACTGTGCCAGCGGCTTTGGCGGCTTCATAGAACCAGCATTTATACTCCACGGTCTCCAGCG
>OHDN01001558.1_pt1 | contig 11512 bp, 11 predicted proteins | sample 1566971 | NCBI WGS metagenome assembly OHDN01 (sample SAMEA3879538, study PRJEB24766) | human gut metagenome | biome: human-associated habitat; feature: feces | place: USA | collected 1985/1987
AAGATAAAATGTATATATAGTCTATCATAAACTGGTTTGTTGTAAATAAGGTATATTTACTTACAAATCAAAAATTTTTGAATAATGCATGAGTGAGAAAAATGACAAAGGTTGTAAAACTTGCATTGATATGCGAGCAAAATGATAAGGATAATAATCCCATTGATTACAAAGAAATATACAAAATTTTATTTGAACTTCAAAGGCAAACGCGAGAAATAAAAAATAAGTCAATACAGTATTGTTGGGAATATAGTAATTTTTCGAGTGATTATTATAAGTTGAACCATGAGTATCCGAAAGAAAAAGAGATATTATCATATACATTGGATGGATTTGTGAATGATAAATTTAAGAATGGCAATGACCTTTATTCGGGTAACTGTTCAACAACAGTAAGAAGCGCTTGTGGCGAATTCAAGAATTCGAGAAGTGACTTTCTCAAAGGTACAAAATCTGTAATAAATTACAAGGGAAATCAGCCGCTTGATTTGCATAATAAAGCAATTCGATTTGATTGTATTGGCAAAGAATATTATGTATATTTAAAACTTCTAAATCGACCTGCTTTTAAAAAACATAATTATGCAAATACTGAAATTAGATTTAAAGTGCTTCTATACGATAATTCCTCTAAAACTATCGTAGAACGGTGCATTGATAAAATTTATAAAATCAGTGCAAGCAAATTGATATATAATGAAAAAAAGAAATGCTTAATCTTTCATATTCTTTTTCAAATGATAGTGAAACTGAACTTGATAAAGATAAAATTCTCGGCGTAGATTTGGGAATTCACTATCCTATATGTGCATCTATAAACGGGGAAAGAAAATTTTTTAAAATAGACGGCGGAGAAATCGAACATACGAGAAGAAAAATCGAAGCAAGAAAAAAATCTTTATTAAAACAAGGTATAAGTTGTGGCGAAGGCAGGATAGGACATGGAATAAAAACCAGAAATAAACCTGTTTACGATATTGAAGATAAAATTTCAAGATTTAGAGATACCGCAAACCATAAATACAGCCGTGCTTTGATAAATTATGCTGTAAATAATAATTGTGGAATTATACAGATGGAAGATTTGACAGGAATAACATCGGATTCCAGTAGGTTTCTGAAAAACTGGTCTTATTTTGATTTGCAAACAAAAATAGAATATAAAGCGCAGGAGGTGGGTATAAAAGTTGTATATATAGATCCGCATTATACAAGTCAAAGGTGTAGCAAATGTGGATATATAAGTAAAGATAACAGAACAGAGCAGGCTTTATTTTGGTGTCAAAAATGTGGATATAAAACAAATGCAGACTATAATGCCAGTCAGAATATAGCTATAAAAGATATAGACAAAATTATTAATGCCAAAAAATGATTTTGTGCGAATATAAAGTGTACATTATCTATTAAGTATATTCGCACCATTTAAGTGGCGGCTCGGCGTCCCAAAATCGAGAAAGTATATGTAAATCTGAATTTATTCAGTAATAGATACACTCGATAAGGTATAAACTATACACATGTTTAATCCGTGTATTGGACTTATTTGACGATTTTGCAGTTGCAATTCGTTTGTACAGGTAAGTTACGAGCAATAGCAATCCTGTCGCAAGGTGCATTTACAAAGTTGCAATTCGTTTGTACAGGTAAGTTACGAGCAACTGGAACTCAGACCCTGAAAAAAGGGATATGGTTGCAATTCGTTTGTACAGGTAAGTTACGAGACTGACCCTCCGTATGGAGTGGATTATGAGGGGAGTTGCAATTCGTTTGTACAGGTAAGTTACGAGTTCGATAGATATGTGCTCGGCAAATGGACACAGGCAGAGTTGCAATTCGTTTGTACAGGTAAGTTACGAGATTTGCTCTCGCTGTCCTTTGAATACTTGGATTGCGTTGCAATTCGTTTGTACAGGTAAGTTACGAGAGTTAATGAGATCATCGTATAAATAGGTATAAACCGTTGCAATTCGTTTGTACAGGTAAGTTACGAGACCTCCCAAAGCTCTCTTGCGTATCGCAAGGGGGGTTGCAATTCGTTTGTACAGGTAAGTTACGAGATGTATTGCTTTGCTATATATGCAATGGCTACCGCATGTTGCAATTCGTTTGTACAGGTAAGTTACGAGACTGATGATTGCTCTCTTGCCAAACAGCCGCAGGGTTGCAATTCGTTTGTACAGGTAAGTTACGAGAAATAACCTCCAATTACTGCGCCGTTTTCGCCTAGTTGCAATTCGTTTGTACAGGTAAGTTACGAGCATGCGCTCACCTCTTCTTTACAAGTTTAACAAAGTTGCAATTCGTTTGTACAGGTAAGTTACGAGCGAATACCTGCCCCGACTGTTACACTGTCGAGGAGTTGCAATTCGTTTGTACAGGTAAGTTACGAGGGTAGTAAAGCATCTGATATTTATATGCGTTGTTAGTTGCAATTCGTTTGTACAGGTAAGTTGCAAGTCATTGAAGTTGTCACCGTCGTAAAGCTGTGTGTAGTTGCAATTCGTTTGTAAATGTAAAAAATATTAAAAGCGCTCCCAAAACGGAAGCGCTTTTGTTGTTTTCAATACCTCCTCCTTTCCCTCCCGCTTCTTTTGTAATAATCCGTCTTGTCACGGTACATCTTCGTTTCGGCTTCGAGCAAAAGCCTGCCCATACCGCTTCCGTCCGTTACGCCGAAAGCCGAACCGACCGCCATTGCTATCGATGAATGCTCCAGCTCCGATTTCAGTGCCGCAGTCTTTTTACCGACCTCGGCTTCGCTCGTGTCGGTCAGAACCGCAAGCAGCTCATCTCCGCCGATGCGGAAAAGATTCTCACTCGGAAAAAGCCGCTTCATAATTTTGCAGGCGCTCTGAATGTATTCGTCACCTGCGCAGTGTCCGAGCGTGTCATTGATGTGCTTCAGACCCGAAATATCGCAGAAGATAAGACCGAGCGGCACAGGTTCTTTCAGCTCCGTTTCAAGCAGATTCATCGCATGGCGGTTGCCGATGCCCGTCAGATTGTCGGTCAGTCCCATTTTTTTCAGCCCGTCAAAAAGCTTTCCCCATTTTATGCACGAGCCGATGAAAACTCCCGCACTGCAAAATGCTTCGAGTGCATCGGACATCTTTCCGCGGACGCAAACGGGAAAATTCTCCGCACAGCAGAAGCCGCAGATATCCTCGCCGTCATAAACGGGAACAGCGGCGAAAGAGTGTATTTTCCGCGCCAAAAGAATGTCGGAAAGAGGCTGTCCGTACTGCACTGCAAATCCGCTGTTCACGATAACAAGTCGTTTTTCCGATGAAAGCACCGCCGCTGTCTGCACACATATCTCCTGCGAAAGCTCGCCGACCGAACTGCCGTCCGAAGAGTATCCGCACGAAAGAACATAGCCGCTTTTGCCGTTTCTTTCATAGAGAAATATCCGCTCGGCGTTGAGCGCTTCACACGCTTTTTTCAGCATTATGCGAGGTGAATCATCGGGGTTCTCCGCCTGCATCGCACAGCAGAATGCACAGCTTGCCCAGTTCGCGCTGTCGTTGGCAGGGCTCGCCAAAGCGGTTCGGATCTCAAAAATGAGCGTTTTGCCGTCCGATTCGATCAGCGTAGTCTGAACCTCGGCGGCGGTTTCGGGTGATTCGCCTTTTATGGTTCTGCGGAGGAATTCGCCGTGTCGAAGAAGTGCTTTTTCGTCCTCGCCAAGGCTTATTTTATAAACATTGCTCAACGTTTTACGCGCCTTTTTGTTCATATAAACAGTCCTGCCGCCCGAAAGCTCGGCAGCGGCGCAGGGCATATCGAAATTCTCGAAAAAATCAAGGATACGGTTCATCGTTATCTCCGTTCTGCGGCGGAAAAAGCTCCGTCCGCAATTATATATTCAAAAAAGTTGTATTTTCTCATTTTGGTAAGCTTAAATGCTTTATACGCAGGATAAAATAGTGAATGTCCAAAACGGCATTTGGCATAAGTCACAGTTTATAATATGCAGAAAAGCACTGTTCTGCCATATCGGGAAAAATATGCCCGAATATCGCTGAAAAATCTAAAAGACAAGCCGAATTTAAGGCGCAGGGTGAATGTGGAATTGGTGATCATGATGCGGTGTTATTTTATGCGAGTATATGTTAAATTGCTGTACTTTACCGTTGAGGACGGGAAAAATCGTCCCTGCAATAATTTATTAATAATTTTCAGAGAAATAATTCACTCATTTAATTACCGTGATTTTTATGATTCAGGTTGTTGACAAAATTCCGAAAATACGATATAATAAATGTATATATGCTTTAGGCGGCGCTTACTCGCCCCATTTCTGAAAGGAGCAGATCATAATGGCAGTTAAAAAAGTCAGAATGTCCGCTGAGGGACTTGCTAATCTTGAAAAAGAAAAAGAATATCTCATTACCGTCAAAAGAGCAGAGGTTGCTCAGAAGTTAAAGGAAGCCCGCGGTTTCGGTGACCTTTCCGAGAACGCTGAATACGATGAAGCCAAGAACGAACAGGGTATTGTTGAAGCCCGTATCCAGGAGCTTGAAATGACTATCGCAAACGCTATCGTTGTCAGCGATGAAGATATTTCGAGCGATGAAGTCGGCGTTGGTTCTTATGTTGAGCTTCTCGATCTTGAACTCGATGAAAAGATGAACCTCCAGATCGTCGGTTCTACCGAAGCCGATCCCGAAAACAACAAGATCTCCGAAGATTCACCGATCGGCATTGCCTGCCTTAAAAAGAAAGCAGGAGATGAGATCGAAGTTGATGCTCCTGTCGGCATAATCAAGATGAAAATTTTGAGCATCTCGAAATAAGGAAAATGTGAACTTTATGCCGCTGATTGAAAGTCGGTCAGCGGTATTTTCATCAAAATGTGAAAGGAAAAATGAAAATGGCTGAAGAAAATCAGAATGTCAATGCTGCTCCCGAAGAGGAAGAAGTTCAGGACGTCAGCGAATACAAGAAGATCCGTATGGACAAGCTTGACGAGCTCAAAGCCGCAGGCAAGAATCCATTTGAAATAACAAAGTACGATGTTACCGCTCACTGCGGAGAGGCTAAGGCTGCTTATGAAAAGCTCGAAGCAGAGTTAAAGGCTAAGGTCGGCGACGATGAGGAGGCTCTCAAAGCCGCTCTCGAAGAAAACCGTCAGCACGTCAGCATCGCAGGCAGACTTATGAGCCGCCGTGATATGGGCAAGGCTAACTTTATCGATGTCCGTGATTCCTCCGACAGAATTCAGGTCTATGTTCGTATGAACGAGATCGGCGCAGACGAATTCGCTGACTTCAAGAAATGGGATATCGGCGATATCGTAGGCGTTGAAGGCTTTGTTTTCCGCACAAAGAAAGGCGAAATTTCCGTCCACTGCGAAAAGATCACGCTCCTTTCAAAGTCGCTCCTCCCACTTCCCGAAAAGTGGCACGGCTTAAAGGATCAGGATACAAGATACCGTCAGCGTTACGTTGACCTTATAGTAAACCCCGATGTTGCCGAAACCTTCAAGAAGCGTTCAAAGATAATCGCTTCTATCCGCCGCTACCTCGATGCTCAGGGCTTTATGGAAGTCGAAACCCCTATGCTCGTTTCAAACGCAGGCGGTGCAGCTGCACGTCCATTCGATACACATTATAATGCTCTCGATGAGGACGTAAAGCTCAGAATTTCTCTCGAACTTTACCTGAAGCGCCTTATCGTAGGCGGTCTTGAAAGAGTTTACGAGATCGGCCGTGTATTCCGTAACGAGGGTGTTGACGCACGTCATAACCCCGAGTTCACGCTTATGGAGCTTTATCAGGCTTATACCGACTACCACGGTATGATGGACCTCACCGAGAATATGTTCCGCTATCTTGCCAATGAAGTATGCGGTTCTACCACGATCCCTTACGGCGAGCATCAGCTCGACCTCGGCAAGCCTTTCGAGCGCCTTACAATGACCGAAGCTGTAAAGAAGTATTCGGGCGTTGACTTTGACGGGATAAAGACACTTGAAGAAGCCCGTGCTGTCGCAAAGGAAAAGCACGTTCAGTTTGAAGAGCGCCACGCAAAGGGCGATATCCTCAATCTCTTCTTCGAGGAATTCGTTGAAGAACACCTTATCCAGCCTACATTTATAATGGATCACCCCGTTGAAATTTCTCCGCTCACAAAGAGAAAGCCCGATAAGCCCGACCACGTTGAGCGTTTTGAGCTTTTCATCAACGGCTGGGAAATGTGCAACGCTTACTCCGAGCTTAACGACCCTATCGACCAGCGTGAGCGTTTCCTTGCGCAGGAAGAGCTTCTCAAAAAGGGCGATGATGAAGCAAACCATATCGATGAGGACTTCCTCCGTGCGCTTGAGATCGGTATGCCTCCGACGGGCGGTATCGGCTACGGCATCGACAGACTTGTTATGCTTCTCACAAATTCACCTGCGATCCGTGATGTTCTGCTCTTCCCGACGATGAAGAGCCTCGACTGATCAATAAAGCTGCATATCCCTGTGGGTATGCAGCTTTTGCTGTATTATACTAAACACCATTTAAAATTTGGAAAAAATCAAGCCGACAATCTCGCATATATAGGATTTCGGCGCAGATTTTTTCCTGTATTTTATTGGTGTTTAGTATTATGTATTGACAACGATTTTGGTGTGATGATATAATTGTATCAATGGTTAGCAGAAAAAACATAAGGAAGTGTGTGTAATGACAGATAAGGAGCAAAAGGCTGCCGCAAAAAAATTCGCCGAAAGCTGGAAAGGCAAGGGTTACGAAAAAGGACAGAGCCAGTTATTCTGGATAGAACTGCTCACTAAAGTGTACGGTGTTGAAGATATATCCGCTTTTATCAGTTTTGAGGATCAGGTGCATCTGGATCATACAAGCTTTATTGATGGATATATACCGTCAACAAAAGTAATGATCGAACAGAAAAGCCTTGGCAAAGACCTTAACAAGCCTATAAAGCAGTCTGACGGTTCTCTGCGTACTCCATTTCAGCAAGCAAAGCGGTATGTGACCGATCTTCCGCTTTCAAAGCACCCTCGATGGATAGTGACCTGCAATTTTGCCGAGTTTTATGTTTACGATATGGAGCGTCCAAACGGCGAACCGGAAAAAATAAAACTTGCCGATCTGCCAAGGGAATATTATCGGTTGAGCTTTTTGACTAAAACCGACAGTGAACATATCAAAAAAGAAATGGAAGTATCATTGCAGGCAGGTGAACTTGTCGGCAAGCTTTACAATGCGATACTTAAACAGTATCATGACCCTGAAAATCCCGATTCTCTCCGCAGTCTTAATATGCTATGCGTTCGTCTTGTATTTTGTTTGTATGCGGAAGATGCAGGGATTTTCGGCAGGCATGAGATGTTTCACGATTATTTGAGCAGGTTTGATGTTAAGGATGTCCGCAAGGCTCTTATCGAGCTTTTCAGAATGCTTGATACAAAGGAATGTGACCGTGATTCTTACGATGACACGCCCGTTGCGGAGTTCCCTTATGTAAACGGCGGTCTGTTTGCGGACGAGAATATTGAGATACCGCAGTTTAATGAAGAAATAGTTGATCTGCTGCTGAAAAATGCAAGCGAGGATTTTGACTGGAGCAAAATATCTCCTACTATTTTCGGCGCAGTATTTGAAAGCACATTAAATCCCGAAACAAGGCGTTCGGGCGGTATGCACTATACATCTATCGAAAATATCCACAAAGTCATTGACCCGCTGTTTCTTGATGACCTGAAAGCCGAGCTTGAAGAGATAAAAGCTTATGATAAGGCAAAGATTATTGAGGACAAGGTAGAAAAATTTCAGAATAAACTTGCAGGTCTGAAATTCCTTGACCCTGCCTGCGGTTCGGGAAATTTCCTTACCGAAACATATATCAGTCTGCGTCGGCTTGAAAATGAAGCTATAAAACTGACAATTGATAATGGGCAGCTGATGTTTGATACGGGCAATGTTATCCGTGTATCTATCGGGCAGTTTTACGGCATAGAGATAAATGATTTCGCCGTGACCGTTGCCAAAACCGCATTGTGGATAGCCGAATCGCAGATGATGCACGAAACGGAGGAGATAATCAGCAAGGATCTCGATTTTCTTCCGCTGAAATCCTATGCAAATATTGTCGAAGCAAATGCATTGCGTATTGATTGGGAAAACGTTGTGCCAAAGTCGGAGCTTAATTACATTATGGGCAATCCGCCGTTTGTGGGGGCAAGGCTTATGTCAGACGGGCAGAAAGCCGATGTATTTTCTGTTTTTGACGGTGTGAAAAACAACGGTAATCTTGATTATGTTTCCTGCTGGTATAAAAAAGCCGCTGATCTTATGACGGGGACAGAGATAAGAACTGCGCTTGTTTCAACAAATTCTATTACACAAGGTGAGCAGGTAGCAATACTTTGGAAAAATCTTTTTCAAAGCGGAGTACATATTGATTTTGCATACAGAACTTTTATTTGGGACAGTGAAGCAAGCAGTAAGGCGCACGTTCATTGTGTCATTGTTGGATTCAGCAAGGCTAAAAACAATGCCCCGAAGCGGTTGTTTGACAACGGAGTTACAAAGATCGTCAAAAATATCAACGGGTATCTGGTTGAAGCAGATGATGTGTTTATTGAAAGTCGGACAAAGCCGATTTGTAAAGTGCCCGAAATAGGTATTGGAAATAAACCTATTGATGACGGAAATTATTTATTTACCTATGAAGAAATGAAAGAATTTATAAAAATTGAACCTAATTCTGAAAAATATTTTCGACCATGGTTAGGAGCAACAGAGTTCATTAATGGTCAAGCAAGATATTGTTTATGGTTAGGGGATTGTTCACAAAATGAATTATTTAATATGCCTGAATGCTTAAAAAGGGTAGAGGCAGTCCGAAAGTTTAGATTAAGTAGCAAGAGCGAAGGAACGCGCAGACTCGCAAATTCACCTACACGATTTCATGTTGAGAATATGCCTGATAGTGATTATATTCTTTTACCGTGTCATTCATCTCAAAACAGAAGCTATATACCACTTGGATTCGTTTCAAAGAATACACTATCAAGTAACGCTGTTTTAATAATGCCAAATGCATCGTTACTCCATTTTGGTGTTTTAACATCAAATGTACACATGGCGTGGGTTAGTACAGTATGTGGAAGAATAAAAAGTGATTATAGATATTCCAAAGATATTGTTTACAACAATTTCCCATGGTGTAATCCAACCTTGGAACAAAAAAATGAAATAGAAATGACAGCACAAACAATTCTTGATGTTCGCAATAAATATACTAATTGTAGTCTTGCACAATTATATGGTGAAAAAATGTATTTGTTTGGCGAGTTAATAAGCGCTCATGCTGCTAATGATAAGGCTGTTATGAAAGCCTATGGTTTAAAAACAAATATGACAAAAAGTGAGATCGTTGCCGAACTTATGAAAATGTATAAAAGGCTTGCGGACAAATAACAGAAACACCGCCGCCCGACCACGAAAGGTCAGGCGGCGGTGTTGTTCAGCTGTGGCTGTTTACAGCGCTGTCTTCTCTGAAAAGCAGCGATATGCACCATACTGCCGCAAGAGCGACAAGAATATAAAGCACGCGGCTTATTACTGCACCCGTTCCGCCGAAGAGCCATGCGATAAGATCAAAGCGGAAAATGCCGACAAGTCCCCAGTTTATTCCGCCGATAATAAGCAGCGTCAATGCGATTTTATCCCACATAATGCTGTTCCTTTCAAAAGTTTGTCAAACCCCGTGATTAGCGTATGCGGAATATCTGCGATTATTCTAAACACCAATTAAAAACTATACAAAAAATCAGGCGAAAGCTCTGATATATGGATTCTGTGCTATAGTTTTATTGGTGTTTTGTATTATTCGGCAGGAACACTTTGCTCGTCAAATAATTCGGTGAGCGTTGCGAGAAATTTTTCATCGATAACATAATGACCGTTCTCATTTTCCACGCCGCTCGAAAGAATAAATGTTGAAATGCTGTTTGAATTTTTGATAACGTATTTCATCGCTTTTTTTACTTCGTCATAATCATAGGAGGTTATGTCGGTGTCGATGTCCGAATTTATGACCGCAATAAAATAATCGTCAAGGTTATTTTCGAAGCTTGAAGAGTTGGAAGTTCCGTGCGTTACAAGGCTGTTTATCGCGATGCCAAGACATTTTGAGCGGTATTCTTCGCCCTGAGTGTAGTTGGGGTATGTGAGCACCTTGCGCAGAGATGTCGAATCGAGGAACTGTCTGCCTGCCTTTAAAACGGTGGTTTCTCCCGTGTCGGGGTTGTCATAAACAAGATTGTAGGGGATATCATAGTCAATGCCGCCGAAAATATCCGCAATAACGGAAAAGCTTGAACGGTTGAATTTTATGTATTTGTCAATGCTTATGCCAAGACAGCTTTCAGCCGCCTCAACTGCTTTTTTCGTGCCGCCGTTGCGGTAAATGTTGTAGATAGTGTCCTCGCTCCCACCCGAGGAAACGCTCGTGTTGCTCGGGACAGGGAGAAAAACGAACTGCTCCTCAACAGGGAGAAATCTTGCGACAAGGAAACAGCTTCCGCTCTCTCGCTTTTCCGCATCGAGGATAAGCAGAACAGTCCGTGCGTCCTCAGCCGATGGGGTATAATCCCCGAGTACGGTCAAAGGCTGGAGCTCGACCCCGTTTGTGGCTGTGTCGGAAGTATCGTTCTTGTCCCCCGTGAGAATGCTCGAAAAAGCAACATAACATACGCCGCCTGCAATTATAAGCGTCAGCACAATGGTTATTATATAAGTCAGAACTACCTTTGATGATCTTTTTGCCATAAAAAACTCCTTTATCCGTATTGCCAAATGCGCTTCATAGTGGTATAATATCAATATGTATGCTGATGTTCAGAATTTTAGCTTGATGTTCATAGACTTGGCTTCTTCAACAGCTTCAACTATCTTTGCAATGTTTATCACATTGATATCGATGCCTGCTTTCTCGGCAAGGTGGATAGTCTGACCCGTTCCGCTCCTGTAGCTGCTGACAGCCGCAATGAGCCGTGAAGAATTGTCTATCATAAATTTGTTCCGCTTCTGCATACAGTCTTTGGTGTATTCTTCGCTGATGTAAACAATGTCGGCGGCTTCGTTGATAAGACAGCCGTAGATGAATTTTTCAAAGCTGCGGAGATTTTTAGGCTGCGCTCTGTACGGAACAGCCGCAACGAGCCGGATCCTCGGGTCGCTCCGCTTGAAATCGAGGACAAGATCGCCTGCCATAAGGTCGATGCCGCGCGCAAGACCCGTGATGAAGCAGGTGTAACCGTCATCGATCGCGGACGCTATCTCCTGATGCAGCAGCGCCCTTATCACACCCATAACGGGCGAGGTGATATCACCGCCGTCGGGCAGTTTTTCGGGTCTGTGTCCCGAGAAGCAGGCGGTTTTTTCTTTTGGAATAATGAATTCGGACATATTTTTCTCCATATCATTATAATATGGTCGCATCTAAAAACCATAGTGCCTCAGATGCGCAGTCAGATTTTTCGTCA
>OHDN01001565.1_pt1 | contig 11482 bp, 10 predicted proteins | sample 1566971 | NCBI WGS metagenome assembly OHDN01 (sample SAMEA3879538, study PRJEB24766) | human gut metagenome | biome: human-associated habitat; feature: feces | place: USA | collected 1985/1987
CAGTAAAAATTGTGTAGTCTCGTTTAGTTAGATAAACTCCATCAATTGGTGGCATCTTTGCTCTAATAGCAGTTATATTTTTAATAAGGCTTATTTATGCTCCGAGTAATGCTATATACTGGTTAGGCATGGTAATATGCTTAGCGGCAATATTTATTTTCTGGTATAATCCTATCAAAATAAAAAGAACCTTAATGGAATCGTTAAAGCCTATTGAGGACGACAGATATATTTTTAAGCTTTATGATTATAAATTTTCTATCGAAACGGTTCTTCCTGAGGATGAGAGATATGATGAGGACGGAAATGAAATAAAAATTCCGCCGAGATTTGTAAATTTTGATGATATCGGACTTAAGGTTTTAGAAAAACGGCATATGTTTGTTTTGTTTTTAAAGAAAGAATCGATATACGTCTTACCTAAGAGATGCATGGAGGATTATCAGTTAAGTATAATCAGAAGTACATTTAAAAATAAGCTCGGTGACGACTTCGAGACAGAAAAGAAACACAAGTAATTAACGATTAAAGAAAAGAGAGTGATTTTGTGGCAAATGATGAAAATCAGACACCCGCATTTGGACAAAATGAAAAAATAATAGTTAGAGATATTGAGAATGAGATGCAAACCTCGTTTATTCAGTATTCTATGGCGGTTATTGTTTCCCGTGCGCTGCCGGATGTTCGTGACGGACTTAAACCCGTTCACAGAAGAATACTTTATACGATGTATGAAAACAACCTTACTCCGGAGAAGCCGTACAGAAAGTGCGCCGACACGGTAGGAGCTGTTTTGGGAAGATATCATCCTCACGGTGATGCTTCGGTATATGATGCACTTGTTCGTTTAGCGCAAAGCTTTTCACTTCGGTATCCGCTTATTGACGGACACGGAAACTTTGGTTCTGTTGACGGCGACCCTCCGGCTGCTTACCGTTATACTGAAGCCAAGATGGCGAAGCTCGCCTTGTCCATGCTTACAGACATTGATAAGGAAACCATTCCGTATATGTCTAACTATGACGACAGACTTAAAGAACCTGTTGTTTTACCGTCGAGATTTCCTAATATGCTCGTAAACGGTGCAACGGGAATTGCTGTCGGTATGGCAACAAATATTCCTCCGCACAATCTTTGCGAGGTTGTTGACGCATTAAAGACGCTTGTTGAAAATCCGGATTGTACTCTTGATGAAATAATGGAGAGTATAAAAGGACCTGACTTCCCGACAGGCGGAATAATAATGGGAAGAAGCGGAATAAGAGCGGCATATGCTACCGGAAGAGGTAAGATTATACTCAGAGGAAAAACTTCTATTGAGCAAATCAAAGGCAGAGAAGCTATCGTTATTACCGAAATCCCATATATGGTAAATAAAGCAAGGTTAGTTGAAAATATTGCAAACCTTGTTAAGTATAAGAGAATAGACGGAATTCACTATATAAGAGATGAGTCGGACAGAAAGGGAATGAGAATAGTTGTCGAGCTTAAAAAGGACGCTATTGCTCAGGTTGTTTTAAACAAGCTTTTCTCTTATACCCAGCTTCAGGATACAGTAGGCGTTATTATGCTTGCGCTTGTAAACGGTGTTCCTAAGGTTTTGACGCTAAAGGAGATGCTTGAGCATTATCTTAATCATCAGGTTTCTGTTATCGAAAAGAGAACGGAATATGACCTGAAAAAAGCAAAGGCAAGAGCGCATATTTTACAGGGATATTGCCTTGCAATTGACAACATCGATGAGGTTATTTCAATTCTTCGTTCGAGTAAGACGGTTGCCGAGGGTAAGGAGCGTCTTATCGAGCGGTTCAAGGACGAGGATATGGCTATACTTCTCGGTGGAAATGCCCTTACCGAACACACAAAGGGTCTTACAGAGGTTCAAGCAGATGAGATAGTTAAGATGCAGCTTGGAAAACTCACAGGATTGGAAAGACAAAAGATAGTTGATGAGTTTGAAAAAATAAAGACAATTATCGCTGACCTTGAGGATATACTTGCTGATCATAACAGAGTTTTAAACATCATCTTAGAGGAAACCGAAGAGCTTAAAAAGAAGTTTGGTGATGAAAGAAGAACTCAGATTGAAAATGTAAGCGGTGAGGTTGATATTGAGGACCTTATTCCTGTTGAAGAGAGCGTTGTTACTTATACAAATCAGGGCTACATTAAGAGAATGCCTGTCTCCGTTTATAAAACTCAAAACAGGGGCGGAAGAGGTGTTACAGGAATGAAGCAAAGGGAGGATGACTTTGTTTCGGAAATGTTTATCTGCTCTTCTCACGACCATGTTTTGTTCATCACTAACAAGGGAATAATGTATAAGCTTAAATGCTATGAAGTTCCGGAAGGCTCAAAGCAGTCAAGAGGTACGAATATAGTAAATCTCTTACCGCTTAGCGAAGGTGAAAAAATAGCTCAGATGATAAAGACGGAAACTCTTGACGATAAAAACAAGTTTATTGTTATGGTTACCAAAAACGGTAAGATTAAGCGAACAAGGCTAAGCGATTATAAGAATGTAAGAAAGAGCGGTCTTAGAGCAATTGGAATTGACGATGGCGACGAAATAATGGGTGTTCGTATGACAAGCGGCAGCGACGAACTTTTGGTGGCAACTCATAACGGAAGAATTATCAGAATTTCAGAGGATCAGGCAAGAGTTATGTCGAGAACGGCTCACGGTGTTCGTGCGATAAAACTTAGAGGTGACGATTACGTTGTTTCCATGGCAAGAATTCGTGAGAATGCAACCGTTTTGACTGTTACCGAAAAGGGCTACGGAAGAAGAACAGAGATTTCCGATTACCGAGTTCAAAACAGAGGCGGTATGGGAACGCTTAATTATAATTCAAAGAAAATCAGCACAAGAGGTGCTGTGTGCGGAATTAAGGTTGTTGATGAAGAGGACGACATCATAATGATTTCGTCAGACGGAGTTGTTATAAGGCTTCGTGCAGCGGATATAAGAGTAATGGGAAGATACGCTGCAGGTGTCAGACTAATGAGATTGTCCGACGAAAGTCACGTTGTTACCTTCACCCGTGCTGAGCATGACGAAAACGAGGAAATTTCTGAGGTTGAACAGATTTCCGAGGAGGAAGCAAAGGCTCAGGAGGCAGAGGGCAGCGAGGCTAAAAAGATGGAAGCGGAAGAGCTTCTGGAAGAAGAGAAAAAAGAAGATAACGAGTAATGATGAAGTACCCGTCTGTTCAGATTTATGTGCAGACGGGTTTTCTTTTATTTTGATCATTTAAACTTGACTTTGTTAAATATAAACAAAAATAGTAATAATGGTATGTGTAAAAGGTAAAATTTGTAATTTATTATGGACTTTAACAAAATGGTACGATATAATTAAGATAATAAAATTAAGGAGGCAATTATATGTCTAGTGTAAAAAAGTACATTGCTGAGTTTATCGGTACGGCGATTTTAGTTATTTGCGGATGCGGAACCGCAATGCTGGTAGGATGTGATTCTGCAAATGGTTCGGGCTATATCCTAACTGCCTTAGCATTCGGTCTTGTCATTGTAGGAATGGCTTATTGTGTTGGAAATATTTCGGGATGTCACATTAATCCTGCTGTTTCCGTGGGCGTTTTTTGCAGTGGAGGAATGTCGGTCAAGGACTTAATTGGGTACATCATTTCGCAGTGCCTTGGTGCTTTTGCAGGTTCCGTCGTGCTTGCAGCAATCTTTAATTTGGGAAATGTTAAGGATATGACAGGCGCCTATGGATCAAACGGTCTTGTGGGAGTTAACGGCTCTGCGGCTGCAGGAATTTTGGTCGAGGTTGTTTTGACGTTTATTTTTGTTCTTACTATTTTGGGCGTTACCTCTAAAAAAGCAGGTCATGGATCATTTGGCGGTCTTGTTATCGGATTTACGCTTACCTTGGTACATATCCTTGGAATCGGATTAACAGGAACATCTGTTAACCCGGCGAGAAGTATAGGTCCGGCTATTGTTTCTGCAATATCGGGAAATACAAGCGCTTTGGCAGATGTATGGGTATTTATTGTTGGTCCTATATTAGGAGCGGCTATCGCAGCTATTGTTTACAAGTTCTTAGAGTCGGGAAAGAAAGAAGCGTAATTATAATTTCTTGATTACACGTTGCTGATTCTATAAACAAAAAAGCAAGCGAACCTCGCTTGCTTTTTCTTTTACAAATTTATTAAATAGATTATTCTACAAGTGAGTTGATTTCTTCAAGTGTTAATGACGGGAACAAGCTTAAATTTATTGCGGAGGAGATAAGCTTTGCCGTTCGGGATATGAGTCGGTCTATATCCTTAGGCGTAACAAAAAAGTTTTCATAATTAAAGCTTCCTGAATCTCCGGAAATATTTTCAGCTATCGTTTGCATATCAACAACTGTTGGTGAACCGACAGATATAACACGGGTTCCGAGAGTGGAATAGGAAAGGTCTGCTCTTTTGTTTAAGACACCGCTTCCGGGAGAAATTCCCGTATCGGAAAGCTGTATAGTTTTTGCGAGATTTGAAAGCTTTGCACAGGCGAGAGAATCTATTATTATAACTATGTCGGGTGAGATCTCCTTAACTATTGCGCCGATTGACTCAGCGGTTTCAATTCCTGTTTTGCCCATTACGCTCGGAGTTAAAACGCATACGCTTGGCATATCGTCAGTTATTAAGTCGGGCGCAAGGCTGTGAATGTGACGGGTGGCAAAAATGTGGTCGGCAGCGATTACACCAAGACTGTCAGGGGTGATTTCTCGGTTTCCGAGGCCTGCTACCAAAACATTCTTTGCACCTTTTAAAAGCGGAGAAAGTTCGCTGGCAATTAACTTCGCTCTCTCATAAAATAAATCGCTGTGAACGTCAAAGGTGTTTTTTGAGGCAATAGTTATATATTTTCCTCTTGGCTTTGAAATTTCCTTTTCAATCTCTTCTGTAAGAATTTCTGTTTCCGTAACGGTGAGGTCGGATATTTCTTTTTGGACTGTTCTAATCCCTTTCGAGATATTGGGGTCTTCAGTAAGCTCAACCGCAAGATCTGTACGAATTGACAAAATACATCATTCCTTATAAAAAAATTTGAAAAAAGACTTGCATTTTTCAGCCTTTTATGTTATTATACCAGTTGAGACTTGTTTTATGAATCCGCCGCATTTCCTCTCAGTCTGCGGTAGAGTTCACGCAAATGAGTGAATTATAGCGATGAAGAGTCGCGGTAAAATGAGGAGGGAAATATTTTGCCAAACATTAAATCTGCTAAGAAAAGAGTAAAGGTTATTGAAACAAAGACTCTTAGAAACAAAGCAATTAAGTCTGACCTTAAAACTTCGCTTAAAAAGGCTGCATCGGGTGACGCTGCTGCTGTAACGGAGGCAATAAAGAAGGTAGATAAGGCTTGTGCAAAGGGTATTATGCACAAGAATAAGGCTGCAAGAAAGAAGTCACAGCTTATGAAACTTGCAAAGTAAGCTTAGAAATTAAATTAGTGTAAAAGAAAAACCGGAGCATAAAACTCCGGTTTATTTTTTTGCGTATTATTCGTAATAACGCATAACAGCGATTACTCTTCCTAAAATTTTTACCTCGTCTACAATTATCGGATCCATTGTGTCATTTTCAGGCTGAAGTCTGAAGTGGCCGTCCTCCTTGTAAAAGGTCTTTACAGTAGCGTCCGTATTGTCAATCAAAGCAACAACAATATCTCCGTTCGAGGCAACGGGCTGCTGTTCGACAATTACTGTGTCGCCGTCAAGAATTGCGGCATTTATCATGCTTTCTCCTCTTACCTTAAGCGCAAAAAGCGGATTGTCGTAATGCTTTGAGGTTTTAAAGCTTATAAAGTCGGTTATGTTTTCAATTGCTGTGATCGGCACACCTGCTGTGACTGTTCCAATGACAGGAATTCTTGTTCCGCCCTTTCCTGTAAGCTTTATCGCACGGTTTTGATTTTCAGATTTTTCCAACAGCCCTGCGTCGATCAGCGAATTTATACATCGGAATCCAGTTGAAGTTGACTTGAACCCAAGCGCCGAGCATATTTCACGAACGGTCGGAGCATAGCCGTCTTCAATTCTCTGTTTTACATATTCAAAAACCTGTCTGTCCTTTTCGCTTAGAGCTTTATCCATTATATGTCTCCTTTAATTTTTTGGAAAGCATTTTTGCAAGCTTATACACATCTCCGCAGCCGCAGGTTATAACTAAATCCCCCGGCTTTGCATTATCTGTTATATAATCTACAATTTGCTGAAAGTTTTCCTGTTTGCGACGAGCGGTTTGTTCATCCTGAATATCGTTATCACAGTCAAAGAATACGCTGCCGGGAATAATGCGAGCTAAATCTCTTGAGTAAATTCCTATTGTGTTTTTCTCACGGCTTCCCATGATGTCTGTAATTACAGCTATGTCTACAATTGATAAAGCGTCCTTAAAGTCGTTAAGCAGAATTTTAGTTCTCTTAAAATCAAGTGCTTTAGCGGCGTTAAGCGTAACGCTGAGCTCAGCGGGATGGTGAGCATAGTCATCTACTATTGTTATTCCGTTTATCTCGTCAATTTTTTGAAAGCGTCTTATTGCGCCTTTAAAATTGTGAAGACCGTTTTTAATATCTTTATAGTCGATTCCCTCGTATCTTGCAGAAACGATTGCCGCAAGAGCGTTTAAAACATTGTGATCACCCGGGACAAAAATTGTCATTTCGCTTTGCTTCTCGCCCTTATAGTACACGTCAAAATCAGTTCTAAGCCCGGATTTTGCTGTGATTTTTGCATAGTAGTCGTTGTCAGGCGAGAAACCAAAGGATATTTTTTTCTTTTCGTCAGCCTTTGTGACTACCTCAACGGTATTTTCATCATCACCGTTATATATAATGGCTTTTGCAGCATTGTTTGCAAACTTTATAAACGATTTTTTTATGTTGTCAATCGTTTTGAAATATTCAAGGTGGTCGGCGTCAACATTTAAAATTACTGCAACGTCGGGATAGAGTCTTAAAAATGTATCGACAAATTCGCAAGCCTCACATACCATTATATCACTTTTCCCTGCTCTTCCAGAACCTCCTATGGCAGGAAGTTTTCCACCGATTACACATGTCAGGTCAACATTTGAGTCTACAAAAATCTGCGTGAGCATTGAAGAAGTTGTTGTTTTTCCGTGAGTGCCGCTAATGCAGACAGCATTGTCATAACAGCTTGTAACATATCCCAGCAGCTCACTTCGCTCTATTACTTCAGCATCACTTTCTTTTGCGGCGATAAGCTCAGGATTATCTTTCATGATGGCAGCAGAGTGAACTATTAGATCAGCACCCTTAATATTCTCCGCTCTCTGTCCCATAAACACAGGTATCCCCATTTTCCTTACCGCTTCGAGTGTTTCGGTTTCGTTGTTATCAGAGCCGGTAAGATAATAGCCTTTTGAGTGTAATATTTGAGCCAGCGGATACATTCCGGAACCGCCTATTCCGATAAAATGTATATGCTTTTTATTTTTTAAAAGATCGTCTTTCACAGGTAAAACCCTTTCCGCAATGTATACTATTGTTCCTATTATATGTACTATAATTTAATTGCGACAGCCGCAAATTGATGATTCAATGTTCTTGAAGTGCGGCGATAGCCAAATCGTGCGAATGCACGATAAAGCAGCGATGAGCTGATTTTTCTTAAGGTTATTATATCACAAGTTAATTGCGATTTATCGCAATAGTCGGCTTTGCCGACAAGCGGCGACAGCCGCAAATTGATGATTCAATGTTCTTAAATGACGGCGATAGCCGAATCGTGCGAATGCACGATAAAGCAGCGATAAGCTGATTTTTCTTAAGGTTATTATAACACACATTATGCCAGATGTATTGACTTTACGCGACAATTCGTGTAAAATTTCCATTACGTAAAAAAAAGACACAGAGAATTTAAGTTTTCTCTGTGTCTTTCTTCAATTTGAATTGTTTTTGCCTCTATTAATACATTCCTCCGGCAGGCATTGCAGGCTGTGCCGGTTCAGGCTCGGGAATATCAGCAACAAGGCTCTCTGTTGTGAGTACCATTGAAGCAACAGATGCCGCATTCTGAAGAGCAGAACGTGTAACCTTTGTCGGATCAACGATTCCTGCCGAGATCATATCAACATACTCTTCATTGTAAGCGTCAAAACCGTAGCCTACCTTTCCTGAGGACATGATCTTGTCGATAATTACGCTTCCCTCAAGACCTGCGTTCTTTGCGATCTGACGAATAGGCTCCTCAAGCGCTTTTAAAACTATGTTAGCGCCTGTCTTTTCATCGCCGTCAAGAGAATCGGTAAGAGCCTTAACATTTTCGATAGCGTTGAGAAGAGCTGTTCCGCCTCCTGCAACGATACCCTCTTCAACAGCTGCCTTAGTAGCAGCAAGAGCGTCCTCGATTCTAAGCTTCTTTTCCTTCATTTCAATTTCAGTTGCAGCGCCGACCTTGATAACAGCTACGCCGCCCGAAAGCTTAGCAAGTCTTTCCTGAAGCTTTTCTCTGTCAAAATCAGAGGTTGTGATCTCGATCTGATTTTTGATTTCTTTGATTCTGTTATTGATCTCTTCTGCATCTCCTGCGCCGTCAACAATTATAGTATTCTCTTTTTGAACAACTACCTGTCTTGCACGGCCGAGGTTTTCGATCGTAGTGTCCTTAAGCTCGAATCCAAGCTCTTCTGTGATAACATCTCCGCCTGTGAGAATAGCTATGTCACGAAGCATTTCTTTTCTTCTGTCACCGAAGCCGGGAGCCTTAACGCCAACACAGGTAAATGTTCCTCTAAGCTTGTTTACGATGATTGTTGAAAGTGCCTCTCCCTCGATATCCTCAGCGATAATGAGAAGCTTTTTGCCTGACTTAACGATTTCTTCAAGAAGCGGAAGGATCTCCTGAATGTTAGAGATCTTCTTGTCTGTGATAAGAATGTAAGCGTCGTCAATTACAGCTTCCATTTTATCTGTATCTGTTACCATGTAAGGTGCGATATATCCTCTGTCAAACTGCATACCTTCAACAACCTCGCTGTAGGTTTCAGCAGTCTTTGATTCTTCGATAGTGATAACTCCATCGCTTGTAACCTTTTCCATAGCCTCGGCAATAAGCTTTCCTACGCTTTCGTCAGCTGAAGAAACAGTAGCAACTCTTGCTATATCGTCAGTTCCTTCAACGACCTTTGAGTTTGAAACGATAGTTTCAACAGCCTTGTCAACAGCCTTGCTTATACCCTTCTTAACAACCATTGGGTTAGCGCCCGAAGCGATGTTCTTCATTCCCTCACGAACAAGTGCCTGAGCTAAGAGTGTAGCGGTTGTTGTTCCGTCACCTGCTGCATCGTTTGTCTTGGTTGAAACTTCCTTAACAAGCTGTGCGCCCATGTTCTCAAAAGCGTCCTCAAGCTCGATTTCTTTTGCAATGGTAACACCGTCGTTTGTGATAAGCGGAGAACCGAACTTTTTATCTAAAACTACATTTCTTCCCTTAGGACCTAAAGTGATTTTAACTGTATCAGCTAATTTATCAATACCTGCCTGAAGCGACTTTCTAGCTTCTTCGCCGTAAATAATCTGCTTTGCCATAATAAATCAATCCTCTCTGAATACTAAAAATTTGTCTTAGTCTACAACTGCGAGTATGTCTTCCATTTTTAAGATCGTGTATTCCTCGCCGTCAACCTTGACCTCTGTTCCCGAATATTTGCTGGTAATTACTTTGTCGCCGACACTTACTGTCATGGTGACATCTGTTTTTCCCGGCCCTACGGCAATTACTTCAGCAACCTGCGGCTTTTCCTTTGCACTTCCGGCAAGAATAATTCCGCTTTTGGTTGTTTCCTCAGCCTCGACCATCTTGATAACAACTCTGTCCTGCAATGGTTTAATAGTCATTATGATAACCTCCTATGTTAAATAAAAATAAGCGTACTTTAGCACTCCTTGTAGTCGAGTGCTAAGTATTATTGTATCACCTTTTTTTGAAAAAACAAGAGGAAACAGCGCTTTTTTTCTGCTTTTAACAATATTTGGTTGTATTGCACAAAAATAGAGCTGAAATTTCTACGTCATAATGCAAATTGTCAATGTGTTTCCGGATATTTGCAGATTTATTTTAAAACCACTAAATATGGTGGCTTTAAAATATCTATATACTGGTTAAGGTGGAAAATTGTGAACAAAAAGAAACTAAATTGCGTACAGATTTTAAAATTAACATTTTAGACACAATTAGTACGCATTATAGACACAATATATTCTGTGAGTTTGATATAATTAAGACAACTTAGTAAAAGTTTCGTAACAATTTCTAAACAATGTGTTTAAATTAAGAACTTGATCGCTAAAAGTGAAGTCGATGAGTTTGATTTTGACATGAATTTAACAACTGATGTTTGAGTGTAATACAATTAAGGAATACAGCTGTTTGTAGGAAGATTCTATGATCGGCAGGATTTGGAGGGAAAGATATGTCACTTGGAAAAGTATTGGTTATTGACGATGATAAAAACACCTGTGAGCTTTTGAGATTGTATCTTGAAAAAGAGGGGTATAATGTAATGATCTCGTATGATGGTGAAGAGGCGGTTGTAAAATTCAATGCGCTTAAACCGGATATCGTTTTGCTTGATATTATGCTGCCGACGCTTGACGGCTGGCAGGTATGCAGAGAAATAAGGAAAAAATCAAATGTTCCGATTTTGATGATAACAGCTAAGGGTGAAACCTTTGACAAGGTTTTGGGGCTTGAGCTTGGTGCAGATGATTACATCGTAAAGCCTTTTGAAACCAAGGAAGTGACAGCCCGTATCAAGGCTGTTCTGCGCCGCTGCGTCAGCAAGGACGAAGAAAACAAAGGCGTTTATGACTTTGACAACCTGCACCTGGATATGAACCGCTATGAGCTGAAAGTGAAGGGTAAAGTGGTGGATGCGCCGCCCAAAGAGTTGGAACTGCTGGCCTGCCTGGCTGGGCACCCCAACCGGGTCTATACGCGTGACCAGCTGCTGGACGAAGTGTGGGGCTTTGAATATTATGGCGACTCCCGCACCATCGACGTCCATGTCAAGCGCCTGCGCGAAAAGCTGGAGGGAGCCTCGGAACAGTGGAACCTGAAAACCGTGTGGGGCGTTGGTTACAAGTTTGAGGTTAAAGAATAATGTGCCGCGCCAAAAAAGAAGAGAATAACGGGGCAGCCCCGCTGCGCAGCGTAAGCGGGGAAGTGTTTGCAACCTTTGCCTCGCTGCTGCTGGTGGCGCTGGTGTTGATGTGCATGCTGCAAACGGGGCTCTCCTGCGCGTACTTTGCCCAGGAGCGCAAAAGTGCCCTGACTGCCGTGCTGGACGGTGCTACTGCCATGGCGGAGACCTATGCTTCGGAAGGAAACATTGTGACCCTGCCCGGCGGGGACAATGAGTTGGTGGAGCGAGCCAAGACCGGCTTTGAACTGTTCAATACATCATCGGACGCACTTGTGTTTGTGGCAGACCAG
>OHDN01001571.1_pt1 | contig 11396 bp, 6 predicted proteins | sample 1566971 | NCBI WGS metagenome assembly OHDN01 (sample SAMEA3879538, study PRJEB24766) | human gut metagenome | biome: human-associated habitat; feature: feces | place: USA | collected 1985/1987
AATACAGACTCTCCCTGGCAAAGTAGTAACTGGTCAGGTAGTACAATGGCCAAATACGAAGACTTCCGCGTAGAGAAAGGCGGACGTTTGGGTGAAGTTTGGGGATATAAGACAAACGGTTATTATACTGTATATGATCCTGTCACCAACCCTACCGGCGAACTGGTTTGGGCAGGTAGCGAATGGGGATTAAAAGACGGAATGCAAGATAACAGTCCTACTATCACCGGTGGTAAATACTATCCGGGTGGTTTGAAACTGGAATGTGATAAAGATGGTAACCCTCTCAAACAACGTTTGGGTAACACTATCGCTCCTACAACCGGAGGTTTTGGATTCGATGGTCGTGTAGGTAATTTCGATTTCAATGTATTCTTTAACTACTCTCTCGGAAATGTAATTGTCAATGGAACAAAACTGGCAGCTTCTTTCCGTTCAGGTTCAAGAACCGGTTATAACTTAAACAATGATTTCAGATTGTCTAACCGTTACACATGGATTGATCCGGAAACTGGTTTGAACCTGTCGTCCAGCTCTACAGATGTCCTCAATACCTATGGAGACATGACAACAGCAGGATTACGTCTGAATGAAATAAACGCTAACGCCAATATGTACAATCCGGCCAGCGCTACTACCATGCAGCTGACTGATTATGCAGTAGAAAAAGCCTCATTCCTGCGTTTGAATAACATTACTATCGGATACTCTCTTCCGAAAACAATTGTAAGGAGAGCGTTTATGCAGAATGTGAGAATCTATCTGACAGGATATAACCTGTTCTGTTGGACTAACTACAGCGGAGCAGACCCTGAAGTCGATACAAGCAGTAAGAAAAATGCGATGACTCCGGGTATAGATTACGCCGCTTATCCTAAGAGCCGCACATTTGTGGGTGGTATTAACGTTACATTCTAATTAAAACATTAAACAGATTGATCGTATGAAAATATATAAGACATTATTCCTGGGGCTGGGGTTAATTGCCCTGTCTTCCTGTTCGGACTTCCTGAATCAGACCTCACCGTCTGAATTGGATAATGAATCAACTTTTAATAATGCCTATTATACAGAATTGGCACTTAATAAAGTTTACGGCAGCCTGACGCAAGACCAGACTTATTCTAACTTCCTACCTATCATTGCCGGAACCAATACCGACTGTGAACTGATTGACGGTTTGGGTACGGATGCAAGCAACACGTCCAGCGAACGTGGTAATATGAACTACAACGCTAATCCGGGATGGTCACAACTTTCCAAAGTATGGGATGCCATGTACGGAGTAATCGAGAATGCGAATCTGGTAGTAGATGGTATAAACAATAGCCAACTGATACAACAAGCAGGAGCAACCCGTACCAGCATGATGAGATTCCGTGCAGAAGCGATGACATTGCGTGCGATGATTTATTTCGATCTGATCCGCTTGTTCGGTGATATTCCTTTCAAAACAGAATCTTCCAACAGCGACCTGTCTAATGTTTACATTGGAAAGGCAGATCGTGACGATATCATGGATGAATTGATAATTGAACTCGAGGAAGCTATCGGATATTTACCTTGGGCTGGTGAAGACGGTTATACAACCGAACATGTAAGCAAAGGCTATGCTCACGCTCTCTTGGCTAACATTGCAATGACACGTGCCGGATATGCTATCCGCGAACAAGCTAAAGACGGATATATCACCGGAGATAACAGTGACGCTACTTATCCTACTCAACGTTGCAGCGATACCAAACGTAGAGAACTATTCGAATTGGCCGAAAAACATCTGGCAGCTGTTGTCAGTTCAGGAAAACATAAACTGAATCCTTCTGTAGAAGAATACTGGCGTTTAATAAATATCGGACAACTAGATCAGACTTATCAAGAAAACCTGTTCGAGATTCCAATGGGACTAAACAAAAGTGGTGAGCTGGGATATACTATCGGATATCGTATAAACGGTGCCAGTTCCCTATTTGGTCCGAAAGGTAACTCATCCGGTAAGTTGAAACTGACTGCTCCTTATTATCTGTCATTTGGCGAAGGAGATATCCGCCGCGATCTGACTTGTGCTATTTCACAACTTTCTACAGACAAAAACACCAAAGTATTTAAAGAATATATGTTAGGAAATGCTCCTTTCGGTCTTTATTGTGGAAAATGGGATTATCGTAAGATGATGGAAAACTCTGAATGGTACGCAGCTGTATTGGCCAGCGATCAGAAAGTTTGTTCCGGTATCAACGTAGTGAAAATGCGTTATCCGCAAGTATTGCTGATGTATGCCGAAGTTGTGAACGAACTTTATGGTAAGGGTGCAACAGCCGAAGGTTGTACATTAACAGCCACAGCAGCCCTGAAAGAAGTACACGACCGTGCTTTCACCGATGCAACCAAACGTGATGCTGCATGGACTGCTCTAATGGGAAAAGACTTCTTCGATGCAATTGTTGACGAAAATGCATGGGAACTGGCAGGAGAAGGTGTTCGTAAGTTCGACCTAATCCGTTGGAACCTGTTGAGCGAAAAAATAGACGAATTCAAAAACGAATATACAAATGCAGTGTATAATGGTACATATCCACAGTATGTGAACTATAAATATCGCACGGACAATCCGATGTATATCGATATGACTTCTCTCGTATTTGGAGCTAAAGTAGGTGGAGAATATGAAAACAAGAGCTTTTTCGGAGCTGAAACCAGTGACAAGGAGCAAAAGAATCTGAAAGTAAACTTGCCTAGTATTTCTGGCGGATTGAACAAGGCTGTGAAGAATCGTTATTTATTGCCGATAGCTTCTACAACCATCTCTACCTCAAACGGTAAATTACATAACTCTTATGGTTATTCGGATTAATCTTAAAATCGTAAAATGATGAAGAATATAAAAAATATATTGGGAATGGGAGCTTTCATGCTCCTGACCTCTTTGGCTGTATCTTCGTGTACAGAGAAAAGTGATTGGGATATTGACTCTTCCTATAGCCGTCCTTTCGGAACTGATGAAAACGGAATCAGTGTAGAAACAGACAGTAAAGTAGCCAGAGCGGTAGTAACTTGGAGCTCAACATCCAATACCGACTATTACATTATCGAGATTAGTCCTAACGAGATGACTGACGAAACTCCAATGGGATCAGAAGAAAATGGAAATATCGTTTATGGAAATGATCCTGCCAACCGGATCAAGCAGTCACCTTACACAATGGATAATCTGGCGGTAAATACGACTTATTATATGCGTATCAAGTCTATTTCCGGAGAGAAGGAATCTCGTTGGGTAAATTATAAAAAGACTTTTGCTTCAGTTAAGGAAGAAGCTATCCTAAATATTCCAACTACTGAAGACTTACCTGAAGGTCAAGGAAAAGTACGTATGTCATGGGAAGCCGGATTAGCAGTCGATCATTTCGAAATCATGGAAACGGGTGCCACAGAAGCAACTTCACGTGTTATTTCGTCAACAGAAGCTGCCGCAGGTGAAGCATGGGTTGAAAATTTGAAGTCATTCACTGAATACACGATTACTATTTATAATGGAAATAATCCGCGTGGTTCACAGACTGTTACCATCCCTGGTTTGGAAATCGAATCTACCATCAGTGATATAACAGCAAATTCAGCTGTATTCTCATGGGAAGAAACGGTGGATGTAGATGAATATGCTTGTGTTCTTTCTACCGAAGGAGTACCTGAATCAGGAACCCAATTATCACCAGCAGATATTGCTGCACATAAGGTGGCAATCACAGGTTTGGCTTCCAGTACGGAATATACGGCTTATGCTTTCGCAAACGGCTCTATATGTTCTCGTATCACCTTTACAACTAAGAAAGGTAAACCGACGGGGTATACTGAAATGACATGGGAAGATGCCCTTGCCAACTGGGATAATCTTTCAGGAAAAGTATTAATCAATGTTTCCGGAACAGAAGGATTTGCACAAGAAAAAGAAAGCATTGCTGCTGGCGTGACTCACCTTATTTTCTGGGGTGACAGTCAAGACGGACAGGTTAATATGACTATTAAAAAAGGCATAGGTGCCAGCGGAATATGTGATAAAGTAGAATTCCATAATCTGAATATTACCGATGAAGGAAATACAACCCTTATTTATCAAAACGGTGCTTCAGGTTGCATCAAAGAAATAGAAGTTACCTCGTGTACAATTACCAATATCCGTGGTATCGTTCGTATGAATGCAAGTACAAGTAATGCTATGTCTGTTACTATTGACGACTGTATCATCAAAGGATTGGGAAGAGCAGCAACATCCAATCATTATGGATTACTTCTTTCTGACAAGGTAACATTAACAACTCTCAATTTAGTGGTTTCCAACACTTCTATTATTGTATCCAAGGGAGCTTCTGCGTCTCAATTCATAAGACACAAGTCAGGACAACCCGGTACAATAACAATCAAAGATTGTACATTCTATGATATGTCAGCAAGTGATGCTTTCTGCAGAGATACAAAAGACATGACAATAACTATATCAAACACCCTGTTTGCCAAAGGTGGAGTTAAACCTTTCTACAACACAAGTTCCGTAGCTACAACCCTGAACGTAAACGGCTTGTATAAGGCTTCTGACTTTTCATTTGTTACACCCGACTGGGGAAAAGACTATACTAGTCTTCCTCTGACTTCCGATCAGCTATTCCCTAATGGTTCAAGTGAAGATTTGACTTTTGGAGCAGATGTTCCTGAAGAATACAGAGTCGGTGACCAACGTTGGAACAAATAACTAAATAAAACTACAAGGTTTTCCGTCAAGTCTGGAATTTGCATTTACTTGACGGAGAATCTTCTCTAAAAAGCAACAGATATTATGAATACAAATTCAATCAATACAATAAGTAAATACTTACTTCTGTTCTTGTTGATTCTTACAGGTGCTTCCTGTAATGACAACGATGATGCAGAAGATACAAGCATCCCTGTTCTGATTTCACAGAATATCAATGATGGTGATGTAGTAGGTCCGAGCGGATATGTAGAACTGACTTTCAGCAAAGCTATGCGTCAGGCTCCGGATACAGAAATCTATTTCAACGGAGGATTAACGGATATGCAGGGAAGAGCTTACGACGAAGACTTCTTTTTAAGCTTTACTGCCAAATCTGAAATTTCGGGCGGTGGAAAAGTATTCGATGCAATTGTTGATTCAAAAGGGAATGGTGATTACACTACTCTCCAGGCTGCAATCAACGCCATCACTACCCCACCTACCAGTCCTTATAAAATCTTCATTGCCAACGGAACTTATAATGAATGTGTCCGGATCAATAAGAATAAACCATTTGTTCATTTAATCGGTGAGAGCCGTGATGGTGTTAAAATCCAGTTTGCAGTAAACCGTGTAGATGATTCAAGTAATGCTACCTCATGGCCTTATTCTATTTTCAACGAAAATTCACCAGCCCGCAAAGCCGGATATAGTGAAGACCAAAACACAGTAGTGTTGATTGAAGCCACAGACTTTTATGCTGAAAATATTTCAATCATCAATCTTTATGGTGCATTCTCAAATCGTCACACTGGTGGTTTAGGTAAAAACGGACAGGCAGAAGCCTTGATAAACCGTGAAGACCGCTTTGCTTTGAATAACTGTTTGCTTGTCTCCTACCAGGATACATGGTGGACCCGTTATTGGAACAATACAACCCCTCATCGTGCATACGTTTATAACTCATGGATTGAAGGTCATACAGATTATATCTGGGGAAGTGGCGATGTACTTATCGAAAACAGTACATTCTATAATACAGGCAATGACGGTGGTAGCGTTATAACTGCTTCGCGTACCAGTGAAAGCGATAAATACGGATATGTTATAAAAGATTGTACGGTAAACGGTGATGATACAAAATTCTCATTCGGACGTTCCCAAGCCACAACCACGAAAACTGTCTGGATCAACACCAAGTTGAAAATGGATATTATAGATTCACACTGGGGATATGGTGGACAAGTACCTACACTATATGCTGAATATAACACTATCGACAAGAATGGAAATATGATTGCGGAAAGTAAAACAATCACCTCCGGAAACGTTTCCTTCACTAGTTCAGTGCTAACAGCATCCGAAGCTGCTAAATATACATATGAGAATATAATAACTATTGACAGCTGGAACCCGAAAGAGTATATGGAAACTCCCCTTGCAGCACCTACCAATGTCAATCTGTCGGGAAACACTCTGACATGGGATGCAGTATCCGGTGCTGCCGGCTACCTCATCTTTATGAATGGTAACTATGCAGGGCAAACGACAGACACTACCGTTACACTGACCAACACTGACGAAAGCAATATTTATACAGTGAAAACTGTAAGCCAGTACGGTACAGTAAGCGAATAAAACCAATAAGATTTAATAAAGAGTTCTTTGTCACATCATCAGCAAATATAATGTATGAGACAAAGAACTCTATTTTTTTAAAAGATAATTTGTATGCTCAAATCTATTAAAATGGGATTATTGTGCTTCTGTGTAATCAACCTATCGGTTGCTTGCAGCAGCGAAGACCCAAGTATCACCGATGAAACACCGGGACAGAATACCGGTAACGGTGGTAATGAGAACGAAGGTGGTGAAGAAGAGACACCTGCCGAAACGCGTTATGCCTTTCCGGGTGCTTACGGTGCAGGTCGTTATACTACCGGCGGAGCAGGCGGAGATGTATATATAGTAACTTCGCTTGAAGACAACGATAAGACAACACAAGGAACATTACGCTACGCATTAAATCGCACGGGAAAGCGCACGATCGTATTTGCAGTAAGTGGATTGATAGAACTGAAAAGCCCCTTGAGGATAACCAACGGAGATGTAACGATTGCCGGCCAGAGTGCACCGGGTGACGGTATTTGCCTGAAAGGACATCCCGTATCCGTACAGGCGGACAACGTAATCATCCGTTTCATGCGTTTCCGCATGGGATCGGACAACTTTACAACAGAAGCAGAAGCCGACAGCGGTGATGCATTGTGGGGAAAGCAACATAAAAATATTATCATTGACCATTGTTCGATGAGTTGGAGCACTGATGAATGTGCTTCTTTCTACGATAACACTAACTTTACCATGCAATGGTGTATCATCAGCGAAAGTTTGAATCGTTCGGTACACACCAAAGGTAATCACGGTTACGGAGGAATATGGGGAGGATCACCCGCTACATTCCACCACAATTTATTAGCCCACCACAGCAGCCGTACACCACGTTTATGCGGTAGCCGCTATACAGGGAAACCGGAAAATGAAAAACTCGATTTACGAAATAATGTTTTCTATAACTGGGGACCGACCAATGGTGGCTATGCAGGAGAAGGAGGAAGCTATAATTTCGTGAACAACTACTACAAGCCCGGACCAGTTACCAATACCAAGAAAAATATTGTAAACCGTATCTTCCAACCTAACGGTGATGACGGTACAAATAAAAACACCAAAGGTATATGGGGTACTTTTTATCTGAAAGGAAACTATTTTGATGGCACATGTCCTGAATTGAAAGCCGAATATCAATCTCTGCTTACTTCTGTAAACAATGACAACTGGCAAGGGTTACACCCCAATGCAACAGAAGCCGTTCCTTTACCCGATGGAGGAGAAAAAGCACTTCAGTCAAGTAACGAATTTACTATTTCCGAAGATGCATCCGAATTCACTCAATCGGCAAAAGAAGCTTATGAATCAGTATTAAAGTATGCCGGTGCTTCCTTAAAATATGATGATGTCGATAAACGCATCATAGCCAACGTTCGCAACGGAGATTATACGGCAGACGGCAGCAATGGCAGTGAAAAGGGACTCATTGATAAAGCCAGCGATGTAGGTGGCTGGCCGGAATATAAAAAGGAAACCGGTCCAAAAGACACCGACGGCGACGGCATCCCTGATGAATGGGAGACTGCCAACGGTTTGAACCCCAAAAGTAAGGCCGACGGTGCCAAATATACTCTAAGTAAAACGTATACCAATCTGGAGGTTTACCTCAACAGTCTGGTAGAAACGTTGTATCCCAACAAATAAATCGTCTATATCCCAAACAGTTAAAAGATAATGAAGCAGAAAATATCTCTATTTTATGTAGCTATTGCATTCAGCATCGCAGGATTATGTACCTCATGCTCTTCCGACGATCCTGTAGATGATACAGGTGGAGGAACAAATAATCCAGGTGGGACATCTTCTGATGTCAAGCAACTGGATTATGGAGAACTTCTTGCTTTCCCATACGCCGAAGGCCACGGTCGCAATACCACCGGAGGACGCGGAGGAAAAGTTTATCATGTGACTAGCCTTGAAGACGACACCAGTGGAAGTATCAGCGGAAGTCTGCGCTGGGCTATGAAACAAGACGGTCCTAAAACGATTGTATTTGATGTGTCGGGTACCATCTATTTGAAATCGGAATTAAAAACCCAGAAAGATGATCTGACCATTGCCGGACAAACATCACCGGGCGGTATCTGTATCGCCAATTACCCATTTACGATTAATTCCAGCAATATCATCATTCGTTTCATCCGTTTTCGCCCCGGAAACTCTAACGTAGACTGCGACGGATTAGGAGGTTGTGACAAACAAAATGTAATCATCGATCATTGTTCAGTAAGCTGGGGAAGCGATGAATGTCTTTCTGTCTATGGTATGCAAAATTCTACCGTACAATGGTGTTTAGCTTATCAAGCCTTACGTGTGACTGATGTAAAGATCAATGCTGCCACAGGTAAATTCGCTTCTCACGGATATGGCGGTAACTGGGGAGGAAACTATGCCTCTTACCACCATAACCTGATAGCCCATTGCGAAAGCCGTGTTCCACGCCTTGGTCCCCGATATACTACATTAGCACTGAACAACAACGATGGAGAGCGAGTGGATATGCGCAACAATGTTTACTACAATTGGGGAGGCGAAGGCTGCTACGGTGAAGCGCAACACGTGAATATCGTTAACAACTACTACAAGCCAGGCCCCGGAACCGATGAAAGCGGTAAAGCAGACCGTGCTTACCGTATCGCCAAGCCGGATGTATATCCGGAAAATTACTCCGGCGAAGCTTACAAAAAATGGCTTCAAACTTGGGGGAAGTTTTATATCGACGGAAATAAAGTGGTAGGCAATACGACTGTTAGCAATGATAACTGGACAAAAGGCGTATTTGAACAAATGGATAATAAAAACTGTGCAACTACGGAGCTTTGGAACCAACATACCCAGATAAAATCAAGTTCACCGGTAGTTAAGACAGGAAATGTAAGAACTCATACGCCGGATGAGGCTTATGAACGTGTGATGAGCTATGCAGGAGCCAGCAACTATCGTGATAAAGTCGACGAGTTGATAATTAGCGACGTTAAAAACAGAAAAGCAAGTTGCACGGGAGATGCCAGCAAATGGGAAGGTCTTTCCGGCTACTCACAAAACAAAAGTGGATATATCAACGACCCGAAAGATGTCTGCACAGCCTTAGGAGTAAGTGATCCCTACGATGTTCTGAAATCTGTAACCAATGCAAACGTGAAAGATACGGACGGTGACGGTATTCCCGACTACTGGGAAGAAGAATATGGTTTGAATCCCAAGAAATCTGCTGATGGAAAAGAAACGACTATTGACAAAAACGGGAAGTACACTAATCTGGAAATGTATCTCAATAGTCTGGTGCACGAAATCATGGTAAATGGTGCGACAGGTGGCAGTGTTATAGAATAATTTTAGTAAATTCAAACCCAAATGATAAATTAGTAATGAAAAAGAATATATTAGCAATCTGTAGTTTGATATTGGCTTTTCCTCTAGTGGGACAAGCCATGCAACCTGCCATTTCGGTTGAAAAAACATCAAAGGACTATCCTACCCCGGATCGTTCCAAAGTTCTCGCCTTCCCCGGTGCCGACGGAGCAGGAAAATATACCACCGGTGGTGCCGGAGGTACTGTATACACTGTTACGTCCCTGGCAGACGACGGTTCGGAAGGGACACTTCGCTGGGCTATCAGCAAGAAAGGTCCCCGCACCATTATCTTTGCGGTTAGCGGAATTATTGAATTACAAAAAGCATTAAAACTCAGCAATGGTGATGTGACCATTGCAGGACAGACAGCTCCGGGTGATGGCATTTGCCTGAAAAACTATACATTCTCTATTCAGGCAGACAATGTTATCGTCCGTTTCATCCGTTCCCGTATGGGAGTCGACATCAAACAAAAAGGTGACGACTCAATGAATGGTACTAAAGCGCACCAAAACATTATCATAGACCACTGCTCCATGAGTTGGTGTACGGACGAATGTGCCACATTCTATGATAACCGTAATTTCACACTTCAGTGGTGCATCATCAGTGAAAGTCTCGCCAATTCTATCCACGAAAAGGGAGCACATGGTTATGGGGGTATCTGGGGTGGACAACCTGCTACTTTTCACCATAACTTACTCGCCCATCACACTAACCGCACACCCCGTCTTTGCGGAAGCCGTTATACGGGTCGTCCGGAAGATGAAAAAGTGGAATTATTCAATAATGTGATTTATAATTATGGCAGTGACGGTGCTTATGCCGGTGAAGGAGGTTCCTACAACTTTATCAATAACTACTATAAACCGGGACCTTTCAGTGCGACAAAAGGTTCTTTCAAACGCTTGTTTACAGCGTATGCCGATGATGGCAAAAACAACAATAAAGCAGGTGTTCATGGTGTATTCTATTTCAAAGGTAACTATATGGATCCTACCTGTCCCAAACTGACCGATAAGCAGAAAGAGGCTCTTTATAAAGTGAATATGGATAACTCTTACGGACTGGTTATCAAAAAGGACTTTGCCACAGAAAAGGAAGTACTGTCTAAAAAAGCATTTGACATAGCCGAACATACTTCTTTGCAACCTGCCAAGAAAGCCTACAAAGATGTTCTCGAGTTTGCCGGTGCTTCATATCGCCGTGACGCCATAGACCAACGCATCGTAGATGAAACTCTCAAAGGCACTTATACTTACGAAGGTTCTCACGGAAGCACGAATGGAATGATTGACCAACCGTCTGATGTAGGAGGATGGCCGGAATATAAATCAGAAACAGCACTTGTTGATACAGATGGTGATGGTATTCCCGATGAATGGGAAAAGAAACACAACCTTAATCCCAATGATCCTTCAGACGGAGCCAAATATACATTAAGCCCGGAATATACAAACCTGGAAATGTATATGAACAGCCTTGTGAATCATCTATACCCTAAAAAATAATTTCGGATAACCAAGATGAGGGTAAATGTATCGGAACTCTCATAAACAAAAAATCACCCTCGCCACAGATAGTTGTAGTGAGGGTGATTTCGATAAAAGGGGAGCTTTGAACATCCCCCTTTCTATTTCTTTCC
>OHDN01001574.1_pt1 | contig 11382 bp, 10 predicted proteins | sample 1566971 | NCBI WGS metagenome assembly OHDN01 (sample SAMEA3879538, study PRJEB24766) | human gut metagenome | biome: human-associated habitat; feature: feces | place: USA | collected 1985/1987
CGGCGGCGAGGTGCTTCAATACCTGCCCCGTCTGGTGCAGGGCGGCATCGCCATCAACTGCCAGCTGGTGCTCTGCCGTGGCATCAACGACGGCGATGAGCTGCGCCGCACCCTGACCGACTTGCTGGAACTGACCCCTATGGTGCAGAGCATAGCCGCCGTGCCCTGCGGCGTGACGGACTACCGCAAGAACCTCTACCCGCAGGTACCCTACGACGCCGAGACGAGCGCTGCTGTCATCGACATTCTGGAAGCGTTCGGCGACGAGTGCAAGCGTCGCCACGGCAAGCGGATCATCTACCCCAGCGACGAGTGGTATCTCAAGGCAGGGCGGCCCATCCCGCCGCCGGAGTTCTATGAAGACTACGACCAGCTGGAAAACGGCGTGGGCATGATGAGCCTGTTCCGCGAAGAGTTTCTGGCCGAGCTGGAAAAGCCTCACCGCATCTACGGCACCAAGCAGCTGGATGTGGTCACGGGCACCATGGCATCCCCCCTCATCTGTGAGATGATGGACGAGCTTCACCGCCAGTACCCGATGATCGAGGTCACGGTCCACACCATCCAGAATAAGTTCTTTGGCGGCAATGTCGGCGTGGCCGGTCTTGTGACCGCCACCGACATCATCGCCCAGTGCGAGGGCCGCCTGAAGAGCGGGACGCTGGGCATCCCGGCCGTCATGCTGCGGGAAGAGAAGGATACCTTCCTGGACGATGTGACCATTGCGCAGTTGGGCGAGCGGCTGGGCGTCAAGGTAGAGGTGCTGCCCGTCAGCGGCGGCGACGAAGCCCGCGCCCTGCTCCGCAGCGGCCTGCATATTTCGAGAAGAAGACATTGAGATAAGAGATAAGAGACTACTCTGAAAGGAGGACCCCCCATGAGCAAACCGATCGTAGCAGTCGTGGGCCGCCCCAACGTGGGCAAATCCACCCTGTTCAATAAACTGTGCGGCCAGCGTTTGGCCATCGTCGAGGATACCCCCGGCATCACCCGCGACCGCATCTTTGCCAACTGCGAGTGGAACGGCCACGATTTCCTGCTGGTGGACACCGGCGGCATCGAGCCGAAGGCCACCGAGGGCATCCTGGCCCACATGCGGGAGCAGGCACAGATCGCCATCGACACTGCCGACTGCATCATCATGGTGGTGGATGTCCGAAACGGCCTGACCGCCGCCGACGAGGACGTGGCCCACATGCTCCGCCGCAGCCACAAGCCGGTCATCCTGGCCGTCAACAAGTGCGACAATGTCGGCGAGGCTCCCATGGAGCTGTACGAGTTCTACAACCTGGGCTTTGAGGAAGTCATGCCCATCTCGTCCGTCCACGGCCACGGCACCGGCGACCTGCTGGATGCCGTCTGCGCCCATCTGGATTTCAGCGAGACCGTGGTGGAGGAGGACCGCATCCCGGTCGCCATCATTGGCCGCCCCAACGTGGGCAAGTCCAGCCTGACCAACCGCATCCTGGGCGAGAACCGGATGATCGTGGCCAACGAGGCCGGCACCACCCGCGACGCCATCGACACCCCTGTGGACAACGCCTACGGCAAGTTCATCTTCACCGACACCGCCGGTCTGCGCAAGCGCAGCAACATCACCGACGGACTGGAACGGTATATGGTCGTGCGCGCGCTGGCAGCCGTTGAGCGCAGCCGCGTGGCCCTCATCCTCGTGGACGCCACCGTCGGCTTCACCGAGCAGGACAGCAAGGTGGCCGGTTACGCCCACGATCAGGGCAAGGCCTGCATCATCGTCGTCAACAAGTGGGACGCCGTGGAGGGCAAGGAGACCAACACCATGGAGCTCCAGCGCCGCGGCTATGCCGAGTGCTTCAGCTTCATGGGCTATGCTCCCATCATCTTCATCTCCGCGCAGACGGGCTATAACGTCAACAAGCTGATGCAGCTCATCCGCGATGTGGATGCCCAGAACGGTGCCCGCGTGCCCACCGGCGTGTTGAACGAGATGCTGGCCCGCGCCACCGCCCGGATGCAGCCGCCCAGCGACAAGGGCCGCCGCCTGAAGATCTTCTATCTGACCCAGGCCTCCACCCGTCCACCGACGTTCGTGGCCTTCGTCAACTCTAAGCAGCTGTTCCACTTCAGCTATCAGCGCTACCTCATCAACCAGATCCGCGAGAACTTCGGCTTGGAGCACACGCCCATCCGGCTGGTCATCCGCGAGCGCGGCACCGGCTCGGTCGGTGCAAAAGATGTGTAAGGGGGCAGACTGTTGATGATGACGATCCTGATCGTCCTCGCTGCCGCGGCGCAGGCATACCTGCTGGGCAGCATCGACACCGGCATCCTGGTCAGTAAGTACCTCTACCACGATGACGTCCGCAACTACGGCAGCGGTGCCGCCGGCATGACCAATATGCTGCGCACCTTTGGCAAAAAAGCCGCAGCCCTGACCGCTGCGGGAGATGTGCTCAAGGGCGTGGCAGCGGTCTGCATCGGCCGGTGGCTGTTTGGCTTTCTGCCCGAAAACGCAGCCGTTTCGCCCTACCTCGGCGTTTATCTGACCGCCATCCTGGCCGTGGTCGGCCACCTGAAGCCCCTCTACTTTGGCTTCAAGGGCGGCAAGGGTGTGTTGGTGGCGGGCGGTGCCATTCTGGCCATCCAGCCCATTCTGCTGCCCTTTCTGGCGGCGATCTTCCTGCTCTGCCTGCTGCCCACCGGCATGGTCTCACTGGGCAGCATCGTCATGGCCGCGTCCTACCCGGTGCTGACCCTCCTCTACGGCCTGCTCAAGGGGCTGGCCGTGGGCGACCTCGTCGTCTGCGTGGCCGGTGCGGCCATCATGGGCGGCATGGTCATCTATATGCACCGTGCCAACATCCAACGCATTCGCGCAGGGCAGGAGTACCGCTTCGGCCGGAAACACAAAAAATAAAAAAACTTGAAAAAAGAAGTTGACAAATCTCTCCATTGCTGGTATAATAATTCACGTCGCAAGACACGAAACCAAACATGTGGGGGATTAGCTCAGCTGGGAGAGCGCTTGCATGGCATGCAAGAGGTCAGCGGTTCGATCCCGCTATTCTCCACCAAAAAAGCACTGTACTTCGTAGGAAGTATGGTGCTTTTCTTTTTGCGGAAGCCGGTTTTTGGGGGCTGCATTGCTTCGCCTGCACCGTTTTCAGGCTTTTGCAGGCGGTCGAATTACGCCCCCGCGATTCTGCACGATGGAGCAATCTGTTCTTCTATGAAGCGGCGGCTTGTAAAAAATCATGATTTATGGTAGGATATTGCCGATCTACCACATTCATCGCATGGTGGAAGAAACAGGTGCTGTTTTCAATGACCAGTCACATATCATCTATGTGAACTCGCAGATCAAGGATGAATCTGCGCTTGGGAAACTGATGCACGATTTTTTCTGTACCGATGCAAAGGATATGTTCTATCCGGTGCTTGCAGAGCGAGTACAATACTTTAAGCAAGATGCGAAAGGAGTGGCAACTATGTGCAGAGCAATGGAAGAAATGCGGAATGAAACGGTTCGAGAGCGAAATATTGAGTGTGCATTGGAGATGCTCGCAGATGGAATGCCTTATGAAAAGGTGGCCAAGTATTCGAAATTGACCCTTGAAGAAGTCAAGGCATTGGACGCCAAGAAGCCTGCCTGATAACAGGCTGCCGTTCGCAGACAATAACAAGTCATCGACAAATATCATCGAAACATTCTCAGGGTTGGAACGGGTTCAAAAAACAGCTTGCAGCAGCAAAAAGAGAGGCATCTTCGTCTGGGTACAGCACAGACGGAAACGCCTCTCTTTTTCGTTTTTTGGACGGTATTATTCGTAGTCAATGGGCAGGGTGGGCAGGCCGTTGAGCTCCAGCCCGGCGGTGTGCCCGGCGATGTACTGATAGTAGCCCTGGGCGGCGATCATTGCGCCGTTGTCGCCGCAGAACTTGAGCTCAGGAAGGTAGACTTTGGCACCCAGCTTCTGTGCGCCGTCGTTGACGAGCTGGCGCAGCCGGCCATTGGCTGCGACACCGCCCGCCAGGCAGACCTGCTTCGCCCCGGTGTCGGCTGCGGCCAGGAGCAGCTTTTCGGCCAGGATGCCTGCGATGCGCTCCTGAAAGCTGGCGGCAAGGTCGGGCACGTTGACTTCCTCGCCCTTCATCTGGGCCTTGTTCACCTCGTTCAGCACGGCGGTCTTCAGGCCGGAGAAGCTGACGTTGTATTTGCCGTCCACATGGGGCACCGGCAGGCGGTAGGCCTTGGGGTCGCCGGTCTTGGCAGCGTTGGCAACGCTCGGCCCGCCGGGGTAGGGCAGACCCAGCGTCCGCGCCACTTTGTCAAAGGCTTCGCCCGCCGCATCGTCCACGGTGTGGCCGAGGATGTGGTAATGGGTGTAGTCCTGCACTTCCACGATGTGGCTGTGGCCGCCGGAGGCCACCAGACAGAGGAAGGGCGGCTTGAGTTCCGGGTGGGTGAGGTAGAGCGCCGCGATGTGGCCGCGCAGATGATGCACCGGTACCAGCGGCTTGTTGGCCGAGTAGGCCAGCCCTTTGGCGAAGTTCACGCCCACGAGCACGGCTCCGATGAGGCCGGGCGCAAAAGTGACGGCCACGGCGTCCACCTCGTCGATGGTCTTGCCGGCATCCAGCAGGGCCTTTTTCACGGTGGCGCTGATGAACTCGCAGTGGCGGCGGCTGGCAATCTCCGGCACGACGCCGCCGTACAGCGCCTGTTCTTTTACGCTGGTGGAGATGACGTTGCTCAGCAGATGCCGGCCATCCTCCACCAGGGCTGCGGCGGTCTCGTCGCAGGTGGATTCGATTCCTAAAACGATCATAGTATCAATGGGCCTCCAGCCAGTTTTTGCCGGTGTGCACGTCGGTGCTCAGGGGCACGGCGTACTGCACACAGCCTTCCATCTCTTCCCGCAGGATGGCGGCGGCCTTTTCGGCCTCGGCCTCCGGTGCCTCCACGATGAGTTCATCGTGGACGGTCAGAATGAGACGGCTCTCCATTTTCTCGTCCCGCAGACGCCGCCAGACCCGCACCATGGCCAGCTTGATGACGTCGGCAGCTGTGCCCTGAATGGGTGTGTTGCGGGCCATCCGCTCGCCGCTGGCCCGGATGTTCCGGTTGGCACTGGTCAGCTCCGGCAGGGCGCGGCGGCGTCCGAACAGAGTGGAGACGTAGCCGCACGCCCGCGCGTCGGCGATGGTCTTGTCCATGTAGCCGCTTACCTTGGGGAACGCGGCCAGATAATTTTTGAGGAAGGCGTCTGCCTCTTTGACGGAGACGCCGATATCCTTCGAGAGGCTGTAAGCGCCCTTGCCGTACATGATGCCGAAGTTGATGGCCTTGGCCGAAGAGCGGATGCGGGGCGTGACGGCCTCCAACGGCAGGTTGTAGATCTTGGCGGCGGTGGAACGGTGGATGTCCTCTCCGCTGCGGAAGGCCTGCTGCATGTGTTCGTCGCCGGTGATGTGGGCGAGGATGCGCAGCTCGATCTGGCTGTAATCGGCATCCACCAGCACACAGCCGGGCTTTGCGATGAAGTAGGCCCGCAGCTGGCTGCCCAGTTCGGTGCGAATGGGGATGTTCTGCAGGTTGGGGTTGTCGGAGGAGAGACGGCCGGTGCGGGCTTCGGTCTGGTTGAAGCGGGTGTGGATGCGGCCATCCTCCGCGATGACCTTCAGCAGACCCTCCACGTAGGTGGAGTTCAGCTTCTGGTAGGCACGGTACTGTAAAATGTCCTCGACCAGCGGGTAATCCCGCAGGGACTCCAGCGTCTCGGCGTCGGTAGACCAGCCGCGCTGGGTCTTTTTGCCGTGGGGCAGGCCCATGGTATCGAAGAGCATCTCGCCCAGCTGCTTGGGGCTGTTGGGGTTGAAGCTGGTGCTGCCGGTCTCCATCTGGATGCGGGCCAGCACCTCCGAAAGTTCGCTGCGCATCCGCAGGCCGAACGCCTCAATGCCGTCCCGGTCCACCAGGATGCCGGTGCGGGTCATGTCGGCCAGCACCTGGGCCAGCGGGAACTCGATGTCATTGTACAGCGCATCCTCGTCCCGCGCGGTGATCTCGGCCTTCATCCGGGCAAAAAGGTCGGCCAGCGAACCGGCATCGGGCCAGGCCTCACAGGTGAACACGGCCTGTGCCTTGTAGCTTGTCAGCAGCTCGGAGACCTGATATTTCGAAGCCGAGGCGTCCAGCAGGTAGGCGGCCAGCTTGCCGTCCCACACGATGCTGCTGCCCCAGCCGCCGTGGGCCATGGCCAGCGCGTAGAGCGGGGCGGAGTCGAAGACGTCCAGCGTCACGGCGGGGTCATCCAGCAGGCGGACCAGCGCGTCGTCCGACAGGGGATAGACGGTGGTGTCCTGCACGGCATACCAGGCTTCCGGTTGAAGCACGACGTTTTTCGTGCCCTGCTTGCCGGTCACGGCAGGCCGCGCGGCCAGCAGGTAATGCCCGGACGGCGTCAGGGGCAGGACGTCTACGGTGCCCTCCACGGCGGGCAGCGTCTCCGGGTCGGCTGCCGGGGCGACGCCGTCCAGCCCGAACCGGGGGATGAGGGAGTGAATCTCCAACTCCTGCAGGAGCTTCACGGCAGCGGCCTTGTTGCCCTCGCCCACCTTGTAAGCGCCCTCGGCGGTGTCGATGGGGGCGTCGGTGCGGATGGTGCCCAGCAGATGGCTCAGCTCGGCATCGGCCTTGCATTCCAGCAGGTGCTCCCGCTGCTTGGGCTTGATGGTCTTGTCGTCGATATTGGCATACACGTTTTCCAGTGTGCCGAACTTCTGCACCAGCGCGAGAGCGGTCTTTTCGCCGATGCCCCGCACACCGGGGATGTTGTCGGACGTGTCGCCCATCAGGCTCTTCACCTCGATGAGCTGCCGGGGCTGGATGCCGTATTTTTCTTCAATGGCGGCCACATCCATGGCCACGGTCTTGCTGCGGCCCATGGCGGTGGTGGCCAGCAGGACCGTGGTGCTCTCGCTTACCAGCTGCAGGCTGTCGCGGTCTCCGGTGGCCAGAAAGCAGTCGTCCTTGCGGGCGTCGCAGGCTGCGGCCAGGGTGCCCAGGATGTCGTCGGCCTCCCAGCCCTCGGCCGTCACTTCCCGGTAGCCCAGGTCGGCCAGCAGTTCCTTCAGCACCGGCATCTGCTGCGCCAGCTCTTCGGGCATCCCATGGCGGGTGGCCTTGTAGCCATCGTACATCTTGTGGCGGAAGGTGGGGGCTTTGAGGTCGAACGCAACGGCGACCTCGTCCGGGTCGCACTCCTTGAGCAGGGAGAGCAGAATATTCAGAAAACCATAAATGGCGTTGGTATAGCGGCCGTCCTTGGTGGTCAGCAGCTTGATGCCGAAAAAGGCACGGTTCGCGATGCTGTTGCCGTCAATGACCAGTAAACGCATAGGCTTTGATCCTCCGTAACATAATTTCACATCTTATAGTATAGCACAAAGCGGAGGATATCGGAGAATTTTTTGAAAATTTTTGATGTAACTCCCTTCGTCATCGCTTGCACGATGCCACCTACCTCTAAGAGGGAGGCATTTGCAGCAGACCGTCCACGCGAAGGCCCCCTCACTGAGGGGGCTGGCACAGCGCAGCCGTGACTGGGGGAGTTTTCGCCTCACGCCTCGATCCGGATCGCGCTCACCGGGCAGGTCTGGGCGGCGTCCACAGCCTGGGGCACTGCCTCGGCGGGGATCTCACCCAGAAGGGCCACGGCCAGGGTGCCCTCCATCGTGAATACCTCTGGGCAGAGCCCTGCACACTGGGTGCAGCCGATGCAGAGGTCCGGGTCAACGAATGCTTTCATGGGATGCTCCTCCTTCCAATTTGGGATGCTGCTAGTTTTCCCGCCGGGGCGTGGAAATATCCCTATGCTTTTCGGTGCAAGTATGGTACAATAGGCTGAGACTTTCCGGGAGGATGAAACGATGAACATTCAGATCTTCGGCACGAACAAGTGCTTCGATACCAAAAAGGCCCAGCGCTATTTCAAGGAGCGGGGCGTCCGGTTCCAGATGATCGACCTGAAGGAAAAAGGCATGAGCCGGGGCGAATTTGAAAACGTGGCCCGCGCGCTGGGCGGCTGGGAAAAGCTGGTAGACCCGGCGGCGAAGGACAAACAGACCCTTGCGCTGCTGGACGCTCTGGTGGACTGGCAGAAGGAGGACAAGCTGTTCGAGAACCAGCAGCTGTTCAAAACGCCCATCGTCCGCAACGGGCGGCAAGCCACCGTGGGCTATCAGCCCGATGTCTGGAAGAGCTGGGAATAACACGCGCTTTCACAAAAAATCCACGCGCCGGATTTTGCACTTTGGGGCGAATCGTGGTATACTAAAACACAGTGTGGCCCCTACGATATCCAATTAGGAGACGAATAGAATATGAAAACCTATATGACCCCGGAAGAACACGCCCGGCTCCACCGCCGCCGCGCCCGGCAGGCACTGGGCCTGCTGGTGGCGGTGCTGGTGCTGGTGGGTGCCGTGACCGTGGTGCGCGCCGGTGTGCGCACCGTGGCAAACCTGTTCGACGATACCCAGCAGCGGCAGGAATATGAGGACAAGCTCGAAGGCCTGGTCCTGTTCGACCCCGTTCCCTTTGACGGCATCGAGAACATCGACGACCTGACCCTGCGCGAAGCGGCGGTCTGGGGCTGCGTGTACAGCATCCAGGAGACCCAGGGCGGCTTCGACAACTACAACACCGACCCCGACACCGAGCAGCTGCTGCTTCCCTCGGTGGATGTGGACGCCTATCTGGCCAAGCTCGTGGGCCCCAGCTTCAAGATGACCCACAAGAGCTTTGAGATGGATGATATGACCGTCGAATTTGACGAGACGACCCAGTGCTACAAGATCCCGGTCACGGGCAGCGTGGGCACCTACCGCGCCACCGTCACCCGGCTGTTCAAGAAGGACGGTCTGCTCCATGTCACGGTGGGCTATATCCCCACCCAGAGCGCGGACGACAGCATCCTGAACGCAGCCTCCGAAACGCCCACCAAGTATATGGACTATCTGTTCAGCCGCCAGAGCGGCAGCTGGTATCTGACCGGCCTGACCGACAGCGAGACCAAGCCCGAAAGCACCGCGTCGTCGGCTGCCGCCGAGCCGATGCCGCTGGCGGACAGCGAGGTGCAGGACGCCATCCTCGCCACAGCGGGTGACTCCGCAGCCGCCAGCGAAGCGGCTTCCGGGGAAGCAGCCCCCGCTTCGGAGTCGGCTGACAGCACCGCCGCCGAGAGCAGCGCAGCCGATGCCGACAGCGCTGCCGCCAGTGAAGCAGCATCGCAGAGCGCGGCAGGGTAAGCACCAAAACCGAATAGAAAAGCAGAGTCCCCGCCATGGAAGGATTGTTCCTCTCGTGGCGGGGATTTTTTGCTTGTCAGTTATAGTTTGGATAGATCCTCCAACAGAGCCAGCGCAATGGGTTTGACACGCATGGAGCAGGAATTGAATAATTCCACCACGCGGTCATTGGCGTAGTCTTTGCGAGCGATTTCGGTGTTGGTCAGGATCTCGGCCAATTCGGTGTCCAGTTCGGTACAGATATTGGAGAGTGTTTCCAAGGTGGGATATACGCGGCCATTTTCGATTTTGGACAGATAGACCACCGAAATGCCGACCTGCTCGGCCAATTTTTCCTGCGTGATGTTCCGCTCCTGCCGTCTGGTTTGAATGCGTTTGCCGATTGTAGCATAGTCAATCATAGAAGTTGACCTCCTGTATATATCTTATACTGACAATACAGGATTAAACTGAAAGAATAATAATTTAATGGTTTAACTTGACTTGACAAAACAATATGCCTATAATGAAATCAAACAGGAGAAAATGGTTTTCTCCAAAAGCTTTGAAATCACAAAATCAGTGAAGGAGTGGAATTATGCGTTTACATCTTCGAACGTTCTATGCTTTGTCGGTCAGCGCTGTCATTGCGGCAATGTTTCTGACGGGATGCAGTGGCGGCGGTGAGGTTCCGGAGGCCCCCGCTGATTCAATGCCGTCCAGTGCAAGCAGTAGTACGGAGGCTCCGGCCACATCGGAGAGTGCACCAAGTGCGCCTTCCTCGGAAAGCACTTCGTCCAGCACTGCTAAACCCGAAAAAACGGATGGTATCAAATGGACATACACAAAAACCGGCACTTCTACGGCACGGCTGACCGGCTATGATGCATCTGGTGAGAAAATTCCTGCGGGCGTGGTAGAACTGCCCTCAAAGGTGGATGGATATACCATTACGGAAATTGGAGGAAGTGCTTTTTCGGGCAATGGAAATATCACTGGTATTATTTTCCCGGAGACAGTCATAGCGGTTGGTTCAAAAGCGTTTGCCAATTGTAAGAATCTTGAACGGGTTCGTTTTACGAAAAAATTAACGAATATTGGTTCGCAGGCATTTAGTAATACCGCGCTGGTAGAACTAATGTTTCCGCAGGATGCAGTAGCAATAGACGACCGTGCTTTTGAAGGAAATAAGGCGCTCGAAAGTGTTACCATTAAAGAAAAAGCAACATTCGGAGCTTATGTGTTTAGTGAATGCACGAGTTTAAGAAATGTTGTACTGGGCAATGAGATAACACAGATTTCCAATTCTATGTTTTCAAAGTGTACAGCGCTAAAATCAATCACACTTCCTCAAAGACTAAAAGCCATAGGAGATAGCGCGTTCTCTGGATGCACCGCCCTTTCCGATATCTCCATTCCGGAAAGTGTAAATGATATTGGGCAGTCGGCATTTTATGGATGTACCTCTCTTTACTCTATTATACTTCCGAAAAATGTAACGGAGATCAAATATAGTACCTTTACCGGCTGTTCCTCGCTGACATCTGTAAAAATGCAGGGTGCGGTGACCTCAATCGCAAGATTTGGATTCAGTGCTTGCAAATCACTGTATGATATTACACTTCCGAACAGCTTGACAAACATTGGCGAAAGAGCGTTTATGAACTGTACAGCACTGGAAATTATTGAAATTCCGCAGAAGGTAGTAAGCCTTTCGAATTACGCATTCCATGGATGCACCTCTCTGCATACTGTAAAAATGCAAAATGGTCTGCGGACGATCGGAGAGCACGCATTCGATGGATGCACAGGTCTGCGTAAAGTTATCCTTCCGGAGGGAATGACAAAGATTTCCAAGTGGGCATTTTATTGTGCTCGCGGTCTGAAATACATTTATATCCCGAAGTCGCTATCGAGTGTTGAAGGAAGTGCATTCAACAACTGCACCAACTTGACCGATGTTTACTATGGCGGCGATGAAAATAGCTGGAATGCGATCAGCATGACAGATACAGACCTTCCTAAGGCAAAACGCCATGACAATGCAAAACCAATCGATTTGGATAGAGTAGTTTAATCTAAAATAAAAATCACCCCCGGCCTGAGACGTTG
>OHDN01001587.1_pt1 | contig 11256 bp, 7 predicted proteins | sample 1566971 | NCBI WGS metagenome assembly OHDN01 (sample SAMEA3879538, study PRJEB24766) | human gut metagenome | biome: human-associated habitat; feature: feces | place: USA | collected 1985/1987
TCAACAAAAACAGAACGGTAATATCATCGCTATCATTACAATGTTCTTCCTTTTCGCGATGATTTCCTTCGTTACTAATCTTGCTGCGCCTTTCGGCACAATATGGAAAAACCAATATGCAGGTGCCAATACCTTGGGTATGATGGGAAATATGATGAATTTCCTTGCATATCTGTTTATGGGGATTCCTTCAGGTAATATGCTTGTAAAAATCGGATATAAAAAAACAGCCCTCATTGCCATGGCAGTAGGTTTCATCGGTTTGTTTATCCAATATATTTCCAGTTTGTTCGGTGCAGATATAGACGTATTCAATTTAGGAGAATATGCCATTAAAATGAATTTTATTATCTACCTGCTTGGTGCCTTCGTCTGTGGTTTTTGTGTATGTATGCTGAACACAGTAGTTAACCCGATGCTAAATCTTTTAGGTGGTGGTGGTAACAAAGGTAACCAATTAATCCAAGCCGGTGGTGCTCTAAACTCATTGTCGGGTACTTTGACTCCGCTTTTCGTAGGTGCCTTGATTGGTTCTGTCACCCCTCAAACAGCTATGTCAGATGTAGCTCCTCTGCTTTTCATCGCAATGGGTGTATTCGTATCAGCGTTTATCGCTCTTTCATTCATCGCTATTCCAGAGCCCCATCTAAGAAAAGCAGGTCATGAAAAAGAGAAATTCTCTCATAGTCCTTGGAATTTTCGCCATACTGTATTAGGTGTAATCGGTATCTTTGTATATGTAGGCATTGAAATCGGTATTCCAGGCACATTAAATTTCTACCTTGCCGACCCAACGGAAAAAGGTGCGGGCCTGCTTGCCAACGGTGCCGCTATCGGTGGTGCTATTGCTGCCATCTATTGGTTGCTCATGTTAGTGGGACGTTCTGCAAGTAGTGTCATCAGCGGTAAAGTAGCTACACGCACACAATTGATTGTTGTTTCCGCAACAGCTATCTGTTTTATATTAATCGCAATCTTCACTCCAAAAGAAATCACTGTCTCTATGCCGGGATATAGTGTAGAAAATGGATTCGAAATGGCCTCTGTACCTGTCAGTGCCCTATTTTTGGTACTTTGTGGTTTATGTACGTCCATTATGTGGGGAGGTATCTTCAACCTCGCTGTAGAGGGTTTAGGCAAATATACCGCACAAGCTTCAGGTATTTTTATGATGATGGTTGTCGGTGGCGGTATCTTCCCATTATTGCAGCAATTCATTTCTGACGCTGTGGGATATATGGCCAGCTATTGGTTAATTATCGCTTTGCTTGCTTATCTGTTGTTCTATGGTTTGATAGGATGCAAGAACGTAAACAAAGACATTCCTGTAGAATAATTATAAAAACATATAGTATTAACTTTAAACTATTAATATCATGGATATAGAAGTCGCTTCATCAAACATTTTGATGGTACAACAGGTTCAGTATATGCATCACCCGGACGTATTAACCTTATTGGAGAACATACCGACTATAACGGTGGTTTTGTCTTTCCCGGAGCAGTAGATAAAGGTATGATTGCTGAAATCAAACCTAATGGTACCAATAAGGTACGTGCTTATTCTATTGATTTAAAAGACTATGTAGAGTTCGGTTTGAACGAAGAAGATGCTCCTAAAGCCAGTTGGGCAAGATATATTTTCGGCGTTTGCCGTGAAATGATCAAACGTGGTGTAGATGTGAAAGGTTTTGACACTGCTTTTGCGGGTGACGTACCTTTGGGTGCAGGTATGTCTTCATCTGCTGCATTGGAAAGTACATACGCTTTCGCTATCAACGAACTTTTCGGCGACAACAAAATAGATAAATTTGAATTAGCCAAGGTAGGTCAGGCAACAGAACATAATTATTGTGGTGTAAATTGCGGTATTATGGATCAATTTGCATCTGTATTTGGAAAAGAAGGTAGTTTGATCCGTTTGGATTGTCGTTCATTAGAATATCAATATTTCCCTTTCAAACCGGAAGGTTACCGTTTAGTATTAGTTGACTCAGTAGTCAAACACGAATTGGCTTCTTCTGCATACAATAAGCGTCGTCAAAGTTGTGAAGCTGCCGTATCTGCCATTCAGAAAAAACATCCTCATGTAGAATTTTTACGTGATTGTACAATGGAAATGTTGCAGGAAGCAAAAGCCGAGATCAGTGAAGAAGACTATATGCGTGCAGAATACGTCATTGAAGAAATCCAACGTGTACTCGATGTTTGCGACGCTTTGGAAAGAGGTGATTACGAAACCGTAGGACAGAAGATGTATGAAACTCACTATGGCATGAGTAAATTGTATGAAGTAAGCTGTGAGGAACTTGATTTCTTGAATGATGTTGCTTTCGACTGCGGTGTTACCGGTTCACGTGTAATGGGTGGAGGTTTCGGTGGATGTACAATCAACCTAGTTAAAAATGAACTATACGAAACATTCATCACCACTGCCAAAGAAAGATTCAAAGAAAAATTCGGAAGAAGTCCAAAAGTTTACGATGTAGTCATCAGTGACGGTTCTCGCAAGCTGGTATAAAAAATATCTCAAATTCGCTAACATATGAAAAAACCGCTTTGAATCCAAAGCGGTTTTTTTCTTCTTTATGCTATAAAAGTGTAGGAAATACACTTTTATGTTGCACAACATACTCTTTTCATATCCAATGTATTAGTAATAGTGTTACTTTTACACCCAAAATCATATACTCTATTACTAATTAGTACTTTTATATCATGAAAAGCATGAAAAAAACCTTTCTGGGAACCGGTATCGCACTGACATTGTTAAGTGCTTGCGCTCCCAAACAATCTCAAGAAGCACTTACAAAGTCCGGATTAGCCCCCACTAATTATGAAACAATAGTGGATGGCGTAAAACCTGTTAAACTGTATACGCTAAAAAATGCAGCCGGAATGGAAGTATGCGTAACCAATTTTGGCGGACGTATTGTATCTATCATGGTCCCTGACAAAAACGGAAATCTAAAAGACGTAGTGCTGGGTTTTGACAGCATTGCTGACTACCAAAATATTCCCAGCGACTTCGGTGCTTCTATCGGACGCTATGCCAACCGTATTAATAAAGGAGTCATCGTAATAGATGGAGCAACCATTCAACTGCCCCAAAATAATTTTGGCCACTGCCTGCATGGAGGTCCTAAAGGATGGCAATACCAAGTTTATGAAGCAAACCAATTAAACGACAGTACTATGACACTAACTATGAAGTCACCAGATGGAGATGCCAATTTTCCGGGAAATGTAACCGCTACTGTTACTTATGCACTGACAAGAGACAATGCCATCGACATAAACTACAAAGCGACAACTGACAAAAAGACTGTTATCAATATGACTAACCACTCTTATTTCAACTTGAGTGGAAACCCTGCCAATCCAGCCACCGACCATATTCTTTATGTAAATGCAGACAGCATCACTCCCGTTGACAGCACATTCATGACCACTGGAGAAATGATAGCAGTAACAGAAACTCCATTTGATTTCAATACTCCTAAAACTATTGCCCCCGATGTGACTAATTTTGAAAACGAACAAATAAAATTCGGCAACGGGTTCGACCACAATTGGGTACTTAACACGAAAGGTGATATCAACCAACTGGCTGCCAAACTGACCAGCCCCACTAGTGGTATCACTTTGGAAATATATACTAATGAACCGGGAATACAAGTCTATACAGGCAACTTTTTGGATGGAACTGTAAAAGGGAAAAAGGGAATTACTTATCCGCAACGCGCGTCTGTTTGTCTGGAAACACAGCACTATCCCGACAGCCCCAACAAATCACAATGGCCTTCTGTAATCCTGGAACCGGGACAGACCTATCACAGCCAATGTATCTTTAAATTCGGTGTTGAAAAATAATTGTTAAACTTTAAATATTTAATATCATGAATTGGAATTCACATGAATTCATCTGGCTGGACTGGACAATACTGGCAGTCGGCATTGTAGCTGTGATATGGGCGGTATGGCGCTCTGTACAAAAAGACAAACGCTCGCAACAAGGAGCAAGCAGTGAAGATTATCTATTTGGTAAAGGTGAGCCATGGTACATCATTGGTGCTGCTATCTTTGCAGCCAATATCGGTTCGGAACATCTGGTAGGTTTGGCAGGAACCGGTGCCAAATCCGGAGTAGGTATGGCACACTGGGAAATGCAAGGTTGGATGATTCTTCTTCTAGGATGGCTTTTTGTTCCATTCTACCAACTATTAAATAATAAAATGGGCAAAATCATTACCATGCCCGATTTCCTTAAATACCGTTATACCCCACGTACCGGTTCATGGCTTTCTATCATCACATTGATAGCCTACATTCTTACTAAAGTTAGTGTAACCGCCTATACCGGAGGTATCTTTTTGGAGTTTTTACTTGGACTTCCTTTTTGGTATGGGGCAATCGGACTTATTGTCCTGACCGGCATCTTCACCGTACTGAGTGGAATGAAAGGAGTAATGACCCTCTCAGCTATTCAAACCCCTATTTTAATCATTGGTTCTTTCTTGGTTCTTTTCCTGGGACTGTCAGCCTTGGGAGACGGTAATATTGCTACAGGATGGACAGAAATGATGGATCATGCGCGTAGCGCCATGAATATAGGAACAGACGGACACGCTTATGGTGCCAACCATATGTTTCACTGGACTGAAGCAGACCCGATGTATCAAGATTATCCTGGATTCTGGGTATTTATCGGAGCTTCTATCATCGGTTTCTGGTATTGGTGTACCGACCAGCATATCGTACAGCGTGTACTTGGACAACGTAAAGGCGAAGATAATGATGTAGTAATGAAGCGTGCCCGTAGAGGTACTATTGCAGCCGGTTATTTTAAAATCCTGCCTGTCTTCATGTTTCTTATTCCGGGGATGGTAGCTGCCGCCTTGGCTGCAAAAGGTGAATTTGATATGTCAAATACAGATGCAGCTTTTGCTGTAATGGTAAAGGATGTTCTGCCTGCCGGTGTAAAAGGTATTGTAACTATTGGATTCATCTGTGCATTGGTTGCTTCACTGGCTGCTTTCTTTAATTCATGTGCCACACTTTTTACAGAAGACTTTTACAAACCCATGTTTAAGAACAAAAGTGAAGCTACTTATGTTATGGTAGGACGTATCGCTACCGTAGTTGTAGTTATCCTCGGCATGGCATGGATTCCTGTAATGATGAGCCTCGGCAGCCTTTACGACTACCTGCAAGGCATACAGTCCCTCCTTGCACCTGCAATGGTAGCCGTATTTGCACTTGGTATATTCTCCAAGAAAATCACTCCGAAAGCCGGTGAAACTGCCATGATTGTCGGTTTCCTAATTGGTATGATCCGTTTGCTGACTAATATCCTCACCAACACCGGAAAAGATGTGATGACCGGCTGGTTTTGGGAAAATACAACTTGGTTTTGGCAGACAAACTGGCTTATTTTTGAAATATGGTTACTTGTATTCCTTTTGTTGTTAATGGTTGTTGTATCATGCTTCACTCCGGCTCCAACCGCCAAACAAGTGGAAGCCATCACCTTTACCGGCAGTTACAAGGAACTTATCAGAAAGAGCTGGAACAAATGGGATGTTATAACCTCTTTAGGTGTAGTTCTGCTTTGCGCACTATTCTATGCTTATTTCTGGTAAACCATAAATTAAAGGCTGTATGCTTTGAATTATCTTGAAGAATACAGCCTGTTAATTTTAAACCGACACTAAACCATGACCACCTATTATAACATAAATCCTAAATTCTATGTATCTGTAGACTGTATCATTTTCGGTTTTGACGAAGGAGAATTAAAACTGCTTCTACTAAAACGAAATTTTGAACCAGCTATGGGAAAATGGTCTTTGATGGGAGGATTCGTACAAGAAGACGAAAGTGTAGACGCTGCCGCCAAACGGGTATTGGCAGAACTGACCGGATTGGAAAATGTATATATGGAACAAGTAGGCACATTTGGCGACTTAGAGCGCGATCCAGGAGAACGAGTTATATCAGTAGCCTATTATGCTTTAGTCAATGTAAATGAATATGACAGGGAACTAGTGCAGCAGCACAATGCCCATTGGACAAAAATAGACGAACTGCCACAGCTCATTTTCGATCATCCGATCATGATTTCCAAAGCACGTGAACTAATGAAGCACAAAGCATCATACAATCCAATTGGTTTTAACCTGCTGCCCGAATTGTTTACCCTGACACAGTTGCAAAATCTATATGAAGCAATCTATGGCGAACCGATGGACAAGCGGAATTTCCGCAAGCGGGTAGCCGAAATGGATTTCATTGAAAAAACAGATTTGATAGACAAATCAGGTTCCCGACGAGGTGCTTATCTTTATAAATTTAATGATAAGGCCTACAGAAAGGATCCGAAATTTAAACTTTAAAATAATGTGCCGATGCAATAATTTGCCAATTGACAAATTAGCATATTGCCACATTACCCAATTATTCATTATGTTAGAAAAATTAAAAGAAAAAGTATTCCGTGCCAATCTGGATTTGGTGAAACACGGACTAGTTATTTTTACATGGGGAAATGTTTCTGCCATTGATCGTGAAACAGGCTTGGTAGTAATCAAACCCAGTGGTGTATCATACGATGATATGAAAGCTGAAGACATGGTTGTAGTAAATCTGGACGGCAACGTGGTAGAAGGTTCTCTTCGTCCGTCTTCAGATACTCCCACCCATGTAGTTCTATATAAAGCATTCCCCGAAATAGGTGGAGTGGTACATACCCACTCCACCTATGCCACCGCCTGGGCACAAGCCGGAATGGATATTCCCAATATCGGAACGACTCATGCCGATTATTTCCATGACGCCATTCCTTGTACCGCAGATATGACAGAAGAGGAAGTAAAAGGTGCCTATGAACAGGAAACAGGCAATGTGATTGTGAAACGTTTCAAGAAACTGAACCCTGTACATACTCCGGGAGTACTAGTAAAAAATCATGGTCCTTTTGCATGGGGAAAAGATGCCAATGATGCTGTGCATAATGCAGTAGTCATGGAACAGGTAGCCAAAATGGCAAGTATCGCTTTTGCCGCCAACCCTCATTTAACGATGAATTCTTTATTAATAGAAAAGCATTTCAGCCGCAAACACGGTCCCAATGCCTATTATGGACAGAAATAAGAAACAAAGAAATTAATAACCCTTTTAAAATATAACATTATGGAAAAAGCATTTGATCAGTATGAAGTATGGTTTGTAACAGGAGCACAGCTTCTGTACGGAGGTGACGCAGTTGTAGCAGTAGACGCTCACTCCAATGAAATGGTAAACGGATTGAACGAATCAGGGAAACTTCCTGTAAAAGTAGTATATAAAGGAACAGCCAATTCTTCTAAAGAAGTGGAAGCAGTGTTCAAAGCAGCCAACAACGATGAAAAATGTATCGGTGTCATCACTTGGATGCACACTTTCTCCCCTGCTAAAATGTGGATTCACGGTCTGCAGCAGTTAAAGAAACCACTGTTACATCTACACACTCAATTCAATAAGGAAATTCCTTGGGATACCATGGATATGGACTTCATGAATCTGAATCAATCCGCCCATGGTGACCGCGAATTCGGACATATCTGTACCCGTATGCGCATCCGCCGCAAAGTAGTGGTAGGTTACTGGAAAGACGAAGACACCCAGCACAAGATTGCCGTTTGGATGCGCGTTTGTGCAGGTTGGGCAGACTCTCAGGATATGCTGATCATCCGTTTCGGCGATCAGATGAATAATGTAGCTGTAACTGACGGTGATAAAGTGGAAGCAGAACAACGTATGGGGTACCACGTAGATTACTGTCCGGCAAGCGAACTGATGGAATACCATAAAAATATCAAGGATACAGATGTAGAAGCACTTGTAGCAACTTACTTTAACGAATACGACCACGATGCTTCATTAGAAGATAAATCAACCGAAGCTTATCAGAAAGTATGGAATGCTGCAAAAGCCGAATTAGCTCTTCGTGCCATCCTCAAAGCCAAAGGCGCTAAAGGATTCACTACTAATTTTGATGATTTGGGCCAAACAGACGGCAGCTACTTCGATCAGATTCCGGGACTGGCTTCCCAGCGTCTGATGGCTGAAGGCTACGGATTCGGTGCGGAAGGTGACTGGAAATCAGCAGCTCTCTACCGCACTGTATGGGTGATGAACCAAGGACTTTCCCAAGGTTGTTCTTTCTTGGAAGATTACACATTGAACTTCGATGGTGCAAACAGTGCTATCCTGCAATCACATATGCTGGAAGTTTGTCCTCTTATCGCCGCTTCCAAACCACGTCTGGAAGTACACTTCCTAGGTATAGGTATTCGCAAGAGCCAGACAGCCCGTCTTGTATTCACTTCAAAAGTAGGTTCAGGTTGTACCGCCACTGTAGTAGACTTGGGTAACCGTTTCCGTCTGATCGTGAACGACGTAGAATGCATCGAACCGAAACCGTTGCCCAAATTACCGGTTGCTTCCGCCCTGTGGATTCCGATGCCTAATTTCGAAGTAGGTGCAGGCGCATGGATCCTGGCAGGTGGAACACATCATTCTTGCTTCTCTTATGATCTGACAGCAGAATATTGGGAAGACTATGCTGAAATTGCAGGTATCGAAATGATCCGTATTGACAAAGATACTACCATCAGCAACTTCAAGAAAGAGCTTCGCATGAACGAAGTCTACTATATGCTGAACAAAGCACTTTGCTAATTCATCCATGAAGAGGGGATGTGTCAAGGCTAATAAGATTCTTGGCACATCCCACCTTATTTTATCATCATTATTGTTGTACCTTAAATTATAGGTTTTAATATGAAATCAGATGCAAAATCAACCATCGAAGCAGGAAAAGCTATTCTAGGCATAGAATTCGGATCAACGCGAATCAAAGCTGTTTTGATTGACCAGGAAAACAAGCCCATTGCCCAAGGAAGCCATAGCTGGGAAAATCAATTGGTAGACGGACTGTGGACTTACAGTGTGGAAGCTATCTGGCATGGCCTGCAAGACTGCTATGCAGATCTCCGTTCCAACGTAAAAAAGCTATATGACACAGAAATAGAAACCTTGGCAGCAATCGGTGTCAGTGCCATGATGCATGGTTATATGGCATTCAATAAAGAAGAAGAAATCCTTGTACCTTTCCGTACATGGAGAAACACCAATACCGGTCCGGCAGCAGCCGCTTTATCTGAATTATTCGTATATAATATTCCTCTGAGATGGAGCATTTCTCATTTATACCAAGCTATTTTAGACAATGAAGAGCACGTAAGTGACATTGACTATCTGACCACCCTTGCAGGTTTCATTCATTGGCAAATTACAGGTCAAAAAGTTCTGGGCATAGGTGATGCATCAGGAATGCTTCCCATAGACCCGGCTACCAAGAATTATTCTGCCGGAATGATAGCCAAGTTCGACAAGTTGGTAGCTCCTAAAGGATACCCCTGGAAACTGACAGATATCCTGCCCAAAGTCTTACCCGCCGGCGAGAATGCAGGGTTCCTTACACCAGAAGGTGCCAAGAGGCTGGACGTGTCGGGCCATTTAAAAGCAGGTATACCTGTCTGTCCTCCGGAAGGAGATGCCGGAACTGGCATGGTAGCAACCAACGCTGTCAAGCAACGTACCGGGAATGTATCAGCAGGCACTTCCTCATTTTCCATGATTGTGTTGGAAAAAGAGTTGTCCAAGCCATACGAAATGATTGACATGGTCACCACTCCCGACGGAAGCCTTGTAGCTATGGTACATTGCAACAACTGCACCTCCGACCTCAATGCCTGGATCAATCTGTTTAAGGAATACCAAGAACTGCTGGGTATACCTGTAGATATGAATGAATTATATGGAAAACTTTACAATCATGCGCTCGCAGGTGATGCAGATTGCGGTGGTCTTATTTCATATAATTATATTTCAGGTGAACCCGTGACAGGACTTGCCGACGGAAGGCCATTGTTTGTACGTTCTGCAAATGACAAATTCAGCCTCGCCAACTTCATGCGTACCCATTTATACGCTTCAGTCGGAGTTCTTAAGATAGGTAATGACATTCTTTTCAATGAAGAGAAAATCAAAGTAGACAGAATCACAGGACACGGCGGATTATTCAAGACGAAAGGTGTAGGCCAGAGAATACTTGCAGCAGCTATAAACTCCCCTATTTCCGTAATGGAAACTGCCGGTGAAGGTGGCGCATGGGGAATCGCCCTGCTAGGTTCTTACCTTGTCAACAATGAAAAGAAACAATCCCTGGCAGATTTTCTGGAAGACAAAGTATTCGCCGGTGATGCCGGTATTGAAATATCGCCAACAGCCGAAGATGTAGCCGGATTCAACACATATATCGAAAACTATAAGGCAGGACTGCCTGTTGAAGAAGCAGCGACCCAATTTAAGAAGTGAGTCAAACAGGTTTAAAAAAGAGCCTCTTTACATGTTGTGGTTTACACATAAAGAGTTATCTTTGCGAACAATCTGATAGAAATCAATTAAATTTTAATGATATGAACGATAACAAACTTATGAATCGTGCAGCGGATAACATCCGTATTCTTGCTGCTTCAATGGTTGAGAAAGCCAATTCCGGTCACCCGGGTGGCGCCATGGGTGGTGCTGATTTTGTAAATGTACTCTTCTCTGAGTTTCTAGTATACGATCCTGAAAATCCCCGTTGGGAAGGACGTGACCGCTTCTTCCTCGACCCGGGCCACATGTCTCCGATGCTTTATTCTACGTTGGCATTGACAGGAAAATTCACGCTGGACGAGCTGAAAGAATTCCGTCAATGGGGAAGCCCTACTCCGGGACACCCTGAAGTGGACATCATGCGTGGTATCGAAAATACTTCCGGTCCGCTGGGACAAGGACATACTTTTGCAGTAGGTGCTGCTATCGCTGCCAAATTCTTGAAAGCCCGTTTCGACGAGGTGATGAATCAGACCATTTACGCTTACATCTCTGACGGTGGTATTCAGGAAGAAATCTCTCAAGGTTCCGGACGTATTGCCGGTGCACTGGGATTGGACAATCTGATTATGTTCTATGACTCCAACGATATTCAGCTTTCTACAGAAACGAAAGACGTAACCGTTGAAGATACTGCCATGAAATATGAAGCATGGGGATGGAACGTACTTAGTATCAACGGTAATGATCCTGACGAAATCCGTGCAGCAATCAAAGAAGCACAGGCTGAAAAAGAACGCCCGACGCTGATTATCGGTAAAACCGTAATGG
>OHDN01001589.1_pt1 | contig 11254 bp, 9 predicted proteins | sample 1566971 | NCBI WGS metagenome assembly OHDN01 (sample SAMEA3879538, study PRJEB24766) | human gut metagenome | biome: human-associated habitat; feature: feces | place: USA | collected 1985/1987
TCCTTAAACCGCGGGAGCCGGCAAACTTCCGCAGTTTCCGCCGCGTCAGCAGGGAGCAAAAAAATCCCCGCACCCGGAGACGGGCACGGGGAATGAAAAGGTTCATTCAAGGCACCATGCGGAAAGCGATCCGCCGGCCGTGAACGGTTACTTCTGGCAGCAGCAGCCGCACTTGTCGGTCAGGGCTCCCACGCCGGGAAGCACCTTGCCTTCCAGCAGTTCCAGGGAAGCGCCGCCGCCCGTAGAGCAGAAGGAAAGCTTGTCCTGGACCTTGAACTTCTTGGCCGCCGTCACGGAATCGCCGCCGCCCACGATGGAGATGGCGGAGGAATCCGCCAGGGCTTCCGCAATTTCCTTGGTGCCCTTGGCAAAGCAGTCCATTTCAAACACGCCCATCGGGCCGTTCCACAGAACGGTCTTGGCGTCCTTGATGATGGCGGAGAATTCTTCAATAGCCTTGTCGCCGATGTCGATGGCCATGCCGCCTTCCGGCACCTTGCCGCCTTCCGCGAAGGGAGCCGTGCAGAAGGTTTCAGCGCCGTCTTCAAACTTCATGGCTACGCGCACGTCCGCAGGAAGCAGGAATTTCACGCCCTTGGCCTTGGCTTCCGCCAGGATTTCACGGGCCAGATCCAGCTTGTCGCCTTCAATCTTGGAAGCGCCCAGGTCATACCCTTCAGCCGCCAGGAACGTGTTGGCCATGGCGCCCCCGATCAGGAACGTATCAGCCTTTTCCATCAGCTTGGAAAGCACTTCAATCTTGTCGGACACCTTGGCGCCGCCCATGATTACCACGAAGGGCTTTTCCGGGTTTTCCAGCTTGCCTTCCAGGTATTCCAGTTCGCGTTCGATCAGGAAGCCCATGGCGCTCTTTTCCGCAAAATGCGTCACCCCTTCCGTGGAAGCGTGGGCGCGGTGGGCGGTGCCGAACGCGTCGTTCACGAACAGCGTGGCATTGCCCAGAAGAGCCTTGGCAAATTCCGGATCGTTCTTCTTTTCACCGGGATAGAAGCGGACGTTTTCCAGCAGGACCACGTCGCCGTCCTTCATGGCGGCGCGGGCGGCTTCCGCTTCCGGGCCGATGGCGGCGGGAACGAATTTCACTTCCTTGCCGAGCAGTTCGGAAAGGCGGGCGGCAACGGGCTTCAGGGAAAAAGCGGGATCGGGTTCGTTCTTGGGACGGCCCAGATGGGAGGTGAGGACAAGGCGGGCGCCCTGGTCCAGCAGGAACTTGATGGTGGGGAGGGCGGCCACGATGCGGGCGTCATTGGTAATTTCCCCATCCTTGAGGGGGACGTTGAAATCCACGCGCATCAGGACTTCCTTTCCCTTGGCATCAAGGTCACGTACAGTAAGTTTAGCCATATCGGTTTATATTGTTTGGTTCAATGGAATAAAAAAGGGAGGGCATTTCTGCCCTCCCGGATAAATCCCCGGCCGCCTGGACAAACCCGGTTCAGGAACCGGAAGGTTGAAGCAGGCAACCGGCAAGACTTGTCGTGCAACTGAAGAGCAAGCGTTGTTCGGAAGAACTTACTTGCCGCAGGAGCAGCCGCAGCTCACGCTGTCGCCCAGCTTCTTCATGGCTTCAGCGGCGCGGTTGGAGTAGCCCCATTCGTTGTCGTACCAGCCGCAGACCTTCACCAGGTTGCCGCCGACCACATACGTGAAGCCGGAGTCAAAGATGCAGGAGTGGGGGTCGGAAACGATGTCCTGGAGAACGAGGGCTTCTTCAGAGTAATCCAGAATGCCCTTCAGCGGGCCTTCAGCGGCTTCCTTCATGGCGGCGTTCACTTCTTCCACGGTCACGTTCTTCTTGAGAACGGCCACGAAGTCGGTCAGGGAACCGGTCGGGGTCGGCACGCGGAAGGAAGCGCCGTTCAGGGAGCCCTTCAGGTTCGGCATCACTTCGCCGATGGCCTTGGCGGCGCCGGTGGTCGTCGGGATGATGTTGATCGCGGCGGCGCGGGCGCGGCGGGGATCGGAGTGGGGAAGGTCCAGGATGCGCTGGTCGTTCGTGTAGGAGTGAATCGTGCTCATCATGCCCTTTTCAATGCCGAACTTGTCGTCCAGCACCTTCACCATGGGAGCGAGGCAGTTGGTGGTGCAGGAAGCGTTGGAAACGATGTCGTGCTTGGCGGGATCGTATTCGCTGTCGTTGATGCCCAGAACGAAGGTCAGGTCAGGATCCGGGGAGGGAGCGGAAATGAGCACCTTCTTGGCGCCGGCTTCAAGGTGCTTCTTGGCGGCGTCACGCTTGGTGAACAGGCCGGTGGATTCCAGAACGACGTCTACGCCCAGCTTCTTCCAGGGAAGGTTGGCGGGGTCGCGTTCCACGGTGATGAGGATCTTGTGACCGTCAACGACCAGATATTCTCCATCAATGGAAATTTCACCGTCAAACTTGCCCTGCGTGGAGTCATACTTGAGCAGGTGGGCGATCATTTCAATGGGGGTCAGGTCATTGATGGCAACAACCTTGTTGCGTTCTTCCTTGGACATGGCGCGCAGTACGTTGCGACCAATACGTCCAAAACCGTTAATAGCATATTTGGCCATAAGATTGAGGGCTTCAGATTTGATTAATTACTAGTCCCGGACTTATTTAAGTACCATGGACGCCGTAAGTTTAAAAACGATTCAACCAGCCGTCAACACTATTGTTCCCCCATCATGGCAGTATGCTCCCGCGCCTGCGCGGACCGCAGGAAGCCCTGCCCGCGGGCATGCTCCCGCATGGAAGTCAAATGCTTGCGGAGCCGGTCCCCGGGTGGGGGAGCCGGTCAGTTCATGGAGCGCAGGGCGGCGCGGATCAGTTCGTCCGCATCCGCGTCCGGATGGTCTTTCAGGTGGGCGGCGATCGCCTTGCGGGACTCCACCTGCTTGAACCCGAGCGCAATCAACGCCAGCTCCGCATCCCCCGCTGCCTGGGAGGTGGCGCCCTGCGCCTGGGCCTCCCACGTAGCGGCCAGTCCCACCTTGTCCTTCAGCTCCAGGACAATGCGTTCCGCCGTCTTCTTGCCCACGCCCTTGGCCCGCGCAATGCCGGAAACGTCCCCGCTCACCACCGCCTGCTTGAACTGCTCCACGGACAGGGAACCAAGAATGGCGATGGCCGTGGCAGGGCCGATGCCTGAAACGCGGTCGATCAGCAGCAGGAAAATGTCCCGCTCCGCATCCGTGGCAAAGCCGTAGAGCACCTGCATGTTCTCCCGGACATGCAGGTAGGTTTTCAGCGTCAGCTCCCTGCCGGGAAGAGGGTTCAGCCTGTCAAAGGTGGAGAGGGGCACAATCACCTCATACCCCACGCCATGAACATCCAGAATCAACCGCTGGGGATATGATTCCGCCACCGTGCCGCGCAGAAAAGCTATCATGCCCATAACGTGACACAATCCGGCCCGCGCTCAAGCCAAAAACGCATCTGCGGAAACCGGCCCCATCATCTTTTCTGGAGCACGTGCAGCCTGATATGCTCCAGGTCCTCCCGGTGATAAAAACAGCGCACCCGGAGGCCGCGGGCGGTCTTCATCCGGCACCGGTATTCGCGCAGCAGCCCCTTTTTCACGAGCCTGTAAATGTAGCTGCGCACCACCCCCAGCATGTCGATAGCCTCGGCCATGTCCATGTAGCACGGTGGCACGCGGCGGCGTACAGGCTCCCGCCGGGCGAGAATCCGGTCCACATCCGCACGCCGCCAGTACAGGGCCAGGGAACCCGTACCCTTGCGGACCACGCGGAAGCGGGCTCCGTGACGGTGCAGGTACTGGCGGGCGGCGGACGCGCTGCAGCAATGGAGGACGTTTCCACGAACGCGCTGCCCGCTTCCGCATAAGGCTGGCCGGATTTGGGATTCGTTCCCCGACGGCGGATTTTCACATGTTCCGGGAAGCTCAGCTTGGGATTGTTAATGTATTCCCGTCCTCCTACTCCGATGAATGTTTTCTTAAAATGGTATATCATGGTTAATGAGTTTTTACATTGGGATTGCGAAGCTCCATGCAGACATTCCGCACGAAACTCTAACATTTTTGGAAGATTCCAAAAATGCATTGAGTCCAAGAATATTCAACATTTTTCTTTGTTTTTCTGTTTTTTACATTCATACTGAACTCATTTCATCGCAATATATGCCCGGAGGCCGTATCAGCCAATCACGGGAAAAGGGCCTACGCCCCCGGCGGAAACAGCATGTTCCTCAACTCTTTCCGCCCCGCAGGCCTTCCGTTCCGGTGAATACAGAGGTTCACGGGCACAGGGAAAAAACCCCTTCCACCAGCGTTTTTACTGGCGCCGTACGGTTCAAGGGAAAACTTTTTTCCCGCTATGATTCTACCATACGGTTCCACGCATGCACGGCCCATTTCCAGAAAAGGGCCTGGGAAATTTCATGACAGGCCTTCCGCGTTCCATCTCCCCAGCGGCCTGTTCCCATCCCGGACGCCGGCCCACGTGTTTTTTCCGGCATTCCATGGATTTTCCGGGAACCGGGGCAATAAAAAACCCGGCTTCCCTATGGAAAGCCGGGCATGAAAAAAGAATGTTTCAGGGCAGGAGCTTCGCGGGCCGCCCTTCAAAAATCCCGCGCTGGGGAACGAAGATGCGGTCATTGGGCTGAATGGGAATCGCCCTGTCCTTGATGGAGAAGTAATCGTACGTCACGGTTTTTCCGCCGCGCGTCACCTGCACGTACCGGGAACCCCAGTCCGTAATGTCGCCCGCGCCCACAATCGCTTCCAGAAGCGTCATGCCGCGCCGCCACAGGACGTTTTTCTTCATGGCTACGCCGCCGCTCACCAGCACAATGTGCTCCGTCAGCCGCGCGTCCGAACTCTGCACCTTCACCAGAAAGGTGGGGGCCGTGTACAATTCCGCCTTCTTATAGGCGGCCATCAGCATATCTTCAATCTGGCGCGCCGTCTTGCCTACCACGCGCAGCACGTCGTGGCCCGGCGGAAGCTGGGGCATGCGTATCGTCCCGTTGCCGTCCAGCAGATACTGGCCGGAAATGGCCGTAGCGTCATCCGCAGGAATGCCGCGCACCTGAATTTCAATGGTGCCCTGCGCAGGCACGGCGTCCGGAGACTGGGCGGACGCCAGCCCCGCCGCACCCAGCAAGAGGCAAAGGAGGGAACAAATGTATTTTTTCATGGAGCAATGGGTTAGTACAGATCTTCACTATCATGGGACTGGGTGGCCGCCAGCTCCTTGGCCTTTCCGGAACGCTCGGCCTTCTTCATGGAAGAGGCGTCCGCATTCTCGCCGGAGGAACCGCCATCCGCAGAATAATAGGAGTAATAAGTCGTGTAATACTGATACTGGTGATCGGACGTGATGTCCACATTATTCATCACCACGCCGGCCAGGTTGCCGCCTACGGATTCAATCACCTGCTTCTGCCTCAGGAGGGCTTTCAGCGGCAGTTTGCGGGGCTGGACGACCATGAGCGTCATATCCACCTCGCTCACGATGACGGCGGAATCACTGACGCCGAGGATGGGCGGGGAGTCCACCAGCACGATGTCAAAGCGCTGCTTCACTTCCTGGAGCAGTTCATTGAATTTGCGGGAATTCAACGCGCCCGACGGGTCGAAGGGCGTGGGGCCCGCAGGCATCACGTACAGGTTTTCAATGGGCGTCTGGAAAATCACTTCCTCCAGCGGGTAGTCTTCCAGCAGATAGGAGGTCAGTCCCACTTCATTGTCCAGTTCATAATACCGGTGAAGCTTGGAACGGCGCAGGTCGGCGTCAATCATCAGGGTGGCATAGCCGCCCTGGGCGCAGATATAGGCCAGGTTGCACAAGGTGGTGGTCTTCCCTTCCCCGGCACTGCCGGAAACAAAGGTCAAGGAAATTTCCTCCAATCCCTTTTTATTGAATTCTATATTTGTTCGCAGAATACGGTAGGCTTCCGCGTCCGGGCCCATCACATCGGAAGAATGAAGGATCGGCACATTCTTGGGGATAATGCCCAGCACCGGAACCTGCAGGGCCCGTTCCACGTCCTCCATCGTCTTCACGGAAGTGTCCATGAATTCCAGCAGCAGGGCCAGCCCGATGCCCAGAAGCAGCCCGGCCCCGGCGCCCACCGCCAGGTTGATGGTCACGTTCGGCTTGTAGGGAGCGGCAGGATAGGTCGGAAGCTGGTACATTTCAATCGCTTCACGGGGAACGCGCAGACGGGCGATTTCATCCTTGTACCGGGAATCCAGGTCCTTGAGCTGGTCCAGCGCGGCGTCATAATCACGGCTGGCCTGTTCATACATGGGAACCTGCAGGACATGCTTCTGGAGAGCTTCCTCCTTTTGAGCGACGGTCGCCTCCCAGTGCTTCCGGCTTGCGGAAACCATTTCCAGCTTGCTTTTCAGGGAGGAGCGCAGCCCGATCAGCTCCTTGTTCAGCTTCTCTCCCAGAATCCTTTCCGTCTCCAGCAGCGCCAGCATCTTGGGGTGCCTGGCCCCGATGTTCTGGGCTTTCAGGTTTTCCTTCTCCTTGAGCTTGTCGGAAAATTCGGCATAGGTTTCACGCAGGGCCTTGGCTCCTACGGATTCCGCATTCAGCAGGTCGGAACTGATGACGTAATCCAGCAGCTTGTCGTCAGGCAGACGCTGCAGTTCCTGCACGTAGGAAGCCAGTTCCTTTTCATCCTTTTCAAACTGCATGGCCTGGGATTTGGCGTTCCGGAAGTCTTCCTCTTCCATGCCGGCCGTCAGAGTGCTCCGGTTTTCACCGTTTCTCCAGGTAGTGGGAAGGTAGGAGCTTTCCGCAATCAGCTTCTTGAGGGACATCATCTTTTCATTGACGGTATCCTCCTGTTCCCGGAGAACGTCCTTCAAACTTTTGATGGCGGTTTCCACCAGGCGGTTTTCACGCATTTTACGGTCCTGCTTGTAAGCCTCGGGAACCGTCTTGGCGATGTTCTGCACCAGTTTGGGATCCGGGCCGGAGACAATGACGTCCACCAGGTCCGTCGCACGCACGGGAGCCACCTTGATCATGCCGGCCAGATTGGATGCCGCCATTTCATCCGTCATGCCCCATTCCGCGGCAAGATTCAGCTTCCTGGACACCACCTTCAGAACTTCAGTGGAAGTCAGCACGGAATACTGCATGGGAATGTAGTTAGCCGTCACGTTGGAGGAGGCGACCACGTCCCCCCCCTGGCCGATTTCCATTACGGGCTTGGGCAGCTTGATCTGGAACTGGCTCGTCGCCCGGTAGGAGGGCGGCATCAGGAAAGTCACTACCACGGAAATGACCAGCACCAGAAGGAAGACCAGGAAGACTTCTTTCCAGCGATTTTTTAAAACTTGCAAATAGTCAATGTTGCGTACGATGCGATCACTGTTCTGCTGATCCTGGGCATTCATGAAAGATAGTGAGGTAGTAAGATAAAAACTCCTCTAATTGTGAATGAACATTCGCAATTAGAGGAGTAAGGACATTAATGGTCAGTCAAGACTTAGAAGCTGTAATTCACGCCGAAGGAGAACACGTTGCGGTTGTAGGAGGGCATCGGGTAGTTATAGCCGCCGTAGGAACCGTTGGTGTAGGAGTACTGGGCCGTAAGAGCCAGCGCATTAGTCAGCAGCAGCTTGATGCCGGCCGTAGCATTGAAGGTCAGGTCAGACGTATCACTGTTGCTGCCGGAGCTCAGGCGGCTGTACTCGCTGGAAATCAGGTTTACGCCGCAGTTCAGGCTGGCGCGGTGCGTCAGTTTCAGCGTGCTGTTCACGCCGAAGCGCCACGTTTCATTGGAATAGTAACTGGCACCGCTGTAGGGAATGTACGTATTCGTCGCTTCGTTGGAGTAGCGGATGAACGTGCCGATCATGAAGCGGTCGCTCATGCGGTGGTTCAAACCGAATTCTGCGGAAGGATAGGTCCTGGTACCGTAGCTTTCCACATATTTGAACTGGGGACCTACGCGGAGCGTGGCGGACGTATTTTCAGCCACAGCGTATTCAGCGCCGGCCATGACGAAGTTGGAGAATTCGTTGTTGCCGTATTCGCGGTCGCAGTAGGAACCGTTCCAGCTCAGGGAAATAGCCAGGCGTTCCGTCCACTTGTAGCGGTTGGTGAAGTCCATGCCCACATAGTCGCGGTTGTCCGTCTTGGCGGAGTCCTCCTGATAGTTGATCATGGAGAAGTTGGCGCCCAGCGTGGTGGAGTAGCGGGAGGTCCATGCCTTGCTCACGGAGCTGGAGACGTACACGTAAATGTAGTCGCCGTCCCGGCGAGCGTTGGCAATGCCGTTGGAATAGTTGGGTTCCGGCTGCCACGCAAAGGACACGCTGCCGTTGTAGCGCAGGGTCTGGTCAAAGCTGTGGGAAAGGTTGGCGGAGAGCGTGGAGTTGGAAAGTGATTCGTTCGTCTCTCCCTCAAGGTCCTTCAGGTAAAAGATACCCCCAAGCTTGGCGGAGAAGGAGTACTGGGTCACGGAATCGTAGTTGGCCAGGGAGGCGCCGATGTCCGTGCTGATGAAAGCGGCTTCCTGCTGGTCATAGTTGGAAGCGTTGACGTTGTCGTCATAACCGCCGGCCAGATTGAATGTCCACTTCAGGGGAAGGGATTCTTCCAGACCGACCGGTCCTGCCAGGGTGTACAGGGACTGCCCGTTGGCATGGACGGCAAGCATGCCGGCAGCCATCAAGGAGAGATAAAAAAGACTCTTCATGCTATTGATAAATGGATCGGGTTAATTTCCGGCAGGATTGGAGATGGGAGCGGGGCTTGTAGCAGAGCCGCCCACGGGAAGACCGCCCGGCAGGACCAGGGCCCCTCCGGATGCCTCTTCACCAGGCCTCACCAGACCGCTGGTCTGAGTGGTCACCCCTTGCAGAGGATTGTCAGGCGTCTGGGCCGCCACGCCCACGGCAATGCCGGGAACGGCATTGGCTACCATGGAGCTGCCCAGAGCTTTCGTAACCGCTTCCGAGATGGGAGAGACGGACGCATACGGGTGGGGCTGCACAGCCACAGCAGAGGCAATCACGTTGCGTACGTTGGCTTCCGTTACCTGGGTTCCATAGCTTTTAACGGCGGCGGAAGCAACAGCGGGCGCGCTGCCCGGGAAAGCGCCTGCGGCCATGGATACCAGGGAGCCCATCACCTGGTCAGACACGCCGGCCTTGACAGCGGCGTTCAGAATCTCGGTCACGGCTTTCATATCCAGGGCGCCGGCCTTCAGGCTGGCCTGGACAACACCTGCCATTTGATTCATAAAAGCCTTTTCAACAGCAGAGGCTTTAATTAACAGCCGGAACGGTGCCGGAGAAGCAGTTTGCTGAGCCACACCGGGGAGGGCGCCCGCAAACGCAAGTGCCAGCGCACTGAGCGCCGTCTTTGTCATGAACCTGGCTTTCATAAAGGAAGTATCTAGCAGGTGAATTTAATGAAAAAATGGAGCGGGTAACGGGAATCGAACCCGTGTGATCAGCTTGGAAGGCTGGAGCTTTACCATTAAGCTATACCCGCACAACAGAGGCATTATGTTCAAGCCTCGGGGGTAAGACAAGTTTTTTTTCATTTCTGTGTTAAAATATCAAAAAAGAAGACACGATTTTTCTGTGGTCTTGACATACCTGCCTTCTGCCGCTAAATAGGCATCCGCATTTCATGCGGGCGTCGTTCAATGGTAGGACGCGAGCTTCCCAAGCTTGAGACGTGGGTTCGATTCCCATCGCCCGTACCACTTTTATACCGCAAGCAATTGTTCCTCAATGCTTGCGGTTTTTCTTTACACTTTAAAAAGACGAGCATTCCGGAGGCTTTCGCTTTCCGGAAAATAAATTTTCCCCATTCCCGCTTCCCGGGTATTCCGGGAGAATTTCCGGATAAGAAAATGCCGCTCCCTCTTCCGCTGCGCCGGAAGCAGCCGCCTCCGGCGCAGCCGTGAATTACAGGCCTTTACCAGCCAAGAACAAATTTCCGCTGAATTTTCGCCAAAAGAAGAACCTTGCGGATCATCGTGCGGGTTTCATTAAGGAGGTTGAGGTAGAGGAGCGCCCGCCGCATGTCGGATACGTCCTCCGCCCGCAGGATGATCTGCTGCTTGACCGCCTCCGCAAATTCCTCATCCAGCGCGTCCATGCCGGCCAGGCATTGGTCCAGCCCGGCATAGTCGTTGCTTTCCATCATTTCCCGGAAACGGGGGTACAGGGAGGAAACGCGGTTGTTCATCCCCCTCAAGTGCTCTATCCTGTCCATGTCCAGCCCTTCATGGTTGTTGTCTATGTAGGCATGGCTGGCCGTGGTGATGTTGGAGAGGGATTCAAAGACGGAGGTGGCGTATTCCACCATCTGCACGTAACGCTTGCCGCGGTCCGCCTCTTCATCCGGAAGTTCCCGGACGACGGGCATGACTTCCATCGCCATCCGGTCGCTCAGGGAGCGGCGGATGCCGCGCGCTTCCTTCCGGAGCTTTTTCAGCCGCTTCCGGTCCTCCACGTTCAGGGCTTCCAGGTTCATTTCATAGATTTCCGCCATGCGTTTCATCAGCTCAATGATTTCTTCATTGTAGCGGGCGGCGCAGGCCGGATCCCGGTAATTGGCCACCTTCGCCAGCGCCGCGTCCTGGGTTCTTTTTTTATGGAGCCTGGAGCTTTTCAGCAGCAGGAAGGCAGCCAGGGCGCACATGGCGACAATGCCGAACAGGCCTCCGTAAACGATGCACGCCGCCACCATGCAGCACATGGTGAATGCGGCAAAGGCCGTAAAGAACCACCCGGAAATTACCGTAATCACCCCCGTGATGCGGTACACGGCGCTGTCCCGTCCCCAGGCTTTGTCCGCCAGGGAGGAACCCATCGCCACCATGAACGTCACATACGTGGTGGAAAGAGGAAGCCGGAGGGACGTAGCCAGGGAGATCAGCAGGGCGGCGACCGTCAAATTCACGGAAGCGCGGATCAGGTCAAAGGAGGCCCCGTTATCCGGGCCGTCCGGCACGGGCTGGAAACGTTTTTCAATGAATCTTCCCACGCAGGCGGGCATGATTTTTTCCACCGCGCGGGAGGCGTTCAACGCATAGCGCACGGCCATGCGGGCCGGGGGGACGGAGCCGAACCGCTCCACGCCCCCGCCCTGCCTCGCCAGGTTGACCTCCGTATCCGTGACGGTCTGCGCCTTTTTGGAGAACATGAGGGCCAGCACCATGATGACGCCCGCGCCCAGCAGGTAGCGCCAGTCCGCCGTGACGGGGACCATGAGGCCGCCCATGGTGAGGGTGGAAAGGTCCGCGCCCTGCGCCGCA